>WBZL01000578.1_pt1 | contig 41002 bp, 29 predicted proteins | sample 5204291 | NCBI WGS metagenome assembly WBZL01 (sample SAMN12344345, study PRJNA552823) | activated sludge metagenome | biome: Activated sludge suspended growth; feature: Nitrification reactor; material: Wastewater; isolation source: activated sludge from nitrification reactor of wastewater... | reverse complement strand
AGCTACAGCTTCATCTGCCGCCATATCAATATTATTTTCCTTTGGCAGCGTGGCATAAACCTTTATAATCACGTTTCCCTATTGAAGTTGTCTATACCGGTGTGATTTTGGTGAGACTTTGCCAGGGATAGTCGCCAAAAGGCAAATTGTATGGTACTCTGGTACTATTATTTTTGATTGATCTGGAGTGAATTTAGAACGTCATATGCAGCGAGAGAAATTACGCGATATTACGATTGCCTATGTGGAAGATGAGCCGAGCATTGCCCAGCTTTTGGTTTCAGGGTTGGGTTTGTTTGGCATCAAGGTGCGCCCCATTTATATGAGTGGGGAGGCGTTGTTGGATAGTCTGTGCCAACCTGAATTTGCTGAGGCGGATATTTTGTTTTTTGATGTACGCTTGCCGCAGATGACGGGGGTTGAATTGGCGGCAGAACTGCGGGCAAGGGGGGAAAAACGGCCGTTTGTGTTGGTTAGCGCCTGGCCTGCTCCCCCCCGCGACGTGTTGGAACAGGTTAACGCCGTTTTTCTGTCCAAGCCGTTTGATTTTCCCAAACTGGTTCGCACCATCCAGCATTTGGCTGAGAAAGCGTGAGCTTACGCTTCATCTTCCGTTACAACATCCACCAGGCGGGCATTGGTCAGCTTGAGTAAATCCTTGACGCCAATTTTAACGTTGATGCCGCGCTCGGCTGCGCTAACAAACACATCATCAAAGCGGCTGGCCTCTTGAGCCATCAGCATTTTGAAGCCCCGGTTGAGCAGTGCCAGGGCTGAAATTCCTCCCACCTGTAACCCTGTGAATGCCTCGGCTTCTTTGTGGGTTGCCATTTTCATCTTTTTGACCCCAACAACTTTTGCCAGTTTTTTCAAATCAAGCTGTTTATTGGCTGGAATCATGACTAGGAGCTTTTTTTCGGGTTGTTCATAGGCGACCAGGGTTTTGAACACCTGATCGGGTGGTACCCCCAGCCTATGGGCAACTTCTGTGGCATCGGTTATACCTGTGGGGTATTCACAAATTTGATGCGCTATTTTTTTTCCTTCTAATAATCGGATAACCACTGTTTTCTTCATTGTCATAACCACCATTATGCTATTGAAAATTTTGGCAATCGGCACAGTAACCGTTACAATGCCATTTAACTTGGTGAATTTGGCGTGTAAAACGGCCGTTTTCGATCATAAGGTCTATTTTAGCGTATAATTAACGGAAATCTTAAGGTTCGTGAATTATTATAGGATGATGTCTCATTGTAGATAGCTTCCAATATAAGTTTGGTTTTAAGTTAGAGAGAGCAAATGACAGGAGATCTAAAGGTTCTCTATATTGAGGACAATGAAGATAATCGAAAACTGGTGAACCGCATTTTGAGGGCGGCCGGCATTACGGTTGATTTAGTGCCTGATGGTAAAACCGGTTTGAAACGTGTTGAGAGCGAACTTCCAGATTTAATCCTGGTTGATATTAATCTCCCTGAAATTGATGGTTATACAGTGGTTCGTGAGCTGCGAAAAACGTATGATCAAAAACAGCTTCCTATTTTGGCATTAACAGCTCATGCCTTGAAGGATGACCAAGAAAAATGTATCGCTGCCGGGTGTAACGGCTATATCGCCAAGCCTATTGATGTAGACAGTTTGCCAGAGCAAATCTTGAGTTATCTTGAGTAGATAAGGTGGTTTTATGAATACTTCTCCCTCCTCCGTGACAAATAAACCTCAAATTGATCCGAAGGACGCATATATTTTGGTAGTAGAGGACAACGTTTCTAACTTTGTTCTCATTGCTCGTTTGTTGGCTTTTATGGGTGTACAAAAGTGTGAATGGAAAACAACGGGTTGGGGCGTTGTCGAGTTTGCCAATACGATGCCCCGCGTTGACCTAATCCTGATGGATTTGGGTTTGCCGCATGAGGATGGTTATGAGGCGTTGCGCCAAGTGCGTAGCAATCCCCATTTGCATCATACGCTGGTTGTGGTGGTGACGGCGCAGGGCAGTGCCGTGGAAATGCGAAAGGCTAAGCAGGCGGGTTTTGATGGTTTTATTGCCAAGCCGCTTGATGCGGATAAGTTCCCGGAGCAAATCTATAAAATCTTGAATGGTGAGCAAATTTGGGATTTGGGTGTGTAGTTATATAACGGCCGTTAATTTCAACCCAACCGCCCCAAACAAAACAGATGCAAAGATACCCCACCTCTGTCGAAAGATTACAGGCTCGGCTGCAATGGGCTGAATCACTCTTGCAGCTAAAAGAGCTGCTAACCTCCACGCTTGACGTCGCTGAAGTATATCGTCGTGCGGCTCGTGCGTTTGTAGAAAACTTTGAAATTCGCTATTGTGTCATTTCAAGTTGGGAGCAAGCTGCCAATACATTAACAACACAGGCCAAGTTCACCGACGAGGCATTGCGAGAAGGTGTTTTTGAATTTACGCAAGCCGTCGAAGTGTATGATCTGGCAACGTTTCCAGATTCCGCCAGGCTTTTGCAGACCAATGAACCGGTTATTCGTTTTGTAGACGATCCCGGATTGGCAGCAGCCGAGAAGGAGATTTTGCTTGATTTGCAAATGTCCCATTCGCTGGAAGTGCCGCTGGTCTACCAAAACAGAACCGTAGGTATTGTTGAGTTGTACCGTAGCGACGACCAACATATTTTCAACAACGAAGAAATTGATTTTGCCAAGGCAATGGCAGTACAGATAGCTGGTGCCTTGCACAATGCCCAAATCACCACGGAAGCCAACCGGCGTGCTGCTGAATTGAGCATGTTAAACCGCCTTGGCACGGCTTTTTCCTCAGCCCCCACGCTTGCCGACGTTTTTCTCAGCGCCAATCGTGAAATTACCTCCCTGTTTGAAATTACAAAGCTCGCTTTATTTCTGCGAGGAGAAGATCAGGAAACGCTACAACTTCATTACTGCCTGGATAACGAAATGGAAGTGGCTCCAGATGAATTCTCAATGGAAGCCAAAAAGATGGTTTTGTTGGAACAGGTTGTAGACCAGCGCGATTTACTGTTGGTTCAGGATGAGGGGGGATGGTTGGGGTTGCCTTTAATTGTTGCCAATCGGGTCATCGGGGTATTGATACTTGAAAATGAATACGATGAAAATGCCTTTAACCCCCAAGACCTGGAGCTACTGCGCACCATTGTGGGGCCACTTGCCACAACCGTTAGCCGGTTAATCCAGTTTGAGGCGTTGCAAGAAGCGTTGGCGCGGCAGTCAGAGCAGCGACTTCAACTGCAAACGGCCGCTGCGGTTGCCTCTGCTACCACGGACATTCTGGAATTGGAAGAACTGATTCAGCGAGCTGTAGACCTGATTAAAGAACGGTTTCAACTGTACTATGTGGGTCTCTTTTTGATTGATGCGGAAACCAATTTTGCCGTTTTGCGTGCCGGTACCGATGAGCCTGGGCGGCTACAGGTTGCAAGCCATCATCAACTGCACGTTGGTGGCCGTTCGCTGATTGGCGGGGCAACGTTTGATGGGCAATCGCGTATTACGCAGGATGTGTTGCAAGATAGCGAATGGCGACCAAATCCCCATCTGCCACAAACACGCTCGGAGTTGGCGCTGCCGCTGCGCGTTCGCGGGCGCATTATTGGTGCTTTAACTGTACAAAGCGTGCGGCCAAACCATTTTTCCGAAGAGTTGATTGAAACATTGCTGGCAATGAGTGACCAAATGTCGGTTGCCATTGAAAATGCCCAACTGATTGCACAGGTGCAGGGGCGTGCTGAACGGCAGCGTAAACTTAACCAAATTAGTGCCTTGTTGCACAGCACGAGTGATGTTAACAGCATCATTGAAATTGGGCTTAAAGCATTATCTGAACATATTGGTCATGCGGATGTTGAACTGGCGTTGGGTAGCCGCCAGTAAGACCCGTATACCTGTAATACCATGTCCCAAAAGAAATCTGTACAATCTGCTGCTGCGGCAACGTTTAATCCGTCATCTTTTTTGGATGTATCTCAACCAAACCTGGCGCGGGTTTTTAATTACCTGACGGGAGGCTCTGCTTATTTTGAGATAGATCGAACGGTGGCGGAACAGATGTTGGCTGAGTTTCCGCCTTTGAAAAAGCTGGTGCAACTGAGCAGGGCATTTACGGTTGAGGCGGTGCAGCATCTTTATGAGGTTGAGGGGTTTCGCCAGTTTTTAGATTTGGGGTCGGGGATTCCGAGCGGCGATATGGTGCATCAGCTTGTGCCAGATGCAATGTTTGTTTATAGCGATATTAACCCGGTAGCGGTTAGCTATGGGGTGCATTTGCTTGCCGGGCTGGCAGAGGTGGCGTATGTGTATGGGAATGCGCGGGAGATTGGGGCGCTGTTGGCGAATGAGGATGTTCGGCAGCGATTGCGCTTTGATGAGAAATTGGCCGTTGGTTTGAACAATATCCCGATATTTTTGTCAGAGGCAGAGTTGCGGCTGTTGGCAAAAACGTTGTATGAAAGGCTGGCGGTTGGTTCGCAGCTTTCGTTTTTCTTGTTGACACGGGCAAGTGAGGTGCAATCGCAAGAGGCGGACGAGGCGCAGGGGAAGTTGCAGCGGATGGGGGTGCCGGTGCGGTATGCGGATGTGGGGAAGGTGTGTGATCTTTTGTGGCCGTGGAAGCCGAAGTTGGTGGAGATGGCTATAAATTTTATGGGGTTGCCGGCCGATTTTTTGGATGATGTGGCGGTGCAAGAGGCGGGTTTGGCTCTTTATGCGCTTTTTTTTGTTAAAGAGTAGGCTGGCGGGGTGTCCCGCGTCAGGAGCTAACTAAAGTCGAGTTATGATGGCGAAAACTGGAAACGCAAATTTAACGAAGCAGCTGAATATTGAACATTATTTGCAAGAGGCATTTATTCAACATGCCATCAATAATCGAGGGTTTTTGAAATCGGCGCGTCGGTCGGCTTTGGTGGTGGAGCGGTTGTCAAAGCTGTTTTGGGATTATATGGCGGGGGCGGTGGGAGAAACGGCCGTTACGGTGGCTGCTTCAGAACTGGCCGAGCAGGGGCTGGTGGTGGAAAGCGGGGCGCGGTTGATGCAGGCACTTAATGGGGTGCCGTGGGAAAACGTGGGGGTGGAAACGGCCGTTTTTGCCAGGCTCGGTAATTTCCAGATACTCTTTCTCGAAAAATTAGCTCAGGCGCACGTTGCCCTGGAGCATACCTTCCGCGAACAATCCCAGGTTGCCCTTCAGCGAGCTTTGCACAGCCAGCTAGACCAGCAGCGCCTGCTGCAACAGGCACAAGAGCACCGCAACAAGACGCTGCAAGACCTGATTGCGCTCAATAGCTACCTGGCAACCCTAAGCGAGGAAAACAAGCTGCTGCATGAATCCATCACAGGGATTGCCCAGATTTTGCAGCTTGATTTGGCGGCTATTTGTTTGTTTGATGCCGTTGAATCACGCTGGCTGGTGAAGGATAGCACCGATTCCAGCCATGCTCCGGGGCGATTAGTAGAATCCCGGCTGGCAATGATTCTGGATAATGCGCTGGGCAATCGGGAAGGCGAATACCGGGAATATTACCAGACCAGCGATGGCAAAAGCACGCTGTTAATGGCACTCACGCTGCCCAATATTAACAACCAGATGGGCGGGGTGGTGACGCAGAGCAGTTCGCTGCGGACTGATTTGGCCGAAACCCCTATTTTGCTGCGGGCATTTGCCCAGGAGTTGCGGTCGCTGTGGCGAACGGCCGTTTTCTTCCAACAAATTCAACACCGTTCGCGTGAGCTGGAAGTGATGCAAGGGCGTTATATTGACTCGCTTTGGAACAGCGAGTTTGCCGGTGTTCATGCAACTTATCACGATCATAGCCTGACGCTAAACCGTGTTACGGGTGTCATTGGCGACGATATGAATGGGGCAAAGTTTAATTTGCACGTAGGCGAACAATCTTTCGGCCATGTAGTTTTGCCCGATGGGTTAATGTTGCCCGACGAAGACATCGCCTTTGTAGAAGAGCTGGTCAAAGAGATGGGGAGTGCGCTTAACAATGCCAGGTTGTTGCAATCTGCCAGTGCCAGCTCTAACCAGCTTGGGGTGGCAGCGGAAGTGTCGCGGCGTGTAACCACCATTCTTGACCGCAATGTGTTGATTGAGCAGGTGGTGGAATTGGTGCGTGAGCGGTTTGGCCTGTACTATGTGGGTCTGTTCTTGGTAGATAGCGGCGGAGAAACGGCCGTTTTGCGGGCTGGTACTGGCGAAGCAGGTCGCATTCAAATTGAGCGGGGCTTTAAGCACATTGTTGGTGGCCCTTCAATGATTGGGACGGCCATCTCCCGGGGCGAGGCAATTGTGGAACAAGACGTTTCGCAGGCAAAAGCGTTCCAGCCGAACCCTTTGTTGCCCCAGACCCGGTCAGAATTGGCGCTGCCGTTGCGGGCAGGCGAGCGCACCATTGGAGCGCTGACGGTGCAGCACATGGCTCTGGGTGCTTTCCCGGAAGAGACCGTTACCATTCTGCAAAGTTTGGCCGACCAGCTTGCCATTGCCATTGAAAACGCGGGGCTGTTTACACAGTTGGAATCCACCCTGGCGGAGCTGACAACGACGTTGAATGAAACCAGCAATTTGTATGAAACCAGCCGCCAGTTGAGTGAGGCCACTGTTGCCAGCGAGGTGTTTCGGGGGCTTGTTGATTTTGCCGCCAAATCACAGCAGTTTGATATGGCGGCTGTGGTTACGTATGACTCAACTAATCTAGACTTTTTGATCTGTCCGGTGCTGTGGGGAATGACACAACGGCCGTTTGATCCCAACACGCGCTACCCCTTTGAGCAGTTTAATCTGGGCGAATATCAATACCGGCTTTTGCTGATTGATGATTTAAATGATACAACGGCCGTTCAACCCACCGTCCAGCACTTTTTCCTCGCTAATGGGTTCCGCTCGCTGGCCTTGCTGCCAATCGTTCACGAGACGGAATGGCTTGGCACCCTGGCACTATGCCGCAGTCAACCAAGTCAGTTTGATCAGCAAGAGCTACAGCCGTTTGTCACCCTGGCCGATCAGGCGGCTGTTGTGCTTTCCAACCAAAAGCTGCTTGAAGAGACCAATACCCTCTACACCATCAATAACCTGCTGACCAAGGCCATTACCCGTGATCTGGCACTGTCTGAAGCTGTGGGGTATGTGGCACGGTATATTGGGGTACCCCAATGTCGCTTTGTTTTGTTTGAGCAGCAGAAAGAGATGGCAACGGTTGTGGCAACCACGGCACAGGATTTTGAGCAAAAGCAGCCAGGCCAGTTTTCGATTGCCGATGACTACGTTTTTGCCGCGCTGCAAGAGTCTGGCGATCCGCTGTTGTTGTTGCAGGATGATGACCTGTTGCCACAACGTTGCAAAGCTAGACATCTTGAAGCATTTAACGCTTACGCTTCGTATATCATTCCGGCGGCCAGCCAGCAGGAATTAATTGGTTATATGGCACTGGATTCAACGGGAAGTTTACGGCCGTTTACCGAAAAAAATGTTAAATTTGCCCAGGCTGTGGTCGAACAAGCCACCATCCAGATTGAAAACCTCAAACTGTATGAAGATGCCCTGAGCCGTGCTCAGGAACTTGTTCGCCTGAATCGCATCGGCTCTACTATCTCTAGTACGCTAAATATCAATACGCTGGCTAAAACAGTTTATGAAGAAGTTGGCACATTGTTGGATAGCACTATCTTTGTGCTCGCCCAATATCAACCAGAGAATGCCACCTATACACCAGCTTTTGCGACGGCCAATGGATACCGATTGGTGCTAGGTTCTAAGCAACTCAAGTCTAACGATCCACTTTATCAGATTATTCATAGTGACCAGCCGATTCTGACTGGTGAGGACACTGGCTCATTGTTGCCCCAGCTTTCACGTGAACTTTCTGTGCTGCCCCGCTCTGGTATTTGGGTTGCTTTACGCCAAGAGGGTAAACCGGCCGGCTTCATCAGCCTGCAATCCTACGATCCCCACGCCTATACCGAGAACGGTGCCCAGTTGCTTCGCACCATCGCCACACAAACCAGCCTGTCCATTGCCAACGCCCAATTGTTCCAACGCATCCAGAAAAACCTGGAAGAAATTCAGGCCGCCAACGCCAAATTACGCGAACTGGACGAGTTAAAAACGCAGTTCTTGGCAAACATGTCTCATGAATTGCGCACGCCCTTAAATTCCATCATTGGCTTCTCTCGTGTCATTCTCAAAGGCATTGATGGCCCCATTACCGAAGCCCAAGAAGAAGACCTTAATACCATCTACAGGAATGGGCAGCATTTGCTGGCACTCATTAACGAAATCCTCGACATGGCAAAAATTGAGGCGGGCAAAATGACGCTTAGCTTCGAGCTGGTTGATTTATCGGAAATAGCTCGTACGGTTCATGCCATCACCGTTGGCCTCGTAAAAGAGTCTGATATAGCATTGGTATGGAACATTGCCCCACAGTTGCCCAAAATTGAGGCTGACCCCATTCGCATTCGTCAAATCCTAATCAACCTGCTTTCCAATGCTGCCAAATTTACCACCAAAGGGCAGATCGAATTAGCAATTGACGAATCGTCAAATAATGAGGTTCACATAGCCGTGCGCGATACCGGTATTGGTATTGCAAAAGAGAACTACAACAAACTTTTTGCTGCTTTTGAGCAAGTAGACAGTTCAACAACGCGCGTTGCTGGTGGCACTGGTCTTGGTCTTCCCATCACCAAATGGCTGATTAGTATGCATGGAGGTTCTATTGAAGTTGAGAGCGAGTTAAATAAAGGCACTACGTTCCACGTGAAGCTGCCAGTCAAGCAGTTAGGATCACCTAATAAAACTGTACATTTTATCGGAAACAATCATTAGCTTAAGTAAAGTAACGCATGAGAAATTTTCATTTGGTTTGTAGAAATTGCCAGACACAATTTCTATATACAAAACCGGTTGAAGGGTGTCCTGTTTGTAGCAGCACGCAGTTAGACGCTTGCTATGATCTGTCTAGTTTACAACCACAAAATGGGAATGGTCATCACCCTGAATGGGCTGACCAATTAGCCGAGCGGGGTGCTACGATGTGGCGTTACCGCGAATTGCTCCCGATTCGCAACGACGAAAACATCATCACATTAGGGGAAGGGTGGACACCACTCCTTCGGGCCAAGAACCTGGGTCTCATGCTTGGTCACCCCAATATTTATCTTAAAGACGAACGCCAGGGACCAACCAACTCATTTAAGGATCGTCAGGCGGCGGTAGCTGTTAGTGCGATGCAAGAGGCAGGTGTTAAAGAGGCTGTTGTAGCCTCGACGGGTAATGTTGCCATTGCTTACTCCGCTTACTGCACAAGGGCTGGTATCAAGCTGTGGGCTTTTGTAACCAATACCATACCGGCAGAAAAGGTGCGTGAAATTGCCATTTATGGTTCTGAAGTCATCATTGTGGCTAGTACCTACGATGATGCTAAAAAAGTTGCGGCCGATTTTGCGCATGATAAGGGTTTCTTTCTTGATCGCGGCATTAAAAGTGTAGCTGCCAAAGAGGCTATGAAAACGGTGGCCTTTGAAATTGCTGAGCAGCTTGGTACGCTTCGCGCTGGGGGAGACCCGTCTATGCCGAATGGCAATCGTCACCCGTGGCAGACACCAGATTGGTTTATCCAAGCGGTGAGTGGTGGCATGGGGCCTGTGGGGGTGATGAAGGGTTTCCAGGAGATGAAGGATTTGGGGCTGGTTGAAAAACTGCCAAAGCTGGCTTGTATCCAGGTGGCTGGCTGTGCCCCGATGGCTAACTCTTTCAAAAAAGGGTTGGAAGTGGCGGAAAACGTTGAGGAGCCTGAAACTGATATTGCGACGTTGGCGACTGGATTTCCTGGTGAGGCATACCAGGTGCTGCGGCAGTTGATTTTGGAGCATGGCGGCACAATGGAAACGGTGACTGATCAGGAGGCGTTTAGTGCTTTGCGGGTGATGGCAAAGATGGATGGTATTTCGGTGGAGCCAGCAACGGCCGTTGCTTTTGCCGGTTTGTTTAAGCTAATACGTGCCGGTGTCATCCGTCCTCACGAAACCGTTGTTGTAAACTGCTCCGGCCATACTTTCCCTGTTGAGAAGCATGTTGTAGGTGAAAACCAAATGCGCAATATGATTCTGAACGAAGCGGAGACCCATAAATTTGACCTTGCTGATAGTGGCGATGTTGTGACATCTCATGAAGATATTGATCAGCGTCAGAAGCATGTCGTGATTGTTGAGGATAATGAAGATTCCCTTAAACTGATTCGCCGTATCTTGCAATCCCATAGCGACTTGCATATAGACGAGGCTGCAGATGGCATAATTGGCCTGGAAAAAATCAGGACAATTCAGCCAGATTTGGTATTATTAGATTTGACCATGCCTGGCCTGGACGGTTTTTCCATCGTTGAGGCGATGAAAGGTGATAAGCACTTAAAGGATATCCCTATCATTGTGATTACAGCCCGTGATCTTTCTGTGCTTGAGCGTAAGCGGCTTGATGGGAAAATTAAAACGTTGCTTCAGAAAGGATCATTTATGATCACGGAGCTGGTTGAAGGTATACAGCAGGCACTTCTTTAAGACGTTTTGCAAGAAATAATCATTATGCTTGTTTTAGAGGCACGCCAATGATTGGTGTGGGTGCCATATTGCAGGTAGTCAATGAAATAAGTTCATTCATACAAGGGATCATCTTGTCGTGTCGTTTCCCAAACGTTTTGAGAGCCAAGAGATGATTCCCACAAAAGGCGCTTGATTATCAATACTGTAGTTGAGTATAAACAGCCTGTCAAAATACTTTATATTGAAGACAACAACGCTAGCCGGCTGCTTGTCCAGCGTGTGTTGGGCAGTAAAGGATATGAAGTGTATGTTGCTAATGACGGGCTGGAGGGCATTACGATTGCTCGTGAGCAGCAGCCACGGCTTATCCTGATGGATATTAATTTACCCAACATGGATGGCCGAGAGATTACAACGCGCCTACGCAGTATTCCTCATTTTGCCAATACGCCTATTGTGGCATTAACGGCTAATAATAGTCCTGGTAGTCGTGAGTTAGCTTTGGCGGCCGGCTGTACCGGGTTCCTTACCAAGCCAATTAACGTTTCTCAATTTCCCAAGCAGGTTGAAGATTTTCTGCAAGGACGAACTGAGCCACTTAGTGAAACGGAGCGGGCACAGCATTTACAGCTTCACGCGCAAAAATTGGTTGAGCGATTGGAAAGTAAGGTGCGTGAGCTGGAAAATGTGAATAAGCGCTTGCGTGAACTGGATCAGATGAAAAGTGATTTCATTGTTTTGGTTTCGCATGAGCTACGAACGCCCTTAACATTGATTAGTGGCTATTCTTATCTGCTGGAAGAGAACCTTAAGCGTGCTGACAAAATGGTTGTGGCTGAGTCGTTAAGTAATGTAGCTGCTGGCCTGAATTTAGGCGTTGCCCGTATGCAGGAGGTTATTGATGAGATCATTAACTTTTCACGAGTGGCGGCTGGAATGCTTGATTTGTCGTTTGGCCCGGTCTCATTACAGGCACTGTTCAACGATATAGATCAGGAATTTAGCAAAATATGTGAGAAGCGGCACCTGAATTTGCATATGGGTGATTTTTACCATTTGCCGCTTATTGAGGGCGATGGGAATCAACTGCGGCTGGCATTCTCAAATTTGTTGAGCAATGCTATTAAATTTACGCCTGATGGTGGTCATATTTATGTGGTTGGACGTACCGTAGGTAATATTGTGGAAGTGTTGGTGCGGGATACGGGTATTGGGATTCCGGCTGAAGAGCAAGGCCGAATTTTTGAACAGTTTTATGTTTTAGGTTCTATTGAACACCATTCGACAAGTAAACACGCTTTTCAGGGTGGTGGTTTAGGGCTTGGGCTGGCAGTGGCAAAGGGAATTTTTGAAGCTCATAACGGCCGTATTTCTGTGGAAAGCGAACGTCGTGATTTTGATAATTTACCCGGCAGCACCTTCCATATCTTTTTACCTATAAAAAGGCAGCTTTAGTTTCGCTTACGTTTGCTCCTTTCAAACCTTGCATGTCAAGGATATACAAATTTGGTCTCGAATCTTTGTGAAAAGTTGACAAAACGGCTTATCTAAGATAGCTTATCAGGGCAAGGCTGATAGTACTTTGGTACTAAAATGTTTATTTTGTTTGTAACATTTGTGTGCTAATGTGTATCTCATTGTAAATGAGAGCTATCAATTTTAGTAAGAGCAAGGACGGGACTTATCTCAAGTTGTTAATCTAATTGATTATCTAGCACCTTGGGCTTAGACAAAACAGTGTCTAGGTTGTTTTATGCTTATGCAAGAAAAATATAGGAGTAAAAATATGCCAGCGCAAACTAGCGAAACTACGCCTCTTTCATTGCCGCAAGCTACAAGTACGCAAGTAGGGACAAACAGTGTGAAAAGTCAATCAACAAATTGGTACAAAGGATTACAGTGGGCGCTTTTATCCCCTTTGTTTCTTGGTACCATTCCCATTCTGGCAAAACTGGCTTATGCGGCGGGTGTAAATGTCTTTACGGTTGTTGCCTTTCGGACTATTTTCGCCGCATCGCTGCTGTGGGTTGCTGTTTTTGTTTTTCAACGAAAATATATTCATACATCTTCGCCAGCATTAGCCAGCAGCTTGCTTGTTGGTGCCATTAATGGGATTGGTTCGATTTTCTTTTATGCCAGCCTTACCCGAATTGATGCTTCTCTCGGTCAATTGATTAATATCACTTATCTTGTTTTTGTTACGCTCTTTTTGCGTCTTAGTGGTCAGGCTGTCTCTTTCGTTACTTTGTTGCGCACATTGCTTGCCATTGTCGGGATATACATTTTGACAATTGGCGGTATTGGTTCACCTGATTGGATTGGGGTGGGCATGATGATGGTGGGGGCGATTATGTTTGCTATCCATCTGGTGATGGGGCAGCGGATTTTATATGAAACACCGGCACAAACGATGACGCTGTATGCGTTGACGGCTATGGCGATTGTAGTGACGATTGCCTGGTTTATCTTCCCATCGGATTTGAGGCTTGTTTCTGTGGCAGGTTGGCGGGCGATTTTGCTGATGGGGTTGGTAACAAGTATTTCGCGCTTGACGTTGTTCCTGGGTGTGAAACATATGGGTAGTATGCAAACGGCCTTGCTGAATATTTTGGAGGTCGTTGTGAGTATTGCGTTGGCGATTCTTTTCCTGGGTGAAACGATGACGTTGACGCAGGTGTTGGGTGCTGTTGTGCTGCTATCGAGCGTGCTGTTAGTTCGCTTTGAACGTGGTGTACCCCGTTTTGTGGACTGGTGGCGCTTTTTCTGGCGACTGCGTATTCCCCGTTGACCGTTTGCTAAGGAATGGAAATGAAATAACTTGCCCATTTAGAAGTTCAACCTCTCAGAAGAAGTTGAACTTCTTGCGTAACTTATTTAACCCTTGTTCCTAAGCGATATTTGTTTGTTTTGAAGCACCTGCTGCAAAAGCGCAGCAGGTGTTTTTTTGTTGTTGGTGTCAACTGGTCTGTCCTGAGGGTATAATTAGATGAGTAATATAGACATTAAGAGAAAGATTTGGGCTTGACTTGTAGCCGAGGATTCCAATCTTCGTTCTTTTGCCTAGGCAAAAGAGCGAGCTTTGGTCTGGCGGAAGCCAGATACGAAAGCCTCGGCTACGCTGAACCCTACAAGATTATGTGAAGGTCTATAGTAACATTGTGAAGAAGGGTGAGAAACGTTTATGCAATTACATTTGTTTGAAGGAAAAGAGGCGTTTACGGCGTTGGCGGAGACGTGGGATGAGGTGGCAAGGCATGGAATGACTGATACGCCGTTTCAGACATGGGCGTACCAGCGGGCTTGGTGGGAGTATTTACAGCCGGCCGGAGCGACGTTACATACCGTGGTGGCTTATGAGGGTAAACGGCCGTTTGCTATTGGTTGTTTTTATCTGGTAGACGGCGTAGTTCATTTTAACGGCTGTTTGGAAGAAACCGACTACCTCGATTTAATTGCCGCGCCGCAGGATGCAGAAGCAGGGTGGACGGCCGTTTTTGAAGCCTTCCACAGCCCCGACTTCCCCCAGTGGCACACACTTGATTTTTGCAATGTACCCAACGCTTCGCTTACGCGCACCATTTTACCCCAGTTAGCGGCACAATATGGTTATAACTGGCAAGAATCGGTGCAGGAAGTGTGCCCCGTGATCAAGCTGGCCGACACCTTTGATGGTTATTTGGACACGATTGATAGCAAGCAACGCCGAGAGATTAGCCGTAAGCTGCGCCGTGCGCAGGCTAGTGGTGTGCGGCTGCGGGCGGTGGAGGCCGATGATGATGTAAAAACGGCCGTTGATCAATTCCTGACGCTGCTTCAAGCCAGCACCTTTGAAAAGCGTGACTGGCTCAATGACGGTCGTCGCGCTCTTTTTTACGATACCGCTGCGGCGGCACAGAAAGCAGGGACGCTCCAGCTTTTATTTGTGGAGGTAAACGGCGAACGGGCGGCTGCACTGTTTAACTTTGACTACAAAGGGCGCGTTTGGGTTTATAATTCGGGTTTGGAGCCAAATGCTTATGGCCCGTTGAGCCTGGGCGTGGTGCTAACGGCGATGGCGATTGAGTATGCAATTGAAAACGGCCGTTCTGAGTTCGACTTCCTGCGCGGCAACGAAATTTATAAATACCGCTTTGGGGCGCAAGACACCACCATTTATCGGCAACATATTACCAGATAGTCAGGTCAAGTGACATTCTCTTGCTTGCAGGTAGCAAGTGGCAAGTCGCAAGTCTGGTTGAAAAATTGCACCTGCCACTTGCTGCTTGTTATTTGCCCGGCGTTCGCCAGGAGGCCAAAAGCTGCTCTGCCGCTGCCAGCCCCGATAGAGCCGCCCCTTCCACACGCGGCCCGTTGAAGGCATCTCCAGCAAAAATGAGAGCCGGCGTTCCTTGTGCTAGCAAAAAGGGCGCAGGATGTACGGTTTCCGGCAGGGCATAAGGCCATTTGGTTAGTTGCGCCTGGCGAATGGTGGCTCCCTCAGCCAAAAATTGCACCAACGCGGTTTGCATGAGGGTCAGGGTGTCAGAAACGGCCGTTTGCCACAATTCACGGCTGGCAGCAGGGGAGGCGTGGACGGTGATAAGCGTGGTGGTGGGGGAAAGCCCCTTGCGCTGGTTGTCGGCCAGCCAGCTAAAGCGGTGGTTTGGCCGCTGCAAGGCACCGGGTTCGGGCAAATGAACCGCGCCATCTACCCAAAACAGCCCGCACAGGCAGGGAGCATAGCTGATTTGGTCAAGCGCGGCCTTGTCATCTGCGTGTAGTGACGTGGAACCGTTTGCCAGCAGCGCCAGGGATTGCGGCACGGGTGGGGTGAGCAGGACGGCGCGGCTGTGGTAGGTGCGATTGTGGCTGTCGGTTGCTTGCCAAAGGGTGGGGGAAACGGCCGTTAATGCCCGCATCTCCACCCCCAGCGCAATCTCCACGTCCTGCGCCAGCCAGTTGGCAATCCCCGCCATGCCCGCCCGCCCCGCGTAGCGCGGAAAGCCATCCGCCATCCCTTCCCCCAGCAGGCTGCCGTCCGACCACCCCCGCGACCATTCAAAGACCACGTTGTGTGCCAGCCATTCGTCCACAATGGCTTGAAACGTTGGCGACCGTACCGTAAAAAATTGCGCCCCCAAATCAGCCCATCCCTCCCCCATCGGCCGCGTTGCCAGCCGGCCGCCAACCATTTCCCCCTTTTCTACCACCCGCACCGATACCTTCGCTCGCCTCAGCCGCCGCGCCGCCATCAGCCCGGCAATCCCCGCCCCAATAATTAACACATCATCATATTTAGAGATCACGAATTTTTTTTAGACCGTTTCTTGACCCAAACGTTCAACGATCCACATACGCATCATGGTTTGATACCCAATTCCTTTTGTTGCCGCCATATTTTTCAAGGCATCAATCGTTTGTGGGTCAAGCCTGAGCGAGATTTGTTTGAGACGTGGCCGGGCATCAATAATATCAATGTCTACTTCTTCGAATTCGTCAAAGAACTCTGTAGAGTCATGGGTATCCCAAAAATCTGACTCTTCTTTTTCATCTTGAAATTGAGGAATTTTTGATTTTGTCATTTACCAAAATAGCGGCGTTCGGCAGGAATCATGTCGCGTGCCGAAATTACCTTGACATGTTTTCCTACCCAAACAAACACGACGAACAAATAACGGCCGTTTGAGCTACGACCAAACAAAAGATACTTTTCGTTTTCTCCTTTGCGAAATTTTCGAGAACGACCAAAAAAGGCTTCCTCGACTTCTTCTGGATCAACATGGTGCTTCCAATTGAGTTTATCAACAACCCAATCCTCCCAGATAAAACCTTCTATAGGGCGCATTTTAACATCTTTTGTGTGTGGATTGTATATACAACTTTGAATTGTACATGCAATTTATGTTTGGATTAGGTTCATTAAAGATGTCTCATCCAAAACAGGTACGCCCAGCGATTCCGCTTTGCTGAGTTTGCTGCCCGCTTTTTCGCCTGCCAGCAGGTAGCTGGTATTTTTGCTGACGGAGCCGGTGACTTTGCCGCCGTGGGCTTCAATGAGGGCCTTGGCTTCATCGCGGGAAAGGGTGGGCAGGGTGCCGGTGATGACAAAGGTGAGTCCGGCCAGGGTGTCGGCGCGGGGGGCAGGGCGGACGGCGGCGAAGGTTAGCCCGGCGGCGCGTAATTTTTCCAGCACGGTGCGGTTGCGCTCGTTGGCAAACCAACTGGTGACGGCAACGGCCGTTCTTTCTCCCACCCCCTCAATTTCCTGTAGTCGTTCTGCTGTTGCCGCCGCCAGTTCGTCAATCCCGCCCAGGGCATCAACCAGCAGCCCGGCCACCACGCTGCCCACATAGCGAATGCCCAGTGCCGTCAGCACCCGCGCCGGTGGCTGCTGCTTGCTGGCGGCCACGCCGTTGAGCAGGTTGTCCACTTTTTTGTCCTTGAACCCTTCCAGCGTCAGCAGCGTCTCCCGATCCAGGTAGTAAATATCGGCAATGTCGTGGATTAGCCCTTTTTCGGCCAGCAAAACGGCCGTTTGTGCGCCAAAGCCATCCACATCCATCGCCCCTCGACTGACAAAATATTCCACCCGCCGCACCAGTTGCTCCGGGCAGGAAAGATTGTCGCAGTAAATGGCGACCTCGCCCTCTGGCCGCACCGCCGGTTCGCCGCAAATGGGGCAGTGGGTGGGGGGCAAAATCTGTCCTTCGCTGCCGTCGCGCAGCTCGGCCACGGGGCCGATGATGTAGGGGATCACGTCGCCCGCCCGCTTGACCAGCACGGTATCGCCCAGCCGCACGTCTTTGCGGGCAATTTCGTCGTAGTTGTGGAGGGTGGCGTTGCGGACGATGACACCGCCGATTTCGACCGGTTCCAAAACGGCCGTTGGTGCCAAAATGCCGGTGCGCCCGACGTTGACCACGACATCCAGCAGCCTGGTTGTCTTTTCCTGCGCCGGGAACTTCATCGCCACTGCTCCGCGTGGGTCTTTGCCCACAAAACCGAGGCTGTCGGCCAGCGGTCGGTCGTTGATTTTGACCACAATGCCGTCTACCTCATAGTTGATGCTGTTGCGCTTGGCAATCCAGTCGCCATACGCCTGCGCTACTTCGTCCAGATTGGCACAGTGGCGGTTGTCGGGGGAGACGGGGAAGCCGTATTGCCGCAGCCGTTCCAGCCGCTGCCACTGGGTGGCGGGGGGTTCCAGGCCATCCCAGGCAATCCAGTCGTAGCAGTAGAGGGTTAACGGCCGTTCCGCCGTTTTGGCCGGGTCAAGCTGCCGCAGTGATCCTGCCGCCGTGTTGCGCGGGTTCATGTACAGCGGTTCCCCCGCCGCCAGCCGTGCCTCGTTTAGTGCTTCAAATTTGTCTAGCGGGAAAAAGACCTCGCCGCGCACCACCAGGTAGGGCGGAGCCGTTAGCTCGCTGTTGGGGTCAACGGGAATCCGTTTGGGCAGGGCGACGATGGTGCGTAGATTGTGGGTGATGTCTTCGCCGACTTCGCCGTTGCCGCGTGTGGCACCCTGGGAAAAACGGCCGTTTTCATACGTCAACACCACCGTCAGCCCATCCAGCTTTGGCTCCACTACATAATCCAGCGTCATGTCCGCGTCAGGCAGCAGCCGCCCAATCCGCGTCCGCCACGCCCGCAGATCCGCCTCGTTGAACGCATTCGCCAGGCTCAAAATCGGTGCCGGGTGGGTTACTTTCTCAAACCCTTCCAATGGGTCGGCTCCTGCTCGCTGCGTGGGAGAATCGGCCGTTACCAGCTCCGGGTGCGCCTGCTCCAGTTCTAGCAGCCGCCGATACAGCGCATCATACTCCGCATCGCTAATCAGCGGCGCATCCAGCACGTGATAGCGATACAAATGAAAGTTAATTTCGTCTCGCAGTTGGGCAATTTCTTGTTGTAGAAGCATATTATCATTTTCCAGCAATGATTGCTGCTGTTGTATTGGTTTCTGTCTTTCCATCTTGGAAACAAGACGCTCTTTGCTTAGGGTTCAATCAAAAATAACTTTGCAGTTCCAGAAGTTCAACTTCTCTCAGAAGTTGAACTTCTAAACCCCAAGTTATTAACGAACGAACCCTTAGGTTAAATAATTTGCCTATTTTAGAAGTTCAACTTCTCAGTAGAAGTTGAACTTCTTCCGTACCTTAATTAACACAAGTTGCTACTAGCCACGGTCATTTCGAGAGCCTGCGCTGAGGCTGCCGAAGTGTCCTCGGAGAAATCCCGTTCTTTTCTGCCGACGAAGTGGACATATTGTGAAGTAAGTCTCCTGAAACGGCCGTTTATCTACTCCCACCCAGTATAAAACCAAGCCATCCATTAGCCAAGATTTTCTCAGGGGTTTGAGAAGTGGAACTACGGCTGGCGGTGGGAGAGAAATGACCGTACCAGTCCATGTCCTTCCACGTCCTTCCGTGTCTCACCCTACCCAAACTTGACAGAAGATGTCAGGTTTTCCCCCTATCCTGTTCGTTAGCGGGGAAAGGGGAACTATGCTAAACTAATATAGAACGCATGTTCATCTGCGGTTCCCTGCTTACAGGCAGCAAGTGGCAAGTAACAAGCCCGGTTAACAACCAGACTTGCCACCTGTTACCTGCCACTTGTAGGCAACAGACAAACTGTCAGTTGATGACCGTGAGCAGGACAAACACACTTCTGGACAGGACAGGGCAAATGGAACCAAATAATATTGTGGTGCGCGGGGCGCGGCAGCATAATCTAAAGGGCGTGGATGTCGTTATTCCGCGCAACAAACTGGTGGTACTTACCGGGGTCAGCGGCAGCGGCAAATCGTCGCTGGCGTTCGACACCATCTACGCCGAAGGGCAGCGGCGATATGTCGAGAGCTTGTCATCTTACGCCCGGCAATTTTTGGGGCAGATGGAAAAGCCGAAGGTAGATGCCATTACTGGCCTCAGCCCAGCTATTGCTATTGAGCAAAAGGCGGTGAGCAAAAATCCGCGCTCCACCGTTGGCACCGTCACCGAGGTGATGGATTATTTGCGCGTGCTGTTTGCCCGCGTGGGGGTTCCCCACTGCCCAGAGTGCGGCCGGGTGGTGCGGCCCCAAAGCGCCCAGATGATTGCCGACCAGTTGGCGGGTCGGCCGGCCGGAACCCGTTTTCAACTCCTGGCTCCCATTGCCCGCAACCGCAAAGGCGCCCATGCCGATGCGTTTGCCCAGGCGCGGCAAGACGGCTTTGTCCGCGTGCGCGTCAATGGCACCGTTTATGATTTGGGGCAGCAGCCCGCGCTTAATAAAAAGAAGAAACACAATGTCGAAGTCGTAGTAGATCGGCTGCAAGTGCCGGATGCGCTTGACGACTCATTTATGGCGCGGCTGGTGGACTCGGTGGAGACGACGCTCAAGGTGGGCGGCGGGGTGTTGGTGGCCGATTTGGGCGACGAGGAGCTATTGCTGAGTGAACACAACGCCTGCGCTCACTGCGGCACCAGCTTTCCTGAACTGTCGCCGCAGTTGTTTAGCTTTAACTCGCCGCTGGGGATGTGTCCGGCGTGCAACGGCATTGGCACCCAGCTACAGGTTGACCCGGATCTGCTGATTGCCGACCCGGAGCTGTCTGTTTTGGATGGGGCGACGCGCTGGTATGGCAATTTGCGTAAGCGAAACACGAGCTGGACAGAGCATTCGCTGCGTTCGGTGGCCCAGCATTATGGCGTTGACCTGGAACTGCCGTGGAAAGAGCTGCCGGAAACGTTCCGCCACGTCCTGCTGCATGGCTCTGGCAAGGAAAAGATTCGGTTTACGTTTCAGAATGAGTGGGCAGAGGGTAGCTGGAGCGGCGAGAGCTTGCGGCCGTCGCGGGGGATTGTGAATGATGCGATGCGGCTGTTCCACCAGACCAGTTCGGAGGCGCAGCGGCGCAAATATGCGGCGTATATGAACCAGCAGCCATGCCCTACCTGCCAGGGTTCGCGGCTGCGGCCGGAGGCGCGGGCAACGCTGGTGGCGGGGCAGTCGCTGGAAGGGGTCAGCGGCATGTCTATTGCCGATGCGAATGCCTGGGTTGTGGGGCTGTCGCGGCAGGCACATGGCACGATGGGGGTGAATGGCAGTGGCAAAAGCAAGCGCAATGTGCCGGGTCTGGATGAGGAGCAGTTTGAAATTGCGGAGGAGGTGCTGAAGGAGATTCGGGATCGGTTGCAGTTTATGCTGAATGTGGGGCTGCATTATTTGACGCTGGATCGGCCGGCGCCAACGCTATCGGGGGGAGAGTCGCAGCGGATTCGGTTGGCGAGCCAGATTGGCTGTGGGCTGGTGGGGGTGCTGTATATTTTGGATGAGCCTTCGATTGGGCTGCACGCCCGCGACAACCGCGCCCTGCTGGAGACGCTGCTGCGGCTGCGTGATATGGGCAACACGGTGCTGGTGGTGGAGCATGATGAGGAGACGATGCGGGAGTCGGATTGGCTGGTGGATTTGGGGCCGGGAGCGGGGGTGTTGGGGGGCAGGGTGATTGCGGCGGGGTCGCCGCAGCAGGTGGCGGCGCAGCCGGATTCGCTGACGGGGCAATATTTGCGCGGCGAACGGCGGATTACGGCACCGAATGCGGGGAGGAGGAGGGAGGTGGGGGAAAACGGCCGTTTATCCCTCATCGGCGCACGTCTCCACAACCTCAAAAACGTCACTGCCACCTTCCCCCTCGGCACCTTTATCTGCGTCACCGGCGTGAGCGGCAGCGGCAAAAGCAGCCTCATCTCCGAAACCTTGCACCCCGCTTTGGCGCAACTGTTGCACAACGCTCAGGAGCAGCCGGGACCATATGGCCGTTTAGAAGGGATCGAACACCTCGATAAAGTGATCAACATTACCCAGGATCCCATCGGCCGTACCCCCCGTTCTAACCCCGCCACATATATCAAGCTCTTTGACGAAATCCGTCAGGTCTTTGCCTCTACGCCAGAAGCAAAGGCGCGGGGCTACAAATCTGGCCGCTTTAGTTTTAACGTCAAGGGTGGCCGCTGCGAAGCGTGCGACGGCTACGGCCAGCGCAAAGTCGAAATGCACTTTTTAGCCGACGTGTGGGTGCAGTGCCGCGAATGCCACGGCCACCGCTTTAACCGTGAAACGCTGGCCGTTACCTACAAAGGTAAAACTATCGCCGACGTGCTGGAAATGGACGTGCAGGAAGCACTCGAATTTTTCAGCAGCCACCCCAAAATTGCGCGGCAGCTACAAACGCTCCACGACGTGGGGCTAGACTACATCAAGCTGGGGCAAAGTGCGCTGACGTTGAGCGGCGGTGAGGCGCAGCGAATCAAGCTGGCGAAAGAGTTAAGCCGGGTAGCAACGGGGCGCACCATCTACATTTTGGATGAACCGACGACGGGGCTGCACTTTGCCGATGTGCAAAAGTTGCTCGACGTGCTGCACCGCTTGGTAGACGCTGGTAACACGGTTATTGTGATTGAACACAACCTCGATGTCATCAAAACGGCCGATTGGCTGATTGACCTAGGGCCTGAGGGGGGCGAAGGGGGCGGCGACATTTTGGCGCAGGGGACACCTGAAAACCTGGCCTATGTGACCGAAAGCCACACAGGCCAATTCTTGCGCCACCTGTTGCCGCTGCCAAGTTAAGGCCAGCCACAAGGTCTACAAACAAAAAGAGGTTTTTGACAGAATTAAACAGGATTAGGCATGAGAATCCTGCAAAATCCTGCAAAATCCTTTTAATCCTGTCTAATATTCTTGCTCACCATACAAGAAGCGACACAGAGAGAAGAGAGAGTTTCACAGAGGAACCAAGAAAAACAACACATTTCTTCTCTGTGCTTCTCTGTGTCTTCTCGGTGAACCTCTGTGTAACGTCTTTGGTTCTGGCTCGTCCAGGTTATGGTACAGGGAAGAACTCTGCACTTTGCTGGTTTGCCGCCTCAATGGCATCATCGAGCGGTTCAATCCCATAGAAAGCGTTTTCAATCTGTTTATTGACAATGCCTTCCACATCACTCCAGGTCTCCATAATGGGCAAATGGCGTATCCCCGGAATGGCATCCAGAAAAACCTGGCTGTTGGCGGGCTTGGCATCTGAATCGAGAAAGATGTCTGATTCCGCCACGGCCTTGCGTGACGGCACGGTGCGTCCCGTTTGCGCGAGAATCGTTTGCCCCTCGGCACTGCTGGCAAACTCAACAAACGTCCAGGCGACGTCCTTGTACTGCCCTGCTGCGGCCAGACAAAACGCATCGGAGTGCAAAACGCTGGCTCGCTGCTGGTTCATGGGCAGCGCTGCCACATCCCAGTCAAAGCTCTCGATCAGGCGAAACTCTGGCACGGCGCGGCGGCTGTCTACAAACATTGCCATGCGCCCGTTGACGAACCGGCTCAGGCTGTCTTCGGCTTCTTCGGCTACCGCGTCAGGGACGACGTGGTGTTCTGTTTGTAGGCCAACAAACCAGGCTAACGCCGCCTTGCTTTCCGGGCTGCCCAGTGCCAAGCCGGCCGGTGCTTCCCGATCATCCACAATCGCGCCGCCGTTCATCCAGATAAAAGGTGCGGCACGCAAAATGGTAGCCTCAATGCCCAGGCCGTAAATATCGGCCGTTCCGTCCCCATCCTGGTCTTGCGTGAGTGCCTGAGCTGTTGTGACAAATTCATCCCACTGCCAATCATCGCCGGGGTAAGCAACTCCGGCGGCATCAAATAGCTCTTTGTTGTAATAGACAACCGGGCTGGAGATATTTTGCGGTAGACACATCTGCTGCCCTTGCCATTGGAACGCAATGAGTGTTTCGGGATAGAAATCTTCGGCACTGATGGCCGTACTGGCAGCAAAATACTCTGTTAGCGGCTCAACTGCCTCGGCCGCAAAGAAATGGCCGAGGTGGCGGTAGTTAATCAAAAAGATGTCGGGCGGCGTGCCGGCCGCAAAATCGGCCGCCAACCGTTTACGAAAATCACCACCGCTAGGGATGTTGAGCAGCTTGACGCTGATGTCCGCGTGTGCGGCTGCAAAGGCATCAATCAGCGTCTGGTACGCTGTTTGGTCCGTGGGGTCGCCAGAGATCAGGAATGTTAGCTCAGTGGGAGCTGCAGCTTCTGCCACATCGGCAGGTGTGGCAGGTGCTTGAACAGTGGTGCAAGCTGCCAGAAAAGCAACAAGCAAAGAGAACAATAAAACGTGTTTGCGTAACATATGTGGAACCTCAATCAAGTTTATGTAAAAAAAATCAGGCTCATAGTGGCATTGTAACCGTATAGCCAAACATGGTTCTCATCCTCGTAGCAAGCGCGTTAAGGGGGATTCGCTGCGAATAAAATATTGCATGATCAAATAGACAAGCAGGACAGGAGCCGTCATGACCATGACGGCCGCTAACAGCAGCGACCAGTTGGTGACGGCCATTTGCTGCAACATCCGCAGGCCAACGGCCAGCGTATACCTTTCTTCCGACTTGATAAAGAGCAGTGGGTCTACAAAGTCGCTCCAGTAATGGGTGAAGGTGAGGAGCAAAACCGCTAACGCGGTTGGCTGCGCCATGGGCAAGGCAATGCGCTGCCAGATGCGTAACGCGCTGGCTCCGTCCAGCCGCGCCGATTCAAATAGTTCCGTTGGGATGCGGCGAAACGTCCAGTAGAACATTAGCACATAGAGCGATTTGGTACCCATGACGGCCGGCGCAAACAGAGCCGTGTAGGTATCAATTAGCCCCAACACCGTAAAAATGACATAGCGCGGTAGCCAAACGGCCGCACTGGGTACCATTAACAGGATAATGGCAAAGCCTACCAGTCGCTTTTGCCACCGTTTAGGTAATTGCACCATAGCAAAGGCGGCCCATGAGGCGGTGAGTAATGTCAACAAGGCCCCAACGGTGCTGACCAACAGTGAGTTGCCAATTTGACGCCTGAGGGGGATGAGCTGGAAAATGGTGCTGTAGTTTGACCAGGCCGACGGTTGCGGCAGCCATTCCAGCGTGCGAGGTGGAGGTAATCCAACCGGACGCAGCGAATTGGTGACGACCCAAAGCAAGGGTGTGACAAAGAGCAGGGTGATTGTTATTGCCACTGCCTGCCAAAGAATGCTTTCGAGGAAGCTAGATTTCATCGGTGTAACCCCAACCGCCCAACAACTGATAGAGCAGCCATAAGATGATGCCGAGTGCCACAAACATGAGTAGCAGCATGGCAGCGGCGCTCCCAAGCCGGAAATGAGTAAAGGCTTCATCATAGATGAGATAGGGGAGCAGCATGGTGGCGTAGCCTGGTCCCCCTTCGGTCATCATATACACTGGGGCAAAGCTGCTTTGCGTACTTAGTAGAATGTCGCGCAGGAAGAGGAGCAGCAGCCAGGGGGTCAGTAATGGCAGGGTGATGTGGCGCAGGATTTGCCAGCGGCTGCCACCATCGAGCGCGGCGGCGTGAAAATAGGCGGGGGGAATGCCCTGTAGGGCGGCAATGAGGACAAACATGCCTTCGCCCAGCCGAAAGCATGACATAAAGATTAAGGATGGCAGGGCGGTGGCGGTATTGACGAGCCAGGCTTGCTCTGGCAGCCCGACCCAGCCCAGGAGTTTGTTGAGTGGGCCGTAGAGCGGGTTAAAAATCCAGAGCCAAATGAGGGCATAGGCAACTTCGGGGATGACGGATGGCAAAAAGGCGGCGATGCGATATTCGCGCACGCCGTATCGTTGGTGGTAGAGCAGCAAGGCTAGTAATAGTGCGCCGAGTAATTGCAGGGGGACTGAGAAACTTGTGTAGACTAGTGAGTTCCGCACGGCGATCCAGAATAGTTCGCGCTGAAAGATAGTGAGGAAGTTTTGCAGCCCGTTCCATTGTGGTGGCGCAAAGGCGTTGTAGTTGGTGAAGGCGAGGACGGTGGTGAGCAGCATGGGGAGGATGAGGAGAACGGCCGTTCCCAGCAAAAAAGGTGTTAGTAACAAACCCAACTCCAACCGATAAAAAGAAACGTGGCGGTTGCGCAAGAAGGCTGATATTTTTTGATGCAGTGTCACAGAATCAAGTAATCCCTCATTTTCCTGCTTTCGTCAACCTATTTCTCAAATTGAGGGCTATCGGCGCAAATTGGCTAATTTGCCAAAAAACCCTAAAATTCATAGTATGCGATTAGCTAAATCAAGAGATTGGGAATCAGCAAAGAAGCTACACTAGCCAATCTCTTCTTAGAGGAGTTCTCGTATGTCCCACGATTTCATTTTTTCTGGTTCAGTTACTGAGCTAGACCCAGACCTCAAACGAATACTGGATTTGGAAAACCGTCGCCAGGATGAAACTATCATCCTGGTTGCTTCTGAAAGCGCTGCCCCCGATGCCGTCAACGAAGCATTGAGCAGCGGCTTTGGCAATATTTATGCCGAGGGGTATCCGCGTGAAGAAAGCCGCAAACAGGCCACCAGTGCCATTATGGACATTGATGCCGAGCTGGCCCATTATCGCCGCTACAGCGACCCACGCTATTACAAGGGGGTTGAATATGCCGATGTGCTGGAAGCCCTGACCCGCCGCCGTGCAGCCGAACTATTTGCCGCCAACGGCATTAGCGCCGACAACCTGTTTGTCAACGTGCAGCCGCTTAGTGGCGCACCCGCCAACAATGCCGTTTATACAGCTCTCATACAGCCGGGCGACACCATTATGGGGCTGAACCTGAATGACGGGGGACACCTTTCCCACGGTGCCCGCGCCAACCGCACTGGCAAACTGTACAACAGCGTCCCCTACTATGTTGACGAGCAAACCGAGCTGCTGGATTACGATGCCATTGAAAAGATTGCCCTTGAGGCCAAGCCCCAAATCATTGTAGCCGGGTACTCCGCTTACCCGATGGTGGTCAACTGGCAGCGGTTCCGCGCCATTGCCGACAAGTGCGGGGCATATTTGCTGGCCGACATCGCCCACATTTCCGGGCTGGTTGCCAGCGGCGTTCACCCCAGCCCCATTGGCATCGCTGATGTGGTGTCCACAACCACGCACAAAAGCTTGTGCGGGCCACGCGGGGCGATGATTATGACCCATCGGCGGGATGTGGCGCGGAAGATTGACCGCGCCGTTTTCCCCGGCGAGCAGGGTGGGCCGCATCTGAACACCATTGCCGCGCTGTCGGTGGCACTGAAGCTGGCAAAATCGGAGCAGTTTGTGGCACTGCAAAAGCGGATTGTGAGCAATGCCAGCCGGCTGGCACAAAAATTAAGCGAGCATGGATTGCGGATTGTCGGTGGCGGCAGCGAAAACCATCTGCTGCTGGTGGATTGCAAGAGCGTAAGTGCCAACGGGGTGAGCTTGTCCGGCGACATGGCGGCTCGGATTTTGGACGTGGCCGGGATTGTGCTGAACCGCAACACGATTCCGGGGGACAAGGGGGCGTTTAACCCGACCGGGCTGCGGATTGGCACGGTGTGGATCAGCCAGCTTGGCTTTGGGGATGCGGAAATTGACATGCTGGCGGAGGCGATTGCCACGGTGCTGAAAGGGTGTGCGCCGTTTACCTATGCCGCGCCGGGTGGCAAGACGGATCTGCGAGCGAAGGTCAGCTACACGGCGTTGCAGCATGGGCGGGTACTGGTGCGGAAGCTGCGGCGGCTGGGAGATGTGGAAGCGTCCGGTAGCAGCGTGGCAATTCGCGGCGACAAGGCAAGCGAGTTTTTGAATCTGGCGTTGGCAAGCGATGTGGCGGCGTTGGGCAGCGGCGACGCGCAGGGGACGTATTTGTTTGTGGATGGAGAAGGGGTTGCCGGTGTGGTGCAGCGGGTGGCGGATGACCAGTACCATTTGCATGTGGCGGACAAGGGGTTGGCGGGGGAAACGGCCGTTTGGCTGCAAGCTCTTTCCGATGGTTATGCCCAGTTTGACGACCTGCACGGCAAGCTGCCGGGGCCGGTGGTGGTGACAACCTTTAGCCCGGATAGCCCGGTGGCGGTGGCGGGGGACGAAACGGCCGTTATTCGCAATAAACCGTACTTTGTCGGCCAGCAAAACGTGGCCGGTGGCGACCCGCTGCCCGTTTTTAGCTGGGAAGAACCTGCCAACCCGCCCATGCTGCGGACGCGGCTCTATGACACCCATGTAGCTCTGGGGGCAAGAATCGTGCCGTTTGGTGGCTATGAAATGCCGGTTTGGTACGGCGGCGTGAGCGAGGAACACCGCGTTGTGCGGGAAGCGGCCGGGCTGTTTGACGTGAGCCATATGGGGGTGCTGGAGGCCAGCGGGCCGCATGTGGTGGATTTTCTGAACGCGGTGACGACCAATGATGTGACGACGCTGGCAAACGGCCGTTCGCAATACACCTACCTTCTTCTGCCCGATGGCTCGGTGGTGGACGATTTGCTGGTGTACCGCCGCAGTGCCGACCGCTTTCTGCTGGTGGTCAATGCCTCTAACAACGACAAGGATTGGGCGTGGCTGAACGCGGTAAATGAGGGGCGGGTGATGATTGACGGGAAACGGCCGTTTGCCCGCATTACCCATCCCGTCACCCTGCGCGACTTGCGCGACCCCGCCCATGGAACCGACTGCCGCGTAGACATCGCCCTGCAAGGCCCCGCCAGCCTCAACGTTTTGCTGGCACTGGGCGGCGACAGCAAGCTGCTGGCAGACCTCAAAAAGCTTCCCTGGGCAGGGCTGCTCGAAGGGACGCTTGGCGGCTTTGATCTCATCATCTCCCGCACCGGCTACACCGGCGAGCGCGTGGCCTTTGAGCTGTTTGTTCACCCTGACCAGGTGGTAGATTTCTGGAATGCGCTGCTGGCCGCCGGAGAGCCATTTGGCCTGAAGCCATGTGGCCTGGCCGCCCGCGACAGCACCCGCACCGAAGCCGGGCTACCGCTTTACGGCCATGAACTGGCCGGGGCGCACAACCTCACCCCTGGTGATGCTGGTTTTGCCAGCTTCCTCAAGCTATGGAAGCCGTTCTTCATTGGCCGCGATGCCTTTATTGCCAGCGAAGCCGGCCGTAGCCGTGAACTGGTGCGCTTCCGCATGAACGAAAAAGGGGTGCGCCGCCCCGAAACGGGCGACCCGGTTCTGGATAAGCGGGGCAAGGTGATCGGCCATGTGACCAGTTGCGCCATTGATAGCGAGGGATATTTGCTGGGGCAGGCGATAGTTCCGCCCGGCATGAGTAGCGAGGGTACTCAACTTGCCATTTACCAAACGGGCGGCGGCAGCCGGGCACTCAAGCTGCCCAACAGCAACGCGCTCGGACAGCGCTTCCCGGTGCCAGATGGGGCAACAGTTCTGTCACGCTTTCCCAGCCGCAAAAAATAGCAGGCAAAGACGGCACCTGTAGGGGCGTATCGCCTACGCCCTTTTTCCGGCGGGTTACAAAAGGTAGGACAAGTTGACCAACTTGTCCTACCGTCTTCTTATGGCAAAAAAATCCAGCACGCTTTACCCGCTTTCGGCACTCAGGGCCACCGTATTACACGTCCAGCATCTAACAAAACCCAATGGTGCAGAATCGGCCCCCTTACCCGATGCCATCGTTAATATGGTGCAAGCACTTGGCTATGTGCAGGTTGACACGCTGCACGTTGTTAACCGCGCCCATGACGTAACCCTGTGGGCACGCTTCGGCTCCTACGACCTGGATGATTTCCACAAGCTCATTTACCGTGACGGGCAGCGTCTGCTTTATGAAGGCTGGGGTCACGCTGCCAGCATCATCCCGCTACAACATTATCGCTATCACCGATGGCGGGTAGATCGCAAAGTTAGCTACAATCCCAGCTTTCACGAATGGGCAAGCAAAACGGGCAACCATGAACTAGCAGAGCAAACCCTGGCGCGTATCCGCACAGAAGGCGGGCTGCGCGTTGGCGATTTTGAGGATAAAGATGCCAAACGGGGGGAATGGTACGATTGGCGGCCGTCTAAAAATGCACTCGAAGCCTTGTTTGCCTGGGGCGATCTCATGGTCGCTGATCGGGCCAACTTCCAACGGGTGTATGCCGCCACAGAGCGCGTGTTGCCGGATTGGGTTGATACCACCCCGGTGGAGCCAGACGCAGCTCGCCGCTTTTGTTTGGAACAGGCGGCAAAAGGGCTGGGTGTTTTTGAGCCACGCAACCTGACCTTCTACGCCTACATGCGAGCCACCCCCGCCCGCTCGCTGGTCAAGTCGCTCATCGCAGAAGGCGCGGTGGTTGAAATTCTGGGTGAGTCTGTGAATGGCAACAAAACGTGGTGGGTGCATCGTGACAATCTGCCGCTGCTGCAACAGGCAGCGGCGGGTGATTTGCAGGCAGCCCGCACCACGTTTCTGGCACCTTTCGATTCGCTTTTCTGGGCAGGGGATCGGGATCAAAAGTTGTGGGGGTTTAACCAACTGCTGGAATGCTACAAGCCGGCCGACCAACGTGTTTACGGCTACTTCAGCTTCCCCATTCTGCACAAGGACAGGCTGGTGGGTCGCTTTGACCCCAGGCTGGATCGCCAATCCGGGGTGTTGTATTTGAATGCACTGTATCTGGAGCCAGGCATTGCACCAGATGATGAACTTGTCGCCGGGGTTGCCAACGCCATGCGTGACTTCCTCGTCTGGCACGGCGCAACGGATCTCAAGATTGAAAAAAGTGAGCCAGCGGTGTTTGCTGAAAAATTGATACGTGCGCTGTAGTATTTCTGGAGGAATAAAAATGGCAATGGTACAGGGGATCGGCGGGGTTTTTATTGACAGCATGGACGCGGCGCGGCTTGCACGTTGGTACGAAGAAAAGCTGGGCATTGTGATGGAGCCACATCCAGATGGTATTGGTTATTACCATGTTTTCCCCACCCGCGATGCCGCCACATCTCTCCTGCGGGAGAACCCGGTCTTTGCCATTAACCAGGCCAGGGTCGCATTAGCGGCAACCGAGCGTGGCTTTATGCTCAATTTGCGGGTAGATGATTTGGCTGAATTGCTCGAACAGCTTCGCGCTCAAAATGTACTCGTTGAAGATCATGTTCTTGAATGGGAGCGTGGCAGACATGGTTGGCTTCGAGACCTGGATGGCAACAGGGTTGAGCTTTACGAAGAAATTGTGCCTGATTAAGAGCGCAGGCTTAAACAAAAGCGAGGATTGGAATCCTCGGCTACTATTTTAAGGATAGGAAAAATAAGGATATGTCAAATATGGTTCTTCCTCAACAGGCTCGCGTCGTCATCGTTGGTGGCGGCGTTATTGGGTGTTCCACTGCCTACCACCTGGCGCACATGGGCTGGAAAGACGTGGTTTTGCTGGAACGCGATCAGCTAACCTCTGGCACAACCTGGCACGCCGCCGGGCTGATGGTGACATTTGGCTCCACGTCGGAAACGTCTACTGAATTTCGCAAGTACACGCGGGATCTTTACGGCCGGCTGGAGGCCGAAACAGGTTTTGCCACCGGGTTCAAACCCGTCGGTTTTATCGAGGTTGCCAGCAACGCCGACCGGCTGGAAGAATTCCGCCGTGTTGCTGCTTTCAACCGCTACTGCGGCGTGGATGTACACGAAATTTCTCCTCAAGAAATCAAAGAGTTGTTTCCTCTGGCGCGAGTAGATGATTTGAAAGCTGGTTTTTATGTCAAAGAAGATGGCCGTGTAAACCCGGTAGACGTGACGATGGCGTTGGCAAGAGGGGCGCGGCAGCAGGGGGCAACCATCCTTGAGGGGGTGGCGGCCACGGGCATCATCAAGAAAAACGGTGCCGTGGCAGGCGTTCGCACCAACTACGGCGACATTCAGGCTGAGTATGTGGTGAACTGCGCCGGGATGTGGGCGCGGCAGTTTGGCGAGATGGCCGGGGTCAATATCCCCAATCAGGCGGCCGAGCATTATTATTTGATTACCGAGGAACTCAAGGATTTGCCGCTCAACATGCCCGTTCTGGAAGACCCCTCCCACTACGGCTACTATCGGGAAGAAGTGGGGGGGATTATGGTGGGGCTGTTTGAGCCTGTTTGCGCCCCCTGGAACATTAACCGCATCCCCAACGACTTCTCCTTTGGCGAAATCCCGCCCGACTGGGAGCGCATGACCCCATTTTTGGAAAAGGCGATGTCGCGGGTGCCGATTACGCTGGAAATCGGGATCAAAAAGTTTTTCTGTGGCCCTGAGAGCTTTACCCCCGACCTAAAGCCGATTATTGGCGAAGCACCGGAACTGCGGAATTATTTTGTTGCGGCCGGGCTAAACTCCATCGGTATTTTAACCGGCGGCGGCGTGGGGCGGATGATGGCGCACTGGATCATTAACGGCACGCCGGACGTGGATGTGACTGGCTTTAACATTGATCGGCTGCACGTTTACCAAAACACGCCGGAATACCGCCGCCACCGCACGGTGGAATCATTAGGGATGGTGTATCGTTGCCATTACCCCAATATGTCTTACCAAACGGCCAGGGGTGCGAAACGGTCGCCGCTGCACGAGCGTTTGGTGGCACAGGGGGCGTATTTCAGGGATGTTAGCGGCTGGGAAGGGGCGGATTGGTATGCCCCGGCTGGGTTTGAGCCAAAAGTGGAGGCGTTGTCGTGGGGGCGGGAGAATTGGTTCCCGTGGTGGGAAGCGGAACACCAGGCTGCGCGTGATGGGGTGATTTTGATGGACATGTCGTTTATGTCCAAATTTTTGGTGCAGGGGCGGGACGCCGGCCGAATCCTGAACCACATTTCTGCCAACAACGTAGCCGATACGGTCAACCAGATTACCTACACCCCCTGGCTGAACGAAACGGGTAAACTGGAAGCCGACTTGACCGTGACCAAGCTGGATGAAGAAAAATATTGGGTGGTGGTGACTGACACCATGCACCGCCACGCCGAAACGTGGATGAAGCGGCACATTGGGCGCGATGACCACGCCTTTGTGACGGATATGACTGCGGCTTATGCCCAAATCAACATTCAGGGGCCAAAATCCCGCGATTTGCTGCAAACGCTGACCACGGCCGATTTGTCCAACGCCGCTTTCCCCTTCCGCTGCGCCCGCGAAATTGAAATTGGCTACGCCAAAGTGCTGTGCATTCGCATTACCTATTTGGGTGAACTGGGGTATGAGCTGTATGTCCCGGCGGAGCAGGCGGTGCATGTGTATGATGTGATTGTGGCGGCGGGCGAGCCGTTTGGCTTGCGCCATGCCGGGCTGAAGGCACTGGCGAGCCTGCGGATGGAAAAGGGATACCGAGATTACGGCCACGATATTGATAATACCGATGACCCGTTTGAGGTGGGGCTGGGGTTTGCCGTGGATTTGCAGAAGCCGGGTGGGTTTATTGGCAAGGAGGCGGTGGTGGCGAAAAAGGCGCAAGGGGCTTTGACGCGCCGTTTGGCACAGGTGCTGGTAAAAGACCCGAATCCGCTGCTGTTTCACGCGGAAGTGGTTTACCGCAACGGGGTGCCGGTGGGGTATGTACGGGCGGGGTCGTATGGGTTTTCGCTGGGTGGCGCGGTGGGGCTGTTTATGATTGAGGCGGGGGAGGCGATAACGGCCGTTTATATCGCCCAGGGAAAGTGGGAAATTGACATTGCCGGGAAGCTGTATCCGGCGGAGGTCTCTTTACGGCCGTTTTATGACCCACAGATGAAGAAGATTAAGGCGTAGGGAGTGGGGAGTAGGGAGTAGGGTGTAAAGAATACACCCTACTCCCTACTAAACATTGCCCACCGACAAATACGAAATGATTCCCAGCGTGATGTTGTAGACGGCGTGGACGAGCATGGACATGGTGGTGGAGTAGCGGTTGCGGAGCCAGCCGAGGACGCAACCGAGAGCGAAAACGACAACGGTGGCGATGGAGATGCCGTAGTTGCTGTGCAGCAGAGCGAAGAGCAGGGAGGTAAACAGCAGCCCAAAGCGGGGCTGTAAGGCACCGCGAAAGAGGGTTTCTTCGCCAATAGCGGCCGCCAGCCCCAGGGTGAGGATGCCGGGGATGGAGGTGAAGAGGGGGCCGAGCAACGCTTCTGTCAGCTTTTCCACGTCGCTTGCGTCCCAGCCGGCCGCACTACTAGCCGTTTCCAGCAAAATGACGACGGGAACAAGTGCCAGCCCGACCCCTACGCCAATGAGTAACTGACGGCCGTTTATTCCCGTAATGCCCAATCGCTGCCAGAGAGAACGGCCGTTTCGCCGCCGCAGCCACCCCACCCCTACAACCGCCAGCAGTGCCGTGAGCAACTGCTGCGCCCAAAGTTGTGCCAGGAGTGACCCTGTATTTTGTTCCGTCATGCTGGCCGTTTCGGCCAACGTTCCCAAACCAATGCCCAGCGTGACCAGCATATTGGTGAGTACCAGCATGGAAAGTGCCAGGGCCACGGCGTGAACCGGGCTGGCCGGGTCAATGGGGATGATCCGCGCCACCAGGCGGCGCACGCCGGGTAGCAACAGGATCAGCCCCAGCAGTGACGGCAGCCACAGCCCCAGCCCAACGCTGGGCAGCGATGCCGCCATAGATTCGATGGTAGCGCCATCAATCCCCATTGAAGTATAGATTTGCAGCAGGTCTGGGGGCAAATTGCCCCCGGTTAGCGCCCGGCCGACCAACTGCAAGGTGAGGCCCAGGCCGATGAGAAGGGCGTAGAGGAAGATGAGGGTGAGGTAGGTAACGGCCGTTAATCCCCGCGCATCTTTCCCCCGTTCTCGTTCCAATTGGGCCCAGTTCGCCCAAAACAGCACCAGCAGCAGCGGCGCAAACAGCAAAATCATTGAAATTATTTCCATTCTTGCATACTTTTCGAGGTCATAAACTGATACTTACCTGGAGATTGATAAAGGTCCACAATCTCCAATCTCTAATCTCAATAATTTATAACCTCGCTCTAGGCTTACCTTTTATCTTCCAACCAATTGTACACCAGGTTGGCAACTTTCATTTGGCAGAAATGGGTCGGTTTGCTACACTCCCTGCGTAGAATTGCATAGTTAAGAACAGTTCAAGGTGTCTCTGCCCCGGATGGCAAGGCTGAAAGGCGAAACTGGTGTGGGTTGTGGTAAACGGCCGTTTGTCACAACAAAAGTCCAGTACTGTCCCGCAACTGTGATGGCGGCAAACAACCGTTTGCCCCTAAGTCAGGTCGCCCGCCTTGAACACGTTTCTGCCCTCGTGGAATGGGGTTGAGAAGCAGCGACCAGCAGATTGCAACCGCAATCAACCAGCGTCAAACTTTCTCAACTCGGTGCCCCGGCATCGAGTTTTTTATTTTAGGAACGAGGATTAAATAAGTTATGCAAGAAGTTCAACTTCTTCTGAGAAGTTGAACTTCTAAATGTGTAAGTTATTTGATTTCCATTCCTTAGCGTGCGAGGGCATGAACAAATGGACGGATGACGGAGGACGAAAGACGGAACCAAAATGGCATCGTCTTCCGTCCTCCGTCCTCCGTCTCTATTAGCAAAGGAAAGAAAGATGTGGAGAAAAAAGAGTGTTGTTTTTGCTGCCCTTGCCGCTGGTTTGTTATTGGCGTTGGGCGTTGTGGCCGGTTTGCAGCGGCAAACGGCCGTTGCTGCCGGCCCTGGCTACCCCTTTCGTGACCACCGCGACGGGGTAGACAGTGCTGCCCATTGGGTGATGAGCCACCAAAACGACGACGGCGGCTTTACCAGCTTTAGTGCCGGTGCCAACGTGAAAGCCTCCGATGTCAATGGCACCCTTGACGCGATGTTGGCCGTAGCCGCCACCGGCCACAACCCCGCCGCCCCCTACCCCGGCCAAAGCGAAACGGCCGTTTCCTACCTCCATACCAACCCCCAGGCCGTCGCCGACTATGCCGCCGCAAACGGGGGGCAGGCGGGCAAACTGCTGCTGGGGTTAACGGCCGTTAATCAGAACCCCCGCACCTTCAACGGCCACAACTTTGTTATCAGCCTCACCCAACACCTCTCAACGACCGGGCAATTTGGCGTCAACGATGCCTTTAACCAGTCGCTGGCAATGCTGGGGTTAACAGCCGTTCACCAACCCGTTCCCCCCGCCGCCGTTAGCTGGCTCACCAGCCAGCAGGCCAGCGATGGCTCCTGGGACGACGGCTTTGGTACCCTCAGCAACCCTGACGCGACCGCCATGGCCGTCATGGCTCTCGTCGGCAGTGGCGTTCCCGTTACCACCACCGCCCTCGTCAACGCCCGCGTCTTCTTGCACACCGTCCAGTTGCCCAGCGGCGGCTGGGAATACAACCCTGGCTGGGGCGAAAGCCCCAACACCACCGCCCTCGTCATTCAGGCTTTGGCCGCGCTGGGCGAAGATTTTTACAACATCGGCGGCGACTGGTCGCCCGACGGCACCGAGACCCCTCTTGTCGCCCTCTACCGCTGGCAAAACAGTAATGGCGCATACCAGGTTGATTACGGCCAGGGTCGTTTTGACGACTTTTTTGCCACGGTGCAGGCGTTGCCCGCCGCAAACGGCCGTTTCTTCCCCCTCGCCAGCCGCGCCGAAGCTGTGCGTTTGGCACTGGGCTGTCTTGCCACCCTGCAAGACCCCGCCAGCGGCGGCTGGGCGCAATTTGCTGGGCTGCCAGCCAATGCGGCAGGCACAGCGCAGGTCATCGAAGCCATTGCCGCTGCCGGCGGCGACCCGCAAAGTGCTGCCTGGACGACGATTAGCGGCACCAACGCCGTGGCCGCGCTGGAAACCCTGACCCCCAACTACTTGGCTGCCGGGCGCGGCGGGCGCGTGGGGATTGTGCTGCAAGGCGTTGCCGCCGCCGGTACTCCCTACACCGCCACCAGCTTTGCCGGCATGGATTTGCTGCTGCAAATGAGCGGCCATTTATCTTCCACGGGTGACTATGACGACACCATTGCGGGGCAGGGTGAGGCGATGCTGGGATTGCTGGCGGTGAGGGCGGCGGTGGATGAAACGGCCGTTTCCTTCCTGCAACACGCCCACACCAACGGCGACTGGGGCGACCCCGATAGCAATGGGCTGGCTCTCAGCGTCCTGGGGCGGCTGGGATTGCCCGCTCCCGTTGGTGCAATGGCTGTGCTGTCGGCCACGCAGCAGGCGGACGCTGGCTGGGGGTTTGGTTTGCCATCCAGCCCCAGCTCGTCGGCGGAAGTGGCGCAAGGGCTGGTGGCGCACGGCCACAACCCGTTTGCTCCCGCCTGGGCAGAAGTTGTGGGTGGCCGCATTGTCAACGTGGGCGACACCATCATAGGGCAGCAGGGCAGCGACGGCTGCTGGCCGAATTTGTCCGACCCTGGTGCCGATCCCTCAGCCACCACCGATGCCATCATCCTGCTGGCGCAAAACCCTGGCTGGGTGGTGTATCATACTTATTTGCCAATTGTGATGAGGTAATTGGTAATTGGAGATTAGAGATTGTGAACCTGCGCCAATCTCCAATCTCTAATCTCCAATCTCGTCTTATACGAAACAATGATTAAACGCCACCTCCCCCTCCTTCTCCTCACCCTCCTTGTGCTGCTGGCACAGCCGCCGCAGCTTCGGGCGCAGTCGGGCAACCGGGCGGCCCTGGTGCTGGATTTTGGCAATGGCAACGTGGTGACTAGCTGTGTCGCCTTTGCCGAGCCGGAAATTACGGGGCGGGATTTGCTGGAACGGGCGGGGATGTCGCTGGCGGTGGCGGCGTTTGGAGGGCAAACGGCCGTTTGTGGCATCAACAGCATCGGTTGCCCCGCCAGCGACTGCTGGTGCCAATGCCAGGGCAGCGACTGTACCCGCTGGTCCTATTGGCATGGTGCGGCCAGCGGCTGGGAGTATGCGTTGGCGGGGGATGAACTGTTTGCTGTGGGCAACGGCGCGGTGGAAGGGTGGCGCTGGGGGCTTGGTACGCAAAGCTCGGCCGAGCCGCCGCCGTTTTACCGTTTTGACCAGGTGTGTGCCGTGGAACCCACCCCCACCCCCATCCCCCTGCAGCCGTCGCCCACGGCCAGGGGGCAGGCAGCAACGGCCGTTCCCACCGCCACCGCCACCGTTACCCCCACCCCATCGCCTAGCGCCACCGCCACCCTGCTGCCGCAAACAACCGGGGAACCGACGGCCACCTTCACCCCGCTGCCCACCGCCACCTTTGGTATCACCCGCACCCCCACGCCAGAGCCGGGTTTGGGGCAGGACGACGATGTTTTTACGCCGCCGCCAACGGCCGTTTTATCTGCCCTGACCCAGGTGCCGCCAACCACCATTTTTGATGCTTTGCTCGACACCACCCGCCCGCCCACGGCCGAACCCCCTATTGTGACCTTTGCCGCCCTGCCCACCCTGGCTGTCACCCCGGTGGTGCAGCCAGATGCTGCCGTGGCCGCAGTTGTGCCAACGACGGCTCCCCCGACAACGGCCGTTATTGCCCGCATTGGGGCGAACGCAGAAACGGCCGTTGATGGAACCATCACCTCACCTGCCACTCCCGCCGCCGCGCCCACCCCAGCCACCAACTGGCTCAGTTACGCCGCCTTCGCCCTCATCACCCTCGCCCTCGCCGCCCTTTGGCTGCGGGGAAGGAAAGAGAAAGGATGAATTATGAATTATGAACTCTGCTTCATAATTCATAATTCATAATTCCTAATTCCCATGTCCCGCCTCCTCACCACCCTCATCTACGGCCTGAGCAGCGTCATCGGCGTGGTGGCGTTTGCCTACCCGTTTTTGCTGCCGGAATTGATGCAAATGGGGGAGGGAACGGCCGTTCGTACCACCGATGCCCCCCTCCTCACCACCCTCTTGCTGCTCCTCTGCCTCGGCGTGCTGCTGCTGGAAATACAGGGGCAGGCGGTCAGCGCCAAAATTGTGGCCGCGTTGGGAATGCTGGTGGCTGTTACCGCCGCCCTGCGCTTTCTGGAAGTTGCCATTCCCGGCCCCGGCGGCTTTTCCCCCATTTTCGCCCCCATTATTTTGTGTGGCTATGTCTTTGGCGGGCGATTTGGCTTTTTGCTGGGGGCGATGACGCTGCTGGTGTCGGGGTTAATCACCGGCGGTATTGGGCCGTGGCTGCCGTACCAAATGTTTGCCGCAGGGTGGGTGGGGTTAACGGCCGGCTGGCTGCCAAAATTTGCCCGGCCGCGCCGGGAAATGCTGCTGCTGGCGGCGTTTGGCTTTGGCTGGGGGCTGCTTTTTGGGGCGATCATGAACCTCTACTTTTGGCCGTTTGTGGCGGGCGACCCCGCGTTAAGCTGGCAGCCGGGGGCGGGGTTGATGGCTGGTGTGACCCGCTATGCCACTTTTTACGCCGCTACCTCGCTGCTGTGGGATGTGGCGCGGGGTGGGGGAAACATGCTGCTGCTGCTGGTGCTGGGTACCCCTACGCTGCGAGCCTTGCGCCGCTTCCGCGACCGTTTTGGCTTTGAGGTGGTCAGTTAGATGGGTGGCACATTGAAGAATTTACCGCAGAGGGCGCAAAGGGCGCGGAGAGGGAAGAGGGAGGGCGTTGACTGCTTTGGTTTTGAGATGGTTGCGCCGATGGGTGGCGCATTGAAGAATTTACCGCAAAGGGCGCGGAGAGGGAAGAGGGAGGGCGTTGACCGCTTTGGTTTTGAGATGGTTGCGCCGATGGGTGGCGCATTGAAGAATTTACCGCAGAGGGCGCAAAGGGCGCGGAGAGGGAAGAGGGAGGGCGTTGACTGCTTTGGTTTTGAGATGGTTGCGCCGATGGGTGGCGCATTGAAGAATTTACCGCAGAGGGCGCAGGGGTTGACCTTGTTTTCTTTTCTTTCTCTGCGATCTCTGCGTCCTCTGCGGTTCAAAGAAACAACCGAGGTGGTGGCATGAAGCTGGACGCTCGCGCCTGGGTGGTGTGGGTGGCGGCGCTGCTGCTGCTGGTGTTGTCCACGCGCAATCCGCTGTATTTGCTGCTTCTGCTATTTGCCACGCGGGTGGTGGCGGCGCATTTCCCGGCGGGGAGCTTTTCGCTGCCGCTGGGTCGGCTGGCGGGGGTGATTTTGCTTTTTTCGACGCTGTTTAACTGGCTGCTGACCCACAGCGGGCAGACGGTGCTGCTGACGTTGCCGTCATCGTGGCCGCTGATTGGGGGACGGTTAACGCTGGAAACGGCCGTTTTTGGCTTCAGCAACGGCCTGCTTTTGCTCACCCTGCTTGCTCTGTTTGCCACCTTTAGCCAGGTGGTGGCGGCGGGGGAGCTGGTGCGACTGACCCCACGGGCGTTGATTGATTTGGGGCTGGTGGTGCTGATTGCCCTCACCTATTTGCCGGAAACGGTGCGGCAGCTGCAGCGCATTCGGGAGGCGCAGGCGATTCGCGGCCACCGGCTACGCGGTTGGCGCGACTGGCGGCCGATTGCCCTGCCGCTGCTGGTGGGCGGGCTGGAACGGGCGATGAATTTGGCTGAGGCGATGGTGGCGCGGGGGTATGGGGCGACGACGAGCGTGGGGCAGCCGCTGGCAATTCGGCTGCTGCTGACGCTGGGATTAGCCCTGGGGCTGGCGGGCTGGCTGCTGACGTTTTGGTGGGCGTGGCTGGGGTGGCTGCTGCTGCTGCTGGGGGTGGGGGGATTAACGGCCGTTCTCTACTACCAGGGCCAGCGCGTCCAAATCACCCGTTTTCGCCCCCACCGCTGGGGGTGGCGGGAGTCGGTGGTGGTGATAACGGCCGTTTTGCCCCCGCTGCTCCTCCTCATCCCCTGGCCCTTTATGCCCCCCGACCTGCTGTTCTATACCCCTTACCCCAGGGCGACGCTGCCGATTTTCACGCCCTGGGTGGGGGTGGTGTTGGCAGTGTATGTGGCTCCGGCGTTAGTCTAGCAGAGATTGGGGATTGGAGATTGATAAAGGTCTGCGATCTCCAATCTCCAATCTCTAATCTCTTGTTTGTGAATGATTGAAATCAACCATCTAACCTATACCTACCCCAACCAACCTGCCCCCGCCCTGCAAGATATTTCTTGGCGGGTGGAGGCGGGTGAGTTTGTGCTGCTGACCGGGCCGTCGGGGTCGGGCAAAAGCACGCTGCTGCGCTGCTTGAATGGGCTGGTGCCGCATTTTAGCGGCGGGAAACTAGCAGGGCGGGTGGAGGTGGCGGGGGTGGATGTGGTGGCGGCGGGGCCACGGGTTCTGAGCCAGCGGGTGGGGTTTGTGATGCAAATCCCGGAGGCGCAGGCGGTGCTGGATGAGGTGACGGGGGAGATTGTGTTTGGCATGGAGCAGGCGGCGGTGGCTCCGGCGGAGATGGGGTGGCGGCTGGAGGAGGTGCTGGGGCTGGTGGGGTTGGAGGGGTTGCGAGAACGGCCGTTAATCACCCTTTCCGGCGGCGAACGGCAGCGCGTTGCCATTGCCGCTGCCCTGGCGTTGCGCCCGCAACTGCTGCTGCTGGATGAGCCGACCAGCCAGCTTGACCCGGAAGCGGCGGACGAATTGGTGGCGGGGTTGGTGCGGCTGCGGCGGGAATTGGGGCTGACCATTGTGCTGGCGGAGCATCGGCTGACGCGGCTGCTGCCGGTGGTGGATCGGGTGAGTTGGATGGAGGGGGGGCGAATGGTGGAGGGTGGACGACGGATGACGGATGACGGACGACGGATGACGGATGACGGACGACGGATG
>WBZL01000577.1_pt1 | contig 41015 bp, 43 predicted proteins | sample 5204291 | NCBI WGS metagenome assembly WBZL01 (sample SAMN12344345, study PRJNA552823) | activated sludge metagenome | biome: Activated sludge suspended growth; feature: Nitrification reactor; material: Wastewater; isolation source: activated sludge from nitrification reactor of wastewater... | reverse complement strand
CCATCGGAACACGATCGCGTCGGGCTCGTTCGGATCGGTCCAGCGTTGCATCAACCATCCGGGCCTGTGGGTGACCCGATGGTGATGACGACACAGCAACGCGAGCCATTCGATATCGGTCGGCCCGCCCTCAGCCGGATTCGCAGTGTTCCACTCGTCGACATGGTGGGCGTCGGTGCCGACGGCTTTGCGGGTACACCCGTCGAACACACACCCGCCGTCGCGTACGGTCAACGCGCGTCGTTGATGCCGGTTCGCGTACCGCAACAGATGCCCGGCACGCAGCACGTCACCGCGTTCGGTGACCTCGAACGGCCGAAGCAGCCCCGCGGCCAAAACCCACCGGATGATCGCCGCCGACAACGGTGTCCCATCGGCATCAGCGAGTTCACCGGTATCGGCGTTGTAGAGCACCACGACTTCGGGTTCGACCACCCCGGCGGAACCCTGTTTGTGTGCCGCCGCGCCGGCGTCCAACAACTCCGCGAGGGCCTCCGCGGCGAGTTGACCGTTCCCAGGGATATCGATTTCACCGTCGGACACCCGCGCGTCAGCCGCGTAGCGGTCACGGATCTGTTGGGTGTGCGCGGTCAACACCGATTTGATGATCAACGCGAGTTCGCCGACGAACTGGCCGTTGAGATGCAGGGTCCCGTCGAACCCGGTGGACAACGACAGATGATTGTTCGCCGGGTCCGCCGCGGGGTCGTAGCCGCCGTCGACGTCGAGGCGTTCCGCGATGCGGCGCACCGCACGAGCCCAGTCATCGAACGTCGCGACCGTCGCGAGGTCAACAAGTTCGGGAACAACTTGGGCGAGCAGCCCGGCGATACGCGGGTTTGCGGCGCGGAGGAACACTTCGACGTGGTGCCAGGCGATATCACCGCGGGCAAGGGCGGCGTGGAGGTCGGGGAACTCGACGACCAGGCGGCGTGACGTCCGTACCAGCATCCGCGACGGGCCGGATCCGAGTTTCGAGGTCGCCGCAACCCATCCGGCGGTGGTGTGGCCGTGTTCGAGGTCACACACCTTCGAACGATCCGCCGCGACCAACAGTTCGGCACGTCGGGCGTCGAGTCGACGGCGTTCGGTTTCCCATTCGACCAGCTCGACCAACACCGGGTCGGTGACCGGCGCCAACCGCAACCGCGCCCGTTCCGGCAACCCCGAATCAACCAACCCCGAATCAGGCAGCCCCGAATCGGCCACGCCATCAGCGCCACCGTCCACGCTGCCCGCTCCGGACGGGTCGCCCTGACGAGCGTCGTCGCTGTTGACGCCGTCGCGGCGGTTGTCGTTTCGGTTGTCGTGGTTGTTGGGCCCGCCAGCCATGCCGCCACTCTACACGAACAGGAGTTCGCGCTCCAACACCTGTTCGAGCATTCTCTCCACGCGTCAAAGCGGCCACCAAGCGTCGGCGATCGCATGAGACCGACGTCGCGAGGCTCACGCCGACCTCCCCGAACGCGCACCGACAGTGCCCGCCAGAGCGCTCACCTCGTTCCTCTGCAGAGGCCGAGCGCCGGCGTCGGTTCAGCGGACGGGTCCGGGGTCGACGATGCGGAACGCCGGAAAGCCCGCGGCCGCAGCGCGCAGTTCGGCATCGCTCGACCGCTCGTCGACGCCGTCGAACAACCGCCCGACCTCGGCCTTCCACTGCGCGATGTAGGCGCGAATCACCGGAGCCTTGTCGGCGTCGGCGAGCTCGACGACCGAAATCGCCTCGGCGCGCCCGCCGAGGCGGAGCTCCCCGCCACCGGCGGCGCGGATGTTACGAACCCAGTCGGTGGTGCCCCGCGGGGCGACGAGGTACCGGTCGCCGTCGAACGTGAGCGGATTGACCGGCACGGTGCGCCACTCCCCCGACGTGCGCCCGCGAACGGCGAGCTGGCGTGAGCCCCGCACGCTCAGTCCACCGCGCGCGAGTGCTTCCATGATCCGGTTCGCGATCGTGCGGGTGAACCATCCGGGTCGCAGGTAGCGGGTGTCATTCATCGTGCCGTCCTTCACTAGAGAGAGCACCGCTCTCGTTTGCGTGCACCGATCTTCCTTCGCACGTTGGCTCGGTGTCAAGAGCACCGCTCTCGTTTCATTGCGGCGCTCTTGTGCGTGCGGCAGACTCCTGGCATGGACTCAGCGACGGACTCGGCGATGGACCCAACGGCTCTCCGGTCCGCCCGGGCACGGGCCCGCTCCGAGATCACCGACGCGATCGTGACCGTCGCTCGCCGACACGTGGCCGAGCAGGGAGCACCGACGTTGTCGTTGCGGGCGGTCGCGCGCGAGGTCGGCATGGTCTCATCAGCCATCTACCGCTATTTCCCCAGCCGGGACGACCTGCTCACGCGCCTGATCGTCGACACGTACTCCGCCATCGCCGCGGCGGCGGAGGCGGGCGACGCGTCCGCCGCACGCGACGACACCGGTGGCCGCCTCGTCGCCATGGCGAACGCGATCCGGCGCTGGGCGATCGCGCACCCGCACGAATGGGCACTCGTGTACGGCACGCCGGTGCCCGGCTATGCCGCGCCGCACGACACGGTCGACCCGGCGGCTCGGGTCAGCATGGTCATGCTCGGGATCCTCCGCGACGGCGTGGCCGGGGGAACGATCGACGCGACGGAACGAATCGGGACAACCCGGGCCGTCCGCTCCGACCTCGCGGCCATCCGCCGGATCGTCCCCGGAGTGCCCGACGCCGTGATCGCACGCGGGATCGCTGCGTGGACGCAGATCTTCGGCCACATCAACTTCGAACTGTTCGGGCACTTCCACAACGTGATCGACGACCTCGACGGGTTCTTCGAACTCCAGGCACGCCGGCTCGCCGCTTCGGTCACCTCAGCCGGCACCGAAAGGACCACGCCATGACCGCGCGTCGCATCCGGGCCGTCCGTTCCACCAACGCCGGCATCAGGGTGGTCGAGCAGGACGAGCCGCCCGGCGAGGGGGTCGAGGTCGTGATGGCAACCGCCTCGATCTGCGGCAGCGACCTCGGCTTCATCGCCATGGGTCCGCTGTCGTTCGTGCTCGGCCACGAGCTCGCCGGCTGGGTCGACGGACGGCCGGTCGCGATCGAGCCGCGTCTGTGGTGTGGCGAGTGTGAGGAGTGCGCGATCGGGGCGACGCAGCGATGCACCCGCGAGACGCGGGTCATCGGCTGCTTCTCCGACGGCGGCATGGCCGACGTGTTCCGCGTGCCGCGCACCGCGCTCGTGCCGCTCCCCGAGTCGCTCTCGGTGACGAACGCGTGCCTGGTCGAACCGATCGCCGTCGCGCTCCACGCGGTGCGTCAGGGCCGAGTCGCGCCGGGGATGGCCGTTGGCGTGGTCGGCGGCGGTGCGGTCGGGTTGGCGGTCGTTGCCTGCCTGCGGTCGCTCGGGGTCGCCGCGATCGTCGAGGCCCGCCACCCCCACCAGCGAGCGGCCGTCGAGCGTCTCGGAGGCGTCAATGCGAAGGTGCGCGACGCCGATGTCGTGATCGAGGCGACCGGCGCTGGCAGCGGGGTCGAGCGCGGCGTCGCCGGCGTACGACCCGGTGGGCGCGTGGTGATCGCCGGGCTGTTCCACGGGCCCGTGCCCGTTCCGGGACTGCCCATGCTCGCGAAAGAGGTCGAACTGGTGGGATCGATGATGTACGGCCGACACGGCACGACCCGCGAGATCGACGAGGCGGCGACGTTGCTGGCGGCGCACCCCGACATCGCCGACGCGCTCATCACGCACCGGTTCCCGCTGAGCGAGGCGCCCCGAGCCTTCGCCGCTGCAGCGGATCGCTCCGGGGGCGCGATCAAGGTCGTCGTCGACGCTGAATGACCGCCGCGCCCGCCTTCGCATCGATGGCGGGCGCGAGCCGGCCGAGTCGCTGGATAGGGTGCCCGGATGACCAGCGACAACGACACCGACAAGAGGGTGAAGGGCCCGGCTTCCTACTTCCCCTCGATCGAGCGCACCTACGGCCAGCCGATCGACGTGTGGCTCAACCTCGTTCGTGAACGCAACGACGAACGCCACATGGATACGGTCGCATGGCTCAAGTCGGAGCACGGGCTCGGGCACGGCCACGCCAACGCGATCGTTGCCTACGTCCGCACCGAGACCGCATGACCGACCGGCGCGCGGCGACGGGCCCACGACGATGACCACCTCGCTCCAGAGCGGGATCCTGGCGTTCGGAACCCGGGCGCACCACTACCTCGAGTTCGACCTGATCGACGGCGCGGCGAACGCCGACGCGAGCGCAGCCGCCATCTCGGCGGCGGGCCCCGGCCTGACCGACGCGCGGGCCGCGACCGCCGGCGCGAACATCGTCGTCGGCTTCCGATCCTCGGTGTGGGCATCGTCGGGAGCAACGACCGGCGCACCGCCCGCCGGCCTCGGCGACTTCGAGACCTTGACCGGCCCGGACGGGTTCTCGATGCCGTCCGGCCAGCACGACGTGTGGGTGTGGGTGTCGGCGGCCGGGCCCGACGACGCACTCGATGCCGCTCGCGCTGTCGCCGCGGCGCTCGCGCCGTGCGCGAGGCTCGCCGCCGAGCAGAGCGCGTTCACCTACCACGACAGCCGCGACCTGTCCGGGTTCATCGACGGCACCGAGAACCCACCCGTTGTCGAGTCGCCCGGCATCATCACGGTCCCCGACACGGGCGGCACGATCGTGTTCGTGCAGCGATGGGTCCACGACCTTGCCGCGCTCCACGCGCACCCGCTCCACGAGCAGGAACGCATCATCGGCCGCACCAAGGCTGACAGCGTCGAACTCGACGACGACGCCCGGCCCGAGTCGGCCCACATCTCCCGAGTGGTGATCGAGGACGACGGCGAGGAACTCGAGGTCGTGCGCCGCAGCACCCCGTTCGGTGGGGTCGCCGAGAACGGGCTCGTGTTCGTGGCATTCACGCGCGACCGCGACCGCATCGACCGCATGCTCCGGCGCATGGTCGGCCTCGACGGCCCCCGCGACGCGCTCACCGCCTGGTCGACGCCCATCTCGGCCGCCTACTACTACGTGCCGCCGGCCGAGGCACTGATCGGGTGACCGCCGCGGCCCCGGCGGTCCGCCGCCGCAGCGTCCCTCGGGCGACGCGCCTCGACTTCTGGGTCGACGCCGCGATCGCGCTGGCGTGGGTGCTCGACGACAGCTTCCGATTCACCGGACTCACCGTTCACGAGTGGATCGGCGTGGCACTCGCCCCAGCGCTGCTCGTCCACCTTGCGCTGCACTGGGACTGGGTCGTGCGCACCACCCGACGCCTGGTCGGCACGTTCCCGGCGCGCGAGCGCGTCCGCTGGGCCGTCGACTTGTGCTTGCTGATCGCGATGGTCCTGTGCGTGGCGTCGGGGATCCTCGTCTCGCGGTCGGCCATGCCGGCCATCGGGTGGAAGCCGCTTGCCGGCCCATTCTGGAACGGGCTCCACGGCACGGCCGCCGACCTCACCGTCGTCCTGCTCGCGGTGCATCTCGGACTCAACTGGCGATGGATCACCTCGGTCTCGCGGCGCCTGTTCGGGCGCAACCCGATGCGCGGCGGCGCGACCGGCGGGGACGCGCTGTGAGGTTCCTGCGCCACCTTCTCGCCGCGGCAGCGCTCGCCGCGGCGGTCGTCGGGATGGGCATCGCGTGGGGGCATAGCCCCCTGGCATCGGTCGTTTCCGACGACCATCGCCGCGACGGATTCGACCCGGATCGGAGCGACGGCTCCGAACGCGATCGCGCCGAACTCGACCGACGCGAAACCGGCCGCCTCGAAACCGATCGTGCGGACGGATCCGATCGCGCACGGTTCGAGCGGGAGCGTCGCGGCGACCACGGCGTCTCGCTCTCGAACGCCGACGAGCTGGCGATGACCGTCGTCTCCACCGGTGCGCTCATGACCGGTGTGATCGTGATCGATCGTCGACGTCGCCGGCCCGTGCTCGGGCGGCCGCAGCCGTGACCACCGCCGAAACCCCGCGCTATCTGCGCACGCCGATCTCGCTGGTCCGGCTGGTGACCGCCGCCGGGCTCGCCGCGGCGCTCGCCTCTCGGCTGAATGCACAGCGCCAGAACCATGCGGCGTCGGTGCTGCGCGACGCGTTGGCCTCCACGCCGCGGTGGCTCGCCAACGGCATCGTCGGGGCGAGCCAGCTCGGGGTGCTGATCCCCGTGGCGCTCGGCCTGGTCGCGCTCCTCCTCGGACGCCGGTGGCGTCGGCTCGGGCGCGACGTGCTCGCCGCGGCGTTCACGATCGGCGCGCTCGCGCTGCTCTTGGCCTGGCGCCGATCCGGCGGCCTGCCGATCCTCCCGCCGAGCGGTCCGCGGCTCGCCGGCGGTGCCGGCCCGATCGACCACGCCGTCCGCGACAGCGGCTACGGCATCGGCTCGCTGTTCCCCACCGGCCTCGACGCCGGCGTGATCGCCGCGCTGGTCATGATGGATGCCGAGAACTGGCGCTCCGGCCGCCGCCCCTGGCGCTGGGCGCTCCTGGCAGCGCTCGTGCTGGGGCGCCTCGGCGTGGGCTTGGCGCACCCGGCGTCGGTGCTTGCGGTGATGCTCGCGGCCGCGGCCGCGGTGCAGCTGACGCGGGCGATTCTCGGCATCCCCGACAGCCGTCCCGATGCAACCGAGGTGGCCGCCGCGCTGAACGAGCTCGGCATCGGAGTCGACGAGGTGACCCCGTCGGTCGCGCTCGGCGCCTTCCAGGGCTACGGGCTTCGGGCTGGCGGGCGACGGATGTTCGCGAAGGTCGCGCACCGCGACGCCTGGGCGTCGTACGCGCCGGTTCGGCTGCTGCGCTCGGCTCGGTTCCGCGACGCCGCCGTGCAACACCCCCTTCGATCGCTGCGCGCCGATGTCGAGCACGAAGCCCTGTGCTCGCTCAAGGCCCGCGCCGATGGCGTGCCAACGCCGCGGCTGGTCGAGGTCGTCGAGCGGCCGGGCGGCGCCTTCATCCTGTTGTTTGACGACGAGGGATACCGTCCGATCGGGACCGATCTCTCCGCCGAGCAACGACGTCAGACTGTCGACGGCCTGTGGCGTGTCGTCGCATCGCTGCGGGCCGGACGGATGGCGCACCGGCGGCTCAGCGGCGACGCGATCCTCGCCGACCCCGAAGGGCGTGTGATCGCAGTGGAGTTCACGCACGCCATGATCGGGGCCCGACCCGACGACCTCGCGGCCGACGTGGCCGAGGTGCTGGTGTCGAGCGCCGCGATGATCGGGCCCGTGCCCGCCGTGGCCGTGGCGCTCGACCATGTGGGCGCCGACGCGCTCGCAACAGCGCTCCCGCGGCTCCAGCCGCTCGCGCTGACCGCCGGCACTCGCGCGACCGTGAAGCGGACGGACACCCTCGACGTGCTGCGATCCGAGGTACAGCGGGTCACCGGCGCAATCGACGCACCGATCGCCGAGTTGGAACGCGTACGGCCCCGCACGCTGGTGATGATCGCCGCGCTCGCGGTCGCGATGTGGTCGCTCGTACCGCAACTCATCGGATCGAGCGGGGTGTGGTCGGCCATCGGCGACGCGAACTGGTGGTGGGCGACCGCGGCGCTCGCCATGTCGGTCGCGACCTATGCCGGAGCGGCCGCATCGCTCGCGGGGTCGGTGAGCGAGCCGATCCCGGCGGGCCGCAACGTGGCACTGCAGTATGCGACCTCGTTCGCGTCGCTCGTCGCGCCGGGTGGCCTCCTGGCGATCACGGGCCGGTTCCTCCGCCAACGCGGGGTCACCACGGAGGCCACCGCTGCGGCGATCAGCATCAACACACTGGCGGGCGGAATCGTGCACGTGAGCCTGACCCTGCTCTTCCTGGCGATAGCCGGACGCTCCGGCCTGGGCGACTTCGCTCTGCCATCCGCCTCGACGATGCTGATCGTTCTCGCCGTCGTCGTTGCGCTCGCCGCGCTGACGGCCGCCGTGCCCCGGCTCCGGCGACTGTTCAGCGAGCGGGTGTGGCCGCCGATACGCCGCTCGCTGTCCGGCGCCGGCCAGGTGCTGAGCGACCCGACGAAGCTCACCCAGTTGCTGGGAGGCTCGACGGTCGTCACGCTCGGCAACATCGCGGCGCTCGTCGCCTCCGTCGAGGCGTTCGGCGGCGGCCTGTCGTTCGCGGCGATCGCGCTCGTGTATCTGGTCGGCTCGGCGGTCTCCACCGTTGCGCCGACGCCGGGCGGCATCGGCGCCGTCGAGGCGGCGCTGATCGCCGGCCTCACATCGGCCGGGTCGAGCGCAGGGACCGCGGCCGCGGCGGTGCTCGTCTACCGCACGGCCACGTTCTGGCTGCCGCTCGTGCCCGGCTGGGTCTCGTTCGGTGCGCTGCAACGTTCCGGCGACCTCTGAGCCTCGCAGCTGTGGCTGTGCCGGTGGGCGACGGCCCCGCCCCGGCCGGCATTCCTTCGAGTCGACTGCGCTACTGCTGCGCCGGGCCGAGGGCGGCTCGCAACAGCTCGATTCGCTCGGGCACCGCCCGGTACCACGCCCATTTCCCGCGCTTCTCCCGATGGAGGAACCCGGCGTCGACGAGCACGGACAGGTGATGTGAGACCGTGGGCTGCGACCGGCCGAGCGGCGCGACGAGATCGCAGGCGCAGGCCTCGCCGCTGTCGGCCGACGCGATCAGCGACATCAGCCGCAACCGGGCCGGATCGGCCAGGACCCTGAGCGCGTCGGCCAGCGCCACGGCTTCGGGCTCGTCGAGCGCCCCCGCGGTCAGCGGAGTGCAGCACCCCTCGAATACCTGCACGTTCGGCATCCTCCCAACCTCCGTCCACCTCGGCCGCGAACACATATTGACACGCATCGATATATGGGCCAGAGTGGAACGCATCGACGCACGTCGATCCAACGATACCTCCGGAGGCACCATGTCCCGCGTGCAACTCGCCCTCAACGTCACCGACGTCGACGCCGCCGTCGACTTCTACACGAAGCTGTTCGCCACGCCGGTCAACAAGCGCAAGCCCGGCTACGCCAACTTCGAGATCGCCGAGCCGCCGCTCAAGCTGGTGCTCATCGAGTCCGATGAGGGCGGCACGCTCAATCACCTCGGCGTCGAGACCGAGACCGCAGACGAGGTCGTCGCCGCCGAAGAGCGACTCGCAGAGACGGGGCTCGAGACCACGGGCGTGGACGACACCGTCTGCTGCTACGCAACCAAGACCGAGACCTGGGTCAGCGATCCCGACGGGGCCCCGTGGGAGTGGTACGTGAAGACCGGCGATGCCGAGCAGATGGCCAACAGCGTCATCGGCTCGGCGGAGGGCACCTGCTGCGCTCCGGCAGCGACGCCCGCCGCCGAGCCCGTCGAGTTCGGCGCGCCGACCGGCGTGTCGAACTGCGCGACCGGCGACGCGACCGGCGGGTGCTGTTAGCACCCGCCCTCGCGCCGGCTACATCATGTCGGCGCGCACCTTGTCCTCGCCCTTGATGCGCGACGACGCCGACAGCTTCACCGTTCCCTCGACCGGCGGGCGGCTCGTCGCCGGGGGGTTCGGCGGATACACGTCGCGATCGAACACGACCTCCTCGGCATAGAACTGCGAGGCCCACTTGCGGAACTTCAGGTATGGCCCGTCGGTGTCGGCCAAGGCGGGGCGGGTCACGTGGCCCTTGTACTTCCAGATCGGCAGGTCCTCGTGGATCTGCTGGGTCACCTCGGCAACGAAGGCCTCGCCGACCCCGGAGGTGGTTGCATCGTCGCCGAAGCGGGGCACCCGGAAGCTGAACTTCTGCTCACACGAGTCCGAGGTGACGGGCGTGTTGCAGCCCAGGAGCACCGTGTCGACGATGCCGCTGAACCGGATCACGCTGAACCCCGGGCCGTAGTTGTCGATGTCGATGTTGCCGTCGACCACGCCCTGCGGCGTCACGAACTTCTGGACCGTTCGCACGTGGGCGACCCAGCCGTCGGAGTCGTAGCTGCGCGCCTCGGGAACCGTCTCGGTGTTGTGGACGTACCGGAAGTGGGCGAGGTCGACCGAGTTCTCGGCGATCTCCTGCCACGCGGCCGGGATGTCGATGGTGCGACAGAACGTGTCGGACCAGTTGCCGGAGTCGGAGAACTCGTCGAGCTCCGGGATCTCCCACTTCGGGTCTTCCTCGAACGGGTGATACCACGCGAGCACCATCCCGTTGCGCTCGAGTACCGGGTACGTGCGCAGGCGTGCCGCCCGGTTCACGCGCTCGCTGTAGGGGATCTCGCTGTTGCGACCGTCGCCGTCGAACTTCCAGCCGTGGAACGGGCACATGATCTCGCACTTCTCGACGTGCCCGCCGTGGCCGAGGTGCCCGCCGAGGTGGGGGCAGATGGCGTCCTGCAGGTGGTAGGCCCCGTCGCTGTCGCGCCACAACACCAGGTCGCGCTCGAAGTAGTACAGCGGCAGCACCCCACCCGGCTCGAGTTCGTCGAGCCAGCAGATCTGATACCAACCGAATGGGACGGGAAACGGCGTGCGTGCCATGGGACCTCCGGGCGCTTCTGCGGGTCTCCACTTGTGGAGAACTAGAACAGGTTCTAGTTTAGCTGAAAAGTAGAACGTGTTCTAGTGGAGGTCCGATGACCGACATCCTGATCCGCAACGTGACGATCATCGACGGCACCGGTGCGCCCGCCATCCTCGGCGACGTCACGATCGACGACGGACGCATCGCCGCCGTCTCTCCGCCGGCGGACGCCGCCGCAGCGACCGATGCCGAGGAGGTGGTCGACGGAACGGGGCTCGTGCTCACGCCGGGCTTCATCGATCCGCACACCCACTTCGACGCGCAACTCCTGTGGGACCCCTACGCGAGCCCGTCGAACCTGCACGGCATCACCACCGTCATCTCGGGCAACTGCGGCTTCACGCTGGCACCCATCACGCCCGAGGACACCGGCTGGACCCTGGAGATGATGGCCGAGGTGGAGGGCATGCCGCTCGCGGCGCTCGCCGCCGGGGTTCGGGGCGGGTGGACCACGTTCGCGGAATACCTCGACGAGCTCGACGGGAACCTCGGCGTCAACGCAGGGTTCCTCGTGGGGCACTGCCAGCTGCGTCGCTACGTAATGGGCGCGGACGGCGACGTCGCCGCCACACCCGAACAGACCGCGGCGATGGCCGCCGAGCTGCGCGCCGCCATCGAGGCGGGCGGCATGGGCTTCAGCTCCACGCAGTCGTTCTCGCACAACGACGGCGACGGCAAGCCCGTCCCCTCCCGCAACGCCACCACCGAGGAACTGCTCGCCCTCTGCGAAGTCGTTGCCGACTACGACGGCACGACGCTCGAGTACATCACCGACGGGTGTCTCAAGGGGTTCACCGACGAGGAGATCCAGCGCATCACCGACATGTCGCTGCGCGGGCAGCGAGCGGTGAACTGGAACGTGCTCACCGTCGACTCGCGCGACCCCGGCGCCGTCGAGCGTCAACTGCGGGCATCGAGCCACGCTGCCGAACAGGGAGGCCGGGTCGTCGCGCTGACCATGCCGATCCTCGTGCCCATGAACATGAGCCTGCTCACGCGGTGCGCCCTCACGCTGATCCCCGGCTGGGACGACATCCTCACCCAGCCCGTCGAGCGACGCATGGAACTCCTCCGCGACCCCGAGGTGCGCGCCGCGATGCGCCGCGACGCCGAGGCCGAATCGGCCGGGGTGTTCCGCCGCCTCAACCGATGGGCCGAGTACCACATCGGCGACACCTACTCCGAGGCCAACCGGCCACTCGAGGGCCGGCGCGTCGGCGACATCGCCGAGGAGCGTGGGATCGATCCGTTCGACGCGCTGATCGACATCGCGCTCGCCGATGACCTGCGCACCGTCCTGTGGCCGACACCCCTCGAGGACGACGACGAGAGCTGGGCCATGCGGATGGAACTGCTCGACAGCGGGCGGGCGATGGTGGGCGGGTCCGACGGCGGAGCCCACCTCGACCGCATGATGGGCAGCGTGTATCCGACCAGATTCCTGGCCGACACCATCCGCGGCCGACGGCTGGTTCGGCTGGAACGGGCCGTCCAGATGATGACCGACGATCCGGCACGGCTGTTCGGGCTCCGCGAACGCGGCCGCATCGCCGAGGGATATCACGCCGACCTCGTGCTCTTCGACCCGGCCACGATCGACTCGGCCCCGGTCCGCAAGGTCGCCGATCTGCCCGCCGCCAGCGAACGGCTCTTCGCCGGATCGATCGGGGTGCGACTGGTGCTCGTCAACGGCGTCCCCATCGTGCGCGACGGCGAGCCCACCGACGATCGCCCCGGTGCACTGCTGCGGTCGGGGCGCGACACTCGAACTGTTCGGATCCCCGCCGCGGCGGGTCCGACCGACTGAAGAAGGTGAGGTCACACCATGGTTGAGATCCCTCTGCTCGTTTCGGTGGACGATCACGTCATCGAACCCAAGGACCTGTGGGAACGTCACATCGACCCCAAGTTCCGCGATCGAGCGCCCCGCGTCGAGCGCATCCCGTGCGCACACATGGGCTACGTGGGCGGTGTGTTCAGCTTCGAGACCGGCGACGAGGGCGAGCCCTGCGACTGGTGGCGATTCGAGAACCTGCTGATCCCCCGCACGCGCGTCGAATCGGCTGTGGGTTATGACCGCGCCGATGTGACCGTGACCCCAACCACCTACGACGACATGCGGCCCGGCTGCTACGACCCCGTGGCCCGCCTCGCCGACATGGACGAAGGCCACATCGAAGCGATGATGTGCTTCCCGTCGAGCTTCCCCCGCTTCTGCGGGCAGACGTTCTCCGAGACCCCCGACAAGGAACTCGGCCTCGCCTGCATCGAGGCGTACAACAACTGGATGGTCGACGAGTGGTGCGGCGGGTCCGGCGGCCGGCTCATCCCGCTGATCATCGTGCCCTTGTGGGATCCGGAACTCGCCGCGGCGGAGGTTCGCCGCAACGCGGCCCGCGGCGTGCGCGCCGTCACCTTCTCCGAGATCCCGGCCTACCTCGGCCTGCCGTCGATCCACACCCGCTACTGGGACCCGTTCTTCGCGGCGTGCCAGGACGCCGACGTGTCGGTGCACATGCACATCGGGTCCTCGTCGAAGATGCCGTCGACCTCGACCGACGCGCCGCCGCTCGTCGCCTCGGCACTCACGTTCGGCAACGCCATGTCGTCGATGGTCGACTTCCTGCTGTCGGGCGTGCTCGTGCGATTCCCACGGCTGCAGATCGCCTATTCGGAGGGCCAGATCGGCTGGATTCCCTACATCCTCGAGCGCACCGACCACGTGTGGGAGCAGAACCGGGCGTGGGGCAACGTGGGCGCGAACGTGCCGGAACCGCCGAGCACCTACTACCACCGTCAGGTGTACGGGTGCTTCTTCGAGGACCAGCACGGACTCACCGCCGATGCGCTCGAGAAGATCAACCCCGAGCGGATCATGTTCGAGACCGACTACCCGCACTCCGACAGCACCTGGCCGAACAGCGCCTCGACCGCGGCCCGGCTGATGGGCCACCTCGACCAGGAGACGGTCAACAAGCTCTGCCGCGGCAACGCGATCCGGCTGCTCGGGCTCGACCTCAGCGCGTAGCCACAGCGAGGCGCATCATCTCGCGGGCCACCATCGGCGCCGCGTTCTGGTTCTGCCCGGTCACGAGATTGCCGTCGACCACCCAGTGGTTCGCCAGCGGATCGCGGAACCGGTGCGCGCACTCGAATACGGCACCGGCCCGTCGCAGCTCCGTCTCGGGGTGCTGCGGCGTGGCCGAGATGCCCAGCTCGGCGACCTGCTTGTCGGTGACGGCGCTGACCCGCCGCCCCGCCACGAGCGGGTCGCCGTTGGCGTCGGTGGCCCGCAGCAGGCCGAGCGGACCATGGCACACCCCGCCGATGACCGCCCCCGCGTCGTTGGCGGCGGTGATCTGTCGGCCCACCACGTCGGACGTGCCCAGGTCGAACGCTGCGCCCCAGCCGCCCGCGAGGAAGACGATGTCGTAGCGGGCGACGTCGAGGTCGCCCACGGCGAGCGAGTCGGCAAGCCGGGAGCGCAGGGTCGAGTCGCCGAGGAGCCGGTCGTCGGACGCGGTCCGGATGGCCGGCTTGAGCGACTGCGGGTCGACCGGGATCACGCCACCCTTCGGGCTCGCCACGTCGACGACCATGCCGGCGTCGAGGAACGCGTAGTACGGCACGGTCAGTTCGCTCGCGAACACGCCGGTCGCCTTGCCCAGATCGAGTTGGGCATGGTTGGTCGCGATCACGAGCGCCCGGTAGCCGTACAGCCCCGACGGCGGCGCCTCGGTGTCGTCGGGGTGCAGGCCCGCACGCCGGAGCACTCGACGCAGGAGCTTCGCCGGCGGCGGTGGCTGGTGGCGGCGCTGCGCGAGGCGTTGCTTCACGCGGTCGCGCACCTGCTGCGCGACGAGATCCTTCGGCGGTGCGAGCCCGACCGGGCCGATCTCGCCGATGCGGCTGGTCGCGTACGGCCACGGATGGTGACGTCCGGGCACGGCGCGCCGGCGTTCGGCGTCGAGACGATCCCGAAGTTCCGCGAGCACGGCCGCGGCCGCAGGGTCGCCCGCGCGGTTGCGCATCTCGGCGCCGTCGGCATCCAGGTCGTACAACTCCCACTGGTCGGGCAGGACGTTGCTGCGGAACACGGGGCCGCTCAGGCCATCGCTTGCGAGTTGTCGGACACCGGGTTCGGTCCATGTGGCCGGATCGTCGAAGGTGCGCACGAGCTTCCACGCGTGGCCGAGTCCACCCGGCGCGTCGGCCTCGTCGACCCGACACACGATCCCCTCGACGTTCGACGCGACGTGGGCAGCCACGTTGATCCGGAGCGGACCGGGAGCGTCGTCGGTTCGCCCGATCAGGCGAGCGATCGCGTTCGCACCCGTATCGCCCTCCGGCATGTTGTCGCGGGTCATCAGGTAGACGACGCGGTTGCGGTCGGGTGCGTCGCCGTCGACGATCGGCATCAGGTTGCGGCCGGGCAAGGGATGCACCTCGCTGAACCCGGAGCGCAGCACCTCGGCGGTCTCGGACTCGTCGATCGACGCCGCGGCGAGCAGCGTCGGCACCAGATCGACGTGCGATGTCGGCGCGGCGACACGGCGCGGCTCGACCGGCGCGGGTGCAGCCGGGGCGCCGGGCGCAGGCGGAGAGCCGGCGGCGCCCACGCGCGCGATCGAGAACGGCACGCGGGTCGCCTCGTCGTAGAGCTGGAACCACTTCTGGTGCAGGCCGCCGTGCGACCCGAGCAGCTCGCCATGGTCGGCGGTCCGCACGATGACCGCGTCGCCGGTGCCCTGTTCGGTGACCGTGCGTCGCACCCGATCGACGTGGGCGTCGGCGGCCACATGCAGCTGGTAGTACAGGTCGCGATATCGCTGTGCGTTGTTGCGGTAGATCGGTGCAACCCCGATGGCCGGCCCGTAGCACGTGGGATACGCGGCCCGGTAGGCGATCTGCGCGGCGGGCTTGCTCCGAAGGTCCTCGGCGTCGGACGGCGACGGGCCGACGCCCGGGGTGTCGATGGACGAGATCTCGTTGGGGATGCCGCCGCGCATCCACAGCGGGAACAGCACGATGTCGTGGGGGTTCACGAAGCTGGCCACCAGCAGGAACGGCCGCTGTGCCGCAGCGTCGCCGGCGCGGCGGCGGGCGTAGCGGTCCTCGAGCCACGCCACCACGCGCGCGGCGACCAGCGGATCGCGGACGAGACCCGAGTTGGCGTGCATCCCCCCGTGCGGCTCGGGTCCGACCCAGCCGGAGAACCCGAACGGGCCGAGCGGGTCGGCGCGGAGGTAGGCATCGACCGCATCGGGGATGACATCGCCGAAATGGGTGTTCGTCGCAATGGGCGCCCCGGTGGCCGGGTCGGTCAGATCGGCGTGTGTGATGTGCCACTTGCCGTCGTAGTGCGTGTCGTACCCCGCGGCGCGGAACCAGTTCCCGAGCGTCGGAACCTCTCCGGGGCGCATCCACCGCATGCGTGAATCGTCGGCCATCTTGCCGAGGCCATCGGTTTGGGTCACGCCGTGCACGTCGGGGTACTGGCCGGTGAACAGCGTCGGCCGACTCGGCACGCACGCGAGCGATCCCGTGTAGTGACGGTCGAACGACACCGAGTTCGCGTCGAACCACGCCGCACCCGGCAGGTGGTCGCGGCGCCAGGCACGGAGCCGCTCCGACTCGTACGGGGGAGCGGCTCGCTCCTCGTCGGTCATGATGATCACGACGTCGGGTTGGGTGCTCATCGGGTGCCGCCCTTGGTGTCGAGATGGTCGACGAGGCCGTCGAGCATGGTGTCGGACGCGCGAGCGAGAACTCGCACGACCACCCCCGCCAGCGCGTGTGCGACCGGCCGCCGTCGCGCCTCGATCCGAGTGGTGAGGGTGACGACGGTCGAACTGCCGAGCGGCGAGAGCGTCCAGGTGTTGGTGATCCCGCCGATGAAGGCCGGAAGGCCGGTGATCGAATACGAGAGCTCCTCGTTCTCGACCCACACCGTGACCTCCTCGACGAGGGTCTGCGGCCCGACCTGCACGCGCCGGGCCGTCCCGGGCCCGCGGTCCAGTTCGGTCAGCAGACACGAATGGTCGACCGCTGTCGTCCACTCGGCGAGGGCGCCGAAGTCGGCGAGGACCGACCACACCCGGGCCGGACCGGCGGGAACCGTTCGGCGCTTCGACACGGTGCTCATGGCTGCCTCATCCCGGCGTCGACGATCGGTGTGCGCTCGCGGGCGGTCGCGGGCGGTCGCGGCCGACCGGCCGGCATCCACTTGTCGCCGGCGGTGGCGTCGACGCGCGCCATCAGCGCGTCGCCGACGGTTGCGACGAGGTCGACGAACCGCTGCGTCGTGGCCTCACCGAGGTGGCGCCACGCGCCGGCGGCAAGGTGGTCCAGCCGGTCTTCCAGCCGTTGACGGTGGGCGCGGCCGGCCTCGTTGACCTGGCCGTCGTCCGCGAGCCCACGCGCTTCCAGGCGGGCATAGGCCTCGGCGAGCGCTGCATCGTCGGCCCCGCGGCTCCGGGGCAGCCAGTCGCCGCCGTAGCCGCGCCAGGCCCCGTCGAGCACACCGGCCTCGATCCCGGTCAGATCGTCCGCAACGTGGAGCGCCCAGTGCGTGTCGCCCCGCCACTCGCGGATGCAGTTCACGGCGAGCCATGCCGAGAGCAGGGGCTCGTCGTCGCGCCGATGACGCAGGTGCGTCGCGAACACCGGCCGCCCCGAGATCGGGAGCGAATCGGCGGCCTCCCACAACTGCCCGGCGAGGTCGCTGAGCTCGGCGCACACGGCCTGCGCGTGGATCGCCATGCCCGCGAGCACGGCGTCGTCACGAACACGCATCGCATCGGTCGGACCGGCACCCGCCGCTGCCAGCAGGTCGAAGCTCGCCCGCACGAAATCGGGATGAATCGAGTAAAAGGCGGCCGCCACGGCATCGGGCCCCGCGAGGCCCAGAGCGCCGGCGCGGCTCGTCACGTAGTACCCGACACCGCCCGGGATGCCCAGCGAGCCATACGCGTCGATCGCCGTCGGATCCCAGTAGATCCACCCGATGAGGCGGTGCGATTCGAACGCCGCGCGCCGCGCAACCGCCGACCAGTCCGTCACCCCACTCCCCCAACGGTGGCATCCGGCGAAGCGGGTATGAGCAGCAGCCGTGTGCGCAGTCCCGACATCGGGTCCTCCCTTCCGCGGCACGCATCTTGCATTGTGAGAGTTCGACTGTCAATATCCCCCGAGTGGAAACCGCAGGCTCGGTCGATGGGCGAAGGCGCCGCCGCGAAGACGGGCGCCGCGCCGTGGTCGATGCCGTGATCGATCTGCTCCTCGACGGGCACACGCCATCGGTCGAGGCCGTCGCCGGGCGCGCCGGCGTGTCGGTCGCCTCCGTGTTCCGCTATTTCGCCACACTCGACGACCTGCGGCACGAGGGCATCCATCGGTTCCTCGAACGGATCGACCACCTGCTCGCCGTGCCCGCGATCGGCTCGGGGAGCCTCGATGATCGAATCGACCGGCTCGTGCGGGCACGACTTCGCTACTACGACGAGGCCGCGCCCGTCGCACGCCAGGTCCGTCGCCAGGCGGCCGAGGTACCCGATCTCGCCGCCAGCCTGCAGCGCGTGCGGTCGACGCTTGCCGATCAGATCGCTCAGCACTTCGGCGAAGAGCTCGACGCCTTCCGGCCGGGTGAGCGCGGGCGCCGCGTCGCCGTGCTCGCCACCATCACCTCGTTCGAGTCGTGGGATCAGTTCACGACCGCCGGGGTGAGCGCTCGCTCGGTGGCGCTCGCGTGGCGCGAAGCCATCCCCCCGCTGCTCGCGCCGCCGATTCGTTCCGAACTGGGCCGAATCACCACCCCCCTCGGTCGGTAGATCGGCCCAGTTCGGGGTTTGGCCTTCGCTATTGCGGCGCGGCGCGTCACGACGCAGGGCGTCGCGGCGCGCGGCGAGATCGGGTCAGAATGCTCGAATGATGCGCGAACGGGTCCAACGGCGGGCCACCAGGGTGATGAGGTCGGCGGTCGGGGTCGCGGCGAACCGCGTGGCGTCCAGCGAGCGCCTCATGCGGCTGGTGTACGACAACATGAACGAGACGAGCTTCGGTGGGATCGCTCATCACGAGGAGATGCTGAGCGACCGAGTCCGAGTCGACGCCTACCACCGGGCGATACACCGCAACGTCCGGCCGGGCGATGTGGTGGTCGACCTCGGCGCGGGCACCGGGCTGCTGTCCTTCATGGCGAGTCGGGCAGGCGCGGCGAAGGTCTATGCCATCGAGCACTCCGACCTCATCGAGGTCGCCCGCGAGATCGGCAGGCTGAACGGCTTCACCAACGTGGAGTTCGTCCGCGCCAACAGCCGGGAGTTCGTCGCACGCGAGCCGATCGATGTGATCCTGCACGAACAGATGGGTGACGAGCTGTTCAACGAGAACCTGCTCGACAACGTCATCGATGCTCGGCACCGCCTCCTCGCACCGCACGGTCGAATCCTGCCCTCCCGATTTCGTCTCTTCGTGGAGCCCATGTCGTTGCGCTCCGACATGCGGGTCCGTCGGTTGCACAACATCGACCTGCCCGACGGCATCGACCTCCGCCCGATGGAACATGCCGCGATCACGGCCGCCTTCAGCGCCGATCGCTTCGAGCAGTTCTGGGCCCGGCCGGGCTCGGTCGCCGCAACCATCGGCCGACCCGAGCCCCTCGTCGAGTTCGATCTCGCAACCTTGGATGCCGCCGACTCGCTACCACGTCGTCACCTCATCGAACGCACCGCGACCGAGGACGCCGTCGTCGATGGCGTGGGGGTCTGGTTCGAGGCGGTCTTCGACCACGAGACCACCCTGACGACATCTCCGCTCGCGCCGATCACCAGTTGGGGCAATCGTGTCTTCCGCCTCGACCGCGAGATCGAACGCGGCGAGACGCTTCGCCTGAGCGTCGACCTCGGGGTCCTCGTCGACCCGGACTCGTGGAGCGTCGTCGTCGCGTGATTCGACGCGTCGGGCGTCGCCGGGTCGCCGGCCGCCGACGACTCACGACGCCCGCTACGTTGAGCGCGGAACGGGGCTATGCAAATCGGGGGTGGCGATGGCACGAACGATCATTCGCGGTGCGCTGGTGGTCGACGGCACCGGTTCGCCAGCCGCCCGACGCGACGTGGCCGTCGCCGGCGACCGCATTGCCGAGGTCGGCGAGGTCGGCGAGGGCGGATCGATCGACCGCGCCGCCGGCGACATCGAGATCGACGCCACCGGCCTGATCGTGACGCCGGGGTTCGTCGATCTGCACACGCACTTCGACGGCCAGATCACGTGGGACTCCGAGGTGCGACCGTCGTCGCTGCACGGGGTGACGTCGATCGCGGTCGGCAACTGCGGCGTCGGGTTCGCACCGGCGGCGCCCGATCGCCACGACTGGCTGATCGGGCTTCTCGAAGGCGTCGAGGACATTCCGGGAACCGCGCTCGCCGAGGGGCTGACGTGGGACTGGGAGACCTTTCCCGACTACCTCGACGCGCTCGACCGCCGCAGCTGGACCGTCGATGTCGGCGCCCACGTGCCCCACGCCGCCGTGCGCACCTACGTGATGGGCGAGCGCGGCGCCGACCATCGCGAACGCCCGGCCGCGCAGGAGTGCGAGCGGATGGCAGCACTTGTCGCCGAGGGGATCGCTGCGGGCGCCGTCGGGTTCGCGACCTCGCGCACCGACGTCCACCGCACCAACGCCGGCCACAACATCGGCACGCTGAGCGCCGACGCCGACGAACTCCTCGCCATCGCCGGCGCCCTCCGCCGGGCAGGAGGCGTGATCCAACTCATCAGCGACCTCTACCAAACGACCGACGACGACCTGTTTCGTTCGGAGACCGACCTGTTGCGCCGGGTGGTGGAGGTGTCGGGACGTCCGCTGAGCTTCACCATGCAGCAGGCGTATCACGCACCCGAGCGCTGGCGGGCACAGATGGCCTGGGTCGATTCCATGGTGGATGCCGGTCACGATGTGAAGGCACAGGTCGCCGCCCGCCCCATCGGCGTGTTGCTCGGACTCGCCGCGACGGCCAACCCCTTCATGCTGTGCGCGTCGTACGGCGAGTCGGCGGCCCTGCCCGTCGCCGAGCGCGCCGCAGCGATGCGCGACGCAGGGCGGCGCGAGCGCATCCTCGCCGAGCACGCGGCCCTCACCCCGACGCTGCAGCCCGGCATCCTGGCGCAGCTCGTCGGCCGGTTCGAGGCGATGTTCCGTCTGAGCGACCCGGTCGACTACGACCTGCGCGTCGACGAGTCGGTCGCGGCCGATGCAGCGCGCCGGGGAATCGATGCTGCCGCACTGACCTACGACGCGTTGAGCGCCGGTGACGGCGACCAGCTGCTCTACTTCCCGCTCTTCAACTTCGCCGACGGCGACATGTCGGTCGTTCACCAGATGTTGGCGAGCCCGAACGTGCTGCTCGGGCTCTCCGATGCGGGCGCACACTGCGGGGCGATCTGCGACGCCTCGATGCCGACCTCGTCGTTGACGATGTGGGCCCGCGACCGGTCGGGCGAGCACGGCCTGTCGATCGAGCGGATCGTGCACCTCAACACCCAACGCAACGCTCGCCACCTCGGCTGGGCCGACCGCGGGGTCGTCGCTCCAGGGCACCTCGCCGACCTGAACCTGATCGACCTCGATCGCCTGGCGTGCCACCCGCCGCGCCTCGTGAACGACCTCCCCGCAGGCGGCCGACGGCTCGTGCAGGACGCGTCCGGCTATGTCGCAACGATGAAGTCGGGCGTGATCACCCAACGGGAGGGGCGCCTGACGGGCGAGACGCCGGGGCGCCTGGTGCGTGGTGCCCGGTCATAGCCTGGCGCCGTGCATCGGATCTTCACCACCTCCGTCTCGTCGGTCTATCCCGCATACGTCGCGAAGCTGGAGCGGAAGGGCCGCACGAACGCCGAGCTCGACGAGGTGATCGCGTGGCTCACGGGCTTCGATGAGGCCGAGCTGCTGCGTCACCTCGACGCGGGGACGACGTTCGCCGAGTTCTTCGACGCCGCGCAGCTCAACCCGAACGTCGCCCTGATCACCGGCGCCGTGTGCGGCGTCCGGGTGGAATCGGTGGAGGACCCCCTCATGCAGAAGATCCGCTACCTCGACAAGCTCGTCGACGAGCTCGCACGAGGGCGCCCCATGGCGAAGGTCCTGCGCTCCTGACCCATGGGAGCGCGATGGCCGGGCCGGCACCGCTGCCGACTGGCCACCGACGACGGCTCAATCGAACGGTTCTACCCCCGCCGGCGACGAACCATCCGAACGGTCCCCCAGAGCGCAGCCAGCGCCCAGACCACGGCGATCGCCCCGAGCAGCCCCGCTGCGTAGTTGCGGTTGAGCAGCGATGGCACCGACGCATTCCGCCCCCGGCCTCCCAGGAACGGAATGGCGATGAGCGCGAGCACGGCGCTCGTCGCGGCAGCCCAGCGAACGGGGTCGCGCACCGATGCCGGCAGCACCCGGCCGATGACCGCGCCGAGCACGAGCACCAGGGGCGCGAGCACCAGGTCGTGGCCGAGGTCGGCGCCCACCACCCACCGCGCCAGCTCCCAGGGATCGACCCGGGCCGAGTCGCCGAGCACCCCGACCACACCTGCCGCCATGAGCGGAACGCCGAGGATCGCGCCGACGATCGGTGCGAGCGGGCGGCGTTGCGCCGTCATGTCACCACCAGCCGAGCGACCCATTTCGTCTGCAGCACGCCCGGCCGGTTCGGCCCGATCAGGCGGACGGGATAGCCGTGGTCGAGGTGCAGTTCCTCGCCGTTCAGCCGCAACGCCAACAGCGTGTCCCGGTCGTTCGCGTGTGTCGCGCTCACGTCGGCGACGCGGTACGAACCGCGAGGCTGCAGCGACTCGACCCGAACCTCGGCATCGGCCGCAGCGCCCGCCATGTCGAGCAGGTCACGGAGCGGCACGCCGGTCCATACCGCCGAGGTGCTCCATCCCTCGACGCACGCGAGCGGTAGCTCGGCCGTGCGCTGCGGGAGCTTCACGAGTTCGCTCAGCGTGAGCTCGAGCCGGTGCGCCACCTTGCCCTCGACCACGAGCCGGTAGTCCGTGGATGTCGCGGCGTCGACGACGCGCGCGCCGACGGCCGACTTGTTCACCGGCAGCCCCTGCGGTCCCACGCCCGGGCGCCGCTGCGCCAGCACGGACAACCTCGAGAGCGGGCCGACGGTCGACCCGGCGACGGCGACGAACACCGTCGCTGCGGTCGCCCCGACACCGGCGAGGAACTGGCGCCGCCGCGGCTCGAGAACATCGGCGCGCCCGCCGTCGGGCGAGCCGAGCGAGCTGCGGATCACCGCCCACTTCGCCCCGAGGTGCACGACGAGCGCGCCGATGGTGAGCCACGCCACCCAGTAGTGCGCTGCGGGGAAGAAGAACTGCCACGGGTAGGTACGCGCCACGTTGAAGGTGCCCGAGACCACGAGGAACAGCCCCCCGCCCACCAACGGCAACAGGCTCAACCGCTCGAACGCCTGGGCGACCGAGCGGGCCGGGGGCCACTCGATCAGCTTCGGAACGACGATCCACAACTTCGCGAGCAGCAGCGGGATCGATACGAACCCCGTGACCACGTGCAGCCCTTGGGTGATCCGGTAGAGCCCGGCCGGGCGCGAGACCCAGTCGAACCAGCCCGGAGGTTCCTGGATGAGGTGGCTCAGCAGGCCCGTCGCGAAGCAGAGCGCGAACGCGACGCCGAGCGCCGAACCGACGAGCGCGGCGAGTCGCCGGTCGTGCAGGTCGGAGCGCGGCACGGCAGAGAGTCGGCGGAGGACGGCAGGCTGCTTCACGACAGTTCCCCGCGGGCGAACCAACGGCCGCCCCGGCAGAAGGTGACCGACGCGAACCCGGCCCGGGCCAGCGTCGCCTCGATGTCGTCGGCGTCGACCCGAGCCCAGGGGAACCACGGGCCGTGTTGCACACCGGCGCGCGCATGTCGCTCCACACGAACGGTCGCGGCGACCGACCCGGCGCCGGGCGGCGCAACCTCGACCAGCACGACCCCGCACCGGTGGAGCAGCTCACGCACCCGCGCAAGCAGCGCGTTCGGGCTTCCGCCGATGCCGATGTTGCCGTCGAGGAGCACGACCGAGCGCCATCGCCCTTCTCCAGGGAGCGGATCGAACACCGACCGGGTGAGCACCGCCGCACCCCGTCGCACCGTCTCGTCGCGCGCCGACGGCGCCGTGTCGATCCCGAGTGCCGGCCGCCCCTGCGCTGCGGCCGCGGCGACGATCCGGCCGGGTCCGCAGCCGACATCGAGCAGCGGTGCCGGAAGCTCGTCGATCAGCGAGCGCTCGACCTCGTCGGCCTCGGCCCGCCACGCCCCGACGTGCAACGGGGTGACCGACCCGTCCGTCGATCGGAGGAGTGGTCCGGGCTTGGGCCGAGCGGCCATCACACGCATGTCCGAAGGGTAGGGTCCGCCTCCCGAATCACGTTCGTGAACTTGCGAACATTTCTCAAAACACTCGCCGGTCGGGCACCCAACGGCCGTGACATTCCGCATCTCGCTCGTACAGTGAGCCCGATGACCGAGCTCGGATGGATGGCCCTCGCGATCGCCTTCGCCTGCGGCGGAGCGTTCGCTTCGACGGTGTCGCTCGCAGGCGGGATGGCGCGGCGGCGGACTGCGCCACGTCCGTCTCGGGCCGACGATCCCATGGCGGCCTCGCGTCATGGGCTCGTGGCGTGGATGGCCCTCGACCTGGCACAGCCGATCGAGAACCTCCAGCGGCTCGCCACGGAACTCGCGAGCGAGGTCGCCGAGTCGCCCGAGGCCCCATCCCCGTCGCCGGGCGCCGTGCAGCGCGATTCTGCGACCGACGCGACGCTGGCTGATCGAGCGCAACGAGTCCTGCGCCTCCGCGACGAGGCCGACCGGGCAGCGACGCTCGTGCGCGACTTGGCCGAGGTGGCGCGACCAGGCGCGCCTGATGCCGACGACCCACCGATGCCGCCCGCGAGGCGCGGCGTCGCCTCGCGGCGCCCGGCCGATTCCGCGCCGGTCTTCGAGATCCTGTATGCCGAGGCCCCGACCGCCGGCGGCCGGCCCGTTCACCCCGTTCACCCCGCGTCGCCGCTACCCGGCGCCGGTGCGCCCGATCGTCAACCGTCCGGCGACTGCCTTCACGAACGGGCCGGCGGTTGCCAGTGCGCTCGGTGAAGCCGGGCGATGCCGTCGAGCAGCAGGTCGAGCGCGAACTCGAACTCGTACTGGTCGTCGCAGCCGTACCCGACAGCGGAGTCGGTGTCGTGACTGACCGCCGAGGCGACACGAACGAGTGAAGGCAGCCGCGCCGCGAGTTCCGCCATCACGTCGGGGTCGGGTTCGGGCGCGGGCACGTCGGTTTCGAACACGTCTTGGGTGAACCCCCACACTCGGCTGCCGATGGCGTGCATCGAATGGTGCACGAGTTCGGGGGTGAGTCCCCCGCCTAGGAGGATCGCCGCGACCGAGTCCAGGTAGGTGAGCACGATCGGCGAGCGGGCCGTGCGGGTCTCGATGACACGACGAGCCCACGGATGTCGAAGCATCGTCGACCGCGCCGTGAGGATGCGGGCTCGGGCCGAAGCGCGCCAGCGTCGGCCCGGCGGGACGCTCGGTCCGATCTCGTCGACCACCCGATCGACCATCGCGTCCAGCAGCTCCTCCTTGCTCGCGACGTGCTTGTAGAGGGCCATGGGCACCACGCCCAGCTCGTCGGCGAGTCGGCGCATGCTGAGCGCTTCGATGCCGTGTTCGTCCGCGAGCGCGACCGCGACCTCCAACACGTGATCGCGGTGCAGGCGCGGCCGCCGTTCACCGACCTGACGAGTCATGGGATGGCCCTCCCCCTTGACGGGTGTACGTCGTACACCTTACCGTCGATGCGAGGTGTACGATGTACACCTCGCGAGGAGGCACCCCATGACCGGACACGTCGACCGAACACGCCCAGGCCGAGCCGAGCCCGAAGGCGGGCCGGTCGTTGAGCCACGGCCGGGCCGAGCCGCACGCCTTGGCGGGGTGCTGTATCTGGTGACGTTCGCGTCGTCGATCCCGGCAGTCCTGCTGCTGGCGCCCGTGCTCGATCGCGTCGGCTTCGTCACCGAGTCGGGGTCCGACGTCCGGGTGTTGGTCGGCTGCCTGCTCGATGTGGTGAACGCACTCGCGTGCGTGGGCACCGCCGTCGCCCTGTGGCCCGTCGTGGCGCGAACGCATCCAACGCTCGCGCTCGGCTTTCTGGCGTCACGCATCATCGAGGGCGCTGTCATCATGATCGGCGTGGTCTGCCTGCTCGGTGTCGTCACGCTTCGCCGCGACGTCGGCGGGGCCGGTGCCGACCCATCCCTCGTGCACGTGGCCCGTGCGCTCGTGGCGGTCCGCGGCTGGACGTTCCTGCTCGGCCCGGGCCTGATGCCATCGATCAACGCAGGATTTCTCGCCTCGGCGCTGCACCGCACCGCGGTCGTCCCGCGAGTCATCCCGATGCTCGGCCTGGTCGGCGCCCCGCTCCTGTTGGCCTCGACGCTCGTGACCTACTTCAACGGCAATCATCAAATCGCCGCCGTGGCCGCCGTCGGCGTCGCACCCATCTTCCTCTGGGAGCTGTCGCTCGGGCTCCGCCTCGCGATCCGCGGGCTCGGCGAGCCCACAAACGAGCCGGCTCTGCAGCTGCCGTGAAGCCCGGCCCTCGCGTCACGCCGCGCCAAGCTGGGGCCGTGAACGCGCCGATCCAGCACGAGCGACGACGGGTCGCGGCCCGTCTCGCCGCCGCCGGCTGCATCGCTGCCGACCTCGAGGCCATCGAGCTCTGTTCGGCGGCCGAAAATGCCGCGGCGCTGGAGGAGTCGGTCGCTCGTCGAGAGCGCGGCGAGCCGTTGGCGTGGATCACCGGCGTCACCCGGTTCTGCGGCCGCCGACTCCGCGTCGACGCCGGCGTGTACGTGCCCCGGCCCCAGAGCGAGGCGATGGCGGAGATGGCGGCCGATCGCCTCCCGCCGGGCGGGACGGCGGTGGATCTGTGCACCGGGACGGGAGCGATCGCTCATCACCTCCGCCACCGAGCGCCCGGCGCGACCGTGATCGCTGTGGACTGCGACATCCGGGCCGTCCGGTGTGCCACCCGCAACGGTGTGGCCGCACTCCTCGGCGACCTCGGGGCGGCGCTTCGTTCGGACTCGTTCGATGTCGTCACCGCCGTGGCGCCGTACGTCCCCACCGGCCACCTGCGCCACCTCCCGACCGACGTGCGCGACCACGAGCCGCAGCACGCGCTCCACGGCGGGGCGGACGGGCTCGACATCGTTCGGCGAGTCATCCGCGACGCTGGCCGGATCCTGCGCCCCGGCGGCCGGCTGTTCATCGAGATCGGCGCGGGCCAGGACGCCCTGCTCAGCGACGCGCTGTATGAGCATCGACTGACCAACGTTGTGTCGTGGACCGACGCCGACGGGGACGTGCGCGGCCTCGCGGCGACGCGCTCGGCCGGCCCGTAGGGCGCCACGTCGTGGCCGTGCCGCGGGGCCGAGGGACCGCCCGCCGGACGCACACGGCAACGATCGGACCGCCCATCGGATCGCGCAGCCAGCGCGATGCGATCCCGACGTCAGCGACGCCAGTACACGTGGTGTGTCACGCCACTCGCACTCGGCACCGCCTCGTGATGAAACCGATCGGAGAACTCGTCGGGCGATACCCAAAGACGCTCACCCGCCCCGAGCGCGATCGGCGCAACCACGACGTGCATCGTGTCGACCAAGTCTGCGTCCAGGAACTCCCGGATCGTTGCGACGCCTCCGCCAAGACGTACGTCGAGGCCGCCGGCAGCGGCCTTCGCCGTCTCCAACACATCGGCCGGCGACGCCTCGACGAAATGGAAGGTTGTGTCGTCGAGGGTGAAGCTCGGGCGCGCGTGATGCGTGAGCACGAACACCGGGGTGTGGAACGGCGGCGAGTCCCCCCACCATCCCTGCCAGTCGAGGTTCTCCCACGGCCCGCGCATCGGCCCGAACTTGTTGCGGCCCATGATCTCCGCCCCGATGTTCCGATCGAAGTCACGCATGAAGTAGTCGTCGACCCCACGAGATCCACCCGGTTCGCTTCGGTTCGGCCAGTGGGCGGTAGGGAACGCCCACGCCATGAGCTCCGCGGGGTTCGCGTGGCCGAAGGGTCGCTCAAACGACTGGCCTTCGCCCGACCCGAACCCGTCCTCGGACACCGTGAAGTTCTGCACTCTCAACAGCTGCGCCATCGTCGGCTCCTTCCGTTGGCAGGCAACCTATGCGCGCGTATCGCACCGGCTTGCGTCCACCGGCTCGCCGCACGCCGAGCGTGGGGCCACGGTTGACCCGACCGCTGCGTCACCCGAGCGGCTTCATGAACGACCACAGTCCGCCCTCGGGATCGCGGGCGCTGTACTCCCGGAAACCGTACGGCTGATCGACGGGCGGGTAGACCACGTCGGCCCCCTGCTCCACGGCGTGGCGATGGTGCTCGTCGACATCGTCGACCATCACCGCCATCGTCGCGGATGCACCCCCGAGCGTTCGCGGCGACGCCAAGCCGTAGGCGTCGGCTTCCGGGTGCAGCCAGATGGTGCCGTCGCCGGCCTGGAGCTCGGCATGAACGCACCGGCCTTCGGCATCGAGGCTCACCTCACCCGCCGCGAGCCCGAAGACCCGAACGAGGTACGCGTGCGCCGCGGGTATGTCGGCGTACACGAGGATCGAGATCCGTTGTTGAAGCGGACTGTTCATGGTCATCTCCTCCAGGAGTTGCATTAGGTCATCGGTCGCCGAGCGCGACGCGCCGTCCAAGGCGGCGACGAGCGTCGCGAGGCGGGCATTCAGCCGTTGGGTCGCCGCGAGATCGCGCGCCACGGCGCGTGCGTGCGCCTGCAGCGCTCCGCCGAGGTCCCAGCCACCGTCGTCGAGCGCCACGCGGATCGCGTCGAGCCCCATGCCGAGACCGCGCAGTAGCCGAATCCGGTACAGGCGATCGACGTCGCGATCGCCGTACAGGCGGTGCCCGGCGGCCGAGCGGGCAGACGGCACGAGCAGACCGATCTCCTCATAGTGATGGAGGGTGCGCACGGTCAGCCCGGTCGCCGACGCCAACTCACCGACTCGTAGTGGCGCTCCTGCGGCGCGGTCGACGTTCATGTCGATGACCGTACGGCCTCACGTCGCGTGAGGGGCAAGGACCCAGTACGCGCCGAACCGCGGCCCCCGGGTGACGCCGACGGGTCAGCTCGCCGGAACGTCGACGTAGTTCGTGCCGCGATAGGCGGACGCGGCCGGCTCGCCCGACGCGTCGAAACCCTCGAAGCGGTTCGACGAAACGGTGACGTCGGTGATCGGCGAGCCCGGAGCGGTCGGCACGATCTGCGGGTACAGGAAGCCGAGCGGGACGTTGCGATGCCCCGAGTCGTCCCACACCGTGCTCGACGCGATGAACGTGTTGTTCGTGATCGACACCGAATGGGTGCGATCGTTCGTGAACGCCTCGGCCGCATAGCGCAGCGCAACGCCGTTGGCGCACGCACCGGGCTTCGCCTTCACGAACACGTTGTTCGCCGCGGTGAGGCGGCCGCCTTCGGGCACGTCGAGCCCGAAGGACTCGGCGCACTCCCAACCGGGCTGGCTGTCGGTGCCCTCGAACAGGTTGCCCTCGGCGATGGTGACCTGGGCGCGGGACTTGAACAGGTGCCCCACGGTTGCCCGGGTCGAGATGCTGTTGGTGATCTTCGCCGTGAAGTTGGGGTCGACATCGCTCGAGTTGATGTACACGTTGTGCGACGGGCCGTCCCAGCCGCCGTTGTCGAAGAGCCGGACATTGTCGAGCCACAGGGTGCCCGCGTTGCCGCCCGCGCCGAACACGCCGTTGTTGTCGCTCTCGTCGAAGCCGTGGATTCGGGAGTTGCGGATGGTGACGTTGCGGCTGTTCAGCACGTAGATGCCCGACCTATCGACGCCCGAGCCGCCGGTGCCGTCAACGTCAATGTTCTCCCACACCAGGCCGTTCGCCCCGTCGATCTCGAGCAGTCCGTGGCGGTAGTTGTTGTAGTCCTCGGCGTCGCGGAGCTGCAGCACCGGCCGGCGTCCGTCGACGGTGACGCCGCGGATCGTCAGGTCGGTCGGGGCCTGGAAGACACCCGCGGCCGCGTCGGCGTCGTTGTCGGGAAGTGGACCGACGTACGGGAACTGTCCCAGACCCGAGTACACGGCCGGGTACACCTTGAATACATCGCCGGGCCGACGGTTGTTGTACGCGTGCGTCCGCTGGAATGCCGAGCCGAACGATGTGTAGGTCGCAATCACCGAGCCATCCCGAACCAGCTCGATCCGCGGTGTCCCGCCGGTCGCAGCGAGCGGCATGGTGTCGGGCTGGGTCCGCGCACGCGTCGCACCGATCGTTTCGCCGCCGGGATCGGTCGGCGTGCAACTCGTCACGGCGACCGCCGCAGCGATCGCTCCGACCGCCAGGCCGCGCAACAACCGGGAGTTACGCCTCATCATCTCCACCCTCCCTCGCATCTCCCCGACGACCGTCGCCGACCCCTCAAGCTTTGCGGACGAACTCCGCCTTGATGAGGATGCCCCGGCCGTTGACCTTTCCGTCGATCGGATGGTCGCCGGCGACGAGGCGGATGCCCTTCACCTTCGTGCCCGCCTTCACCCCGCCGGCCTTGCCGTCGAGCTTGAGCTCCTTGATGACGATCACGTCGTCGCCCGAGGCGAGCAGCGTTCCGTGGGCATCGCGCACCTCACCGATCCCGTCGCCGATATCCGCAAGCCATTCGTGTCCGCAGGTCGCGCACTCGAATCCGTCGGCCGTTGCGAGCGGCTCGGGCATGGTGCAGATCGGACAGGTGATGGGATCGCTCATCGAGCCTGTCTAGCGGCCCGACGGATTGCAGCGCCACCGTCACCGCGTCCGACGGCAGCGACACGGCGCTCACGACCCGCCGGTCGCGAACCACGAATCTCCACAGACCAAACCGCGGACTCCACAGATCAACCGCGGAGAAGATCGGTCCGCCGAGCACCACATATCTCCACAGCTCAACCGTGGAGATACGTTCGCGGGCTGCGGCTCGGATCGGACACGCCGCTGGATACACTCCGCAACGTCACCACCGGCCGGCAGCAAAGGATCCGATCAATGGGGCTCATTCAGGCAGCAATCGGTGCACTCGGCGGCACCCTCGCCGACCAGTGGAAGGACTTCTACACCGTGCCCGAGGGATTGCCGCCCACGGCAGCCCTGTTCGCCGCGGTGAAGCGCGGCCAGAACGCCGGTCGCGGTTCCAACACCGAGGGCTCTGACGGCGTCATCACCAACGGCAGCCGGATCGTCGTTCCCGAGGGCTACGGCCTGGTGCTCATGGAGCAGGGAGCGATCACGGGGTTCGCCGCCGAACCCGGCGCGTACGAATGGAACAGCGAGGCGCAGGACTCGCAGTCGATCTTCGCCGGCAACGGCATCGTCAGCCCGCTCATCAAGACGTCCTGGGAGCGGTTCAAGTTCGGCGGGCGCCCCGGTGTCCAACAGCGCGCCTACTTCGTCACGCTCAAGGAACTCCCGAACAACCGGTTCGGCACGCAGTCCGAGATCTACTGGGACGACGCGTACATGAACGCCCAGGTCGGCGCGGTCACCCGCGGCACCTACACCCTCAAGATTGTCGACCCGCTGCTGTTCATCCGGGGATGGGTGCCGGCCACCTACCTCGAGCCCGGCAAGGTGTTCGACTTCACCGACCTCGACAACGACGCGGCCTCGCAGCTCTTCAACGAGGTGGTCGGCTCGCTGGCGCCGGCCTTCTCGCTGTACACGAACGATCCCGCCAAGGGGAACCGGATCACCAAGATCCAGCAGGACTCCATCGGATTCGCCCAGAGCCTGTCGGCCGCGGTCGAGCAGAACTACCAGTGGAGCACCGCACGCGGTCTCCAGATCGTGTCGACCGCGATCATCGCGATCGAGTACGACGAGACCACCCGTGAGCTGCTCCGCAACGTGCAGCGCGCGGATGCCCTGTCGGGCGCTCGGGGCAACTCGAACCTGCAGGCCTCCGTCGCCGCCGGGTTCGAGGCGGCCGGCGACAACGCCGGCGGCGCGGGCCTGATCGGCATGGGCATGGCCGCCGGCGCCACAGGCCTCGGCGGGCTGCAGCAGCCGGTACCGGGCATCGGCGCGCAGAGCACACCCGCCGCGCCGGCTCCGGTCGCCGCGCCGGCACCGGCACCGGTCGCTGACGATCCGGTGGCGAAGCTGGCGAAGTTCAAGGAGATGCTCGACGGCGGCCTGATCAGTCAGGCCGACTACGACGCAGCCAAGAACAAGGTGCTCGGGCTCTAAGCGCCGAATCGACGCTGGGATGTCAACCCTGCCACCGCCCGGCGAGGGTGCCAGCCCTTGGGGGGCCGATCCGTCGGGCGCCCAGCACCCTGCTGCCCCCGCTCCGGCGGCACCCGCCCAGACGGCGGCCCCCGGTGCGCCTCCTCCTCCCCCAGTGATTCCGGCACCCAACCCGACGGTCAACACCGAGACTCGGCACCTGCACGACGGGGTGAATCGTTGCCCCAAGTGCGGGTCCACCGACATCCAGCTTCGCCCGTCGGCCGGCATGCTCGTCTGCCTGTTCTGCCGCCATGAATGGGCCGAGGCGCGGCTCGCCGAGTCGGTTCCCGACGGGGACCTCACCGCGCTCACCGGCACCGTGGTCGGTTCGGGCGCGGCCGACATCGCGGCCGACGCCAGCGCGGTCGTCACCCTCAAGTGCGGCGGGTGCGGCGCCGAGGTCGTGGTCAACACCGCCGAACAGATGGGCGCGCGGTGTCACTGGTGCCGACACGTCCTCACGATCAACGAGCAGATCCCCAACGGCGCGGTACCCGACGCGGTGTTGCCGTTCTCGATCACCCACGACGCCGCCGTTGCGACGATCAAGGAGTTCGCCGGCAAGCGCCGGACCTTCGCCGACCGCACGTTCCTGCGCGAGTTCACGCCTGAGAACGTCGTCGGCGTGTACATGCCCTACATGGTCATCGACGCCAACGCGAGCGCCGATGTCGCCGGCACCGCCGAGATCCAGACCGGCAGCCACACCCGCGGATCGGGCGACAACAAGTACACGGTGTACGACGCCGACGTGTACGCCGTGGATCGTCACGTCGACTTCACGGTCGACGACCTCACGATCGAGGCGTCGTCGGAGCGAGCGCAGATGAACACTGCGGTCAACACGAACAACATCATCAACACGATCCTGCCCTTCGACACCGAGAACGCCGTGCAGTGGAACGCCAACTACCTGAGCGGGTTCACCTCGGAGAAGCGCGACCAGAACGTCGCCCAGACCACCCCGGAACTCGAGAACCAGCTGCTGGCGATCGCCCGGTCCCAGGTGGAGCCCAGCGTCGGGCGCTACGACCGCGGTGTGCGATGGGAATGGGAGGGCCTCCAGGTGCACGGCACCAAATGGCTCGCGATGTACCTGCCCGTCTGGCTCTACTCGTACTACCACGAGAAGGGCGGCAATTCGATGGTGCACTACATCGCCGTCAACGGGCGCACCGGCGAGGTCATGGGCAGCGTGCCCGTGTCCCAGGCGCGCCTGCTCGCCGCCGCGCTGACCACCGGAACCGTGATCGAGGGCATCGTGATCGCCATCCTCGGGGCGACGCGATGATCGCCACACTCGCCTCCCTCATCTTCGCTGCGTCCAAGGAAGGCAGCCCCGCGTGGCTGCTGGCGCTGGGCCCGGCCGGCGGCGGGGCGCTCTACTGGAGCCTGTTCCGCTACTACCGCAACACCGACAAGTCGCACAGCTTCGAGACCGAAACCCGCGTGGCGGCTCAGCCCATCACGGGCAACGACCGCAAGATCGACGAGGTCAAGGGCACCCGCAGGACGAGCGTCGACGGTGACAATCACGCCAACCATCGTCAACGGGTGCAGCGCTTCAACCGGTAGCGGGCCCGCCCCCGACCGATCAGCGGCCAATGACCAACGGCCAACGATCAGCGGTCGAGGGCGCCCTTGCCGGCCAGGATTTTGTCGCGGTACTTGATGATTCGGGCGACCTTGGTGGCCGACGTCTTGGCCGAGTTGAGCGCGTAGACGTAGCTGCGCTGACGGCCCGGGGTCAGCACGGCGAACGCCTGGGCGAGTTCGGGATCGGACTCCAGCGCCTCGACAAGTTCGTCGGGAAGCTCGATCTCCCGTTCCACCTTCGGAGGGAGAATCCCCGCCTCGGCGTAGCCCATGGCCTCGGTGAGGTACTCGCGGATGATCGCCTCGGTCGCAACAACCTGGCTGTTGTCGTCGAACTTGAGGCAGTCGGGGTGCTGGCTGTTCGGCCCCTGCCCGATGAGCACGCCGTGCGGGTCGCGCATGAGCGCTGCGTTGAAGAACGTCAGGCGGAAGTCGTCGCGGAAGGCGCCGAAGATGGCGATGTTGCGGCCGGCGTGCATGTAGCAGGGGTGGCCCCACTTGGCATGCTCCGACAACCCGACGTCCTGACAGATTCGCCGCAGGTCCAGGAGGCCGTCGAGCCAGAGCTTGGTGGAGCAGTCGGGCGTAGCGAACCGGTCGCAGCGTCCGCAGCCAAGCTCGAAGTACTCCTTGGCATCGGTGATCATCAAACGTCCTCCGCATCCCCTCGGCGGCACACCACCGCCCGGCGCTCGACCCGTCGCCAACGAGCGCAGCGACGCGACCAGCCACCCGAATCTACCGATCTCCGCCGACGCGACGTCCGCCCGTAGTCACGGCAGTGCACCGGCACCGTTCGTGGCCCGGTGCTCTCCGGCCCGAAAGGACGTGCTTGCCTGGTGCCGACGGGACCGGCCGACGCCGAGGCCACATCAACCGGGGAGCAACCCATGACGCCCACCGTGTTCGCAACCGCCGACGAACTCATCGCCCACCTTCGGATGCTCGCGACGATCCCCTCGGCGGAATCCGACGAGTTCACCGAACTCGACCATGGGCTGCAGACCGCAGCGTGGTGCGAACGCCGGGCACCCGGCGATGCTGAACTCCATGTCGCTGCGCTCGTGCACGATCTCGCACACCCCTGGGATGGCCCAGGCCAGCCCCGCCACGCGCTGATGGGCGCCGACGCCGTGCGCACCCTGCTGGGCGCCCGGGTCGCCGACCTGGTCGCCGGCCACGTTCCGGCAAAGCGGTACCTGGTGGCGACCGACCCCGACTATCGCTCCCGGCTGTCGCCCGACAGCATCTACACGCTCGCGGAACAGGGCGGCGACATGGGTCCAGACGAGATCGAATGGTTCGAGTCGCTCCCCCACTGGCAAGCGATGGTGACACTGCGCCGCGCCGATGACGACGCCAAGGTCGCCGGCGCCGTGGTGCCCGGACTCGACCACTGGACCTCCGCCATCCGCGACCTCGTAGCCGAGGGCTGACCACCGCGCCCACGAGCAGCGCGCCGGTCGCGGCCGCGCAGCGGTCAGTGCATGGTCACGAGGAGCTCGTCGAGCTGCGCGAACGTCTCGTGTGTCGCTTCGGCGGCGCCCGTGCCCGCCGCGTCGAGGGCTTCCTTCGTGGGATACAGCTCGCTCATGACCAGCAGCGTCCCACCGTCGCGCTCCTCGATCGTCACGGTGGTGACGGAGCCGCTCTCCCCGTCTTCCTCGTTGGTCCACACGATGCGCGACGGCGGGGTGACCTCGACATAGCGGCCGAAGAAGTCCATGCCTTCACCGAAGTTGAACCGGTAGGTACCTCCGGTGCGTACGTCCATCTCGCAGTCGTGCAGCGTCATACCCATCGACTTCGGCGCCCACCATCTGCGGACCAACTCGGGATTCGACCACGCCTCGAACACCAGGCGCGCAGGCGCGTCGAACCAGCGCGTCACCACGAGTTCTCGGTCCGATCTCCGCTCCACGGTCGTGCGCTTCGCCGCCGAGGCTTCATCCTTGGTTCGGTCATTCATCTGATGCTTCCTTCCGTTGCAGTGCTTCCAGGAGATGGTCCAGCTCCCGGAACCGTGAGTCCCACAGCTGGTGATACGTGTCGATCCACGCCGCGACCTCGTCGAGTCGCCGCGTGCCGACGCGGCAGCGGCGCACCCGGCCGACCTTCTCGGTGGTGACGAGCCCCGCCTGCTCGAGGATGCCGACGTGCTTACGCATGCCGGTGAGGGTCATGTCGAACCGCTCGGCCAGGTCGGAGATCGAGCATTCGGCGTGTCCCAGTTGTTGCAGCACGCCGCGCCGGGTGCCGTCCGCCAATGCCGCGAACGAGGCGTCGAGATCGGGGACTGCATACTGAACCATATAGTTCAGTATGCAGTCCCGACGGCGCCGCACGCAAGCGATCACAGCCGAGCGAGAACTGTGCGGTGATCGCGCCGACGGGTCGCGATTGCCCCGCAGTGAGCGGACTCGACCGCCGACAACGGCAGCGGGACTACGCCCCCGGACCTCGCTCGGTGCCGCCAGCGATGATGGCATCGAACTCGGCGACGGTGATGTGAGTCGGCGTGTAGGTCGCACCGTTCCGGTCGAGCTGGCGGACGAACGCCCGCAGGTGGTTCCGCGATCCGCGGGCGAGGTTCTCGTACACCCAGTCGATGTCGGGCAGGTCCGATGCGCGGGCTGCCAGGTCGGCGAGGTCGAGGTCTTCCACGGTCGCACCCACGGTCAGCGCTGCGACCAGCGACCCGTTCCCCTGATCCACCAGCGTCCCATACAGCCGCTGGAGGTCAGCATCGACGAACGAACCCGGTTGGTGCCCGCGCGCCGGGTCGAGAATCTCGTATCGATCGAGGAGCGCTCCGACGGCGTCGGTGTGCGTCTGTTCCGCGGTCGAGATGTTCGCAAAGATCCTCGTCCCCCACCGGTCGCCGAGCACCTCGTACACGTCTCGGGCGAGCAGTTCCTCCTCCCGCATCCGAACGAGCCCTGCGATCTCCTCGGGGCTCGGATCGCCCTTGGGCAGCGCATCGAGTTGCGTCGCCAAACCACCCTCCGAAATGGCCGTCACCCCATCCGAGCCAGCCGCACCCGCTTCCGACCGCGAGCCGCCACTGCGATCCCCGCCGACGCCGCCCGAGCAGGCCGCCAACCCGAGAATCGCCACGACCACGAGGCCGATGGGCGCCGACCTCCGCCGTCTCACGTCGCGCCGAATCCGCACCGTCGATCGCATCACGACCTCCATCCATCGCTCATTCTCCGAGCATACCCCCAGGGGTATGCTCGGGGTGCGGCAGATCGTCGCTGAGGTCCCATGCCTGACGCCCATCGCCGCATGCATGCACGCGTTGCGCACCTGCCCGCTCCCCGCCGGAGTGCAACCTGCAGGCGTCAGTCGAGGAGCTCGACCTCGACGCCGAAGGCGCGATAGGTCTCGACTGCACGGCGATCGCGGCTGACGAGCGGCAACGAGTGCCGGGCCGCGGCAGCCGCCACAAGCGCGTCATACACGGCGCCCCCACTGACGCCGAGTCTCGCGAGCTCACTCGTCAGCGCTGAGGTCGAGCCTTCGTCGAGGAACCGGCTGTGAGGGAAGTTGGTCGAGATGAGCCGCTCGACCGTCGATGCATCGCGTCGTGCGGCTCCCGGCAGTCGGGTGAGCACCGAGAACGTCTCGAACCAGGCATGGCCGGCGAGCCCGAGCTCGCGTGCATGCAGCGCGTCCCACGTCGCGTCGTGGGCGTCGTGGTCGGCAACGACCAGCGCGACTGCAGCGCTCGTATCCAGCAGAGCGTCGGGTCGACGGGGCACCCCGGACCGCCGAACTACCGCTGATCAGCGAGCCGGAGCTCGCGGACCGCGTCGTCACCGATGGCAGGCCCGGACGAGGCAGGAATGACGAGGCGTCCGTCGATCTGTTCGAGTTCCGCATGGGCGAGCGGCTCGATCCGGATCCCGGCGCCATCACGCAGGACTTCCACGGGCCCCGGCGCGATCCCGAGCTCATCGCGAAGCCTCTTCGGAATCACCACTCGCCCGGCACTGTCGATGGTTGCCTCCATGCCTGGATGATACCATCGCCATGGCAGAACGACTCACCGACCCGGCTCGGACCGGCCCAGGCTGTGCCGCCTTACGGTAATCCCAGCGAAGCTTAAACGCCGATTATGTTTGCTGAAGCGAACATTACGGCTACCCTCTCGGCGGAGATGCAACATGACCAGACCAGTCCCGTTCCGCACCAAACACGCTGCCGAGCAGATCGGAGCGAACCTCGCCGCGTGGCGAAAGCTGCGCGGCCTCACCGTTCAGCAGGTCGCCGAGCGGGCCGGGACAACCCGCCAGACGGTCGCCCGACTCGAACGAGGAGAGGGCACCGTCCGCACCGAGACCTTCCTCAACGTCACCAGAGCGCTCGGCGTGCTCGACAGCGTCGTCAAGTCCGTCGACCCGTACGAGACGCCGTTCGGGCGTGCCCGCGCTGACCAGTCGCTGCCGCAACGAGTCCGCCGATGACAACCGTCCGGGTGCACCTGGACACCGCGGCAGCGGTGATCGCCGTTGGCACGGCGCGCGTCGACGGCCCACGCGGCGCCGAGACGACCGAGTTCGCCTACGACGACAGCTTCGTTGGCGGCCGCTGCTGGGAGGCTGCCGCGCTTGACCTCGCGGAGGCCTGCGGGTTGCGCACACCGCGACGGCGCCTGATCGTGGCGAGACATCCTGGCCATCACCTCCGGGTGGCGGAGGTTCGCCTCCGCGGCGGGCATCACCGCGCCGGAACAGGAGGCGCCGGAGTGCTCGATCGCTGGTCGTCGATGGCCTGAGCATCCCTTCAAGCGGTCACCAACCCGGATCGGGGCCCTGCACCGGCCGACGCCGCCTTCGCTAGGGTCGCCGCCGTGGACGACCGCTGGCGGCTCAACCGGGCCGGAATCATCAACGTCTTCCAATACGGGATCGAGACGCTCCACTTCCGGGGCGGAAGGCTGCTGCTTCGCGGCGTGAACGGGTCCGGGAAGTCGACGGCGATGAACATGCTGCTCCCGTTCCTCCTCGATGCCGATGTCCGCAGGATCGACGCTGCGGGCGAACAATCCGGGGTGCTGCGATCCTGGATGCTCTCCGGGCGAGACCAGCCCCAGCCGACCGGCTACCTGTGGCTCGAAGTTGCGAACGGCGACGACCACCTCACGTTCGGCTGCGGCATCAAGGCAAGCCGCACCTCGGACACGGTCAACCACTGGTGGTTCGTCACCGAGCGTCGACCCGGGATCGACCTCGACCTCGTTCCATCGACTGGAGGCGGCAGGACACCGCTGTCGATGGAACAGCTCAAGGGAGAACTCGGCCCTAGCTCAGTGTGGCCGAAAGAGCAGCGACCCGCGTACCGGGCCGCCCTGCACGGGCGGCTCTACGGCGGAGCGAACCTCGACCAACACCTTCGGTTGCTCCACATCGTCCGAAACCCACGTGTCGGCGACCGAGTCGATGTCGACCTGCCAAACCATCTCCAAGATGCGCTGCCGCAGTTGTCGAACGCGGCGATCGACGACGCGGCGACGCCGCTCGAACAGCTCGAGGAACACCGCGCCAACGTGGCGCAACTGGCGTCCACCGTCCGAACCCTCGACGCGTTGGTTTCCACCTATCGCCAACACGCCCGGTGGGAGCTCCGGTCACGGGCCGACGACGCGAATCGTCTCGTCGCCGCCCATCGCCAGGCCGAGAGCGCGGTGCGAAAGGCCGTGGCCGACAACGACGCCGCGCTCGCCGAGGCCGAGGCGATCGCAGCGGCGATCGACACCTGGTCAGCCGCGACCGAGACGCTCGACCGGGAGATCGCGGCGCTCAAACAGGGCGGCGCCTACCAGAGCCACATCCAGCTCGACGACAAGCGGAAGCTGGTCGCGCAGTTGGAGACGGCGGCAGCGGCGGCCACGTCCGACGTCGCCAACGCGGTCGGCAGGGTCGAGCGAGCCGTCACGGATCTCGGTGGAGCGGAGAAGGCAACGCACCGGGCGGAGCATCAAACCGATGTCGGCTTGACCGAACTCCTGGCCGTCGTTGGCCGGGCGCGCCTCGCCGTGTCCGCACCGGCACGGCCGATCGTCGACATCGAGCCGTCGGACGCGTCGGCGACGCGCGCTGCGGGCGAGTCCGGCACTCCCCCGGCTCCGGCGCGCCAACTCGACGACCTCGACGCCCGGGCGTCGCTGCGCGCCCTTCGAGCGGCGGCCCAGGTTCGAAGCGATGAGATCGCCGAAACCGACGGCCTGCTCGCCTCGGTCGACGCTGCCGCCAACGAACTCGCCCAGGCCGAGCGACGCACGGTCGACGCCGGACACCGTCGAGTCGCGGCCAACGAACGACGCGACGCGGCGCGTGGCGAGGCGAGACACGAGGCCGACGCGTGGTCGGCCTCGGCCGGTTCGTGGGACCGCGAGCTGGCCGACCACATCGCCGACGCAGCACACCTGAGCGGCCAACCGTCACCGACGCCGATCGAGGTCGGGCGGGTCGCCACCGAACACGCCGCCCTGCTCGCCGAACGACGTGAGCGAATCGACGCCGTTCGCCATGCGCACGCCCAACTCGACGCAACGCTCAGCGCCCGGCTCCGCGGTGAGCTCGCTCGCGTCGGGGAGGCCGACGAACTCGTCGCAGAACTGGCGGCGCGCACGCTCCCGGATCCACCGTCCGCGCCGTGGCAGGAGGCCCGATCCGACCCGTCGCTGGCCGAGCTCATCGACTTCTCACACGAACTCGACGATCGGCAGCAAGCCGCGCTCGAAGGCGCGCTCGAGGCATCCGGGCTGTTGGCTGCCGAGCTGACCGATCAGGGTTTGGTCTCCCGCGACGGCCAGCTCGTCGTGGCCGCCGGTGCGCCGGTCTCCCGTTCCTTGGACTCGCTCGTGACCGTCGATGATGCGCGCGATCGCGAACGCGCCGACCGCACCGGCCCGCCGTCCGCTGCGATCCGAGCGATCCTCGGCGCCATCTCGATCGACGCTGCCGACCTGCTGGACGACACGACTGCGTCCGCCGTGGTCACCCTCGACGGACGGTTCCGGGTCGGCCCCCTGCGAGGGCGCCATGTGAAGGGGCTCGCCGAACACATCGGCATCACCGCGCGTCGAGCGGCACTGGAGCGGCGGCGGGTCGAGGCCGCCCAGGCACTCGCCGCGGCTCAGGCCGTCGCTGAACGCACTCGCATCGACCTCGACGCGGTCGCGGCGATGTCGGCGGCCGCACACTCGCTCCACGTCCGCCTGCCGCCGACCGACGGCCTTGTCGCCGCGATCACCCGCCTGGATATCGCCGAGGAGTCGGTGGCGCGCGCCGAAGCCGGCGTGTCGGAAGCGATCGAGGCTCGCGACGCGGCGGAGCGAACGCACGCCCAACGCGTCGAACTCGTACGCCGTCGCTGTGCCGAACTCGACCTCCCCCACGATCGCGCCGCCCTGCGATCGGTCGCGGAGGCATGCCGAGACCTGCCGCCACGAGCCGATCACGTCGGCCTAGCGCTGGACGCGCTAGCGAACGAGGTTCGCTCGTGGATGGCCGCGGCGCGGCGTTGGCGCGAGGCCGAA
>WBZL01000576.1_pt1 | contig 41020 bp, 39 predicted proteins | sample 5204291 | NCBI WGS metagenome assembly WBZL01 (sample SAMN12344345, study PRJNA552823) | activated sludge metagenome | biome: Activated sludge suspended growth; feature: Nitrification reactor; material: Wastewater; isolation source: activated sludge from nitrification reactor of wastewater... | reverse complement strand
CCCCACCTGCCGATCCACCGTCTCGGCCACCGACCCACCCGCCGTCGACGTCGGCCCGGGTTGCTACCGTGCCCGTGACCCCACCCCCGCCGAGGAGACCAGCCATGCAGGGCGACGCCGAGATCATCGAGGTCCTGAACGAGATCCTCACCGCCGAGCTCACGGCGATCAACCAGTACTTCATCCACGCCAAGATGCGGGAGAACTGGGGCTTCCTGCGCCTGGCGGCGGTGGCCCGCAAGGAGTCCATCGAGGAGATGGAGGACGCCGACAAGATCATCGAGCGCATCCTCTACCTCGACGGGGTGCCCAACCTCCAGCGCTACAACCCGGTGCTGGTGGGCGAGACCGTGCCCGAGCAGCTCCGCCTCGAGCTCGACACCGAGACGGCGGCCATCGAGCGCTACAACCGGGCCGTCGAGCTGGCGGTGGCCAAGGGCGACAACGGCACCCGCGAGCTCCTCGCCGCCCGCCTGGTCGACGAGGAGTCGCACGCCGACTGGCTGGAGACCCAGCTCCACGTGATCGACACCATCGGCGTCGAGCACTACCTGGCCCAGCAGATCCACGGCTGATCCACGGCTGATCCCGGCGCCGGGTCGGGTCGGCCCACCCCGCCGGACGCCTACGTTCCGTGCCGATCACCCGGATCAGACCCCTGGACCACTACCCTGAGTGGCGTGAGGGAACCTGACGCCCGGGGGGCAACCAGGCTGCTGGATCAGCTGGCCCCCACTGCGGTGCTCGCCGAAGCACTGCGGCTGGGTCCCGACACGGTGTTCCTGTTGGACCCCGGCACCGGTCGCATCGACTGGGTCAGCGATCGCATCGTGGAGCTGGCCGGCTGGGACCCCACCCAGCTCGTCGGTCGGCGCATCCACGAGTTCGACTCGCTGATCCCCACTGATCCCGACCACTGGCACCAGATGGTCGAGGCCCTCCGACCGGGGGCGGTGGCCGTGTTCGCCGGCCGGATGCGCTGTCGAAACGGCGCCCGTCGAGCGGTCGAGGCCCGTTTCGCCCTGTCCGACCTGGGTGGCCAGCGGTACCTGGTGGCCAGCGCCCGCGAGGTGGAGGCCCGCACCCGGGTGGAGGCCCGCCTGCGGGAGCGCGAGAGCACGCTCACCGCCGTCATCGGCGCCCTGCGAGACGGGGTCATCGTGGTCGACCCCGCCGGACTGGTCACCATGGCCAACCCGCGGGCCGCCGAGCTGGCCGGCCGGCCGATCGAGGACCTGCTGCGCAGACCGGTGCACGAGGTCCTCGGCGTGGCCCCCGAGGCCTGTCCGCTCCTACCCACGTTGGCCACGGGCGAGCCCAGCAGCGACCTGATCCGCAGCACCCCGGGCGACGACCCGCAGTGGCTCCTCGTGAACACCGCACCCATCGTCGACCCCGCCAGCGGCGAGATCCGGGGGGCGGTGGCCACCAACGCCGACATCACCGATCTGATCCGCGCCCAGAGCGAGCTCGAGGAACTGGCCTCCCGAGACGTCCTCACCGGGCTGGCGAACCGGGGCCGGTTCCACGACCGACTGCGCGCCGCCCTGGCCGCGGCGTCACGCACCCGTGACCACCTGGGTCTGCTGTTCGTGGACCTCGACGGCTTCAAGCGGGTCAACGACTCGCTCGGCCACTCCCACGGCGACGACCTCCTCCAGCAGGCCGCCCGCCGCATCGCCGACCAGCTCCGCCCCGACGACTTCGTGGCCCGCATCGGCGGCGACGAGTTCGTGATCATGCTCCCCCGGCTCGGCGCCGACCCCGGCCGGGCCGAGGCCATCGCCACCGACGTGGCATCCCGGGCGATCGCCGCCACCGAGCGCCCGTTCCACCTCAGCGGTCAGGTCATCCGCATCTCCGCCAGCATCGGCGTGGCCATCGCGGCACCCGACGCGGCCGATGCCGAGGAGCTGCTGCGCCAGGCCGACCTGGCCATGTACGCGGCCAAGCACGGCGGCGGCGTGGCCCACCGCGTCTTCGACGAGCGCATGGACCTCGAGGCCCAACGGGCGCTCCGGCTCGACGGCGACCTGCGCCACGCCATCGAACACCACGAACTGGCCATCCACCTCCAGCCCCGCCTCGACGTCGCCACCGGCGCCCTCACCGGGGCCGAGGCGCTGCTGCGGTGGCGCCACCAGCACCCGTCCAGCCCCGACACGGCCTCGATCGTGGCCACCGCCGAGCGCAACGGACTCATCGTGCCGCTCGGTCGGTGGGTCCTGCGTGAGGCGGTGCACCACGCGGCCGAACTGCGACGGGCCGGCGTCCTCGGGCCCGGGATGACGGTGAGCGTGAACATCAGCAGCCACCAGCTCCAGGAAGACGACTTCGTCGACGACCTGGTGGGGATCCTGACGCAGGCCGACCTGCCTCCGGAGATGCTCACGGTGGAGCTGACCGAGTCGTCGATCCTGGCCGACCTCTACCAGGCCCGGCGGCAGTTGAACGCCCTCGCGGAGATCGGCGTGGCGCTGTCGATCGACGACTTCGGCACCGGCTACTCGTCGCTGGCCTACCTGCGCGAGCTCCCGGTGCGCGAGCTCAAGCTCGACCGGCTGTTCGTGGCCGACCTCGGCCGCGATCCCACCGCCGAGGTGATCGTGCGGGGCGTGCTCGAGATCGCGCGGGGCATCGGCCTGGAGACGGTGGCCGAGGGCGTGGAACGCCAGGAACAGCTCGACGTGCTCCGCACCACCCCCTGCAGCCAGTACCAGGGCTACCTCACCAGCGCCGCCATCCCGCTCTCGGAGTTCTTGAGCCGCTACGGCCGCTGACAGGCCGTCAACCGTCACCCCACCCGGAGGGCCCCAGGAGCCGAGGCGGGCACCGCGGGCCGGGCCGGAGGTATCGGGGCCACCCGTTGGTAGGGCTCGCCCACCGGCGGCCGGGCATCCACCTCGCCCTTGTTGGGCCAGAGGCTCATGGCCCGCTCGGTCATGGCCGTGATGGTGAGCGACGGGTTCACGCCCAGGTTGGCCGACACCGCGGAGCCGTCGGCCACCGACAGGCCCTCGTAGCCGTACACCCGCTGGTAGGGATCGATCACCCCGTGCCCGGGCGAATCGCCGATCACGCAGCCGCCCAGGATGTGGGCGGTGGTGGGGGCGTCGAGCATGGTCTCGTTCCAGGCGCCCCAGGGGTCGCCGTCGAGCATCTCGGCGGTGCGGCGGGCGGCGTCGTTGGCCACCGGCAGGTAGGTGGGGTTCGGCTCGCCGTGACCCGGCCGGCTGACGAGCACGTCGAGCCGGGGGTGGCGGCGCAGGCTGATGCTGTTGTCGCGGCTCTGCATCACCAGGAGGATGATGGAGCGCTCCGACCACCGGCGCACCGACAGCGACCGGGCGAAGGCCACCGGGTGACGCAGCACCTTGCCCAGGAAGCGCACCTGGCGCGGCACCCGGCCGCCGCCGTCCACGAGCACCGTGGTGAGCAGTCCCATGGCGTTGGAGCGGGGCGGGTACCGGCACGGCTCGATGTGGGTGTGGTCGTCGGGGTGGATCGACGAGGTGATCGCCACGCCCCGCGTCAGCTCGGGCCGGGCCGTGCGGGCCGATGCGCCCACGATGGCTTCGCTGTTGGTGCGGACCACGTCGCCCAGCCGGTCGGACAGAGCCGGGAGGCGGCCCGCGTCGCGGAGGCGGAGCAGGAGCTTGACCGTGCCCAGCACCCCGGCCGACAGGACCACCCGCTCGGCGGTGAAGGTGCGGGGGCGGTGCCGGGCCACCGCACCGGGGCGGTCGGTGGTGACCCGCCAGCCGCCGCCGGCCATCGGTTCCAGATCGGTGACCTGGGTGTCGGGGTGCACCACGGCGCCGTTCTTCTCGGCGAGGTACAGGTAGTTGCGGTCCAGGGTGTTCTTGGCTCCCACCCGGCACCCCACCATGCAGCTCCCGCAGTGGGTGCAGCCCACCTTGTCGGGGCCCTCACCGCCGAAGTACGGGTCGGGCACGCGCTCGCCCGGCTTGCCGAACCACACGCCCACCGGCGTGCGGTGGTAGGTGTCGGCCACGCCCAGGTCGTCGGCCAGGCGGCGGATGTAGGCATCAGCCGGGGTGTCCTCGGGCACCTCGTTCACCCCGAGCATGCGGCGGGCCTGGTCGTAGAAGGGCGCCAGTTCGGCCCGCCAGTCGGTGATGTGCCCCCACTGCGGGTCGGTGTAGAAGGGCGCCAGCGGCTCGTACAGCGTGTTGGCGTACACCAGCGATCCGCCGCCCACCCCGGCACCGGAGAGCACGGCGACGTCCTTCAGCGGGGTGATGCGTTGGATGCCGCGCAGGCCCAGGGCCGGGGCCCACAGGAACCGGCGGAGCTGCCAGCTCGACCGGGGCAGGGTGGACGTGTCGAAGCGGCGACCCGCCTCCAGCACGCCCACCCGGTAGCCCTTCTCGGTGGCCCGGAGGGCGGTGACGCTGCCCCCGAACCCGGATCCCACCACCAGCACGTCGAAGTCGAACTCGGCCATCCCAGCATCGTTCCACGCGGCACGACCGTCACCCACAACCCGTGGCCCACAACCCGTGGCGCACAACCCTGGCCCACTACCCGGGGCCCACAGCCCGGCCCGTCGACCGCGCTCTCCCGGTCAGCGGGCGGACAGCACCACGGACGGCTTGGCGGTGGTGCCGCGGAACGGCTCGTACACCGCGAGCAGGTCTCCCGCCTCGTCGACCACGGCCCACGGGCCGTCGCCCTCGGCGCCCAGGGCCTCGCGCTCGAGCACCTTGCCGACCGCGACCGCCTCGGCCACCGCGGCGTCGACCGTCAACGCAGGCAGGTGGCGCACCACCTCGACCATCGGCCGGACCACGTCGGACGACACCTGCTCCAGCGGCACCGAGTCGTCCAACGTGTAGGGGCCCACCGCCGTGCGCCTGAGGTTGCGCAGGTGGGCGCCGCCGCCCAGGGCGTGGCCCAGGTCTGCTGCCAGGGTGCGGATGTAGGTGCCCGAGGAGCAGTGGACGTCGAGGGTGAACACGTGGGGCTCGCCCTCGGGGCCGGGGCGGACCGCGAGCGAGTGGATGGTGACCGGTCGGGGCGGCCGCTCGACCTCGATGCCCTGGCGGGCCAGTTCGTGCAGGCGCCGCCCGTCGATCTTCACGGCCGACACCATCGGCGGGATCTGTTCGATGGCGCCCTCGAACGCCCGGGCCGCATCGGCCACGCGCGCCAAGGTGAGGCCGGCCATCTCATGGGTGGCGGTGACCTCGCCGGCGGCGTCGAGCGTGGAGGTCTCCACCCCGAAGACCACCTCGCCCACGTAGGCCTTGCCGAGCGGCGACAGGTAGCGCAACAGCTTGGTGGCCCGGCCCACCCCCAGGAGCAGGACGCCGGTGGCGTCGGGGTCCAGGGTGCCGGCGTGGCCGACCTTGCGGGTACCGAGCAGCCCCCGGCTCTTGGCCACGACGTCGTGGCTGGTCCAGCCGGCCGGCTTGTCGACCACCACCAGCCCGTCGGGCCCCTGGTGCGGCCGCGAGCGACTCACGCCTCGGGACCCTCGGGGAGCTCAGGGACGTCGCCGGTGCTGGCCGGGTCGACGGTGGCGGAGGGGTCGACGGTGGCGGAGGGGTCGACTGTGGCGGACCCCTCGGCCTCCCTGAGGCCACGCAGGACGTCCTCGATGCGCAGGGCGTTGCGGATCACCGTGTCGGTCTCGAAGCGCAGCTCCGGGGTGCGCTTCACCTTGGTCTGGCGGGCCACCGCGCTCTGGAGCCGGGGACGGAGCTGGGCGAACGCCTCCTGGATGATCACCTCGGCGTCGTCGCCGCGGCTGTGGTCGTAGTACACGACGGCCCGCGCCAGGTCGCCGTCGACCACCACCGAGGTGACCGTGACCAGCTCGAGGCGCTCGTCGTCGATGCGCTCGAGCTCCTCGGCCACGATCTCCTGCACGAGGGAGTTCAACCGGGCGGTGCGCGGGTAGTCGCGTGATGGGACTCGCTTCCTCATGATTCCTCCTCCAGCCAGCCCCGCCGGGTGGAGAGCACCTCCACCTCGGGGAACGACCACACGAACCGTTCGACGGCGTCGAGGACCTCCCGAGCCTGCTTCTCGCCGGACGCCACCGTGGCGAAGGCGAGCTCGCTGCGCTGCCACTGGTCCTGGTGGCCGACCTCCGACGTGGCCACCCGGTGGCGCCGTCTCGCCCCCTCGAGGATGGGGGTGATGACGGCCCGCTTCGCCTTGAGCGAGTCGGGCAGGGGCAGGCGGAGGTCGACGGTCAGGACACAGGCGTACACGGCGAAGCGATGCTATCGACGCCACCGGGGGCGCCGGCAACGGGGTTCAGACCCGCGGGATCTCCCGCTCGTCGAAGGTCTCGATGACATCGCCGGGCTTGAGGTCCTGGAAGTCGGTGAGGCCGATGCCGCACTCGAAGCCCTGCTTGACCTCGCGGACGTCGTCCTTGAAGCGCCGCAGCGAGGCGATGGCGCCCTTCCAGATGATGGTGCCCTCCCGAAGGAAGCGGACCTTGGAGCCACGGGTGATCTCGCCGCTGGTGACGTAGCAGCCGGCGATCTTGCCCACCTTGGGCACCGAGAAGATCTCGCGGACCTCGGCTTCGCCGGTGACGACCTCCTCGAACTCGGGAGCGAGCATGCCGACCATGGCCGCCTCGATCTCCTCGATGAGGTGGTAGATGACCTCGTAGGTACGGATCTCCACGTCCTCGTTCTCGGCGAGCTCGCGGACCTGGCGGTCGGGGCGCACGTTGAACCCGATGATGGTGGCGTTGGAGGCCATGGCCAGCTCGATGTCGCTCTTGAGGATGCCGCCCACGCCCTGGCGGACGAACGACAGCTTCACCTCGTCTCGCTCGAGCTTCTTCAGGCTGCTGACCACCGCTTCGAGCGAACCGGTGACGTCGGCCTTCACGATCAGGTTCAGGGTGGCGACCTCGCCGGCCTGGATCTGGCTGAAGATGTCCTCGAGCTTGGCGCCGCCGTGCACCGCCGAGGCCGAACCCGAGATGCTGGCGACCCGCTGGTAGTGCTCGCGCTGTTCGGCGACCTTGGCGGCGGTGCGCTCGTCGGGCGCCACCACGAAGTCGTCGCCGGCGTCGGCCACATCGGAGAGACCGAGGACCTGCACGGGCGTGGACGGACCGGCCTCCTTGACCTGTTCGCCCTTGTCGTTGATGAGGGCCCGGACCCGGCCCCAGGCCGCGCCGGCCACGAGGGGGTCGCCCACCTTGAGGATGCCGCGCTGCACGAGCACGGTGGCCACCGGGCCACGGCCCACGTCGAGGTGGGCCTCGAGCACCACGCCCCGGGCCCGCCCCGTGGGGTTGGCCCGAAGGTCCTCGAGCTCGGAGACCACCAGGAGGTTGTCGAGCAGCTCGTCGATGCCGATGCCCTGCAGGGCCGAGATCTGACACACGATGGTGTCGCCACCCCAGGCCTCGGGCACCAGGTTGCGCTCGGCGAGCTGGGCCAGCACCTTGTCGGGATCGGCGTTGTCGCGGTCGATCTTGTTGACCGCGACCACGATCGGCACGTCGGCCGCCCGGGCGTGGTCGATGGCTTCCAACGTCTGGGGCATCACGCCGTCGTCGGCCGCCACCACCAGCACCACGATGTCGGTGGCATCGGCACCGCGGGCCCGCATGGCGGTGAACGCCTCGTGGCCCGGGGTGTCGATGAAGGTGATCGGACGGCCGTCCTTCACCACCTGGTACGCACCGATGTGCTGGGTGATGCCACCGGCCTCGCCGGCTTGCACGTTGGCGTTGCGGATGCGGTCGAGCAGCTTGGTCTTGCCGTGGTCGACGTGACCCATGACGGTGATGACGGGGGCGCGGGTCTCCGCGGCCTCGTCGTCGTCGTCCATGAGCTCCTCGACGCCCAGGCGGGCCTGGAGCTCGACCTCCTGCTCCTCACCGGGGTCGACGAGACGGATCTCGGCACCGATCTCGGCGGCGAACAGCTCGATCATGTCGTCGTTGAGCGACTGGGTGGCCGTGACCATCTCGCCCTGCTGCATGAGGAAGCGCACGACGTCGGCCGCCGTACGGTTCAGCTTGGGACCGAGCTCCTGGGGGGTGGAGGCGCGCTCCACCACGGTCTCGCCCTCGGGGACCGGGGAGTCGTCGGGGGTGTACGACGGCAGGTCCATCGGCTGCAGCTCTTCACGGCTGCGGCGACGACGACCCTTGCGACGCGGGGGCCGACGGCCGGCGGGGCCGCCCGGGCGTCCGCCCGGACCACCACCGGGACCGCCACCAGGACCACCACCGGGGCCGCCACCGGGACGACCCTGGCCGACGCCGGCGCCAGGCACCGACGAGCGGGGGCCGCCGGGGGGCCGGGGCGCACCCGGCCGGGCTGCGCCGCTGGGCGCACCCGAACGGACACCCGGAGCCCCGGGTCCACCCGGACCGGCCGGACGGGACGCGGTGCGCCCGCCCATGCCGGGCGGCGGCGGGATCGGCTTGCCGGTGAGCGAGCGCGGCGGCGGGGGCGGCGGGATCGGCTTGCCCGACGACGAGGTGGGCGGCGTGGCCGGTTCACCGTCGGCGACCGGAGCCACCGGGCGCGGGCGCGGCACCGGGGGTGCCGGCGGCTGCGGGGCCCGGGCGGCAGGGGCAGGAGCGGGGGCCGGGGCCGGGCGTGGGGGCGCGGGAGCGTCGTCTCGGACGGGCGCGGGCCGCGGCGGCATCTGGGCACCGCTGGAGCGGACCACCGGCCGGTCGACGGGCGGGGCCGGCGCGGGGCGCGGGGCCTCCGGGGCCGGCGATGGCGCGGCGGCCGGGGCTTCGGCTGCGGGCGGCTCGGCCACCGTGGCGGCGGGAGCGGGAGCCTCGGACTCGACGGGCGCCGGAGCTGGGGTGGGGGCCTCGGAGACCTCCGGGGCCGGTGTGACCACGTCGGGGGCGGGCGCGGTGGCCTTGGGCGCGGCCTTCTTGGCCGGCGCCTTCTTGACCGGGGCCGGCTCCTCGGGCTGCTCGTCTCGGACCAGGCCCTCGCGCTCTGCCTTGCGGCGGACACGGTCTGCCTGGGCGTCCTCGATGCTCGACGAATGCGTCTTGACCCCGATGCCGAGGTCGATCGCCAGGTCGAGGGTCTCCTTGTTGGTGAGACCGAGCTCCTTCGCGAGCTCATGGACGCGGATCTTTGCTGCCAACGTGGGTTCGCCAGCCCTTCTGTGTTGCGGGTGCGTGCGGCGGTGTGCCCTGGACGGGCACGGGCTTCCTAGTCTCGCGCAGCCGGGGTGCCGGGCACGAAGTGAACTCCGCGGTCCGGGGCCTCTTCCCGGATCAATTGGCGCAGGGCCTCGATCTGGGCGGGGGTGACCCGGGTGCGGAACGCCCGGTCGAAACCACCGCGACGGGCGGCCAGATCCAGGCAGGGCTGCAAGGCCTGGCAGAGCCAGGCACCTCGCCCTGGAAGTGTACGGCCCGGGACGAGGGTTCCGTCGGCCTGTCGGACCACCCGGCGCAACTGGTCGGCCGGCCGGGTGGTCCGACAGCCGACACACGTGCGCCGGGGGCCCTGGTCAGTCGTCGTCCTTCTCCTCGGACTCGTCGTCGGGCCCGGAGCCATCCGACTCGTCGTCGGCGTCATCCGAATCGGCGGAATCATCCGAATCGGCGTCATCGGAATCTTCCGAATCGTCGTCCGCGTCATCGGCGTCATCCGAGCCGTCATCATCCGAGTCGCCGTCGTCGCCGTCGTCGTCGGCATCATCCGACTCGCCGGAGTCGTCATCGGTCTCGGCCGTCACGGGCTCGGCCTCGGCCGCAGGGGCGTCGGTCTGGTCGTCGCCGCCCTGGCTGCTCTCGTCGGCGTCATCGGGGCCGCCGAGGGCCCACTCCTCGGCCGACACGGCCTCGCCGCCGTCGGCGGGGACCCACACCTGGACCCCGGTGGCGGGGTCCAGGACCCACTCGCCCTGGGCCCACTCGTCGGTCTGGTAGGCCTCTTCCTCGGCCAGCTGGGTCTCGCTCTTGATGTCGACGCGCCAGCCGGTGAGGCGGGCGGCCAGGCGGGCGTTCTGGCCCTCCTTGCCGATGGCGAGCGACAGCTGGTAGTCGGGCACGATCACCTCGGCGGTGCCGGTGTCCTCGTGGATCCGGACCTCCTTGACCTTGGCCGGCTGCAGGGCCTTGGCCACGAAGTCGGGCAGGTCCTCGGAGAACGGCACGATGTCGATCTTCTCGCCCCGCAACTCGTTGACCACCATGCGGACGCGGGCGCCCCGGGCGCCCACACAGGCGCCCACGGGGTCGACGTTGGGGTCGTTGGACCACACGGCGATCTTGGTGCGGTGCCCGGGTTCGCGGGCGCAGGCCTTGATCTCCACGATGCCGTCGGCGATCTCGGGCACCTCGAGGTCGAACAGGCGCTTGATGAGGCCCGGGTGGGTGCGGCTCACCACGATCTGGGGGCCCTTGGCGGTCTTGCGAACCTCGACGATGTAGGCCTTGAGCCGACTGTTGGGCTCGGGCCGCTCGTACGGGACCTGTTCGGCCTGCGGCAGGAGGGCCTCGACCCGACCCAGGTCGAGCAGGGTGTAGCGGGCATCGGTCTGCTGGATGATGCCCGTGACGATGTCGCCCTCACGCCCGGCGTACTCGTCGTACTTCATCTCGCGGTCGACCTCGCGCAGGCGCTGCATCATCACCTGCTTGAAGGTCTGGGCGGCGATGCGGCCCAGCGTGTCCTTGTCGGGGGTGACGTCGAGCTCGGGCCCGTGGGGGTTGCCGTCCTCGTCGAGCTCCTGAGCCGTGACGCGCATCTCGCCCGTGATGGGATCGATGGTGGCCCAGGCGTACTCGTAGGCGTTGGGCAGCCGCTTGTAGGCCGACTCCAGGGCGTCGGCGAGGGCGCCCATGAGGGTCTCGGGCGTGATGCCCTTCTCGGTGGCCAGGGCCCGCAGGGCCTCCATCATGTCGTCGTTCATGGCTTCGCTGCCTTCTTCTCGGGGGACGACTGCTTGCTGGTCGAGGGCTTCTTGGGGGCGCCGGCGCCGGGCGCCTTGCCGGGCTTGGGGGCGGGACCCCAGTCGAAGACGGTGCGGACCCGCTCGACGTCGCCGTAGGCGATCGTGCGGTCCTCGGTGGTGCCCTCGGGTCGGACGGTGAACCCGTGCTCGTCGGCGGCCACCAGGGCCCCCTTGACGCGGCGGTCGCCGGCCACGCCGGACCGGGTCTTCACCGAGACGGTGTCGCCCACGGCGCGCCGGAAGTGCTCGGGGGTGCGCAGCGGACGCTCGAGGCCCGGGCTGGTGACCTCCAGCGTGTACTCACCGGGCATCGGGTCGACCTCGTCGAGCATGCGGGACACGGCCCGGGTGACGCTGCCGATCACCCCGATGTCGACCCCGCCGGGGCGGTCGAGGGTGATGCGCAGCACGCCGCCGTCGAGCTCGACGTCGTACAACTCGGCCCCGGCGGCCTCGACCAGGGGAGCCACCAGCTCACGGACGCGCGCGGCGGTGTCCATGGGAGCTCCTCTCTGGGTCTGGCCCGCGAACGGGTCCTGAACAAACAAGAAGCGTGGGCCAAGGCCCACGCCCTGCCACCCCGGAGGGTGGACCGCTCCACCATAGCCCGCGCACCCTCGGTGGCGCCCGTCACGATCCGGCGGCCGGGCCCCGAACCCGCGATCCGGACACCTCGTGTCCTCGAGTCGGGTGACACTGGTGGGCATGTCCACCTGGAGCCACGTCCACAGCGCCGCCCCCGACCTCGCCGACCGGGCCCGCACCCTGCTCGAGTCCACCGTGAACGCCGTGCTCGCCACCATACGGGCCGACGGGTCGCCCCGGGTGAGCGGACTCGACCCGTTCTTCGCCGGCGGCGAACTGGTCTTCGGATCCATGCCCGACAGCCGCAAGCTCGCCGACCTGCGGCGGGATCCACGCCTGGCGCTGCACGGGATCCCCTGGGAGTCTCGGAAGCTGGTCGACGGCGCCGTCGACCCGGGGCCGGCCGACGTGAAGCTCACCGGCCGGGCCGTGCCGCTCGAGGACGACCGGCGGGCCGCAATGGCCGAGTCGTTCGCGGCGGAGCGGGGCTTCGAACTACCCGACGGCGACCTGTTCCGGGTCGACGTCGCCAGCCTGGTGCTGATCTGGGTCGAGGGCGACGAACTGGTGGTGGACCGCTGGACCGAGCAGGGCGGCCGCACCACCACCCGCCGCACCTGAACGCGGCGACGACGCGGCGCTAGAACGGGCGGCGTGCCGTCCGCCGTGCTGCTCCTGTCGTGTCCGGACCGCCGCGGCATCGTGGCCGCGGTGGCGAACTTCCTGGTCGACCACGGCGGCAACGTGCTGCACGCCGACCAGCACGTCGACGCCGTCGAGGGCGTGTTCTTCCAACGGGTGGAGTTCGACCTCGACGGCTTCGCCCTGGACCGGGCGGCCATCGCACCGGCGTTCCGGACCCGGGTGGCCGAGCCCTTCGCCATGGACGCCACGGTGCGGTTCTCCGACGAGCGTCCCCCGGTGGCCGTGCTGGCGTCGCGCCAACCGCACTGCCTGGCCGACCTCTTGATGCGGTGGTCGGCCGGCGAACTACCCGCCGACCTGCGGGTGGTCGTGTCCAACCACCCCGACCACGCCCCGCTGTGCGCCGGCCTCGGTGTGCCCTACGTGCACCTGCCCGTGGGTCCCGAACCGGGCGCCAAGGCCCGCCAGGAGCAGGCCGTGCTCGCAACCCTGGCCGACCACGGCGTGGAGCTGGTGGTGCTCGCCCGCTACATGCAGATCCTCTCCCCCGCGTTCATCGCCGCCCACCGCAACCGCACGATCAACATCCACCACTCGTTCCTGCCGGCGTTCGTGGGGGCCAACCCGTACCGCCAGGCCCACGACCGCGGCGTGAAGCTCATCGGTGCAACGGCGCACTACGCCACCGACGACCTCGACGAGGGCCCGATCATCGACCAGGAGACCGCCCGGGTGACCCACCGCGACGACGTGGCCCGCCTCACCCGGACCGGCCGTGACCTGGAGACCACGGTGCTGGCCCGGGCCGTGCGGGCCCACCTGGAGCACCGGGTGCTGGTGTACGGCCGCAAGACCGTGGTGTTCTGAGGGACGGCTCGGCCACGGCCCGGCCGGCCCGGGCCCTGGACCGGTGCACCAGGGACCGGTGACCGGGGACCGGGGCGGTCAGGCCGGTGGGGTGAAGAGGTCTCGACGGGGTTCGTCGGTGTACACGGGGCGGCGGTCCTGGCCGAACGCCCGGATGGCCTCGGGCAGGTTGTCGGTGAAGCCCAACATGAGCTGGTTGCGGTCTTCCAGCTCCACCGCGGCGGCCAGCGAGCCGATCTCCAGGTTGGCCCAGAGGACGTCCTTGGTCATGGCCAGGCCGTACGGGCTGAACCCGGCCATGCGCCCGGCGGTGGCGAGCGCCTCCGCCATCACGTCGTCGGCCAGCCGCGACACCAGACCGATGCGAACGGCCTCGTCGGCCTCGACCACCCGCCCGGTGAGGAGGAGGTCGTTGGCGTGGGTGGCGCCGATCTGGCGGGGCAACAGCCAGGCCGCCGCCATCTCGGTGGAGGTGAGCCCGTTGACGATGCCGGTGGCGTTGAACGTGGCCGTCGGGCCGGCGAAGCGCAGGTCGCACGCCAGGGCGAGGCACATGCCGCCACCGAACGCCGGGCCGTTCACCGCGGCGATCACCGGCTGGTGGAGGCTGCGCAGGGTGCTCACCAGGCGGGAGTAGACGCGCATGGAGCGCTGCGCGATCTGACCGACCTGGAGGCCGTCGATGTCGGGGACGACGCCGTAGTCCTTGAGGTCGAGGCCCGAGCAGAACGCCCGGCCGGCGCCGGTGAGCACGATCACCCGCACGGTGTTGTCCCGGCTCACCTCGAGCAGCGTGCGGTCGAGCTCGATCGCCAGGTCGATCGACAAGGCGTTGAGCACCTCGGGCCGGTCGAGGGTGACCACGGCGATGTGGTCAGCGGGCCGGTCGACGCGCACCAGGGGCATCGGGGGCGCCTCAGTAGGCCCGGGCGACGACGGCGAGGACCCCGGGGGCGTCCTCGGTCGGCGGCACCGAACCGTCGGGTAGCTGCAGGCACCGCACGGTGACGGCGTGTTCGGCCAGGGCCGCCTCGCCGTCCTCGCCGAGGGTGGCCCACGGGATGCGGGCGAAGCCGGTCTGGGCCGCCTCGCGGGCCTCATCGACGGTGGCGACGTCGACGAGGCGCTCGTCTCGCCGACGGGTGGCCTCGTGGAGCATCGACTGCTGGATCAGGTCGAGGAGCCCGGGGACCACCACGGGCAGGTCGACGAGCCGAGCCTGGTTCTTCTCGGTGGTGTCGCGGCGCACGATGGTCACCTCGCCGTTCTCCAGGTCTCGGGGGCCGACCTCGATGCGCACCGGTACGCCCTTCAGCTCCCAGTCGGTGCTGCGACGACCGAACGAGGTCTCGGTGCGGTCGTCGACCTTCACCCGCACGCCACGATCCACCAGCGACTCGGCGATGCGCGACACCGCGGCGAGCACCGACGGGTCGTCGCGGATGGCGAGCACCACCACCTGGATCGAGGCCAGGCGGGGCGGCACGCGGAGCCCGGCGTCGTCGCCGTGGCCCATGATCAGCCCGCCCATCATGCGCGTGGACACGCCCCACGAGGTGGTCCACGCCGTCTGCTGCACGCCTTCGGTGTCCTGGTAGGTGATGTCGAAGGCGCGGGCGAAGTTCTGCCCCAGCTCGTGGCTGGTGCCCATCTGCAGGGCCTTGCCGTCACCCATCATCGCCTCGCAGGCGAGGGTGTTGGTGGCGCCGGCGAAGCGCTCCTGGCGGGTCTTGCGGCCGACCAGCACCGGCAGGGCGAGCACCTCGACCATGAAGTCGCGGTACACGTCGTGGAGGATCCGCAGGGCGTACGCCGCCGCGTCGGCCTCGGTGGCGTGGGCGGTGTGGCCCTCCTGCCAGAGGAACTCGCTGGTGCGCAGGAAGATGCGGGTGCGCAGCTCCCAGCGCACCACGTTGGCCCACTGGTTGAGCAGGAGCGGCAGGTCGCGGTGGCTCTGGATCCACTTGGCCATGAACTCGCCGATGACGGTCTCGCTGGTGGGCCGCACCACCACCGGCTCGTCGAGCTCCTTGCCGCCGGCGTGGGTGACCACCGCCAGCTCGGGGCTGAAGCCCTCGACGTGCTCGGCCTCCCGCGTGAGGTAGCTCTGGGGGATGAAGAGTGGGAAGTAGGCGTTCTCGGCTCCCGCCTCCTTGATCCGGCGGTCCACCTCGGCCTGCATCCGCTCCCACAGGCCGTACCCGTAGGGACGGATGACCATGGTGCCGCGGACGGGTCCGTTGTCGGCCAGTTCGGCCTTGGCGACCACGTCTTGGTACCAGCGGGGGAAGTCGTCAGCCTGGGGGGTGAGCACGGGAGCCTTGGCCATGGCGGCCGAGCGTACCGGCCCGCCGCTCGCGGCCCCGTGGGGGTTCGGCGAACCCCGTCCGCGACGGGACCTCAGATCACCCAGACCTTGCCGTCGCCCTTCTCGCCGTGGCGCGCCGCCCCGATGAGGGCGTCGGCGACGGCCTCGGCGTCCCGCGCCTCGACCGGCACGGTGAGGCAGACCCGGGACAGGGGTTCGGCGTGCTTCTGGCCGCGGTAGGACACCGTGCGCCCGCCGCCACGTCCCACACCGGAGACCATCGTGAACACCGCTTCGTCGGTCAGGTCCCAGCGCTCGAGGACCTCGGTCACCTCCTCGAGCAGCCCGGCGCGGAGCACCACCGTGACGGCCCGGAGCGCGGCGGGGTCCGGCGGCATCCATTGCAGCGGTGCATCGCCCAGGGCCGCCCCGTCACGTCCGGCCGTCCGCTCCTCGACCTGACCCGCCAGGGCCGGCCCGTCGTCGACGACGTGATCGACGGGCCGGGCCACCACCGGTGCCGGCGCCGGGACCGCGACGGTGGGCGGGGCCGCGACGGTGGGTGGAGCAGGCGGAGCGGGTGGAGCAGGTGGAGCAGGTGGAGCAGGTGGAGCAGGTGGAGCAGCGTGCGTGAAGGGATCCACCACGGCCAGGGGGACGTCGTCGATCCCGTCGTCGAGCACCTCGACCATCCCCGGCCGCGTCTCCCGCAACGAGGCGACGGGGACGAACTCGGCCTCGAGGTGCAGGCCGAGCCGACCGAGGGCGTGCTCGAGCCACTCCACCGACGAGGCCTGCCGCGACGCCGTGGGACCCGGCACCGCCAGGGCGCCGCGCACCCGGTACGGCCGCAGCGACCACGGCCGTCCGGCCACCGGGTCCGGACGGCTCCAGTCGATCGCCCCGGCCGGTGGGGGCACGGGCGTCGGCGTGGACCACCCGTGGTCCCGCAGGGCCAGGAGCAGGCGGAGGGGGGGCTGATCCCCCCGGTAGTCGAGGACGAGCCCGATCCGGTGGGCGTCGGGGCCCACCCCCACCCGACAGACCAGGTGCGCTGCAGGGGCCGTGTCGCTGGTGGCATCGTCGAGCAGGATCGTCATGCGCCCATCATCGGCAGCGCCCCGCGCCACCCCGCGAACGGCCGGCGACGAGTCGGTGACGACTGCCTGAGGAAACGATGACCACGGTTCGTGACGCTCGACACACGCACCGTGGGTGCGCCCCTGGGCCGGCCGTCACCGGGCACCGGTCGGGGTCCGGTCGGGCACCGACCAGGTTCAGTCGGCCTCGGCCCAGAGGTCCACGATCGAACGCCCGAAGCCCGTCACCAGATCACGGAGCGCCGGCAGGCTCAGGCCCACCACGTTGGTGTGGTCGCCCACCACCCCGTCGATGAACGGGGCCGACCGGCCGTCGAGCGTGAAGGATCCGGCCACCACCAGCGGTTCGCCCGTGGCCACGTACGCGTCGACCTCGGCGTCGGTCATCGGACCGAAGCGCACGGTGGTGGATACCACCGCACTTCCCTCCTGCCCGGACGCCACGTCGATCAGGTGGTGGCCGGTGTGCAGGACGCCCTCGCGGCCCCGCATGGCCCGGATGCGTTCGGCGGCCTCCCCGGGGCCGGCCGGCTTCCCCCACACGGTGCCCTCGAACGCGAACAACGAGTCGCAGCCCAGCACCAGGGCGTCGTGCACCTGAGCGGCCACGTCGACCGCCTTGGCCCGGGCCAGCGCCGCCACCAGCGCCTCGACGGAGGCGGGACCGAGCACCTCGGCCACCTCGTCCTCGTCGACCTCGCTCACCATCACGATCGGCTCGATCCCGGCGGCCCGCAGCAGGGCCAGACGGGCCGGCGATGCCGAGGCGAGGACCAGCGGGGCTGCCATCGGCCCATCATGGCCGGTGGGCTGCGCCGTCGATGCCACCCGGGGGGCGGACCGCCAGGTGGGGCCCAACTCGACGGGTGTCGGCGCCCGTGGTCGGCCAAACTGGTGGCATGACGAGCGAGCAGCCCGAAGTCACCGGGCCCGTCGATCCTGCGCCCCACGCCGGCACCGAGTCGGCCCGCCGACCGACCGATCTCGCCGAGCGGTTCGACCTGCTGCGCGAAGCCGCCATCCAGGCCGAGTACGCCACCGGCGAGCGGGAGGCCACCGAGGAACTGGCCAAGCGGCACGTGGTCCTCCGCCTGGCCACCATCGTGGTGGGCTTCGTGGTGCTGTTCGGCGGACTGGTGATGATGGTGCTGCCCGGCCCCGGGGTCCTGGGCATCCTCGCCGGCCTGGGCATCCTGTCGCGGGAGTTGGCCTGGGCCGAGCGCATGATCGAATACGTCAAGGAGAAGTCCAAGTACGACGAGCTCAAGACCCAGCCGGCCTGGATCCAGGCCTCCATGTGGGTGGTCACCGTGGGCGCGGTGGCCGGCTCGGCGGTGTACTTCCTCGCCATCCGCTGACCCGCTCCCATCCGGGATTGGGGCGACCGCCTGCAGCGCTCGGTCGACCGCGCACGGTCGGGGGTGTGGTACACTTTGCCGATCCACACGATCGTTCCCGTCCGGCGGGAGCGGGAACGAAAGCGGTGACGCATGCGCGCTCGTAGATTCTTCACCGTGGGTGTGCTCACCCTCGGACTGCTCGCCTCGGCGTGCAGCAGCGGCGGCGACGACGACAACGGCGGTGGGGACACCCCCACCACCAAGGCGTCCACGGGCGCTGAGGGCGCGGTCAGCAGCGTCGAAGACGTGAAGGGCGCGGTCGTGCAGATCGTGGCCACCGGCTCGTTCGTGGAACCGTCCGAGTCCATCGCCGTCAGCGAGACGTTCGAGGGCGCCAGCAGCGGCAGCGGGTTCATCATCGACCCGTCGGGCATCGCCGTCACCAACAACCACGTGGTCACCGGCAACGCCAGCCTCAAGGTGTACGTGGAGGGCAAGGAAGACCCGGTCAGCGCCAAGGTCCTGGGCGTGTCCGAGTGCAGCGACCTGGCGGTGATCGACCTCGAGGGCGACGGCTACCCGTTCCTCTCCTGGTCCAGCGATCCCCCGGCGGTGGGCCGAGACGTGCGGGCCGCAGGCTTCCCGCTCGGCGACCCCGAGTTCACCCTCACCAGCGGCATCATCTCCAAGGAGGACGCCGACGGCGACACCAACTGGGCGTCGGTGGAGAGCGTGGTCGAGCACGACGCCAACATCCAGCCCGGCAACTCGGGCGGCCCGTTGGTCGACTCCGAGACCGGCCAGGTCGTGGCCGTGAACTACGCCGGCGGCGACGTGGGCGGCACCGGCACCTCGCAGTTCTTCGCCATCTCGGCCGCGCTGGCCGAGCCGTTGGTGGAGCAGCTCAAGGAGGGCGACGTCGACTCGCTCGGCATCAACGGCCGGGCCATCTACGACGAGGAGTCGGGCCTGTCGGGCATCTGGGTGTCGGGCGTCGACACCAACAGCCCCGCTGGCGAGCTGGGCCTGCAGGGCGGCGACATCATCGAGAAGATCGAGGGCCTGTCCATGGGCGCCGACGGCACCATGGCCGACTACTGCGACGTCCTGCGCTCGCGCAACGCCGACGACAAGCTGGCCGTGCAGGTCCTGCGCTTCGAGGAAGACGTGCGCCTGTCGGGCGAGTTCAACGGCGACGAGCTGGCCGCCATCGAGTCGCTCGGTAGCGCCGTCGAAGAGGAGACCGGCCCGCTGGAGGCCGGCAGCAGCTACTCCGGGTTCACCCAGGTCTCCGACGACTCGGGCACCATCAGCGTCGAGATCCCCAACGAGTGGACCTCGGTCGACGGGGCCCCGATCACGTTGGAGGGCGGCGGCCAGTGGGCCAACCTCACGGCCTCCACCAACGTGCAGGCCTACAACGAGACCTGGAACACGCCCGGCGCGTCCATCACCGCAGCGGCCGCGGCCGACGTCGACGCCGACCTGGCCACCGTGCTCGGCCAGTTCTCCGAGGGTGCCCTCGGCGCCTGCACCGATGACGGGCAGCAGCCGTACGACGACGGCATGTACACCGGGCTCATCCAGTACCTGAGCAACTGCGGTGGCACCGGTGCCTCGGCCGTCTACATCGCCGCCAGCCCGGCCGACGCCTCGTTCGTGGTGCTGGTCCAGGCCCAGATGGTCACCGAGGCCGACCTGGCCGCACTCGACCAGATCGTGGCCACCTTCATGGTCACCGTCTGACCCAGGAGCGGTCGCAACGCCGCCTCGGGGCGGTGGGTCCAGCCCGGACCCACCGCCCCGAGTCGCGTCCGGGGTCGAACGCCGCCGCCCCGAACCCGCAAACCCACCCGTTCTGGCGTACCTGAGGTACGACCCCCGGACCTGAGCTACGCCAGAAACAGGGGGTCGTGGGAGCTCGGCCCGGCACCCGCAAACCCACCCGTTCTGGCGTACCTGAGGTACGACCCCCGGACCTGAGCTACGCCAGAAGCAGGGGGGGGTGGTGGGTGCTCGGGCGGTTCGCCGGACGCGAACGGTGGGTCAGCGCTCGGACAGCGCTCGACCGCTGAGGTCGGTCAGCGCTCGGACAGGTGCCGGCGGATCAGCTCGACCTTCTGCTCGCTGTCGTTGGCGTCGGCGCCCTGCTCGGTGAGCAGGGCGGCGCGGTCGGCGTCGGCCTCGGCCTGGGCCCGGACGTCGGCGTGGGTGAGCGCGCCCTCGATGCCCTCGTCCGCGATCCGGTGGGCCCACTCCACGAGGGCGTCGACCATCCCAGCCTCGGGGACCACCTTCACCACCTGGCCCTTCACGAACAGGTGGCCCTTCTGGCGGCCGGCGGCGATGCCCAGGTCTGCGTCTCGCGCCTCGCCGGGGCCGTTGACCACACAGCCCATGACCGCCACCTGGATGGGGATCTTCAGATCCTCCAGGGCGACCTGGGCGTCGTTGGCCACCTTGATGACGTCGACCTCGGCTCGACCGCACGACGGGCAGGCGATGAGGTCGAGGCCCTTTCGCTCGCGCAGGCCCAGCGCCTCGAGCAGTTGCCGGCCGGCCCGGGCCTCCTCCACCGGATCGGCGGTGAGCGAGTACCGGATGGTGTCGCCGATGCCCTCGGCGAGCAGGGCGGCGATGCCGGCGGTGGCCTTGATCAGACCGGCCGGTGGCGGCCCGGCCTCGGTGACCCCGAGGTGGAGGGGGTGGTCGGTGACCTCGGACAACTGGCGGTAAGCCTCGATCATCAACGGCACGCTGGACGCCTTCACCGAGATCTTCACCTGGTCGAACCCGACCTCGTGGAAGTAGGCCAGCTCCATCTGGGCCGACTCCACCATGGCCTCGGGCGTGACCCGGCCGCCGTACTTCTGGTACAGCTTCTCGTCGAGGGAGCCGCCGTTCACCCCGATGCGGATCGGCACGCCGCGGTCGCGGGCCTCGCTGGCGATGAGCTTGATGTGCTCGGGCCGACGGATGTTGCCCGGGTTCAGGCGCAGGCAGTGCACGCCAGCCTCCAGGGCGGCCAACGCCATGCGGTGGCTGTTGTGCACATCGGCCACGATCGGCACCGGCGACCGGGGCACGATGTGGGCCAGCCCGGCCGCAGCGTCGGCATCGTTGCAGGTGCACCGCACGATGTCGGCGCCGGCACCGTAGAGGGCATACACCTGTTGCAGGGTGCCCTCGACGTCGGCGGTCTTGGTGGTGGTCATCGACTGCACCGAGACCGGCGCGCCACCCCCGACGGTGACGGGGTGCGACGGGTGGGCCAGGGTGAGGGCCCGGGTGGGTCGCCGTTCGGCGACCGCCCCCGTCTCGTTCACCGGGCCACCAGCGGGTTGGCGATGTCGAGGTAGATCGTGGACACGAAGAGCATCCCCATGAGCAGCACCACGGCGTAGGTGAACGGGATCAGGCGGCCCACGTCGGCGAAGTAGCGGCGGCGGTGGAGCCGGCGCTCCTGGACCCGTTCGTACACGGCGATGGCCACGTGACCCCCGTCGAAGGGCAGCAGGGGCATGAGGTTGAACACCCCGATGAACACGTTGATCATGGCGAACAGCACGATCAACGAACCGGGGTCGACCTCACCGAGGTCGGACCCGATGGTGACCAGCCCGTAGATCGACAGGAGCCGGTTCTCGCCCGACGGCGCGGCGTCGCCCTCGTCGAGCACCCGGGAGGTGTTCTCGGTGACCGGCGCCGACGCCGCCTGCTCCTCTTCGACCACCTCGGCACGGTCGTCTCGCGCCCCGGTGACCTGGCCGGCGAAGTCCGAGATGCCGCCGGGGGTGAAGAACCGACCCAGGGCCCCCAGGGAGGTGGCGGTGAGATCGACGAACTCCCGAGGTGCGGCCACCAGCCCCTCCACCGGACCGAGGCGCTCGGTCTCGGGCAGGCCCCGCCCGATGCCCACGTAGCCCGGTGCGCCCACCAGGGCCAGGGCGTCGACGTTGGTCGTGGTGGTGCGTCGGACCTCGTCGCGCTCGTACACCACCACCACGTCGGAGCCCTCGGTGCCGGCCAGCATCTCGGCCAGGGCGTCGGGGTCGTTGGCGCCGCTCAGGGTGTGACCTTCGATGCTGACGACCTGGTCGCCGGTGCGGAGCCCGGCCTCGTACGCCGGGCTGCCCTCGTGGACCCGCTCGGCCAACCAGGTGGTGAACTGCTTGAGCGTGAGCGGCACCTCGTTGCGCTCGCCGTCGCGCTCGTAGACCACCGGCACGGTCTGCTCCTTGAGCGGCGACGCCACCCGGCGCAGGTCGGTGAAGTCGGCGATCTCCTCGCCGTCGATCGCCACGATGCGGTCGCCCACCTGCAGGCCGGCCGCCTCGGCGCCCGATCCCTCCACCACCGAACTGATGTGCCAGGACCGCTGCTGCTCGGCGATGTCCATGGTTCCGGCCGGCTGACCCAGGCCCACCAGGGCCACGTAGATCAACCCGATGGCCAAGATGAAGTGCATGGTGGAACCGGCCACCGCCACCCCCACCCGTTGGCCGAACGACTTCTGGCGGTAGGTGCGGGCCTCGTCGGCCGGATCCACCGGCTCGATGTTGTGCATGCCGATGATCTTCACGTAGGCGCCGGCCGGGATGGCCTTGACGCCGTACTCGGTCTCACCCCGCCGGGTGGACCAGATCTTGGGCCCGAAGCCCAAGAAGAACTCGGTGGCCTTCATGCCCGCCCGCTTGGCCATGACGAAGTGGCCCAGCTCGTGCAGGGTGATCATCACCACCAGCGCCAGGATCACCACCAGGGTCCACGGGCTGGTGAACCCGAGGAACCCCAACACGCCGAGCAGGGCCGCCAGGCGTAGGCCGGCGAACCGGACGCCCGGGGCCGCCGGGGCCGCACTCTCGCCGTGCGCCAGCGGCGCACCGGCCGTGGTGGGCTCGGGATCGGGGGGAGCGATGGTCTCGGTCATGGCCCTGGGGTGGTGGACGACGGGTCGGCGACCAGGCTACGGGCAATGGCCCGGGCTCGGGCGTCGGCCGCCACCACGTCGTCGACCCCGCCCAGGGCCCCGCCGTCGTGGCGATCCAGCACGCCGGCGCACACCGCGGCGATGTCGGCCCACCGGATGCGGCCGGCGAGGAACGCCGCCACCGCCTCCTCGTTGGCGGCGTTGAGCCACGCCGGGGCCGAGCCCCCGGCCCGGCCGGCCTGGTAGGCCAGCCCGAGGCACGGGAACGCCTGGTGATCCGGCGGCTCGAAGTCGAGGCGGGCGAGCGTGGACCAGTCGATGTCACCGAAGGGCGTGGCGATGCGGTCGGGCCAGGCCAGGGCGTACCCGATGGGCAGGCGCATGTCGGGCAGGGACAGCTGGGCGATGGTGGACCCATCGGTGTAGGTGACCATGGAGTGCACCACCGACTGCGGGTGCACCACCACGTCGATGTCGTCGAAGCCGATGCCCACCCCGTGCTCCCCCGCTGGGTTGCCGAACAGCTCGTGGGCCTCGATGACCTCCAGGCCCTTGTTCATGAGGGTGGACGAGTCGACGGTGATCTTGGGGCCCATGGACCAGGTGGGATGGGCCAGGGCGTCGTCGACGGTGACGTGGGCCAGGTCACTCGCCGACCGTCCCCGGAAGGGCCCGCCGCTCGCGGTGAGCACCAGGCGGTGCACCCGGGCCGGCCCCGACTCCTGGCGGGAGCGGAGGCACTGGTGGATGGCGCCGTGCTCGCTGTCGACCGGGACCAGCTCGGCGCCCGGGGTACGTCGGGCCGCCTGCACCACCGGGCCACCGGCGATCAACGACTCCTTGTTGGCCAGGGCCAGCCGACGTCCGGCCTGCAGGGCGGCCAACGTGACCCGGAGGCCGGCGAAGCCCACCACGCCGTTCACGCACACGTCGGCCTCGGCGCCCAGGCTGGCCAGGCCGTCCTCGCCGACGCGGACCTCCACCTGCGGGAGGCGGGCCGCCAGGTCGCCGGCGACGGCCGGGTCGGCCACCGCCACCACGGTGGGCCGGAACCGTTCGGCCTGGGCGACCAGCTCGTCGAGGCGACGGCCGCTGGCGCCCAACGCCACCACCTCGAAGCGGTCGGCCTCGGCGGCCACCACGTCGAGGGTCTGGGTGCCGATCGACCCGGTGGAGCCGACCAGCGAGACCGAGGTCACCGGGAGCGCCCGGGATGGGGTCGGGTGATCACCCGGCGAGCGAGACGGTGAGCCAGTAGAGCGCCGGCACCACGAAGAGCATCCCGTCGATGCGGTCGAGCACCCCGCCGTGTCCGGGCAGCAGCGTGCCCATGTCCTTCACGCCCAGGTCGCGCTTGAGCAGCGACTGGCAGAGGTCGCCGAGCGGAGCCGCCACCGCCGCCCCGAGGCCCAACAGGATCCCGGCGCCGGCGCCGGTCTCCACCCCGAGCTCCAGGATGGCCACGCACACCAGGGTGACCACGAAGACCGCGCCCATGCCGCCCAGCAGGCCCTCGAGGGTCTTGTTGGGACTGGCCGCCGAGAGCGGCCGGTGCCCCATGGACCGGCCGATGAACAGCCCGCCCACGTCGTAGGCCACCGTGGCCAGGAGGGCCACGAACAGCAACCACTTGCCGTCGTCGGGGATGCGCAGCATGGCGGTGGCCGTGGCGCCGAGGCCCCCGATCCAGGCCACACCCAGCAGGGTGGCTCCCGACCCCTCCAGCACCCGCGGGTCGGGCCCGCCGGCTCCCACCAGGTACCACGACAGCACCGCCGCCACCACGACGAAGCCCACCAGCCCATAGGCCAGGGGCCCCCGCCAGTACACCGCGAAGGGCAACAGGGTGCAGGCCGCCAGGCCGAGCGGGGTGGCCGCCTCCCAGCCGACCTTGCGCAGGACACCGAAGTACTCCCCCGCGGCCAGGCCGAGGGCGGCGGCGATCAGCACCACCATGCCGGTGGGGAACGCCAGCAGGAGGATCACGGCCACCAGCCCGAGGCCGGCTCCCACCGCCACGGCCGAACCCATGTCGCGGTCACCGCCACCCGGCGTGACCGGAGGGGCGACCGGCCCGGGCGCGGGCGAGGTGGCGACCGCCCGGGGCTCGGGCTCGGTGCCGTACCCGGCGTCGTCGCTGGCGTCGTCGATCCAGTCCTCGTCGGACCAGCCCTGACCCGGCCCCTCGTCGTCGATCTCGCCCACCGATGCACTCCAGTCGTCGTCGGATGCCCTCGCCACCGGTTCGGCGGCCTCGGACCGCCGCTCCTCCACCCGTTCCTCCAGGTCGTCGAAGCCGACGCGCTGGTCCTCACCGCCGGCTTCGCCCAGGGCACCCATGCGCACCTGGCCGCTGTCGGTGGCGAGCTGTTCCACGAACCCACCGTCGTCCCAGTCGTCGTCTGCGTCGCGCCACCGGGGGGTGGACGTGGCGAACGACGACCAGGCGTCGAGGTCCTCGCCGTCTTCGAGGAAGGGCGAATCGTCGCCGATCAGCACCGCCGGCACCTCACCGGTGGGCGGCTCGGTCCAGTGCGGCATGTCGACGGGGCCGGTCACCGGCTCGGGGGCCGGCTGGACCGGCGGCCGCTCGATGCGGGTGGGGTCGGCGCTGGCGTCGAGCGGAAACCGCAGCGACGGCCGGGGGCCGACCGGTGGAGCCGCCGGACGATCACCGAAGCGCTGCTGGTCGTCTCCCCGGCGGGCCGCCACGTCGCCCCGCTCCATGGCCTCGGCCGCCTCGTCGGCGCCGATGATGCGCACACCCTCACCGGGCTCGGTGGGAGGTGTGTCGTCGGGGCGGGGCCTGCGCTGGTCGTCCATCGTCTCTCCTGCAGCTCGAGGGGTGCGGCGGCAGCCGTCAGTCCTCGAGCAGCTCCTGCTCCTTGATGCTCAGGGCCGCATCGATCTCAGCCTCCGAGGTGTGGGTCAACTTGTCGAGCTCCTTCTCGGCCCGCGCCAGCTCGTCCTCGCTCAGGTCGCCGTCCTTCTCGAACGCCTCCAGCTCCTGGCGGCCGGACCGGCGCAGGTTGCGCACGGCCACCCGACCCTCCTCGGCCATGCCCTTCACCACCTTCACGAACTCCTTGCGGCGCTCCGAGGTGAGCGGCGGGAACGAGAGGCGGATGTTGATGCCGTCGTTGCTGGGATTGAGGCCCAGGTCGGAGAGGCGGATCGCCTTCTCGATGGCCCCGATCGCCGCCTTGTCGTAGGGCGTCACCACCAGCATCCGGGCCTCGGGCACCGAGAAACCGGCCAGCTGCTGTAGCGGCACGTTGGACCCGTAGTACTCCACGGGCAGCTTCTCCACCAGGGCCGGCGCGGCCCGACCGGTGCGGACGTTGCCGAAGTCGGCCCGGGTACGGGTGACCACCTTGGCCATCCGCTCGCGGGCGTCGTCGAGGACCATGGACACGGTGTCGTCGGTCATGAGACGTTCAGCTGAGGGAGAGCGGTCACCGGACCAGGGTACCGACTCCCCGCTCACCGGTGAGGACACGACGCAGATTGCCCACGCGCAGTGCGTCGAACACCACGATGGGGAGGTCGTTGTCCATGCAGAAGGTGATCGAGGTGGGGTCCATGACCTTCAGGCCGCGGTTGAGCACGTCCATGTAGGTGATCTCGTCGAGCTTGGTGGCCGACGGGTCCAGCTTGGGATCGGCCGTGTAGACGCCGTCCACGCCCGAGTGGGTACCCTTCACCACCGCTCCGGCCGACAGCTCGGCGGCCCGCAACGCGGCCGGGGTGTCGGTGGTGAAGAACGGGGCGCCCAGGCCGCCGGCCAGGATCACCACGCGGCCCTTCTCCAGGTGCCGTTCGGCCCGGCGCCGGATGTAGGGCTCGGCGATCTGCTCCATGTGCAGCGCCGTCATGACCCGGGTGGGCTGGGCCAGCTGCTCGAGGGTGTCCTGCAGGGCCAGGGAGTTGATGACGGTGGCGAGCATGCCCATGTAGTCGGCCTGGGCGCGGTCCATGCCCGCACCGGCCCCGGTCATACCCCGCCAGATGTTGCCGCCGCCGATCACGATGGCCACGTCGACGCCCATGGACCGGGCCTCGACCACCTCCTCGGCCAGCTGGCGGACGATGGTGCCGTCGATGCCGAAGCCGGCCGAACCGGCGAACGCCTCGCCCGACAGCTTGAGCACGATCCGACCCCAGCGGGGCGTCACCCCGCCGGCGTCGGGCCCGGAACCCGGCTCCGCGGTCACGGTCAGGAGCCGATCGCGACCAGGGAGAACCGCACGATGGTGGCGTCGCCCAGCAACTGGGCGATGGTCTGCTTCTCGTCCTTCACGTAGTTCTGCTCGAGCAGGACCCGCTCCTTGAACCAGCCGGTGAGGCGGCCCTCGACGATCTTCTCCATGGCGGCCTCGGGCTTGCCCTCGGCGCGGGTGATGCCCACCAGCGTCTCGCGCTCCTCGGCGACCTCGTCGGCGGGGACCTCGTCACGGGTGAGGAAGGCCGGCTTGGCGAAGGCGATGTGCACCGCGATCTCGTGGGCCAGCTCGTCGGAGCCGCCCTGGAGCTCGACGGCCACGGCGAGCACGCCCCGGCCGTCCTGGCGGTGGACGTAGGTGTCGACCACGGCACCCTCGGAGGCGGCGATCCGGACCACGCGGCCCAGCTCGATGTTCTCCTTGAGCACCACCTTGAGGTCGTCGATGGCGTCGGCCTTCTTGGCGGCCGCCTCCTCGCCGTCGATCGCCACGATGGTCGCGATCTCCTGCACCAGCGTGGAGAACTGGTCGGACTTCGCCACGAAGTCGGTCTCGCACTTGAGCTCGGCGATGGCGGCGACGCCGTCGAGGGTGGACACCGCCACCGTGCCCTGGCTGTTGTCTCGGTCCTCGCGGGCGCCGGCCTTGGCCAACCCCTTCTCCCGGAGCCACTTGGTGGCGGCCTCGCGGTCGCCGGCGTTCTCCTGGAGGGCCTTCTTGGCGTCCATCATCCCGGCGCCCGTGGCCTGGCGCAGGGCCTGGACGTCCTTGGCGGTGAACTCAGACATCGGGGGTGTTCTCCTCGGTGGTGTCGGCGGGGGCCTCGGCGGCGGGCTCCTCGGCTGCGGGGGCCTCGGCTGCGGGGGCCTCGGCTGCGGGGGCCTCGGCTGCGGGCTCCTCGGCGGGGGCGGCGGCCTGGGCTGCGATGCGGGCCTCGCGCTCGGCGGCGGCGGCCGCGGCCTGCCGGCGGGCCTCGGCCTGCTGGGCGGCGATGGCCGCCTCCTCGTCGGCGGTGCGCTCACGGGGCGGCGGGGTGGCGCCGGGGCGGCGGGAGGCCATGAGACGTCCCTCCTCCACGGCATCCGCGATCACGCGGCTCATGAGGGTGCCGGAGCGGATGGCGTCGTCGTTACCCGGGATCGGGTACTGGATCACGTCGGGATCGCAGTTGGTGTCGACCACGGCCACGATCGGGATGCCGAGCTTGTTGGCCTCGGTCACCGCGATGTGCTCCTTCTTGGTGTCCAGCACGAACACCACGTCGGGGAGCTTCTCCATCTTGGCGATGCCACCCAGGTTGCGCTCGAGCTTCTCGAGCTCCCGGGAGATCAGCAGGGCTTCCTTCTTGGGCATGGCCTCGAACTCACCGGAGTCGCGCATGCGGCGGTACTCGGCCATCTTGGCCACGCGCTTGGACATGGTCTCGAAGTTGGTGAGCATGCCACCCAGCCAACGCTGGTTGATGTAGGGCGAGCCGGACTTCTCGGCGTAGGACTGGATGGGGTCCTGGGCCTGCTTCTTGGTGCCCACGAAGAGCACGGTGCCGCCATCTGCGACCGTGTCACGGATCATGGTGTAGGCGGTCTCGATGCGCTGCAGGGTCTGCTGCAGGTCGATGATGTAGATGCCGTTGCGGTCACCGAAGATGAACCGCTTCATCTTGGGGTTCCAGCGACGGGTCTGGTGACCGAAGTGGACCCCGGCCTCGAGCAACTGCTTCATGGTCACGACGGGCTGCGTCATGGACCTCTCCTCTCCCAACGGTTCGACGAAGCCCGGATCCCACGCCGAGCCGGCAGGAGCCGGACCGACGACCGTGGGTGGACCCGGGCGAGGGTGTGTACGTGGCGCACCAGGCTGGTGGGCCGACGAACGAGTGTAGCGACGCAGACCCCGGGGCTCCCAACGAGGCCGGAGCCACCATCGGGCCGGCGACCTCCGAACCGGCGACGGCGACACGGACCCCGGCCACCACCGCTGCGGCCACCAGGGCGGCCAGCGGAGCCACCGATCGGCGGACCTGCTCCCCGGCGGTGGGGCGGGGGCCCGGACGGGTCGGGCCGGTGGGATCGGGCGAGGACGACCGTTGGGGCCCGGGTACCGGCCCGGGACCGGACGGCACGAGGAACACCGACGCCTTGCCCACCACGGTGCCGAACAGCGCGGCCGGGTCGATGTAGTCGTCACCCACCCGGGCCCCCAGGTGGAACACCGCGCCGGTGGTACCCACCACGTCGCCGGTGCGGACCCGGTCCCCCACGGCCACCGAGACGGCGGCCAGGTACGAGTAGGACGACCGGATGCCATCGGGGTGCAGGACGGTCACGTAGAGCTGTCCGGCCACGGGCCCGGCGAACACCACCAGCCCCGGGCCGACCGAGCCGACCGGCGTACCCGGGATGGTCTCGTACTCCAGCCCGCGGTTGCCGGCGAGCCAGGGCTCGGCCGGCGGCCGGAACGGGTCGACCACCGGCGCGTCGAGCGGGGGCCGATATCGCGGCGGACCCGACCCCGCGCCGGCCGGAGCGGTCACGACCGCCGCCACCAGGATCAGGACGACCACCAGCCAGGTGGCCCGACCACCCGGTCCACCGCTCCACGTCTGGGGCCCCTCGGGGGCCCATCGCCGGCTCACCACCGACCGCCGGTGGACCTGGCTGCCGGGGGCGGGGTCAGGCCGGTTCGCGCTGGGCGGCCTGCAGGCGGCTCCGGAGCTGGAGCACCGACTTGGTGTGGATCTGGCTCACCCGGCTCTCGGTGACGCCCAGCACCTCGCCGATCTGAGCGAGGGTGAAGTTCTCGAAGTAGTAGAGCGAGAGCACCACCTTCTCGCGCTCGGGCATGCGGTCGATGGCGGCGGCGAGCTGGCTGCGCAGCTCGCTCTGCTCGAGCATCGCCATGGGACCGTCGGCCTGGTCGGGGATGGTGTCGGCCAGCGTGGTGGCATCGCCGCGATCGCCCAGCATCTCGTCGAGCGCCGCCACGCCGGTGAGCGAGAGCTGGCCCAGCACCTGGTGGAGCTGGGCTTCGCTGTAGCCGAGCTCCCCGGCCAGCTCGGCCTCGGTGGGCGACCGGTGGAGCCGCGCTTCCAGCTTGGAGAAGGCCCGCTCCACGTCGCGCCCCCGGGCCCGAACGGAGCGCGGCACCCAGTCGATGGACCGCAGGCCGTCGAGGATGGCCCCCTTGATCCGCGAGATGGCGTAGGTCTCGAACTTGAACCCGCGGTCCACGTCGAACTTCTCGATGGCGTCGATGAGCCCGAAGATCCCGTAGCTCACCAGGTCGGCCTGCTCGACGTTGTGGGGCAGGCCGGCGGCCACCCGACCGGCCACGTACTTCACGAGCGGCGAGTAGTGCAGGATCAGCCGGTCTCGCAGGTCGCGCGTGGGGTCGGCCCGGTACGAGCTCCACAGCTCGGTGATCGCGTCGGCGGTCATCACTGCCGCTTCCGGGGGTGGGCCGCGCTATGCACGGGGGTGAGTCTGGTCGAAGACCCGTCGGAGCCGCTCCCGGCTCACGTGGGTGTAGATCTGCGTGGTGGACAGGTCCTCGTGGCCGAGCAGCTCCTGCACGCTGCGCAGGTCTGCCCCGCCGTCCAGCAGATGGGTGGCGAAGGTGTGGCGCAGGGCGTGCGGGTGGGTGGGTTCGGTGGTGCGGTGGTCCAGGATGCGACGGACGTCGCGAGGCGTGAGCGGGTTGCCACGGAGGTTCACGAAGACCACCTGCGGCGGGGTGGTGGGCGCAGCCAGCACGGCCCGACCGACCGCCAACCAGCGCCGCAGGGCGACGACGGCCGGCTCGCTGAGCGGCACCAACCGGGTCTTGGAGCCCTTGCCGAGCACCGACACCCGCTGGGCGTCGAGGTCCAGGTCGGTGGTGCGCATCGAGCACAGCTCCGCTACCCGCAGGCCACTCCCGTAGAGCACCTCGACCACGGCGTCGTCTCGCCACCGCCGCGCCTCCGCCGCCTGGCGGGCCTGGTCGGTGGAGGCCGGGGAATCGGCCCCCGGGTGGTGCAGCAGCGCGCTCAGTTGTTGATCGTGCACCACCCGCGGCAGTCGCCCGCCGCCGCGGGGGGCGCGCAGCGTGATCGAGGGATCGGTGGCGAGGCGCCCCGATCGGGTGGCCCACCGGAAGTACCGCCGCAGGGCGGAGGCCCGGCGGGCCATGGTGCGGGGTGCAGCCCCCTGGTCGGCCAGGTGCAGCAGGTAGCGGCGCAGCGTGCGCCGGTCCACCTGGGTGGGGGCGTCGATCCCCTCGCTGCGGCCCCAGGCGATGAAGTGGAGGAGGTCGCGTCGGTACGCGTCGAGGGTGGCTGGTGCTGCGGCGGTCAGCGCCGCCAGGAACCCGTCGACGTCCCAGGTCACGCCCACACCGTACCGGTCCGGCACCCGACCGGCCCTGCGAAACGCGCCGGACCCGGCGCCCGGTGTTCACCGGGCCGCCGTTCGGGCGCCGACCGCCTCGTACCAGCCCTGGGCCTCCCGCACGTGGTTCGCGGCGGCCAACCGGGCGAGGGCGTGGGAGACCTCGCCCACCGTGCGCCCGGTGGCGGCGACCAGTTCGGCCAGGCTCGACGGGGTGGACCCGAGCGCGTCGAGCACGGCGCGCTCGGCCGGCCCCAGGTCTGGCAACGCAGGACCGGGATCCTGGCGACGGGGCACGGGAGGCGGGGTGACCCCGATGGCGAGCAGCACGTCGGCGGTGTCCCGGACGAGCCCGGCGCCGTCGTAGATGAGCGCGTTGGTGCCCGCCGATGCCGGCGCCGACGGGTGACCGGGTACCGCCAGTACGGGCACGTCCCGGGCCAGGGCTTCGTCGACGGTGTGCAGGGATCCACCGGCCACCCGGGATTCCACCACCACCACCGAGTCGGCGAGCCCGGCGATGATGCGGTTGCGGGCCGGGAACCGCCAGGCGTCGGGCCGGATGCCTGCCGGCGTCTCCGACACCAGCAGGCCCCGACTGGCCAGCTCGGCGTGCAGGTGGGCGTGTCGGCGCGGGTACACCACATCGAGGCCGGACGCGATCACGGCCACCGACCGGGGTGCCTCGGAACGGAGGGCCCCCCGATGGGCGGCGCCGTCGATGCCGAGGGCCAGACCCGAGATCACCGCCACCCCGGCGGCCGCCAGCCCCTCGCCCAGCTCCTCGGCGAGCTGTCGGCCGGCGAGGGTGGCGTTGCGGGTGCCGACCACGGCCACGGTGGGCCCGTGGAGTGCCGCCAGGTGACCCTCGGAGAAGAGCACGGCCGGTGCCATCGGGTCTGCCACCAGACGGTCGGGATAGCCCCGAGCGCCGAGCACGTGGACCCGACGACCGTCGACGGCCTGACGGCCCAGGTCTGCAACCGGGTCGCGCCGCCGGGCTTCGGCGCTCAGGTGGGCGGGGAGGTCGGAACGCCCCCGGGCGGCCAGGTCGGTGACGGGCACGATGCGGTCGGGGCGCCCGGCCACCAGGTCGAACCACGACTCCTCGGCCCCGTGCTCGAGGTGGCACCGTCGCACGGTGGCGGGACCCAGGCCCGGCAGGTAGGACAGCGCGACCAGGCAGGCGGCCGTGCGGTCCGCCGCCGACAGGCCGCCGAGGCGGTCGGGCCCGGTCACGCCGCCAACCCCCGGGTGCCGACCACGTCGATGCGCATGGCCATGGCCGTGTTGATGTGGAAGGCGGTGAGCGGCCCGCGGTGACCGGCCAGGTCGGCCACCGTGAGCGCCACGCGGCGCACCTTGGTGAGGCCGCGCGCGCTCAACTTGCCGGTGCCGAGGGCCGTGGCCAACGACTGGGTGGCCTCGTCGTTCAACGGGGCTGCGTCGTCGAGCTGGGCGCCCTCGAGCAGGGCGTTGCACGCCACCCCCCGCCGGGCCGCCAGCTCCCGGGCCGCCGCCACCCGCTCGGCCACCGAGGCGGTGGATGGTCCCGGGTCGCCGCCGAGCAGCCGCCGCACCTCCGGCCGGAACACCTGCACCCGCAGGTCGAAGCGGTCCAGCAACGGCCCCGACAGCCGTCGCCGGTACCGGGCCAGCAGTCCGTCGGGGCAGCGGCACGCCCCGGGCCGGCCTCCCTCCCCGCACGGACAGGGGTTCATGGCCGCCACCAGCAGCACCCGGGCCGGGAGGTCGGCGCTGAAGCGGGCCCGGCTCACCCGGATCACCCCCTCCTCCAGCGGTTGGCGCAGGGCGTCGAGGACCGCAGGGGCGAACTCGCCCAACTCGTCGAGGAACAGCACCCCGGCGTGGGCCATGGACACCTCGCCGGGACGGAGGGCGTCGGTGCCGCCGCCGACCAGGGCCACCATGGTGGCGGTGTGGTGCGGGGCCCGGTACGGCGGCCGGGTGACCAACCCGCCCACCATGGCTCCGGCCGCCGAGTGCACCCGGGTGGCCTCCATGGCCCGGTCCCGGGTGAGGTCGGGAAGCAGACCGGCCAGGCGACTGGCCAGCATGGTCTTGCCCGCGCCCGGGGGACCGACCATGAGCAGGTGGTGACCACCGGCCGCGGCCAGCTCCAGGGCCTCGTGGGCCGCGGTCTGGCCCCGTACGTCGGCCAGATCGGCGACCACCGGCGCCGGGCCCGCCACGGCGGGGATCGGGTGATCGGGCCACTCGGCCGGTTCGGTGCGCAGGGCGGTGAGGACCTCGGCCAGGGTGGTGACCGGCCGGACCGCGGGACCCTCGACCAGGGCGGCATCGGCTGCGCAGGCCAGCGGCACCACCACGGTGCCGGCCTGCACGGCGTCGACCCGACAGACGATGCCGGGCACCGGACGGACCGTGCCGTCGAGCCCCAGCTCACCGACGAAGGCCAGGTCGTGCACCCGCGGCGTCTCCAGCTGACCCGAGGCCACCAGCACCCCCACCGCCATGGCGAGGTCCAGCCCGCTGCCGGCCTTGCGGGTGTCGGACGGGGCCAGGTTGATGGTGATCCTCGCCGCGGGCCAGGTGGCCTCGGCCGCCAGCACGGCGGCCCGCACGCGGTCGCGCGCCTCGCGGCAGGCGGCGTCGGGGAGCCCCACGATGCTGAGCCCGGGGAGGCCCTTGCCCACGTGGACCTCGACGGTGACGGGGTGGCCGTCGACACCGACGACGATGGCGGATGGGATGCTGGCGAACACGGCGGGCCTCCTCGCTCCCGGAGGAGCGGTCGGGGTGAGCGACCGGAGGCCGTGACGCCGGCGACGAACGGGGAGGTTCCCGGGGAGGCGCCCGCCGGCACCTCGATGACCGACCCTACCCGGACCCCCTGACAGGGAAACCGGGCGGCGACCGAACCGCCATACTGGCCCCATGGGCTTCAACCCGCACCGCCAGCACACGCGCACCGCCGCCGACTACGCCATGGTGGTGGCCGCGTTCGTGGTGTGTGCAGCCCTGCTCGCCTGGGCCTTCCTGGGCTGAACGGTCCCCACCCCGGTCCCGATCGTGCGGTCCGGCCGAGCGGTGTGGCCTAGAAGGCGGCTTCGATCACGTCGAGCTCGCCGGCCAGCACAGCGGCCACGTCGAAGCGCACCGACCGGGGCCGCAGCCCACCCGCCCCGTCCTCCAGCCACCGACCGGCCAGGACCCGCAGGCGCTGCTGCTTGGCCGGCGTGACCGCCTCGGCGGGATGGCCGAAGGCGTCGGACGACCGGGTCTTCACCTCGCAGATCACCACCACCCGGTCCCGCAGGCACACCAGGTCGATCTCGCCCTCCCGGCACCGCCAGTTGCGGGCCAGGATCCGGTACCCGTTGGATTCGTACCAGGCGGCGGCGAGGTCCTCCCCCGCCGCCCCCAGCCGGAGGCGGGCCCGGGTCACAGCTCGATGTCGGGCTTGGGGAGCTCCTCGATGTTCACGTCTTTGAACGTGACGACTCGGACCGACGGCACGAAGCGCATGCGGGTCTCGCGGTACATGTCCCACACCCAGGCGTCGTGGAGCTCCAGCTCCACGCGGGTGCGACCGCCCGCCTCGTGCACCGTCTGCTCCACGCCGTTGGCGAGGTAGAAGCGCCGTTCGGTCTCCACCACGTAGCGGTACGTGGGGGCGACGTCGCGGTACTCCTGGAAGAGCTGGTGCTCGATCTCCGCTTCGTACTGCTCGAGGTCGTCGGCGCTCACGAGGGCATCGTACGCGGCGGCAGTGACGACGGGGCCCCGGTGACGGGACCGGGCGCGATCAGTTGTCGCGCTTCTCCTTGACCTTGGCGGCCTTACCGATGCGGTCGCGGAGGTAGTACAGCTTGGCCCGGCGGACATCGCCGCGGGTGTGGACCTCGATCTTGTCGATGATCGGGGTGTGCACCGGGAAGGTGCGCTCCACGCCGACGCCGTAGGAGAGCTTGCGCACGGTGAAGGTCTCGTGGACCCCACCGCCCTGGCGCTTGATCACCACGCCCTGGAAGACCTGGACCCGCTCCTTGTTGCCCTCGATCACGCGCACGTGCACCTTGAGGGTGTCGCCGGGGGCGAAGTCGGGGACGTCGGTGCGGAGGCTGGCCTGATCGACGAGATCGGTGGAGTTCATCGGGGTGTCCTGAAAGGGAGCGACGTGGTCGACGGGCTACGACGGCCCGTACAGCGAGGGGAAACGCTAGACGGCGATCACGACCCCGACCAACTCCACGGGGGCCTGGGAGCAGCGGGCCGAGGCACCCGGGGTGGGGTCAGGGACCGACTGGACCGACTGGACCGACTGGACCGACTGGACCGACCGGGTCGGCCGCGAACTCCGCGAGGAGCCGCTGGTCCTCATCGGTGAGGCCGCCCCGGGCCGCCACCAGGTCGGGACGGCGCTCCAGGGTTCGGTGGAGGGCCTGGGCCCGGCGCCAGCGGGCGATCCGTGCGTGGTCGCCCGACCGCAGCACCTCGGGGACGGCCCAGCCCCGGAACTCGGCGGGCCGGGTGTACTGCGGGTACTCGAGGAGCCCGTCGGAGAACGACTCGTCGTCACCCGACGTCTGGTTCCCCATCACGCCCGGCACGAGGCGACCCACGGCTTCCAGCACGACCATGGCCGCCACCTCCCCGCCGTTGAGCACGTAGTCGCCCACCGAGAGCTCGTCGTCGACCAGGTGGCGGGCCACCCGGGCGTCGACCCCTTCGTACCGACCACAGAGCAGGCTGAAGCCCTCGCCGGCCGCGAGGTCCCGGGCCAGGGCCTGGTCGAGCCGACGGCCACCCGGGCCGAGGAGGAACAGGGGCCGGGGCGGGTCCACGGCCTCGACGCAGGCGAACACGGGCTCGGCCATGAGGACCATGCCCGCTCCGCCCCCGAACGGCGCGTCGTCCACCGACCGGTGCGGGTCCCGGGTCTCCGAGCGGAGGTCGTGGGCCCGCACGTCGAGCAGGCCGTTCCGTCGCGCCTTGCCGAGCAGGCTGGCCTCCGCGAAGCCGTCGATCAGGTCGGGGAAGATGGTGAAGACGTCGATGCGCACGGGCGGCGAGCCTTCAGTCATCGTCGCCGAGGAGGCCCGGCGGCGGGTCGACCACCACCACCCGGGGCAGGCCGCTGGCATCGGTGACGAACCCGGCCGGGATGAGCGTGCCGTCGTCCAGTTCCAACAGGTCGTCGGCCGGGTTGTCGAGCACGGCCACCACCTCGCCCCACGATCGCCCGTCGGGCGTGGTGACCGTGGCGCCCACCAGCTCGTGCACCCAGAGCGCGTCGGGGTCGTCTATGGCCTGGGCCCGGATCACCTGACCGGTGAGGGCCTCGGCGGCTTCCCGGGTGGTCACGCCGTCGAGGCTGGCGATCCATCGCTGCTGGAAGGGTCGGATGGCGGTGACCGAGACCGGACCGCTGTCGAGCAGCCACTGCGCACCGACGCGGGTCCGCTCCGGTCGGTCAGAGGTCATGGCGACGGTGACCTCCCCCTTCAGCCCGTGGGCCTTGCCGATCCGGCCGATCTCCAGCAGGTGCGGGTGGGGGTCCGGGGGCGGAGGAGCGGCGACCATGGGCCCAGTCTCGCCCACCGACCGCCGCCGCGGCCCAGCCGGCCCCTTCTGCCCGGAACCGGCCGGGGCTTTACAAATCTTGAAAGCCATTCAATAATTGCCCACAGAGCACGACGCCTCCGATGGCGCCGTGCAGATCCATGGGAGGATCGACACATGGGGATCGAACAGATCGCGGCCATCGCGGGGGCGTTCACCTTCGGGGCCTTCCTGTGGACCTTCGCGGAGTACCTGCTCCACCGCTTCGCCATGCACCACCTCCACGGCCGGGGGATCATGAGCCGGGAGCACCTCGAGCACCACGTCACCTCGCAGTGGCACTTCGACGTGAACCACATCCTGAGCTGGACGGGCATGCTGCTGGTGGGCTTCGCCGGGTTCGCCCCGGTGGCCGCCTGGCTCGCCTCCTGGACGATCGGCATCGCCATCGCCGTGGGCTGGGCGTGCGGGTACTTCCACTACGAGGCCCGCCATGCGCTCGCCCACCTCCGCAACCCCACCACCCGCTACACCCGCTGGGTGGCCCGCCACCACTTCCACCACCACTTCGGCCACCCCATGGCCAACCACGGCGTGAGCGTGCCCTGGTGGGACCACGTGTTCGGCACCTACGAACGCCCCGTCCACGTGCGGGTGCCCCGGCGCCTCGTGCTCCCCTGGATGCTCGACGACGACGGGCAGCTCAAGGCCGAGCACGCCGACGACTACGTCCTGGTGGGCTCAGCCGACCCCACCGATCGGACCCGCCAACTCGACCGGGCCCGGGCCTTCGCCTCCACCGCCCCCATCGACTGAGGAGCCGAGCGGCCCGCTCCGTGCGGGTCACCAGACGCGACGGAGCCGGACCCTCGGGTCCGGCTCCGTGCGTTCTGGTCCTCCACCCCCGATCGGGTCGGCGGGAGGGTCGTCAGTCGACGAACTCGATGTCGACCGTGGTGCCGTCCTTGGTGGCGGCAGCCCGGGTGACGGTGCGGATCGACTGGGCGATGCGGCCCCGCTTGCCGATCACGCGGCCCATGTCTCCGTCGGCCACGCGCACGTCGAGCTGGACCTCGGAGCGGCGACCGGGACCCGCGGTGACCGACACCTCGTCGGGGTTGTCGACCACCTGCTGGACGAGGTAGTCGAGCACCTTGGTGGCGTTGTCGACCGAACCGGTCTCCTCGCCGCCGGTCTCCTCGCCGCCGGTCTCCTCGACGTCGGTCACGACTCGGCCGCAGCGACTGCGGGGGCCTTGCCGGTGAACTCGTCCCAGGCACCCGAGACCTTCAGGAGCTTCTCCACCGTCTCGGTGGGCTTGGCCCCGTTGCGGAGCCACTTGAGGGCCTTCTCGTTGTCGATGATGATGCCCGAGGGCTCGAGGCGGGGCTGGTAGGTGCCCACGATCTCGATGAAACGGCCGTCGCGGGGCGACCGCGAGTCTGCGGCGACGACGCGGTAGGTGGGCTGCTTCTTCTTGCCCATCCGCATGAGGCGGAGCTTGACGGCCATGTGGGTCCTTCTGTCTCAGGTGTCTCAGTGATCGATCGGAGGCGTGGCGCGCGGGCCACAACCGGCCTTCCATGGTGGGCCACCGGGACCCCGCGACGCAAACGTGGACCGGAGGGAGCCCGTCGGCGGCGCACCACGGCCGGTGCTGCGGCCACGGCCCGATGAGCCGGGCGGCGAACCCCCCGCGGCGCGCCCGGCGGTGGTGGTCGACATCCGGCCCGCCCCTAGTCGCACCGTTCACCCGAGCCGGACTCGAACGGCCCCAGCTCGATCAGGAGCCCATCGACCGATGAGATGACCGCCACCGGCGTCTGCGAGGCGATGCCGCGGGGCACCGTCTCGAGGCCGGGGACGGTGACCCACGCCAGCCACGAGCCCGCCAGGATGAGCTGCTCGTCCCGGTCCAGCCGGACGGTCTCCATCGCGTCGACCACCCGACAGTTCGGGGCCGCCTCCGGTGCGGGGCGGACGTCGAGCGCCAACAGGTCGGTCGCCGCCGCTTCGGCCCACGGCGCCAGCTCGTCGTCTGGAACCCGGCCCGCTCGACGGGCGTCCAGGAGCCAGCCCGGGGTGATCAGTCGATAGCCGGGGAGATCCGGGAACAGGAACCGGTCCGGCGACGAACGGTCGAGCAGGGGCGAGTTGGCCACGGCCAACACCAACTCCGGCGGCACGTACCGGTTGCGGCGCACCTCGACGGACCCGAGGTTGGCCGGCACCGCCGCCAGCAACAGCACGAGCACGGGCACCAGGAGGACGCGCCAGCGGCGCACCACGCCGTCCAACCCCACCGCCACCAGCGGCAGCGCCAGCGCCAGCGCCACGTGGGAGTACCGGGGTCGCTCCGCGAAGTCGATCCCCATGATCTCGGCCCGTGAGTACCCGATGAGCACCCAGTTCAGGCCACACGCCACCACCAGTCCGAGCGGTGCGGCAGCGCGGTGGCCGAAGGCCCGTGGCCCTTCGGAGCGGACCTGGACGGCCAGCCCCACCACCACGATCACCGCCAGCACCAGGGTGGCCACGTCGCCAGCGGTGGCGCGGTCGGCCGTGACCCGCAACCCGTACCACGCGAAGCGGAGGACGGCACCGGGGGTGGAACCCTCGGCGCCGTCGCGTCGAAGCAGGTACCAGACCCCGAACGGGACCAGCAGGGGCATCGTGTGGAAGGCGGCCACCCGGATGCCCCGCCGGAGCAGCGCGGCCAGCCCCACCGCGCACACCATCACCAGACCCGGCCCCGCGCTGGTCACCGCCACCGCACCGGCAGCCAGACCGAGCAGGTCCCGCCGGTCGACGGGACCTTCTCGCGCCGCGACCAGCAGGTGGACGTACCCCGCCGCAATTGCGCCGGTGAACGTCATCTGGAACGCCCACACGATGTCCTCGGACCCCCGACCGAACGTCAAGAACACCAGCGCGGCGGCGGCCGCGACCCAGGCCGACACACCGGACCGGACCATGACCACCCGCATGAGGGAGGCCAGGACGACGTGGGCCACCACCACCACGGCCTGGTAGGGCAGGTAGTTGCGCAGACCGAACAGCTGCCACCACACGGCGTACACGGCACGGGTGGGCACGATCAGGTGTTCGTTGTGAGGCCGGAACAGGTCCGCCGGCGTCCGGGCCGGGGCCGTCAACACCGCGAACTCGTCCTGGAAGAACCACTGCGCCCGAGCGGTCCAGAGGTAGAAGATCACCGCCGCCACGCTGACGGCAGCGAACAACAGCTCAGGCAGGCGATCAGAGCGACCCGTGCGCAACTCGGTCGGTTCGCCAGCGACGGTCAACGGCCCAACCTCTCGAACTCCGGCGGAGAGCTCAGACGCCGGGAAGGCGGAACCCGCCGGCCCCGCCGGCTGGCGCGCCACCGCCGGGCGGGAGCGTGAGGGTGGGCTTGCCGCCGCCCTTCGGGGTGGTGCGACCGCCGCCGCCCTTGCCCTTCTTCTTGGCCTTCTTGGCGGCGCTCCGCCCGAGCAGGCCGCCACCCAGACCCTTCATCATCTTCTGCATCTCGGTGAACTGCTTCAGGAGGGCGTTCACCTCCGAGGTGCCGACGCCGCTGCCGTTGGCGATGCGCAGGCGACGGGAGCCGTCGATGAGCTTGGGGTCGCGGCGCTCGGCCGTGGTCATCGAGTGGATGATGCCCTCGATCTTGGCCAGCTCCCGGTCGTCGATCTCGGTGTTGCGGAGCTCCTTGGGCATGCCCGGCATGAGCTTCATGAGGTTGCCGAGGTTCCCCATCTTCTTGACCTGGGCCATCTGCTCGAGGAAGTCCTCGAGGGTGAACTGGCCCTCCAGCAGCCGGTTGGCGGCCTCTTCGGCCTGCTGCTCGTCGAAGACGTCCTTGGCCTTCTCGATGAGGGTGAGGACGTCGCCCATGCCGAGGATGCGCCCGGCGAGGCGGTCGGGGTGGAACAGGTCGAAGTCGGCCAGCTTCTCGCCGGTCGACGCGAAGGCGATGGGCTTGCCCACGACCTCCTTGACCGACAGGGCGGCGCCGCCGCGGGCGTCGCCGTCGAGCTTGGTGAGGATGACGCCGTCGAGCGTGAGGGTCTCGTGGAAGGCCTGGGCGGTGGTGACCGCGTCCTGGCCGGTCATCGCGTCGACGACGAGGAAGGTGTAATGGGGCTCGGTCAGCGCGGC
>WBZL01000573.1_pt1 | contig 41110 bp, 41 predicted proteins | sample 5204291 | NCBI WGS metagenome assembly WBZL01 (sample SAMN12344345, study PRJNA552823) | activated sludge metagenome | biome: Activated sludge suspended growth; feature: Nitrification reactor; material: Wastewater; isolation source: activated sludge from nitrification reactor of wastewater... | reverse complement strand
AGACCAAGGAGCAGTCGAAGCTGGGCGTGCTCGAGGACGTGCTCGAGCCGAGCCGGTTCCCCGCGCTCTACGGCGACATCTACCACAAGGTCCGGATCAACTACTACCCGCCCCGTGGCGACAACAAGGAGGGCTGGGACAACATCGACCTGTTCGGCTGGCTCGGCTACCCGATGCAGCTGAAGGTCGACTTCCTCTGCCGGGACTCCATCCTCGCGGCACCCCTCGCCCTCGACCTCTGCCTGTTCATGGACCTGGCCCAGCGGTCGGGCCTCGGCGGCATCCAGGAGTGGCTCAGCTTCTACTTCAAGTCGCCGCAGGTGGCACCCGGCCTGTACCCCGAGCACGACCTGTTCATCCAGCTCACCAAGCTGAAGAACACCCTGCGCTGGATCCAGGGCGAGGACCCCCTCACCCACCTCGGCATGGACTACTACTACCTGTCTGACTAGCCCTCCTTCGTCGGGCGCCTTCGGCATCCGGTTCGTCGACGCCGCGCCTCCGCTCCGCTGCGTCACGTCACCCCGCCCGGGTCGAGTGCTTCGAGGGCTCACCGCGAGCGTGTTCGTCGGGCGCCTTCGGCATCCGGTTCGCCTTCGTGGCGCCTCCGCCCCGCTGCGGCACGTGACCCCGCCCGGGTCGAGTGCTTCGAGGGCTCACCGCGAGCGTGTTCGTCGGGCGCCTTCGGCATCCGGTTCGTCGGTGCGGCCGCCGCTCAGCCGTTCTGGGAGCGGAGCGAGATGATCTTGTCGAAGACGCTGGCGGTGATGCGGGTGCCGCTGTTGTACGGCTGGCCCTCGTAGGTGCCGTAGGTGTGGATGCCCATGACGCACGGGCCACCGCACGAGGGTCGGTTCCACTTGAACGCCGGCCCTCCGGACTGCCCCCCCGACGTGTCGATCGGGTAGAAGAGCCGGCGGCCGGTCGAGTGGTGGATGTCGTCGGCCATCCGCCATTGGGAGCCGGGAGGCTTCGAGGGGTCGCCCATGGGGTAGCCCTGGACCCGGGCCCGGGTGCCGGCGAAGCGGTTGGTGCCGGGCAGTGAGTACATGCCGAACCAGCCGACGGTGGTGCCGACGCTGCAGTCGAGCTGCATGATCGCCCAGTCGTACGCCAGCTTCCCCTCCACGCGCCAGCCGTACGGGGCCCACAGCCCGTTGACCGGGCAGTAGCCGTAGGGCGCGTAGGAGGTGACCCCGTCGTGGTTGCGCCCGGCGACGAAGGTCGCGGAGTCGATCGGGTCGTTGGCGCCGCCGGGGTTGTAGGCGCAGTGGCCGGCGGTGACGACCGTGTTCCGGTCGATGAGCCATCCGGTGCAGTAGTACATCTGGCCGTTCAGGACGATGTCGAGCTGGCCGATGGCCCGGTGCGGGTAGACCGTCGTGTCCGCTACGCGAACGCGTTCGTCGACGCCGATCACCGACTCCGCCAGTGACTCCGGGGCGATGGGCAGGTCGGTGGCCGGCGGCGCCGCGCCGTCCGGGTTCGTCGGGCCGGTGGCCCGTCCCGGGAACGCCGGGCTCACCCGCGGGCCCGTGGTCTCGAGGATCTCGCCGAGCTCCAGCTCCACGATCTCGACGGGGGCGGCGGCGGACTCATCGACGGGCGGTGGGTCCCCCACGGCCGGTGTCGCGCCGAGCAGCGCGGCAACGACGACCATGCCGACGACGAGTGCCAGCTGCTGCATCCGGTGCCTTCGCTGGAGAGCCATGACCGCTCCTTTCGCCCGGTCGCCCCGGCGGGCTCACCCGAGCCGGCCGACGACGGTCCGAGGCTCCTGTCCGCAGGGTACGAACGCCCGCACCACCTTCGGTAGAGGCCTTCGGCCTGCCTGGTGGGCACGGAACGCCGGTCCTTCCTGGCCCTCGACCCTCGGCCGCGGTACACTTCTGGACACATGTCCAGTTCGGGGGTGACCACGGGGGTGGCAGCGGCACCGCGGCAGCTGACCGCGCGCCAGGCCGAGACCGTCGCCCGCCTCGTCGACACCGCCGGCGACGTGCTGCGGGCCGAGGCGTACGACGGCCTGACGGTCCGCAACGTGGCTGCCGCCGCCGGCGTGGCCCCGGCCACCGCCTACACGTACTTCGCCTCCAAGGACCACCTCGTGGCCGAGGTGTTCTGGCGGCGCCTCGTCGAGCTCCCCCCGGTCGAGCCGTCGGACGGCTCGCCGGCCGAGCGGGCCGCCGCCGCGCTGTCCCCCATCTCGCTGCTCCTCGTCGACGACCCGGTCGTCGCCGCCGCCGTGACCACCGCCATGCTCGGCTCGGACCCCGAGGTCAAGCGGGTCCGTGACCGCATCGGCGCGGTCACCCGCGACCGCCTGGTCGACGCCCTCGGCCCGGACGGCGACGACGGCGCCCTGCTGGCGCTCGGCCTGATGTTCTCCGGCGCCATGCTCCAGGCCGGCATGGGCAACATCGCCTACGCCGACCTGCCCACGGTCGTGGCCGACGTGACCGCTCGACTCCTCGGGGCGACCCCGTGACCGACCTCGCGCCCGCACCGGTCGTGTACAGCCCGTACGACTACGAGGTCCACGAGGACCCGTTCCCGACCTACGCGCGCCTGCGGGCGGAGGCGCCGCTCTACCGCAACGACGACCTCGGCTTCTGGGCGCTCTCCCGGTACGCCGACGTCAGCGCCGCCTTCCGGGACACCACCCGCTTCTCCAGCGCCTACGGGGTGACCCTCGACGAGCTGGCGTGGGGACCCGACGCCCACAAGGTGATGTCGTTCCTCGCCCTCGACCCCCCCCGTCACACCCGCATGCGCGCCCTGGTCTCCCGCGGGTTCACCCCTCGCCGGGTTCTCGACCTCGCCCCCCGCATCACCGAGCTGACCCACGAGTACCTCGACCCGGCCCTCGAACGGGGCGAGTTCGACCTGATCGCCGACGTCGCCGGCAAGCTGCCCATGGACGTGATCAGCGAGCTCATCGGCGTGCCCTCGCCCGACCGGGCCGAGGTGCGCCGCCTCGCCGACCTCCTCGTGCACCGGGAGGAAGGCGTGTTCGACGTGCCCCAGGCGGGCATCGAGGCCGCCATCGCCCTGCACGCCTACTACGCGGACATGGTCGCCCAGCGCCTCGCCGCGCCGACGGAGGACCTCACGACGGCCCTCGTGCAGGCCGAGATCGACGGCGAGCGCCTCACCACCGACGAGGTCATCGCCTTCCTCTTCCTGCTCGTCGTGGCCGGCAACGAGACCACGACGAAGCTCCTCGGCAACGCCCTCTACTGGGCCTGGCGCAACCCCGGCACCGCCGAACGCGTGTGGTCCGACCCCTCGCTCGTCAAGGGCTGGATCGAGGAGACCCTCCGCTACGACAACTCGTCGCAGATGGTCGCCCGTCGTGCGGCCACCGACATCGAGACGCCGTACGGGGTCATACCCGAGGGTGACCGGGTGCTGCTGCTCATCGGTGCCGCCAACCGGGACGGCGACGTGTTCCCCGAGCCCGACCGGTACCTGATCGACCGCGACGCCACCCTGGCCATCGACGCCGACAAGCTCAGCTTCGGGGTGGGGCGCCACTTCTGCATGGGGGCGTCCCTCGCCCGGCTCGAGGCCGCGATCGCGCTGGAGGCGCTGGTGGCCGGCTGCCGGGGCTACGACCTCGACGACGCCGGCATCCGCCGCGTGCACTCGGTCAACGTGCGCGGCTTCGCGGCGATGCCGATGACCGTGGTGCGCTGATGGGGCCCTCGTCGTGACCTTCCTGCCCCACCCCGAGCGACGCCCCGCCGTGGTCACCGGGGCGTCGTCGGGCATCGGCGCGGCCACCGCCCGGCTGCTCGGCGCCGCCGGCCACCCCGTCGTGCTCGGCGCCCGGCGCGTCGAGCGGTGCGAGGAGGAGGCCGCCGCCATCCGCCACGCCGGTGGCGACGCCACCGCCGCGCGCCTCGACATGGCCGACCCCGACTCCGTGCGGGCCTTCGCCGATGCCGCCGTCGCGGCCTACGGCGAGATCGACATCATCGTCTCGAACGCCGGCGACGTCGTGCCCGGCACCACCCTCGGCACCGACCCGGACGCGTTCGCCAAGGACGTCACCGTGAACTTCCTCGGGCCCCAGCGCCTGTGCGCCGCCCTCGTGCCGGCCATGGTCGAGCGCGCCCACGGCGACGTGGTGCTCGTCAGCTCGTCGATCATGCGCGTCGCCGTCCCGGGCATGGCCGCCTACGCCACCGCCAAGGCCGGCCTCGACCGCCTGGGCCACGTCATGCGCATGGAGCTCGAGGGCACCGGCGTCCGCGTCTCCACGGTGCGCCCCGGCCCGACCCTCACCGGCATGGGCATGGACTGGGAGCCCGAGCTGGTGTCGTCGTCCATCACGACCTGGGTCGAGCGCGGCCTGATCCACGGCGAGCACTACCTGACCCCCGACGACGTGGCCAGCGTGATCCTCACCGTCGCCACCGCCCCCAAGGGCGTGCACCTGGCCCTCGTCGAAGTCGAGCCCGAAGCCCCTCCCCGCGGAAAGTGAGCCACCACCCATGACCTCCACCGAAGCCGAGCTCCGCGAGCCGCCCCGGGTGTCCGGGGGTGAGGACGACGAGAACGGCCACCTCGAGGAGCTTCGGGTCGACCCCATCGGCCTCATGCAGCGAACCCGAGACGAGTGCGGCGACGTCGGCGAGTTCGTGCTCGCCGGCCGGCCCGTGGTCCTGCTCACCGACGCGGGCGCGAACGAGTGGTTCTTCCGGGCCCCCGAGGAGGACCTCGACCAGGCCGAGGCGTACCCCTTCATGACCCCGGTGTTCGGCGAGGGGGTGGTGTTCGACGCGTCCCCCGAGCGCCGTCGGGAGATGATGCACAACCAGGCCCTGCGCGACAGCTACATGCGGGGCCACGCCCAGACGATCGCCGATGAGGTCGAGGCCATGGTGGCCCGGTGGGACGACGAGGGCCAGATCGACCTCCTCGACTGGTTCGCCGAGCTCACCATCTACACGTCGTCGGCGTGCCTCATCGGCAAGCGCTTCCGAGGGGAGCTCGACCGGCGCTTCGCCGAGCTCTACCACGACCTCGAGAAGGGCACCGACGCGCTCGCCTACGTCGACCCGTACATGGACATCGAGAGCTTCCGCCGGCGAGACGCAGCCCGGCTCGGCCTCGTCGAGCTGGTCAGCGGGATCATGGCGCGCCGGCGCACCGAGGCCGAGGCCGCCGCCGAGGACAAGGACCTGCTCGACGTGCTCATGTCGGTCAAGGACGAGGACGGCACCGAGCGGTTCAGCCCCGACGAGGTCACCGGGATGTTCATCTCCATGATGTTCGCGGGCCACCACACCACCTCGGGCACCGCGTCGTGGACCCTCATCGAGCTCCTGCGCCACCCCGAGCTCATGGCGGCCGTCACCGCCGAGATCGACGAGCTCTACGCCGACGGCTCGGAGGTCAGCTACCAGGCCCTGCGCGAGATCCCCCTGCTCGAGTCGAGCATCAAGGAGGCGCTGCGCCTGCACCCGCCGCTGATCATCCTCATGCGGGTGGCCATGTCGGACCAGGAGTACGGCGGGTACCGGCTCGCCGAGGGCAAGCTCATCGCCACCAGCCCCGCCGTCTCCAACCGGATCCCGGAGGCCTTCCCGGACGCCGACGAGTTCATCCCCTCGCGGTACCTCGAGCCGCGGGAGGAGGACCGCACCAACCCGTGGAACTGGATCCCCTTCGGCGCCGGTCGCCACCGGTGCGTGGGCGCCTCGTTCGCGCTGATGCAGCTCAAGGCCATCTTCTCGGTGCTGCTGCAGGACTGGGAGTTCTCGATGGCCCAACCTCCGGACACCTACGTCAACGACCACTCGAAGATGGTCGTGCAGCTCCAGCAGCCCTGCCTCGTGGACTACCGGCGCCGCGAGAAGGACGCGTGACCGTGGGCCTGCGCATCGTCGTCGACCGCGACCTCTGCCAGGGCCACGGCGTGTGCGAATCCGAGGCCCCCGAGGTCTTCCGGGTCGGCGAGGACCGCCAGGTCGAGGTGCTGTCCACCGAGCCCGGCGAGGACCACCGCGCCGCGGTGAACGCCGCGGTGAAGTACTGCCCCACCCACGCCCTCTCCCTCGAGGACTGAGCGAGGGGCGCCGGCGCCGCCGCACCCTCCCATCGAACCACCGCACCACCCCATCCGACGAACGAACCCCAGGAGCACCCATGCCCCCCTTCCCCCGCGCCGAGCTCGAGGAGATGGTCGAACGTTGGCTCCAGGCCAACCGTGACGCCGAGGCCGCCGGCGACTGGACCACCATGGCCGCGTGCTACGCCGAGGACGCCACCTACGGGTGGAACTACGGCGCCCACGAGGACTTCATGTGCGTCGGCCGTGACGAGATTCGCGACGTCGCCCTCGGCGTCGAGATGGGTGGCCTCGACGGCTGGCAGTACCCGTACCAGCGGGTGCTCATCGACGACCAGCAGGGCGAGGTCATCGGCCTGTGGAAGCAGGTCGCCATCCATCCCGACGGCAGCACCGAGGAGGTCGCCGGCATCGGCGGCAGCTGGTTCGGCTACGCGGGCGACTTCGAGTGGGCCTGGCAGCGCGACTGGTTCGACGTCGGCAACGCCACCGCCCTGTTCGTGAAGATGATGAAGGACGGCACGCTGTCCGACGGCATGAAGCGGCGCCTCGACAGCGTCGCCTCGGGCCAACCCCAGCCGTGCCGCTACCCGGTCGGCAAGGCCCCCGTCGGGATCTGGCCCTGATGGCACCCGCCGCCGTCGGTTTCATCGGCCTCGGCCAGATCGGCTCGCTCATGGCGGGTCGGCTGGTCGGCCACCCGGACGGCCTGGTCGTCTGCGACCTCCGGGAGGAGGCCATGGCCCCGCTCGTCGAGCAGGGCGCCACCGCGGCGACGACGCCGGCGGAGGTCGCCCGCTCGTGCGGGGTCGTGTCGATCATGGTGCTCGACGACGCCCAGACCCGTGACGTGGTCACGGGGCCCGATGGGCTGCTGTCCGCGGCCGAGCCGGGCACGGTGATCGCCCTGCACTCGACCATCCGACCCGAGACCGCGATCGAGCTCGCCGCCGTGGCCGCCGAGCTGGGCGTGGCCGTGGTCGACGCCCCGGTGTCGGGCGGGTTCATGGGTGCCGCCGCGGGGACCCTGGCCACCATGGTGGGCGGCGACGACGAGGCCGTGGCCCGGTGCCGGCCGGTGTTCGAGCACTGGGCGGCGATGGTCGTCCACCTCGGCCCGGTGGGCAACGGCACCAAGGCCAAGCTCGCCCGCAACATGATGCACTTCGTCGCCTACACCGCCGCCGGCGAGGCCATGCGGCTGGCCGAGGCGTGTGGGGTCGACCTCACCCAGCTCGGCGCCATCGTGCGCCACACCGACGCCATCACCGGCGGCCCCGGGGCGATCATGTTCCGGGGCAGCATCGACGAGCTGCACCCGGGCGACGACTTCTACGACATCGTCGTGCACACCCGGACCCTCGGGGAGAAGGACCTCACCCTCGCGACCGAGCTGGCCGCGCAGCTCGGCGTGGACGTGCCCCTCGGCGAGCTGGCCCTGCGCGACTTCGCCGCCTCCCTCGGCGTCCCCCACCACGACGATGAGTAGCCCCGCTGGCTCACGGGAATCTTGGTGAGAAACCCCTGATACGGGGGTTTCTCACCAAAGAAATCCCGGGGGTCGGTCAGTCGTCGGCGCGCCAGAGGACCGGGAACAGGGGGTGGTCGAGGGATGCGCCGGCCGGCAGTTCATCGGCCAGGCCGGGGAAGGGCGGCGAGGTCACCCAGTCCCGGGGCGCGTGGACCACGTCGTCGCCCACGAAGCGCAACGACACCACCCGCCGCCGGCCCGGGCCCGGGAACCCCGGCGCGCCGTGCAACGCCAGCATGTCGAAGAACACGGCGTCGCCGGGCTCGAGCGCCCAGGCCAGCACCGGGAAGCGCTCGGGGTCGCCCTCGATGTCGGGCAGGTCTGACAGGGTTCCCTCCGGGAACCACTTGGCCTTGCCGTCGAGGAAGGTGCGGGGCAGGTACCAGGGGCCCCGGTGGGAGCCGGCGATGACCTGGAGGCTGGCGTCGGCGGGCACCGGGTCGACGGGCAGCCAGACGCTGGTCTGCTGCGTGCCCTCCACGTTGTAGTAGGGCAGGTCCTGGTGCCACGGTGTGCGCTGGCGGGTGCCGGCCTCCTTCACCAGGACGTGGTCGTGGAAGAGGCGGATCGTGGTGGAGCCGGTGAGGGCGCCGGCGATGGCGGCGGCCGGGCTCGTGCGGGCGACCGCCTCGATGGCGGGGACCTCCTGCCAGCGGCAGAAGTCCTCGACGAAGGCGCCGTCCTCGGCGGCGCTGGCCCGCTTGGCGACCGGCCCGAGGTCGGCCAGCACGGCCTCGATGCCCGCGGCCGCGGCGGCGAGGTCGTCGGCCGAGAAGGCCCCCCGCACGACCACGGCGCCGTCGCGCCGGTAGTCCTCGACGACCTGGGCGGTGACGATGTCCTCCACGCCGCCGATTCTGGCGCACGGCGGCGGGCCGCCCGGTTCTAGCCTCGCGGGGATGGATGCCGATGCCCTCGCTGCCTACGGGTGGGACGAGGGGTGGGCCGCGCGCTTCGCGCCCTTCGACGACGGCGGCGACGACGGCGACGAGGGCGCGGGCAGGGCCACACCCGCCCGCGTGGTGCGCCACGACGGCGCCGGCCTGATCGTGGCGACGGCGGCCGGCGTCGAGGCGGTGCCCCTCGTCGAGCGGCTGGTGCCGGCGCCGACCGTCGGCGACTGGGTGGTGCTGCGCGACGGCCGTCCCGCCGTGGTCCTCGAGCGCACGTCGCTGCTGCGCCGGCGCGACGACCGCACCGACACCCAGCAGGTGCTGGCCGCCAACGTCGACCTGGTGCTGATCGTGTGCGGCCTCGACCGACCAGTCAAGGAGGGGCGGATCCAACGGGGTGTGGCGCTGGCCCGTGAGGCGGGCGCCGATCCGGCGGTGGTGCTGACCAAGGCCCGGTCGGCGGGCCTGGAGGCCGACATCGACGCCGCGGTCGCGGTGGCCGAGGCCGCCCACCCCGGCATCGACGTGGTCGTCACCTCCGCCAAGGAGGGAGTCGGCCTCGACCCGCTCGAGGCGCTGTGCGCCGGCCGCACCGTGGTGCTGCTCGGCGAGTCGGGGGCCGGCAAGTCGAGCCTCGTCAACGCGCTCCTCGGCGACGAGCGGGCCGCGGAGGGCCGGGTGCGCCGCGGCGACGCCAAGGGTCGCCACACCACTACGAACCGGTCGCTCTACGTGCTGCCCACGGGAGGCACCCTGATCGACACCCCGGGCATCCGCTCCATCGGGCTCTGGGTCGACGAGGACTCGACCGCGGTGGCCGAGACCTTCGCCGACATCGACGAGCTCGCCGCCGCCTGCCGGTTCAACGACTGCGCCCACCGGACCGAGCCGGGCTGCGCGGTCAACGCCGCGGTGGCCGCCGGCGAGCTCGACGAGGACCGGCTGCTGCGATGGCGCCTCCTCGAGGCCGAGGCGGAGGCCGCCGCCGTGCGGGCCTCGCCCCACGAGCGCCGGCGCTACGAGAAGAAGTTGGCCAAGCTGGTGAACGAGGCCAAACGCCGGAAGGAGAGGCCGTGACCGACGTGCTCGCCGCACCGACCACCGTGGAGGTGGCGCCGCGGACCTACGCCTTCGTCCAGCCGGACGGCACGTGGTTCATCAACAACGCGGGGTTCGTGGTCGGCGACGACCACGTGGTGCTGATCGACACGTGCGCCACCGAGCGCCGCACCCGAGCGCTGCTCGCCGCGGTCGCGGCCGTGACCGACGCGCCGGTGCGGGTCGTCGTCAACACCCACCACCACGGCGACCACACCCACGGGAACTACCTCTGCACGGCCGCCACGATCGTCGGCCACCGTCGCTGCCGGGACGAGGTCGAGCGCATGGGCATCATGACCCTCGACTCGATCTGGGGTGCCGTCGAGTGGGGCGGCCTCGAGCTGCGCTCCCCCGACCTCGTGTTCGACGACGGCATCGACCTGGCCGTCGGCGACCTCACGGTCGAGGTGCGGGCCTTCGGGTCGGCCGCCCACACCACGAACGACGTGGTGGCGTGGGTGCCCGAGCGCCGCGTGCTCTACACCGGCGACCTCGTCTTCCACGGGGGCACCCCGTTCGTGGTGATGGGCTCGATCACCGGGTCGTTGGCGGCGCTCGACTGGCTGCGCTCCTTCGAGCCCGAGGTGATCGTGCCCGGCCACGGCCCGGTCTGCGGCGTCGAGGCCCTCGACGGGATCGAGGCCTACTTCCGGTTCGTGGCCGACCTGGCCGCCGAGGGCTGGGCGGCGGGGCTCACGCCGCTCGAGTTGGCGCAGCAGGCCGACCTCGGGGCGTTCGCGGACCTGACCGACGCCGAGCGCCTGGTCGCCAACCTGCACCGGGCCTACGCCGAGGCGGACGGCACCGCACCCGGCGACGCCATCGACTACCTCACCGCGTTCTCGGACATGCTCGCCCTCAACGGCGGCGGCCCCCTGCGCTGCCTCGCCTGATCGGACCCGAGCTGGGACGTGTCGTCGGCGGGCGTGGGTGGGGGGCTGCCCGGCGTGCGTGGGAGACTTGGGGCATGGCTGACCTCGACCTCCGCCACGTGCACATCCACGGCCACGACGTGGGCTACCGCATGGGTGGCTCGGGCCCGGCCCTGCTGTTGATCCACGGCATCGCCGGCAGCTCGACGGCGTGGAAGGAGGTCATGCCCCGACTGGCCAAGGAGTACACGGTCATCGCGCCGGACCTCCTCGGCCACGGTGAGTCCGCCAAGCCGATGGGCGACTACTCGCTCGGAGCGGTCGCCAGTGGCCTCCGCGACCTCCTCGGGGTGCTCGGCGTCACCCGGGCCACGATCGTGGGCCAGTCCTTCGGCGGCGGCGTCGCCATGCAGCTCGCCTACCAGCACCCGGAGCTGTGCGAGCGGCTCGTCCTGGTCAACAGCGGCGGGCTGGGTCGCGAGGTCAGCTGGATGCTGCGGCTGCTCACCCTGCCCGGCGCCGAGTTCGTGATGCCGGTGCTGTTCCCGCAGTTCCTCCGTCCGTGGGGCGACGCCACCGGCCGCTGGCTGGGCGCGCAGGGTGTCCGCTCGGCCCGCATCTCGGAGATGTGGCGGGCGTACGGCTCGCTCACGGACTCCGAGAACCGCCAGGCCTTCGTCCGCACGATGCGGGGCGTCATCGATCCCGGCGGCCAGACGGTCAGCGCCCTGGACCGTCTCTACCTGGCGTCCCACCTCCCCACCCTCATCGTGTGGGGCGACCGGGACACCATCATCCCCGTCGAGCACGCCTACCAGGCGCATGAGGCCATACCGGGCAGTCGCCTCGAGGTCATCGAGGGCGCCGGCCACTTCCCCCACGTCGAACGACCCGACGAGTTCCTCGAGGTGCTGCTCGACTTCCTCGACATCACCGAACCCGCCGAGGTCGACATGGCCGCGCTTCGCGAGCTCCTGCTGTCCCACGCCGAGGGCTGACCGCCGCAACGACGGTCGAGCGCCTCAGGCGCCGCGTGGCGCCGGGGGGAAGTGGCAGGCCACCTCGTGGTCCGCGCCCACCATCGTGAGCGGCGGCTCCTCGCCGCTGCAGGCCGAGGTGTCCTCGCCGCCGGCCTCGAGCTCCTGCTTGCGCCAGCACCGGGTGCGGAAGCGGCACCCGGAGGGCGGATCGGCGGGGCTGGGCACGTCGCCCTCGAGCAGGATGCGCTCGCGGGCCCGCTCCTGGCGTGGGTCCGGGAGGGGGACGGCGGACAGGAGGGCCTGGGTGTAGGGGTGCACCGCCCGGTGGTAGAGCTCGTCGCGGGTGGCGTTCTCCACGACCTTGCCGAGGTACATCACCGCGACCCGGTGGGAGATGTGGCGCACGACGGCGAGGTCGTGGGCGATGAAGACGTAGGCCAGCCCCATGTCGCGCTGCAGCTGGCTCAGCAGGTTGACCACGCCGGCCTGGATCGACACGTCGAGGGCCGACACCGGCTCGTCGAGCACGATGAGGTCGGGCTCGAGGGCGAGGGCGCGGGCGATGCCGACGCGCTGGCGCTGGCCACCCGAGAACTCGTGGGGGAACCGGTTGGCGTGCTCCGGGGCGAGGCCCACGATCTCGAGCAGCTCGGCCACCCGGGCGTTGCGCTTCTCGGCGGGCCACTGGTGGTGGACCTTCAGCGGCTCGGACAGGATCGACCCGATCGTCATCCGCGGGTTCAGCGCCGAGTACGGGTCCTGGAACACGATCTGGAAGCGCCGGCGGGCCTCGGCCAGCTGCTTGCCCTTCAGCGACTTGAGCTCCATGCCGTCGAAGGTGACCGAGCCCGAGGTGGGGGTGATGAGGTGGAGGAGCAGGCGCCCGGTGGTGGACTTGCCGCAGCCCGACTCCCCCACCACCCCGAGGGTCTCGCCCTTGCGGAGCTGCAGCGAGACGCCGGCCACCGCGGAGACGTACCCGACGGTGCGGCTGAACACGCCCGCCCGGATGGGGAAGTCCTTGACCAGGTCGCGCGCCACCAGCAGTGGCTCGCTGCCCTGGTCGGGGAAGGGGTTCAGGTCGGTGAAGGCGGTGTCGGTCACGGTTCGAAGATCGAGTCGAGGTCGTCGGTCTGGGTCTCGTCGGTGAGCGACCGGGAGGAGCGGGCCAGCTCGGACGTCGGGGTCGCCTCCAGGCTCGTGTCGGCGACGAGCAGGTCGTCCTCGTCCGCGGAGCGGCGCAGCTCCTCCACGTCGACCTCGCTCAGGCGGTCGAGGAAGTGGCAGGCCGAGGCGTGGCGGGTGCCGGCGGCCACCGGCATGAGCGGCGGCACGGCGGTGCGGCAGGGGTCGGGCTGGGCGAAGCGGCAGCGGGGGTGGAAGGCGCACCCCGGCGGCACGCGGATCAGCGACGGGGGCTGGCCCGGGATGGGCAGGAGCGACTCGCTGCCCGTGTCGTCGAGCCGGGGCATGCTCGCCAGCAGGCCGATCGTGTACGGATGGCGGCTCTCGTAGAAGATCTCGTCGGTCGTCCCGATCTCCGCCTGGCGCCCGGCGTACATCACGTTCACGTTGTCGGCGAGGCCGGCCACCACGCCGAGGTCGTGGGTGATGAGCATGATGGCCGAGTCGATCTCGTCCTTGATGTCGACGAGCACCTGGAGCACCTGGGCCTGCACCGTCACGTCGAGGGCCGTGGTGGGCTCGTCGGCGATGAGCAGGTCGGGGTTGCACGTGATGGCCATGGCGATCATGGCCCGCTGGCGCATGCCGCCGGAGAACTCGTGCGGGTACATGTCGGCCCGCTTCGACGCCTCGGGGATGCCGACGAGGCTCAGCATCTCGACGGCGCGCTGCTTGGCGGCCTTCTTCGACAGGCCCTCGTGGACCCGGGCCATCTCGCCGATCTGGCGCCCGACGCTGTGGACGGGGTTCAGCGAGCTGAGCGGGTCCTGGAAGATCATGGCGATCTCGCCGCCGCGGATCTTCTGGCGACGGCTCTCGTCCATGGTCAGCAGGTCGTCGCCCTTCCAGAGGATCTGGCCGGACTCGATCTTCAGGGTCGGCAGCAGGCCCATGATGGCCATGGCGGTGACGGACTTGCCCGAGCCCGACTCCCCCACCACGGCGAACAGCTCACCGCGGGAGATCTCGAAGTTGAGCCCGTCGAGGGCCTTGACCCGGCCGTCGGAGGTGTCGAAGCCGCCCCGGAGGTCGCGGACCGACAGGAGGACGTCGCCGGAGGACGACCTCGGGGTCGCTGCGGTGGGGCGGGCGTCGGGGGCGTCGGGGGCGTCGACGATGGGGGTCGGGTCCGTCACTTGAGCTTGGGGTCCAGTGCGTCGCGGAGGCCGTCACCGACGAAGACGAAGGCGAGGACGGTCAGGAAGATGGCCATGCCCGGGAAGAACAGCATGTGAGGCGCGACCGCCAACGTCGACTTGGCCTCGGACACCATCAGGCCCCAGGCCGGCGTCGGCGGCACGGGGCCGACGCCGAGGAACGACAGGGCCGCCTCGGCCAGGATGATGGCGCCGACCTCGATGGTGGCGTAGACGATCACGGGTTGCAGGGCGTTCGGCAGCATGTGCCGGAAGATGATGCGGGTGTGCCCGAACCCGAGCGACCTCGCGGCCTCGACGTACTCCAGCTTGTTGAGCGACAGGAAGCTGGCCCGGACGATGCGGCACAGGCCGAGCCAGCCGGTGAGGCCCAGCACGAGGATCACCGAGTTCACGCTCTTGCCGAACAGGGTGGCGATGGCCACCGCCAGCACGATGTACGGGATGGCCAGGAACACGTCGGTGATCCGCATGATGAGGCCGTCGGTCTTGCCGCCGAAGTAGCCGGCCACGGCCCCCAGGATGAGGCCGATGATCACGGTCATGATCGTGGCGATGATGCCGACCCGCAGCGAGATGCGGGCGCCGTAGACGACCCGGGAGAAGACGTCGAGGCCGATGGTGTCCGTGCCGAACCAGTGCTCCATCGACGGCGGCTCGCGGAAGGCCCCCGGCGAGCGCTCGGCGGGACCGTACGGCGCGATCCACGGGGCGAAGATGGCCACGAGGATCAACAAGATGATGAAGGCGAGCCCGATCACCGCCAGCTTGTTCTCCCGGAAGCGCCGCCAGACATCGGCCCGAAGCGGCTTGGGGGCGAGCTCCTCGTCCGCCTCGATCTCCTCGACGTCTTCGAGGCCGATGCCCGCGGAGAGGGGATCCAGTCCACTCATCGCCCTACGCCTCCGCTTCCTTGCCCAGGCGGATGCGCGGGTCGAACCACGCATAGGAGATGTCGACCAGCAGGTTCACCAGCGCGAAGGCGATCGTCACGGCGAGGGTCAGGCCCAGCAGGACGGGGAGGTCGCGCTCGCTCACCGCGTCCGCGATCGCCGAGCCGAGCCCCGGCCACGAGAAGACCGTCTCGGTGAGGATGGCGGCGCCGATGACGGTGCCGAAGTCGATGCCGATCAGGGTGACGACGGGGAGCATGGCGTTGCGGAGGCCGTGGCCGGTGACGACCTTGCGCTCGCTGAGCCCCTTGGCCCGGGCGGTGCGCATGTAGTCGGCCCGGAGCACCTCGAGCATCGAGCCGCGGGTCATGCGGGCGGCGAGGGCGGTCGACACGCAGGCGAGGGTCACCGCGGGCAGGATGAGGTAGCGCCACTGCTCGCCGGTGGGGATGAAGAAGAGGGTCCACGTGTTGGGCCCGAGGCCCTGCGTGCGCAGGTGCATCCAGTCGGGCCAGCCCTGCTTCTCGGGCACGACCGCGAACAGGTACTGCAGGATGAAGCCCAGCACGAAGACGGGGACGGCCGACGCCGCCGCGGTGGCGATCGTCGTGAGTTTGTCCGAGAGTGAATATCTTCGGATGGCCGAGAGCACACCGACCGAGATGCCGACGACGATCTCGATGAGGATGGCCCAGATGGCCAGGCGGAGGCTGTTGACGGCCTTCTCGCCCAGGATGTCGTTGACGCTGCGGCCGGACTTGAAGGACTCGCCGAGGTCCCACTGCACGGTGCGGCCCCAGTACTCGCCGAACTGCTGGTACATCGGCTCGTCGAGGCCGTAGCGCTCGCGGGCACGCTCGACCACGTCGGGGTTGGGGTTGCGGTCACCGCCGCCGGCAAGGAGCGTCGCGGGGTCGCCCGGGAGGGCGAAGAACAAGAAGAACAGGAACGAGAGCGCGAAGAAGACGGTGGGGATGACGAGCAGCAGACGCCGCACGAGGTACGCGAACAACTCGGACCGATCCTCTCGATGGTCGGGGGGACGTGGAGCGGGGGTGGGGCCCGCCCGTCATGGGCGGGCCCCACCCCCGACGCTCCGGGGTACTGGTGCTCGGCCTACTCGGCTGCGAAGGCGACCTGCTCCCACGCGATCAAACCGAAGTTCGACTGCGGGAAGACGGCCACGTCGTCGCCGTAGGCGTAGTCGCCCCGGTACCAGTTGATCGGCACGACGCCGATCTGGTCGTTGAGCAGGATCTGCTCGGCCTGCTGGAACAGTTCGGCCTGAGCGTCCTTGTCGACGGTGGCCTTGGCCTCGTCGACCAGCGAGTCGAACTCCTCGTTCGAGAACCCGTAGTTGTTCCCACCGAGCGAGTCGGAGTGGAACAGGTCGTACATGAAGTTGTCGTACGTCGGGTAGTCGGCGAACCAGCCGGCACGGCAGAACACGCAGGCGCCGTCGGCCAGGTCGGAGAAGTAGGTCTCCGAGTCCATGGGCTCGGCGACGGCGTCGATCCCGATGGCGGCGAGGTTGTCCACCATGATCTGGGCCACGGGCTCGTGGCCGGCGTCACGGTTGAACTGGATGGGCATGGGCTCCGACTGCTCGTTGCCCGCTGCGGTCCACTCCTCGAACGCGGCCTGGGCGGCCTCGGGATCGTACGAGCAGTAGTCGCAGAGGTCGGCCTTGAACCCGGGGATGCCCTCGGGGGTCACGCCGGTGCTCGTCGTGCGGCTGCCGTCGTACACGGCCTCGTTGATCTCGTCCCGGTCGATGGCCTGCGAGACGGCCTGGCGGAACAGCAGGTTCTCGTCGCCGCCGACGGTCGGGTCCTCGAGGTTGAACACGAAGTGGTACGAGCCGAGGATCGGGACGTCGAGGGTCGTGCCGTAGTTCTCCTGCGCCTCCTGGGTGCGGGCGGGCGGGATGTTGGCGTCGTCGCCCTCACCGGCCTCGAACGAGTTGTAGGCGGTGTCCGGGTCGGCCGTGGTCACGAAGGTGATCTGGTCGAGGCGGTCCGGGAACGTCTCGTCGTTGAAGTCGCCGTCCCAGGCGTCGTTCTTGGTGATGACGATCTGCTCGTCGGTGCGGGGCTCGGCGAGGCTGTAGGGGCCGTTGCCGACCATCAGCCCGTTCTCGTAGTCGGCGGCATCCGCGCCCATGGCCTCGGAGGGCATCGGGAAGAAGAGCTGGAAGCCGGCGACGGCGTCGAAGTTCGAGTACGGCTCCGAGAGCGTGACCGTGAGGGTCATGTTCTCGTCGTCGGCCTCGACGCCGCTGATGCTGTCGGCGTCACCGTTGACGACGTCCTCGCCGCCCTCGATGAAGCCCATCAGGTAGCTGTAGTCGCCGGCGAGGGACGCGGCACGGTTCCAGGAGTCGAGGAACGTGGTCGGGGTGATGGCCTCGCCGTTCGAGAAGACCTGGTTGTCGCGGATCTTGAAGGTCCACACGGTGGCGTCCTCGTTGGCCTCGTAGGACTCGGCCACGTCGGGCACGACCTTCGGGTTGGCCGGATCGCTCGCGTCGATGTCGGTCAGGCCGTCGTACATGGCGCTGATGACCTGGTACGCGTCGAGCGTGACGTTGAGGGCCGGGTCGATGTGCTCCGGCGGATCGCCGACGAAGGTGCCGAGGTCGATGAAGTCGCCCCCGGCCTGCGTGTCGGGCGCGGCGGTGTCATCCGTCCCTGCGGTCGTGTCGCTGCTGGACTCGTCACCGCTGTCGCTGTCGCTGCCGCACGCGGCGGCAACCAGCATCAGGGCGACCAGCAAGGCCAGCAGTCGGCCAGCCAGTGTCTTTCGGGTCACGAGACCCCCCTTGTGGGTCGGCATCAATGGTTCCTGAGTACGCCGGACCCGGCTTTCCCTCCCGGGGCGGTGCTCAGTCGCGCGGCAACGTAGCACCGACTCGCGCCGGAGCGTGCAGCAACCCCCCTGGTTCCGGGGTGACCGTCGGGTGTCGCGCCCGTGACGCCGCCGGTGACCCCGGGGCGGACCGGGGGCCGCTACTCCCGCTCTGCGGCGTACTCGACGACGCGGGTCATGACCACGTCGTCGACCTTGTCGACCGCCCCGGCGTCGAAGGGCGGCTGCGGGTCGTACTCGATCATGAGCTGGGCGGCCCGCGCCGCGGTCCCGTCGACCAGCAGCTCGACGAGGCGCAGGGCCATGTCGATGCCCGAGGAGACCCCTGCGGCGGTGATCACCCGTCGGTCGAGGTGCTCGACCACGCGGTCGGACGTGGGCACGGCGCCCAGCTCCTCGAGCTCCCGGTACACCGCCCAGTGCGTCGTGGCGGTCAGCCCGTCGAGCAGCCCGGCGGCGGCGAGGACCAGCGAGCCGGTGCACACCGAGGTGGTCAGCCGGGTGCCCTCGTGGGCGTGGCGGACCCAGTCGAGCACCCGCTCGTCGTGGACCAGCGGGCGGGTGCCGACCCCGCCGGGGAACACGATCACGTCGGGCTCGGGCAGCTCCTCGAAGGTGGCGTCGGCGGTGATGCCGAGGAAGCCGTTCTCGCTGCGCACCTCGCCCCGCCGGTGGCCGACGAAGGTGACGTCGATCGAGGGGATCCGTTGCAGGACCTCGTAGGGCCCGATGCCGTCGAGGGCGGTGAACCTGGGGAACAGGGGGATGGCGACCTGCACGGCGGGACTCCTGGGTGTCGTCGGTGGATGGTTCGGTGGGCGGTCGGGGCGGCGCGGTCAGGCGGGGGCGGCGCGCTTGGCGAAGCGTCGCCGGTAGTCGTCGGGGGCCACGCCGACGTGGCGGGTGAAGGCCCGCCGCAGCGTCTCGGTCGAGCCGAAGCCGCAGCGCCGGGCGATGACCGCGATGGTCGTGCCGGGTTCGTCCTCGAGCGCTCGCCGTGCGGCCTCGACCCGGACGCGGTCGACGTAGCGGCCCGCCGGCTGGCCGACCTGGCGGCGGAACTCCCGCTGGAAGTGGCGGGGGCTCAGGCCGACGAGCCGGGCCAGCCGCTCGATGCCGAGGTCGTCGTCGACGTGGGTGTGGATGTGGTCGCACGCGGCCCGCACCGGGCCCGGCGCGGGCGCGGCCGCCCAGATGGGCGCCGAGAACTGGCTCTGCCCGCCCGGCCGGCGCAGGAACATCACGAGATGGCGGGCGATGAGCTGGGCAAGCTCGGCGCCGTGGTCCTGCTCGACGAGGGCGAGGGCGAGGTCGATGCCCGCCGTGACCCCCGCCGAGGTCCAGACGCCGCCCGCATGGGTGAAGACGGGGTCGGGGTCGACGACGAGGTCGGGGAACTCGCGGGCCAGGCGGTCGGCGTGCGCCCAGTGGGTGGTGACGGGCCCGGCGCCGAGGAGACCTGCCGACGCCAGCAGGAAGGCGCCCGTGCACACCGAGGCGACCCGCCGGGCACCCCCGGCGGTGGCGACGACCCAGGCCAGCACCTCGGGGTCGCGCCGGGCGAGGTGCACGCCCTGGCCCCCGGCGACCACGAGGGTGTCCACCGCCGGCACGGAGCGCAGGTCCCGGTCGGCCACGAGGGCCAGGCCGGAGGCGGACCGCACGACGCCGCGCCCCGGGGCGGCGATCGAGAGCTCGTACACCGGTCCGCCGAGGGCCTCGTTGGCGCCGGCGAACACCTCGAAGGGGCCGGTCACGTCGAGGGGCTGGACCCCCTCGAAGGCGAGGACGACGACCGGGCGGGACTGCACGGCTCGACGGTACCCACGGGCGGCGCTGGCATCAATGACCTGTACCCCACGGTTCGTGCCACATGGTGTCCGCCCCCCTCTTCGCCCCCCGGGTGGGGCCTGCGTCCTGCGGTAGGTTCACGGCCATGAGCAGCTACCCGTACGAGGACCGCTTCCCCGTCATCCGGGCCTTCCCCGAGACGGGCCGCGCCCGCGACGAGATCCTCGCCGACGTCGAGTGGATGGGCGCCCAGGAGGACCGCTCCTGGAACCAGGGCCACTGCTCCGGGACCATGTACTGCGGCGACGTGGACCACTACGCGTTCCTCAACCGCGTGTTCGCGGCGTTCTCCCACGTGAACGCGCTGCAGCGCGACATCTGCCCGTCGGTGACGAAGTTCGAGGCCGAGATCACCGCCATGACCCTCGACATGCTCCACGGCGAGGCCGCCGAGGACCCGTGCGGGTCGATCACCGGCGGCGGCACCGACTCGATCCTCACCGCCATGCTGGTCTACCGGGACCAGGCCCGAGCCGAGCGGGGCATCACGGCGCCGAACTTCATCATGGCGACCACGGCCCACCCCGCCTTCGACAAGGCCGGCCACCTCTTCGGCATGGAGATCAAGAAGGCCCCGATCGACCCCGACACCACCCTGGTCGACGTCGACTGGGTGGCCGACCACATCGACGCGAACACGGTGGCCCTCGTGGGCTCCGCGGGCAACTACCCGTACGGCACCATCGACGACATCGCCGCGCTGTCGGAGCTCGCGGTGGAGCACGGCATCGGGCTGCACGTGGACGGCTGCCTCGGCGGCTTCATCCTCCCCTGGGGCCAGCAGCTCGGCCACGACATCCCCGTGTTCGACTTCCGCCTCCCCGGCGTGACCACCATCTCCGCCGACACCCACAAGTACGGCTACGGCCTGAAGGGGACGTCGGTGCTCTCGTACCGGTCGAAGGCGCTGCGCCAGCACGCCTACTTCATGACCCCCGACTGGGTCGGCGGCAAGTACATGAGCCCCGGCATGGCCGGCAGCCGCTCGGGCGGCCTCATCGCCGCCACCTGGGCCTCGATGGTGAGCCTCGGCAAGGAGGGCTACCTCCGCTACGCGAAGAGCATCTTCGACACCTCGTTCGCCATGCAGGACGCCGTGCGCTCGCACCCGGAGCTCCTGATCATGGGCAGCCCGACGTGGTGCTTCTCGTTCCGCTCGGACGAGTTCGACATCTACCACGTGAACGACTCGATGTCGCAGAAGGGCTGGCGCTTCAACGGCCAGCAGTACCCGAACGCGATCCACATGTGCGTGACCCGCCCCCAGACCCAGCCCGGCGTGGTCGAGGCCTTCGCCGCGGACCTCGCCGAGGGGGTCGCCTACGCCAAGAACCCGCCGACGGACCAGCCCCTCTCGGGGGCCATCTACGGCGGCGTGCCGGGCGGGGCCACGCCCGAGGTCGTGCAGTTCCTCGAGGAGGTCATGGGCGACCTGCTCGACGGCATGCAGGACGTGCCCGCGCCGGCCTGACCCCGGTCCCTCCGCCCCTGACCCGGTCCGTCGCTCGGAGGCGCTCGCCTCAGGCCACGTCCTGGCGGTGCAGCCGCACCGAGGCGTAGGCCAGGGCCAGCACGGCCACCACGAACGGGGCCGCGTACGCCGTGGCGGTCGCCAACACGGCCAGGCGCAGGTCGGTGCCCGACCACGCCTGCAGCACCGAGGCGGTCACGGAGCGCACCGCGAGACGTGCCGCGTTGTCGCCGCCGCGGGCTACGAAGCCCTCCCAGATGAAGATGTAGAGCAGCCCCCACACGAGGGCACGCCGCACCCGCAGGCCGAGGGCGGTGAACAGCCCGGCGTAGGCGACGCTGCCGAGCGCGGCGGCCAGCGCGGTGCCCGCCACGAGGTCCGCGCCGCCGCCGGTGAGCGCTGCGGCCACGACGAGGGGGACCACGACCAGCGGCAGCGTGACGGTGAGGGCCGCGGCGAAGGCCGCCAGCACGACCGTGGCCCGACGCACCGGTCGCAGCCACAGGTAGACGAGCGTGCTGTCGTCGGTGAGGTCGCCGAGGGCCGCGCTCGCGAACACCAGGGCGGTGACGGGGACCGTGAGCGAGAGCCCGAACGCGTTCACGAATTGGGCGCCGGTCTGCACCGGGTCGACGGGGTCGGCGCGGCCGATGGCCCAGCCGACGACGACGGCGGCGGCCCCCAGCCCACCGAGCGCCGCCAGGCGTGCCCGGGTCACCTGGGTGGTGAGCAGGAGCCGGTAGATGGCCGGGAACACCGAGAAGGAGCGGACGCGGGGCGTCGCCGGCGCGGTCACCGGTCCCCCACCAGGTACCGGAACACGGACTCGAGGTCGTCGTCGAGCGGGGCCACCTCCTCGAGGCGGGCGCCGGAGGTGCGAGCCACCGGGGCGATCACCCGGCGGAACGCGGCGACGTCGTCGGTGTCCACGATCACCGACCCTCCGTCGAGGCGGACGCCCACCGCGGCGCCCGAGGCCAGGAGCCCGGTGGCGAGGGTGCGGGGCTCGTCGGTGCGGACCCGGATGCGGTGGGGACGGTCGTCCATGAGGGCCCGGATGGCGTGGAAGTCGCCCTCGGCGACCAGGCGGCCGCGGGCGATCACGAGCACGCGGGAGCCGAAGCGCTCGACCTCGTCGAGCACGTGGCTCGAGGCCAGCACGCAGCGCCCCTCGGCGCCCAGGCGCTGCAGCAGCTCGATCATGGCGATGCGCTGGCGGGGGTCGAGCCCGGTCAGGGGCTCGTCCAGCACCACGATGGGCGGGTCGTGGACGAGGGCGGCGGCGACCTTGACCCGCTGGCGCATGCCCTTCGAGAAGGTGGCGACGCGGCGGCGCATCCCGGGATCCAGGTCGACGATGCCGAGGGCGCGCCGGGCGGCGGCGTCGGCATCGGGCACACCCTGGAGCACGGCGGCGAGGCGCACGAACTGCAGCGCGCTCTGGGCCTCGAACACCGACTCCTGTTGCGGGACGAGCCCGAGCAGGCCGAACAGGCCGAGTTCCGCACGCGGGTCGGCGCCGTAGAGCTGCACCTCGCCGCGCGACGGCGGGGTGAGCCCGCAGAGCAGGCGCAGGACGGTCGACTTGCCGGCGCCGTTCGGCCCGAGCAGCGCGGTGACGCCGGGCCCCACCGAGAACGACACGTCCGAGACCGCCACGACGTCGCCGAACCACTTCGAGACGTCGACCAGCCGGATGGGCGGCGGCGGCCCCACCGGGACCGGCGGGGGTGGCGGCGGCGGTGGAGGTGGAGGCGGTGGCGGTGGCGACCCGCCGGGCGGCGGCGGGGGCAGGGGCGGGCCGCCGGCGGGCCCGCTCATCGCGTGACCTCCAGGGCCCGATAGCGCAGCCACACGAAGGTCGACGCCAGCAGGGTCCAGCCCACGGTCGCGCCCACCACGACGACCGAGCCGACCTGGGCGAGGTCGGGGTTCTGCGAGGTCTCCCCGAAGATGCGCACCACGGCCTCGAAGGGCAGGCCGAAGAGGTCGGCCAGGAGCAGGTACGGCGAGGCGCCGGCGCCGCCGACGAGGCTGCCCGTGACCACCGCGGACAGCAGCAGCAGGATGGCCGTCGCCGCCGAGGCCACCGCCTTGCGGTCGGTCACGCTCGACACGGCCATGGAGAGCGAGCCGAAGAAGGCGGAGAGGAGGGTGCCGGCGACCACGATGCGCACGGCGAAGAGCGCCACGTCGGCGGGCCCGTCGGGGCCGCTGCCCACGAGCACGTAGGCGAGGAGCAGGAACAGCGGCGGCCCCAGGGTGACGATGGCCAGCACCCCGAGCACCGCGGTGGCCTTGGCCAGCAGGTAGGTCGTGCGGGTCAGCGGCGAGGCGAGGTAGAGGCCCAGCATGCCGGTGCGCCGGTCGGTGCAGAGCACCTCGGGGGCGACGAACGCGGTGAAGACCACGATCGCCGCGGTGATGAAGAAGTAGTACTCGGCGTAGGTCGGTAGCAGCTGGTTGCGGCCGAGCTCGTCGGGGATGAGCACCGCGAGTCCGGCGTAGACGATGGCGGGCACGTAGGCCAGGGCCGCGGCCAGCACCGGGAGGATCTTGTAGCGCGCCGCCCGCCGCAGCCCGAGGGCCCGTTGGGTGGTGTGGGTGGCCACGCTCTCGACCGCGCCCCGCACACCCGTGCGCTGGCCCTCGAAGCGGCGGTAGCCCCCCTCGAGGATCCGGGCGCCGTCGGCCGCGCTCACCGCGCTCCCCCGCTGGTCACGCCGACACGTCCAGGAAGACCTCTTCGAGGGTCACGGTCTGCGGCACCAGGCGGCGCAGGTGGGCCTCGCCGGCCACGACCGCGTCCCGCACCAGGTCGGCGAGGTCGTGGTCGGCCGCGGCGCGGCCCCGGGTGACGATCAGTCGATGCCCGTCCGGGGTGACCTCGCAGCCCGCCTGGCGGAGCCAGGCGACGACGGCATCGGCGCCGGCGGTCAGCTCGACGACGAGCCCCTCGCTGTCGCCCCGCAGGGCGTCGAGGGTGCCGCCGGCGACCACCTTGCCGTCGCTGAGGATCACCGCCGAGTCGCAGATGCGCTCGACCTCGTCGAGCAGGTGCGACGACAGGACGACGTCGATGCCGAACTCGTCGGACACCCGGCGGATCAGGGCCAGCATCTGGTCGCGCTGGACCGGGTCGAGGCCGTCGGTGGGCTCGTCGAGCAGGACGAGCGCGGGGTCGTGCGCGACGGCCTGGGCCATCTTCACCCGCTGGCGCTGACCGGTGGACAGCGTGCCCAGCGGGCGGAAGCGCTCCTCACCCAGGCCCACCTGCCAGAGCGCGTCGCTCGCCCGGGCGGCCGCCTCACGAGGGGACAGGCCGTGCACCTCGCAGAGGTGGCGCACGAAGTCCTGCGCCTTGACGTCGGGCGGCAGGCGGTGGTGCTCGGGGGCGTAGCCGACCCGCTCGCGGACCTCGGCGCCCAGCCGCCCGGGGTCCATCCCGAACACGGTGACCCGACCCTCGTCGGCGCGGTGCAGGCCCAGGAGCAGGCCGATGAGCGTCGTCTTGCCGGCCCCGTTGGGGCCGAGTAGTCCGGTGACCCCGCGACCGATGGCGAAGTCCGCCGAGGCCAGCGCCGTGGTGCTCCCGAACCGCTTGACCACCCCGTGACCCGCGGCGACCGCGGCGGCGTCGGGCTCGGCCATGGGGGTGCACGCTACCGGGGCACCCCGCCGCTGGGCGGGGAACGCGTCGAGGAGCGAGCGTGCGAAGCTGAGGCCCCCGCCCCGCCACCCGAGGAGCAGCCATGAAGGTCCTGATCGGCACCGACGGCTCGGAGGCCGCCGTGGAGGCGGCCCGGCGCGCCCTGCCGCTGCTCGCCGAACCGACCGAGATCGTGGTGGTCTGCGTGGTGGAGGCGCCGTCGGTCGCGGCGGAGGGGTTCGAGTCCGGCTTCGCCGGCGGCGTGGCCGCCCCCGAGGAGATCGAGGCGGCGTGGGCGGGCGCCAACGCGGAGGCCCAGGAGGCGCTGGACCGCACCATCGCCGCGCTGGGCGGCACCGGCGCCACGGTCACCCCCGTCGCCGAGAGCGGCGACATCGGCCCGACGCTGTGCGCCGTGGCCCAGGAGCGCGCCGTCGACGTCGTCGTCGCCGGGTCCCGTGGCCACGGGGCCATCCGCCGTGCCCTGCTCGGGTCGGTGAGCACCCACCTGGTGAACAACGCACCGTGCCCGGTCGTGATCCTGCGCGAGCACGCCGGGGAGTAGCCCGCTCGATCGCCGATCCTGCCGGTCGTCACCGGTCGCCGACAGCGGGGGCGGCCGTCGGCTAGACACGCGGGGTGCTCGCCTCCGCCCTCACCCAGGCCATCGGGGGTGCGCTGCCGTCCGCCCTCGGCGTGGCCCTGAGCCCCATCCCGATCGTGGCCGTCATCTTGATGCTCGGCACCCCGCGCGCCCGCACCGACGGTCCTGCCTTCGCCCTGGGCTGGGTCCTCGGCCTCTCGGTCGTGGCGGTCGCGGTCCTCGCCCTCACCGGCGCCTCGGGCGACGCGTCGACGGCGGGCAGCGGCACGTCGGACTCCATCAACTGGATGAAGGTCGGGCTGGGCGTCCTGCTCCTGGTGATGGCCAAGCGCCAGTGGGAGAAGCGGCCGGCGCCCGGGGCTGAACCGGAGCTGCCGTCGTGGATGGCCAAGATCGACCAGCTCCCGCCGGGCCAGGCCCTGGGTGCCGGCGTGCTGCTGTCGGGCCTCAACCCCAAGAACCTGGTCCTCACCCTCGCGGCGGCGGCGTCCATCGCGCAGGTCCCCGGCATCACCACGGGCGAGGAGGCGGCCGCCGTGGCCGTGTTCGTCGCCATCGCCTCGGTCACGACCGTCGGTGCGGTGCTCGTCTACTTCGTCGGCGGGAAGCGGGCGGAGCACTTCCTCGCCGAGGTGAAGGCCTACATGGCGGCCCACAACGCGGTGATCATGATGATCATCCTGCTCGTGCTCGGCGCCAAGGTCCTCGGGGAGGGCCTGGGCGCCGTGGGCTGACCGCCCGCGCTGCGGCGCTCAGGCGCCGAGGCTCGCCAGGCGGGGCTCAGCCATCGAGGAACCCGTCGCACTCGCCGGTGCTGAGGGCGGAGACGATGCCGACCGAGCCCTGGAGCAGGGTGCCGACCGCGGCGTCGTCGAAGGCGTCGGGACCGGCGTCGACGATGGCCGTGAGGTCGGTGAGGAACTGCTGCGAGGCGGCCTCGTCGGCGGCGGAGAAGCGGGCGAAGTCGGGCTCGGCCTGCTGGAGGATGGCGAGCATCGACTGCGCGTCCTCGAAGGTCGCCGCCGGGGTGTCCGGGGTGTACTCGGGGACCTCGTCGGTGGCGGCGAGCTCCTCGGTCAGGCGCAACGCGGTGCCGATCTGCTGGTCGAGCTTGTCGAAGTCCACGATCTCGAGCTCGTCGCCCGTGGTGTGGTAGCAGGGCGCGTTGGCGTCGGTGAAGAACACGACCGGGATGCCGGCTGCGGCGAACACGGCGTGGTCGCTGCGGCCCTGGCCGAACAGCAGGCTCAGGTCGAGGGTGGTCAGGTCGGATCCGTCGGCCGCCGCCGTGGCCGCCGCCTCCAGGTTCGGGCCGCCCGTCTCCGCGCCGACCATGACCGTCACGTCCGTCAGCGCCGGCGAGAGGTTGGCGCCCTGGATGTCGAAGTTCACGTAGCCGACGACGTCGTCGAGCGGGACCGGCGGCTCGTCGAGGAACTGGAGCGACCCGGCGAAGTCGTCCTCCTCCCGATCCCAGAAGCCGAGCAGCACGCTGCGGCGCGGCGCCTCGTCCCCCTCGGCGATGGCCCTGCCCACGGCGAGCGCGGCGGCCACGCCGGCGGCGTTGTCGGTGGCGCCGTTGCAGATGTCGTCCTCGGTGGTGATGCCGTCGCAGTCGTGGCCGAGGTGGTCGTAGTGCGCGCCGACGACGACGTACTCGTCGGCGAGCTCACCGCCGGGGATCACGGCGAGGACGTTGGTGCCGTTGGCGAACGTCTGGCGGTAGGCGTCGGGGTCGTCGGCGCTGCCCGACAGCGGCTCGGCCCCGATGGCCTGGAGCTGCTCGATGATGACGTCCTGCGAGCCGACCGAGGCGGCGGTGCCGTCGTCGCGGCCCTCGAGCTCGTCGCTCGCGAGGGCGGCGACCACGTCGTGGACGAACGGGTCCGGCGCCGCCGCGGCCGTCGTGGTGGTGGTGGTGGCGGCGTCGCCGCCGGTGCCGTCGGCCGAGTCCTCGCCGTCGGAGCTGCACCCCGCGACCACCAGCGCGCCGGCCGCGACCAGCGCCACCAGCACCTTCCTGCTCCCCCATCGTGACCGCACGGCGCCTCCCGGTTCGGTGTCGGCAGGACCCTAGCCACGGTCGGCGGCGTGCTGGTGCGAGACTCGGGGCGACGAGCCCGGGGGTGGCGATGGACGAGGAGTCGACGGCCGGCGATCCGGCGAGCGGGGCGTGGCGGGCGTGGGTGGACCGCGCCGGCGCGCTCGTCGGCCGCCTGGACGAGGCCGGGTACCCCACCGACCCGGCGAACCGGGCCGTCGCCGTGCGCCACCTGGCCCGCCAGTCGGCCCTCGCCCTCGAGGCCGAGCTCGAGCACGCGGACCCCGCCCACCCGACGCTGCACCGCTACGAGCAGCCCTGGTCGCAGTGGGGCGCCCCCAACCCGGACAACGTCTACGAGCGGTGCGCGATCGACCCCGGGGCGGTCTACGTCCTCCGCGGCGACGTGGGCGGGGTGCACGAGGCGCTGTTCTCGCTCGTCGAAGGCGACATGCACCTCGGCGAGGTGGGCGTGCACGCCGAGGTCGCGCTGACCGACCTGGTGGGCGCGGCGGACGGCGTCGTGGCCAGGGACGGCGCCCTCCGGCTCGTCATCGGGCCGCCGGGCACGCCCGGCGCCACCCTGGTGACCGACCCGGCCACCCGGCTGCTGCTCATCCGCCAGTACCTCTACGACTGGGCGGCCGACCCGGTGGCGTCCTTCTCGATCGAGCGACTCGACCGCACCGGCGTGCCCGCGCCCCCGCCATCGCCCGATGCGGTGGCCGAGGCGCTCGAGCGCGCCGCCCGCTGGGTGGAGGAGTCGGTCACCTACTGGGCGGCCTACGCCGGAGCCAGTCGTGACCTGCTCGACCACAACACCTTCACCCCGCCCAACACGCCCCCCGGCGGGGCGCCGAGCATCGCCTACGGCGGCGGCTGCTTCGACCTGGAACCGGGCGAGGCCCTCCTCGTCGAGCATCCCGTGCCGGACGCCCACTACTGGAACTGGTCGATCCATCACCTCCACTGGTTCGACTCGGGGGCGTTCCACGAGCGCCCCACCAGCCTGAACGGGGCCCAGGCCCACGTCGACGACGACGGCGTGGTCCGGTTGGTCGTCGCCGAGGACGACCCGGGCGTGCCGAACTGGCTGGACCCCGAGGCCCAGGCCGTGGGCATGGCCGTGTACCGGTACGTCGGCGCCCGCACGAAGCCGCACCCGACCGCCCGGGTCATCCCGCTCGCCGACCTACGCGGCGCGCTCCCGGCGGGCCACCCGGTGGTCGACGCCGACGAGCGCCGGCGGGTCCTCGCCGCCCGTCGGCTCGCTGCGCAGCGGCGCTGGGGCTGACCGGTGGCCTGGTTCCCTCCCCCCGTCCCCGAGTGGGTCACGCGCCTCGACGCCCACGGCGCCGCAGTGGGGGGCGCCGAGCACCTCGTCTCGCTCGACCCCGACGACCTCCTCGCCGCCGCCCGGGCGAGCACCCACCTGGACGACTTCGGGGGCGACACGTGGCGGCCGCACTTCGACGTGCTCGTCGCCGCCCTCGAGGACGAGGCGCGGCTCACCACCCTCGGCCGGCTCGTGGCCCGCACGGAGCTGCTGCGGGCCCTGCGCCAACGCCTCCTGCTGGCCGCCCGCTGGACCGCGGACCCGAGCATCCTCGGCGACGCGGTCACCGCGCCGGTCTTCGTCGTGGGCACGGGTCGCTCCGGCACGTCGATCCTCCACGAGCTCCTCGCCCTCGACCCGGGCAACCGGGTGCCCCTCACCTGGGAGCTGCTCCACCCGGGTGAGGCGGTGGGCACGCCCGACGAGCAGGCCGCGGCCCGGGCGGCCGGCGACGCCGTGCACCGGGCGTGGGGCGACCTCCAGCCCGCCTACGAGACGATGCACCACAACGCCGGCGACGAGCCCAACGAGTGCATCTTCGCCACGATGCTCGAGTTCCTGTCCGACCAGTGGGGCGGCACCTACGAGATCCCGACCTACTCCGGTCACCTCGTCGCCTCGGACCAGACCGAGGCCTACCGCTACCACCGCCGGGTGCTCCAGACGCTCCAGCGGCGGGCACCGGCGGGGAACGGCTGGGTCTGCAAGGCGCCGAGCCACCTCAGCCAGCTGCGCACCCTCTTCGCCGTCTACCCCGACGCCCGGGTGGTGCAGCTCCACCGCGACCCGCTCAAGACGGTGCCGTCGACGGTCAGCCTCATGGGCACGATCCGCTCGATGCGCTGCGAGGAGGTCGACGTCGAGGGCCTCGCTCCCCTCATCTCGTTCGGGTACGCCCTGATGCTGGACGACACCCTCGACGCCCGCTCCTCCGGCGCGCTGCCCGACGACCAGTTCGTCGACGTGCGCTACGCCGACCTCATGGCCGATCCGGCCGCGATCGTGCTCGGGATCTACGAGCGCCTCGACCGCCCGGCGCCGGCCGGGCTCGGCGAAGCGGTGCGCGACCACCTGGCCCGCCGGCCGAAGGGCGCCCACGGCGAGCACCGCTACGCCCTCGCCGACTTCGGGCTGGACGCGGACGCGGAGCGGGCCCGGTTCGCCCGCTACCAGGCGACCTACGACGTGCCCGACGAGATCTGAACGTCGCCCCACCGGGGGTGGGCCCGCCACGGGACGATGTCGGGCGGGTGAATTCTCCGGCGGGCGCCCACCCATCCACCACCGCCGCGGGCCGCCGTCGAAGAATGGCGCGATCCCCGCAGGCCTCACCCGCGCCGGAGGCGCCCCATGAGCACGGTCCCCCTCGACCCGGAGGCCCGCGCCGAGCGGCGGACCTACGTGCTGGACACCTCGGTGCTGCTCGCCGACGCGCTCGCCCTCGAGCGCTTCGACGGCCACGACGTCGTGCTGCCGCTGGTCGTCCTGTCGGAGCTCGAGGCCAAGCGCCACCACGGCGAGCTCGGCTACATGGCCCGGGGCGCGCTGCGCCACCTCGAGGGGCTGCGGACCCGCCACGGGTCGCTGACCCAGCCGATCCCCCTCGACCACGGCGGGACCATCCGGATCGAGATCAACCACGTGGACGGCTCGCTGCTGCCGGCGCCCATGCGGGACGCCAGCAACGACAGCCGCATCCTCGCCGTGGCCGACGCCCTCGCCCGCGAGGGGCTCGACGTGGTCGTGGTGACCAAGGACCTGCCGCTGCGCCTGAAGGCCTCGATCCTCGGGCTCGGCGCCGAGGAGTACCGCAACGAGCTCGCGCCCCGCAACGAGTGGACGGGCCTGGTGGAGCTCGACGTCGAGCCCTGGGTGGTGGACCAGCTCTACGACGAGGGGTTCGTCGACCTCGACCAGGCGGGCGAGCTGCCCTGCCACGCCGGCCTGGTGCTGCGCGATGGCGGCCGCTCCGCCCTCGCCCGGATGCACCCGGACAAGCGCGCGTACCTGTTGCGCTCCGCCGACGGGGTCTTCGGCGTCGTCGGGCGCTCCGCCGAGCAGCGCGTCGCCCTCGACCTGCTGGAGGACCCGGACGTCGGCATCGTGTCGCTCGGCGGGCCCGCCGGCACCGGCAAGTCGGTGCTGGCCCTCGCCGCCGGCCTCGACGCCGTGCTCAACCGGCGCACCCACAAGCGGATCTGCGTCTTCCGCCCGATCTTCGCCGTCGGCGGCCAGGACCTCGGCTTCCTGCCCGGCGACGAGAAGGAGAAGATGGCGCCCTGGGGCGCGGCGGTCATGGACGCCCTCGAGGCGATCGCGCCGCCGGCGACCATGGACCGGGTCGTCAGCAACGGCCTGCTCGAGGTGCTGCCCCTGACCCACATCCGGGGGCGCACGCTCGTCGACACCTGGGTGATCCTCGACGAGGCCCAGCAGTACGAGCGCCCCGTGCTCGTCACTGCGCTGAGCCGCCTCGGCCAGGGCAGCCGGGTCGTCCTCACCCACGACATCGCCCAACGGGACAACCTTCGGGTCGGCCGCTACGACGGCGTGATGTCGGTCATCAGCGCGCTCACGGGTGACCCCCTCTTCGCCCACGTCACCCTCAGCCGCTCCGAGCGCAGCCCCATCGCCGCCCTCGCCGCGAGCATCCTGGAGTTGCCCACCAACGGCGCGTAGAGCGTTCAGGTGCGCCCTCGCCGTCCAAGGAGGAAGATGGGGCGATGAGCGACTGGGAGAACGCCGAAGGCGAGCACTGGGCCACCAACGCCGACCGGTACACGCGGGTGCTTCGCCACTACGGCGCGCTGCTCGTCGACGCGCTGGCCCCCTCGCCGGGCGAGCGGGTCCTCGACGTGGGTTGCGGCAACGGCGACGTGGCGCTCGCCGTGGGCGCCGCGGTCGCGCCCGACGGCGCCGTCGTGGGCGTCGACCTCTCGCCGGACATGCTGGCGGTGGCCCGGTCCCGGGCCGAGCACGCCGGCCTCGACCACGTGGAGCTGATCCAGGCCGACGCCTCGCGGTGGCGCACGCCCACCGACCCCTTCGACGCCGCCACGAGCCGCTTCGGGGTGATGTTCTTCGACGACCCGGTCGCCGCCTTCGCCAACCTCCGGGCCTCCCTGGCTCCGGGCGCCCGGTTCGTCTTCGCCTGCTGGCAGTCCCTGTTCGACAACGAGTGGATGTTCCTGCCGGCGGCGGCGGTCGCCGAGGTGCTCCCGCTGCCGGTGCCCGCCGATCCCCACGCACCGAGCCCCTTCGCCTTCGCCGACCGTGACCGCGTCGCCGCGCTGCTCGGCGAGGCCGGGTTCGCGGGGGTGGACATCGAGGGTGTCACCGCGCCGGTCTGGGTCGGCAACGACGCCGAGGACGCCGCGAGGTTCCTCGAGACCACCGGGATGGGTCGGGTCCTCTTCGCCGAGGCGGCGCCCGAGGTCGTCGCCGACGCCATGGCCCGCGCCGCCGACGCCGTGCGCCCGCACGAGACCCCGGACGGCATCGAGCTGTCGGGCGCCGCCTGGCTCGTCCGCGCCACCGCCTGAGCGACCGGCGCCGTCCGGCGCGTCGCCCTCAGCGGATCAGCGGATCAGTCGGGCCGGGCCCCCCGGGTGTGCGGTGAACAGGACGCAGTCGCCCCGGAACGGGTGCCGGCGCGGCTCCCAGGTGGGCTCCGGCTCCGGCGGCGACATCAGGGGGCGGCGGTCGGCGGGCTGAACCCGGCGTCGCGGAGCACGTCGTTCAACACGCCGCCGACCTTGGCCGCCAACGCCGGGTTGGCGAAGCCCACCCAGGCCACCGGCGTGGTCGTGTCGAGGGGCACGTCGAGCGGCCGGCCCCAGGGGTCGGTGACCACGCCGCCGCCCTCCTCGAGGAGCATCGCCGTGCACAGGTCGTAGGGGTGGCACGCCAGCGCGGCCGGGTCGACGACCGGGCGGAGCTCGGCCGTGAAGCGGTCGCGCCCGGAGAGCAGCTCGTAGAGCTGACCCCCCGAGCAGATGTACTCGTCGTCGAACACCACGCTGGCGCCGAGGTGGTCGAACACGGCGGCCTCGATGGCGACGAGGTCGGTCTTGCCGGGCGGGAAGAACTTCGCCACCTGGGCGAAGCCGTGCTCGAGATCGGTGGCGGTCGACGGGCGGAGGGCCAGGGGCGTGCGCTCGCCGGTGCGGAGGTCGACGCGCTCGGTCACCAGGCCCCGGCCCCGGACGGCGCTCACCTGGTCCGCAAGGCCCTGCTTCGTCGTGGGCAGCTCGGTCATCGCCGCGGCCACGATGTCGCCGAGGCGACCACCGTGCGGCGCGGCGCCGGCGAGGGCCCACGCCGGTCGCTTGTCGTACATGAGGCCCCGGGTGCCGTCGACGGTGTCGACGATCACGGTCCACTGCGGGTCGCCCAGCACCACCGGCTCCTCGAGGCCCTCGGACACGAGCTCGACGTCGGTCCAGTGCTCGGCGAACCAGTCGAGCAGGGCCTCGTCGGTGATCTTGTCGATGGCGTAGATCGTGTCGGCGGCGGTCTCGCCCTCGATGGCCGCCATGTCGACGCCCCGTGAGGCGATCACGGTGTCCCGCAGCACGTCCCCGAGGGCGCACAGCCGGCGGCGGGCTTCCTCGGCGTCGACGTCGCGCACGCCCCCAAGGTAGGTGGTCGAGCGACGCCGTCCGCTCAGGCGGCGGGCAGCTCCTTCATGAACGACCAGAGGTGGCCCTCACGGTCCCGGGCGCTGTACTCCCGGAAGCCGTAGGGCTGGTCGACCGGCGCGTAGACGATCTCGGCGCCCTTGGCGGCGACGAGTCGGTGGTGCTCGTCCACGTCGTCGACCATCACCGCCATCGTCGCCGTGCCAGCACCGAGGGTCTGGGGCGACGCCAGCGCGAACTGGTCGGTCTCGGGGTGGAGCCACACCACGCCGTCGCCGGCGTAGAGCTCGGCGTGCACGGCGTTGCCGTCGGGGTCGAGGGTGACCTCGCCGGGCGTGAGCCCGAAGACGTCGACCAGCTCGTCGTGGGCGGCGGCGAGGTCGCGGTACACGAGGATCGAGATGCGGCGGCGGAGGCCGTGGTCGGACTGTTCCATGGCGTTGAGCACCTCCAGGAGCTCGTCGGTCGGGTCGTCGTGGTCGGTCGTGGCGCCGAGCGCGCCCATCACCGCCCGGCGCAGCTCGGCCTGTCGGGCGATCTCGTCGTCGAGGCGGGTGACGTGGCGGCGCAGGGCGTCGGCCAGGCCCCAGTCGTCACCGGCCAGGGCGGCGCCGATCTGGTCGAGTGAGAGCCCGAGGCGGCGCAGCAGGCTCACCCGGTAGAGGCGGTCAACCGCGTCGGGGCCGTAGAGCCGGTACCCGGCCTCGGTGCGGTCGGTCGGCGTCACCAGCCCGACCGCCTCGTAGTGGTGCAGCGCCCGCACGGTCACCCCGCCGGCGTCCGCCAGCTCACCGACCCGCAGCAGCCGCTCCCCCGTCGTCTCGCTCATGGCGGCGACCGTACGACCTCCCGCGACGTGAGGGTCAAGGGGCGTTTCGCAGGATCGCGGCGCTCAGGCCCCGAGGCGGCCCGCGAGCTGGTCGGCCACCACGATCGCCTCGCTGGCGGTCGCCACGAGGGCGTCGCCGTTCGATGGGGGGCGGTCCGTGGGCGGCTGGAGCACCAGCCAGTGGCCGGCGCCCTCGATGCGCAGGCGGGGGCGCTCCGTCGCGAGCCAGGTGGCGAGCGGCGCGGGGACCGCGTCGGAGTCGGGCACCACGTCGTAGAGCTCGCCGACGCCGGCGCCGACCCGGGTGTCGGGCGTGCGCCGTGGACGTACTGCAAAGGCGCCGACGTCGACGGGCAGCCGGCGGACGACCACGAGGTCCCGGGTGCCGCCACCGGTCACGAATGCGACGACGAGCTCGCGTTCGCGCCGGAGGGCGGCGACCACCCGGACGGGGGTGCCGTCGGCGCGCTCCCGCAACGCCCGCACGTCGGCCAGCCACGACGGCACCTCGGCCAGGTCGAACCGGTCGAGCCCGTGGAGGCCGCGCAGCTCCCGCAGCGCCGGCGGCTCGAGGACCACAGCGCTGCCGGCCCGCCGTTCGATCCGGGCGTCGAGCGCCTTGGCCAGGAGCACGAGCAGCCCGGCGCCCAGCACGAGCGGGACGCCGATCGCCACGGGATCGGCCCGGCCGAGCCCCCGCACGAGCGTGGTACCCAACAGGAGGAGCACCAGGGCCAGCAGGATCGGCAGCCGCCACGAGTACCTGGAGCTCCGCAGGGCGAGCGCCTCGTCCCGCCGCTCGGCCCACGGGTGCGCCGGCGGCCACCACCCGCGACCGCCGTCTTCGTGCACGCCGCCATGCTGCCACCGGGGTGCCGGACCGGCATGCTGTCGGGCGGACCGGGCGGACAGGGCCGTCGATGAGCAGAGCGGAGGGAGGCGCCCGTGGGCGACGACGTGATCACCGTGGACGGTGACCGGCTGTGGCGGTCGCTGATGGAGCTGGCCCGCATCGGCGCGTACACCGACAAGCGCACCGGGCTGGTCGGTGTCAACCGGCTCGCCCTCACCGACGCCGACGCCGCCGCCCGGCGTCAGGTGATCGCCTGGATGGAGGCGCTGGGCCTCGCGGTGCGGATCGACGCGGTCGGCAACGTCTACGGCCGCCGGGACGGCACCGACCCCGGCGCCGCGCCCGTCATCCTCGGCTCGCACATCGACTCGGTCGCCACCGCCGGCGCGTTCGACGGCTGCCTCGGCGTGCTCGGGGGCCTGGAAGTCGTCCGCCGCCTCGACGAGCTCGGCATCGCCACGACCCACCCGGTCGAGGTGGCCTTCTTCACCGAGGAGGAGGGCGTGCGCTTCCGCACCGACATGCTCGGCAGCGCCGTCGCCGCGCGACGGGTCCCCCTCGACGAGGCCCTCGCCCTCACCGACCGGGACGGCGCCACCCTCGGCGCCGAGCTCGCCCGCCACGGCTTCGACGGGCCGGACGATCCGGTGCTGGCGCCGCCGCACGCCTACCTCGAGTGCCACATCGAGCAGGGCCCGGTGCTGGCCGCCGGCGGGGAGGAGATCGGCGTCGTGACCGGGGTGCAGGGCATCTCGTGGCAGGAGGTCACCCTCGACGGGCGGTTCGGCCACGCCGGCGCGACGCCCACGGAGCGTCGGGCCGACGCCGGCCTGGCCGCGGCCCGGGCGGTCGTGCACCTCCGGGCCATGGCCGACTCGGGGGCGTTCGGCGAGCTCCGCGCCACGGTCGGCGGGCTGCACCTCCACCCCGGCCTGCCCAACGTCGTTCCCGGTCGGGCGACCTTCACGATCGACCTGCGCAACCCCGACGACGCCGCCATGGACCGGGCCGAGGCCGCGTTCGCGGCGTTCCTCCACGACCTCGAGGCCGAGCACGACGGCCGGCTCACGGCCACCACCCAGCGGCTCGCGCTCACCCGGGCGGTCGACTTCGACGAGGGCCTCCGAGGTGCCGTTGCGGCCGCCGCCGACGACCTCGGCTACTCGCGCCGCTCGCTGCGCTCGGGTGCCGGCCACGACGCCCAGGAGCTCGCCCACATCGGTCGCGCGGCGATGATCTTCGTGCCCGGCGAGCACGAGGGCATCAGCCACAACCCACGGGAGTACTCGACCCCGGAGGCCTGCCGCCGAGGCATCGACGTGCTCGCCACCGTGGCCGTCCGCCTGGCTCGCTGACGGGAATTGAAACGCGTTACAATTAGGGCCGTTGGACCCTAGGGAGCCGCGATCGTCCGTGCGATCGTCGGCGGCGCCCGGCCGCGGTGCGGGCGGGCGCACGTCTGGTTCCCCGTCGACCGGAGAGATGCCCCCATGACGCAGTCCGAGCCCGGCCCCACCCCGTCGCTGGAGGAGGTGCGCGAGCGGTACCAGCAGGAGCGGGCCAAGCGCATCCGCCGCGAGGGCGTGAGCCAGTTCCAGGAGCTCACCGGGGCGTTCGAGAAGTTCGACTTCGACCCCTTCCTCGAGGGCGACATCAGCCGGGAACCGGTGGACGAGGACGTCGAGGTGCTCGTGCTCGGTGCCGGCTTCGCGGGGATGCTCACGAGCATCAACCTCAAGTCCCAGGGGGTCGACGACATCCGGATCGTCGACGTCGCCGGCGACTTCGGCGGCACCTGGTACTGGAACCGCTACCCCGGCTGCATGTGCGACGTGGAGTCGTACACGTACCTCCCGCTGCTCGAGGAGACGGGCTACATGCCCACCGAGAAGTACGCGAGCGCGCCGGAGATCTTCGCCTACTGCCAGCTCATGGGCCGGCACTTCGAGCTCTACCCGCATGCCCTCTTCCACACCGAGATCGACGAGGCCGAGTGGGACGACGAGGCCGGTCGCTGGCGCATCACGACGAACCGGGGCGACCACATCCGGGCCCGGTTCTTCGTCACCGCCGGCGGCATCCTGGCCAAGCCCAAGCTCCCGGGCATCCCGGGGATCGCCGACTACGCCGGCGAGGCGTTCCACACGAGTCGGTGGAACTACGCCGTCACCGGCGGCGGGCCCACCGAGCGCATGGACAAGCTGGCCGACAAGCGGGTCGGCATCATCGGTACCGGTGCCACCGCCGTGCAGGTGGTCCCCCAGCTCGCCACGACCGCGAAGGAGGTCTACGTCTTCCAGCGCACGCCGTCCGCCGTGGGCGAGCGCAACAACGGCCCGACCGACGTGGAGTGGTTCAAGAGCCTGAAGCCGGGGTGGCAGCAGGAGCGCATCCGCAACTTCACCCAGGCGGTCACCGGGGCCAAGCCCGAGGTCGACCTCGTGAAGGACGGCTGGACCGAGTACATGTGGGAGGACACCCACGTGAAGGTCGACTCCCTCGAGGAGGCCGCCGCCCTCGAGCGCTCGGACTTCGAGAGCATGGAGAAGCTCCGCCGGCGCGTCGACGCCATCGTCGAGGACCCGGAGACCGCGGCCAAGCTCAAGCCCTGGTACGGCAAGCACTGCAAGCGCATGTGCTTCCACGACGAGTACCTGCCGTCGTTCAACCGTCCCAACGTGCACCTCGTCGACACCGACGGCCAGGGGGTCGAGCGCATCACCGCCGACGGCGTGGTCGTGGCCGGTGAGGAGTACCCGGTCGACGTGCTCGTGTTCGCGTCGGGCTACGAGGTCACCACCGAGCTGGCGGGCCGCCTCGGGTTCGACCCCAAGGGCCGCGGCGGCCTCGCGCTGTCCGAGCGGTGGTCCGACGGGCCCCACACGCTGTACGGCGTGCTCTCCGCCGAGTTCCCGAACATGTTCATGATCGGGATCGTGCAGGCCGGCTTCGGCACCAACTTCCTGCACTTCCTCGCCGAGTCGGCCAAGCACGTGGCGTGGACGATCGCCACCTGCGAGAAGGACGGCGTGGTGACCATCGAGGCCGACCCCGAGGCCGAGGAGGACTGGTGGCACGTGCTGCTCGACCAGTCGCGCCTGATCGCCGGCTACTCGGCGACGTGCACCCCCGGCTACTACAACAGCGAGCTCAGCCGCGACGAGAAGACCCTCCGGAACCTCGTCTACACCGGCAGCATCCTGGAGTACGCCGGCTTCCTCGAGCAGTGGCGTGACAGCGAGGACTTCCCCGGCACCAAGGTCGTCAAGGGCTAGCCACACGCGGCCGTCCGCCGCTCCCCCACGTCCGAGACGGCGCGGCGGCCCCCGCCTACGCTCGCCCGGCGTGGAGACGAACCCGAAGGTGGAGGCGTTCATCGGGCGGCAGGACCGGTGGGTCGCGGAGATGACCGCCCTGCAGCCGATCCTGCTCGAGAGCGGCCTGACCGCCGAGATCAAGTGGGGCAAGCCCTGCTACGGCCACGAGGGTCGCAACATCGCGATCTTCCAGCCCATGAAGAACTTCCTCTCCCTCATGTTCTTCAAGGGCGCCCTGCTGGACGATCCCGCCGGCCTCCTGCGGTCCCAGGGCGAGAACAGCCGCTCGGCGAAGCGCCTCGAGTTCACCTCGGTCGACCAGGTCACCGACCAGGCCGAGATCATCAAGGACTACGTCGCGGACGCCATCGAGGTGGAGGACAAGGGCCTCACCGTCGAGCCCGCCCCGGAGCTCGAGCCCTGCGCCGAGCTGGCCGATCGGCTCGAGGCCGACCCGGCGCTGCGCCGCGCCTTCGAGGCGCTCACGCCCGGGCGCCGGCGGGAGTACGACCTCCACATCCGGGACGCCAAGAAGGCCGAGACCCGTGAGGCCCGCATCGACCGTTGCGCCCCGAAGATCCTCGCCGGCAAGGGCTTCCGCGACTGAGCCTCCTACGCTGCCGAGCGTGGACGAGCTGGACGTGTACGAGGCCGTGAAGGACCTGTGCGTCACCGCCGACGCGGTGACGCCCACCGACGTGACGGAACGGCTGCGCAGCGACGACTTCGAGCAGGTGCGGGCCGCGCTCGACATGTTGGTGGTGCGCGGTCTCCTCTCGTCGACCGCCGGGTCCTCGGCCGCGACCTACCGGCCGGCGAAGGGGCACGAGGACTTCAACGTCTGAGGCGCGCCGGGCGGCCCGCCCGACGCACGGGCGCGTCAGCGGCGCTCGAAGCGGAGGTGGACGACCCGCTCCGTGGCCGTGTGCTCGACGCAGGTGTAGCCGGGCGGCGGTGACGACTCGGGGAAGACACGCTCACCGGCGCCGATGAGCATCGGCACGAGGACCAGGTGGAGCTCGTCGACCAGGCCGGCGCCGAGGTACTGGCGCACGCTGGTGGCGCCCCCCATGAGGCGGACGTCCTTGCCGTCGGCGGCGGCGAAGGCCCGCTGGAGGGTGTCCTCGATGCCGCCGGTGGCGAAGTGGAACGTCGTGCCCCCCTCCATGGGCAGGGGCTCGCGCTCGTGGTGGGTGAGGACGAACGTGGGGGCGTGGTACGGCGGGTTGGGGCCCCACCAGCCCGTCCAGCCGTCGTCGGTCCACGGCCCGCGGGAGGTGGTGAACATGTTGCGCCCGAGGATCACGGCGCCGATGTCGTCGAAGCTGTGGGCGACGTAGGGGTCGTCGGCGTTCTCCTCGCCGCCCTCGAGGCCCAGCATCTCGTTGCCGGACCGGGTGGCGAACATCCAGTCGGTGAAGCCCTCGACGTCGTCCCCGAAGGGTTGCTCGAGTCGCTGGTTCGGGCCGCTGGCGTAGCCGTCGATCGACATCATCAGGCAGCGGACGACGAGCTTCTGGTCGGGGTCGGGCACGGTTCGGGCTCCTCGGGGTGGCGGTCGGGCGGGGCTCAGGCGCCGGGGGTGGCGTCGTCGTCGGGCAACGGCGCGAAGCCGGCGGCGGCGTAGCGGCGCTGGTCCTCGGCGAAGCCGTCCCAGTCCCAGGGCGTGGGCCGGCCGGCGAGGGCGGGCTCGAGCCGGGACAGCGACTGGTGGAGGCCGACGATGTAGCAGTTCTCGATGGCGGTGGCGGGGTCGGTCACGAAGTGGCTGAGGCGCAGGATGCACCCGTCGCCGTCCGGCTCGAGCTCCCAGAGCAGTCGCGAGCCCTCGTCCACGTGGGTGTGCTCGAGCAGCACGGGCGGGTCGACGCGCAGCACCTCGAGGCTCATGGTCATGGGCTCGTCGCCCGACGCGGTCATGGTGATGTGGCCTCCCGGGCGGAGGTCCATCGAGATGTCGGCGGGGAAGGGCAGCCACCACTCCCCCAGGCGGGCTGGCTCGGTGATGGCGGCCCAGACCTCGGGGACGGGGTGGCGGAGGTGGCGCTCGAACCGGATCACGCCCCCGGTCTCGGTCTGCTCGATGGTGCCGTCGGGGTCGGGGGTCATGGCGTGTCCTCGTGGTCGGTTTCGTCGGTGGCGGACGGATCGGGGCCGGCGTCTTCATCGGTCGTGCTGCGACCGGGTGGCGGCGGGCTGGTGCGGTCGAGGTGGCGCTCGAGGGCGTCGAGGCGGCCCGCCCAGAACCGTCGGTACGGGCGGAGCCACTCGTCGAGCTCGGCGAGCGGCTCGGGCCGCAACCGGTAGAGCCGTCGTTGGGCGTCGGCCCGGACGTCGACCAGGCCCGCCTCCCGCAGGATCCGCAGGTGCCGCGAGACCCCCGGCTGGTGCAGGCCGGTCAGCTCGACCAGCTCGCCGACCGAGTGCTCCTGGCCTCGCAGGAGGTCGAGGAGCTGTCGGCGGGTGGGTTCGGCGATGACGTCGAACACGGCGGCGGCAGGCACGTCCGTGAGCATACAGAGCCGTGTATATATGTCAATACATATGTGTGGTGGGAGGTGCGTCATCCCCCCGGGTACGGTCGGCGCCGTGAGCAGCCCGGAGCTCCGCGTGGTGCTCGGCGACATCACCACGCAGGACGTGGACGCCGTCGTCAACGCTGCCAACTCGTCCCTGCTCGGCGGCGGCGGGGTCGACGGGGCGATCCACCGGGCCGCCGGCCCCGAGCTGGTGGCCTACTGCCGGACCCTCGGCGGCTGCCCGACGGGCGACGCCAAGGTGACGCCGGGCTTCGCCCTCCCGGCTCGATGGATCATCCACACCGTCGGGCCGGTCTGGCGCGGCGGCCACGACGGCGAGCCCGAGCTGCTGGCCTCCTGCTACCGCACCTCGCTGCAGCGGGCCGACGAGGTGGGCGCCGCCGGCGTCGCGATCCCGGCCATCTCGACGGGCATCTACGG
>WBZL01000572.1_pt1 | contig 41119 bp, 26 predicted proteins | sample 5204291 | NCBI WGS metagenome assembly WBZL01 (sample SAMN12344345, study PRJNA552823) | activated sludge metagenome | biome: Activated sludge suspended growth; feature: Nitrification reactor; material: Wastewater; isolation source: activated sludge from nitrification reactor of wastewater... | reverse complement strand
TCATTGTGTGTTATCTCTCCGCTTTGGACCCTTGTGCCGGAAGTAACTGCACCGAGTGAACCTCTTCTGGTTGAAACGTCAAGTCCTGCTCCTGTTTTTCCTGCTCTGGTGATTACGAGCGAGTATTGAGCAGATTGTCCTGCAACAACTGAATCAGGACCGTTGATTGTTACGGTCACGCCTGCCGTGGACGAAGAACCGTGGCAGCCTCCGCAGCCTGAGGTTGAAGTCTTTCTTGTTCTTCCTGTTCGTCCGTCAATATCAGCCAAAAGGGAAATACTGATAGACAGAAGAACTACTGTTGCCAAAAGCCCGATGAAGATTTTACCTGTTTTCATTGTTTGATTTTTTCTTTCCGGCAGATTGAGTTGCCTGCCTGTAAAATTTTTATTGTAATTCACTAACCATTACTATAACAAGTTTCATGCCACCGAAATATTTTCAATTAATAGGGATTTTGGGTAAGTCCACATCACAGATTCCCCACAGTGTAGATTAATTCTACAATTGATGAGCCATAAAAGTCGAGTACGGCATCAATATTCATCTGCATTGCGCAAGGCAATTTAGTATTTTTGCCTCAAAACAATTTCTATGAGCAGATCATCTTGGGCCGGAAGAACTGCGTTAGTCATTCTTTCGATTGGAATAATTGCAAGTCTGGTACTATGGCTTTATGTTGTGATACCTCAAGTCGGTAAGGATGATGTAATGAGTCTTACTGACATAAAATTACTTGTACTAATGTTGTTGCTCCTGTTATCTCCATATATATCTTTGATACTGTTTGTTTGGCATTATACTCACACCCGGAACTCCATGTTAGTTCTCCTTGGCGGCTCATTTCTCATTACTGCTCTTGGAATTTTCGCATTGGCAGATTCAGTATATATAAATCCGGATGCACAAAGCGCCATGTCGCTATTCATTGTTCCTGTCTTTCAATGGATAGCTCTGATATTATTAATCGGAGTGTGTAAGTTTATAAAGAATGCCGGCGGCAGGAAGGATATCTGAATTCATATCTGTCCAAAACGTTTTCAATTTCTTCAAGAGAAATGTTTAAGAAGATATGAAGCAAGAAGTTATTCCGCTTTCTTTTGAACGACCAAAAGAAAGCTTGGCAAAGAAAAGTCGCCCGCTGCACCCTAATTGCCTAAAATTGCTCGGTGCGGCTACGAGAATTTCAACTCCTCACCCAAACGTTAGCACGTTTGGGTTCGTCAAACAGGAAATTCTCGTTCACGCCGCCCCTCGCAATTTCTTAACGGCAATTAGGCTGAGGCGGGTTGTTTTTCCGAACCGCATATTTTCCAGCATTCCAGTTTGATTTCTAAAGAATTTTCGAAATACAAAAATGTTTTGGACAGCAATGATCTGAATCAGTCCCACTAGAAATGAAAAACAGCGGTCAAAAATATTCAACTGATTAATCACTCCTGTTTTTCTATTTTCATGACCTATGAATGGAATTCCAAGAATACTTATAGTTGATGACGAGCCCAACTCAACGGCACTAATGAAGAAAGTGCTTGAGAAGAAGGGTTATCAGGCAGATACCGAGAACATAAGCACCAAAGCAAAAGAGCTGGTTGAATCCGGCGAATATGACATTGTAATATCGGATCTTCAGATGCCGGATGTTTCTGGACTCGATCTGTTAAAAGTGAAGCCTGACAACTGTCATTTCATTATGGTTACTGGATACGGCTCGGTTGATTCTGCTGTTGAATCCATGAAGCAAGGTGCATTCGACTACATTATGAAGCCGTTCAACATAGAAGAGTTTGCAATAAAAGTAAAGAAGGCGGCTGACAATCTCAACATCTCAAAACAACTTTCAGAGCTTAGGGCACAGGTTGAAATCAGCAACTCATTTTCCAACATTGTTGGAAAGAGCAGGAAGATGATGAATGTATTTGAGTTGATAAAGAATGTTGCAAAGAGTGATATCAATGTACTGATTGAAGGACAGAGCGGTACCGGAAAAGAACTTGCCGCAAGAGCAATTCATCAGCAGAGTAACAGAAAGAACGGGCCGTTCATTGCGATCAACTGCAGCGCGATCCCGGATAATCTGCTTGAGAGCGAACTCTTCGGTCATACCAAGGGAGCATTTACCGGCGCGATAGATTCACAGCGCGGAGTATTCGAACAGGCAAACGGAGGTACACTTCTTCTTGATGAAATTGCCGACATGCCGTTTCACCTGCAGTCAAAGCTGTTGCGTGTAATTGAGAACTGGGAGATCAAACCTCTGGGAAGCGACAAAGTAAAGAAGTTTGATGTCAGACTGATCTCATCGACGAATCAGAATCTCAAAGACATGATCGCGCTGAAAAAATTCCGGGATGATCTTTATTACAGAATATCATCCGTAACTATCACGCTTCCGCCGCTTAATGAAAGAAAGGATGACATTGTGCCATTGGCTGAGCACATACTTAAGAAGCTCTCCGAGAAGCTTGACCGTCAGCTTACGCTGGATTCGGGTGCAATAGAAACCCTGTTGAGGCATGACTGGAACGGAAATGTTCGCGAACTGGAGAACGTAATAGAGAGAGCCTCGATCACATCTCAGAATGACACATTGACCAAATCAGAGTTTCGCTTTCTCACTGAAGGAGAGAATCCAGACTCGTCGCTTGACGGTTTTGAATCAGCACAGGGACTGAAAGACATTGAGAAACTTTACATCACAAAGATCCTGAGCGAGAACAACTGGAACAAACTGAAGGTAGCTCAGATGCTGGGAATAGACAGGAAAACGCTGTATAAGAAGATTAGGGAGTATGGTCTTGAATAGAATTAGAAATTAAGAATTAGAAATTAGAAATAGTTTTTCTGGAAATTCTTGTCTGTTAAATTTTTCTTCAATCCCTTTTCCTGCAAACAACCTTCGCTGAATAGTCTATTAAGGCATATAGCAGAACATTGGTTATAGCAGGTCAATTCGAAATGAAACATCAACATACAAAGCTGTTGAGATAATTGGCAACGAAAAAGATCACATTCATATCATACTACGAGTATTGCTTTTGTTGAGATTTGCTTTTTTAGTGGACCTGCTCTTGTACAGTATATAAAACTAAGATTGAAAAATTTTTCCGCAAACATTTAGCACAGCTCGTTGAACATTGCAGGTATTAGATGTAGCAATGAATGAGCCTTCTATATATTCCGTAACCCGGAACAGAAGATGAATTCATTGGCAATATTGGAAGTTCCAGTGCACAGAACTATATTTATGCTGCGGAGTTCCTGAGTACTCGGAGACCAAGCCGAGCGCGAGTGAAGAATCTCTTTTACACAACAGATTTCAGTCACTTATGAATTGCGGAAACACTTTCATTTTAATATTGAAATGAGGAATTTCTCTTGCACAAAAATAATCTACAGTCTCCTCGTCCTCAATCATTATACCCAAAGTAATTATTCCGGACTCACAATTAATTTTTCAAATTATAAACAGATAGCATTAAAATGAAAAAATCATTTCTATTACTCGCAGTTTTAATTCTTGTAACAGTAACAAATTCATATTCACAATACGGTCACAGCAGAGGCCGGGTAAATAGTGATTTTACTTCACCTGCATGGAAGGGGAGATTTACCGATTTTCCCGGAAGTGCCTTTTCCTGCGGTGAGGATTATACTCATTCATATACTGGTGCGATTCCATGTAATCTGGATGGCGTACCGAATACACCATTCTACTGCCTGGATCTTTGCACACCACTCAGTCTCGGTGATTCTATTCGTGACTCTGTATCTACAAATCCGGTGGCAATATATATCACTAATACTTACTATCCTTCTCATACGGGTTATGCAGGAGAGCTTCCTGATCCAAGAGATGAGGCTTGTGCAGTTCAAATGGCAATATGGCATTTCACAAATGAATTGGTGATCGATTCCGTAACAATGTATGGAGGAGATGTGGGAGGTGCGGCCATCAGGGCTCGGGCACATACAATAGTTGACGAAGCAATTGCAAGCGGATTCTCCTATTTTCCGATACAAACTCTGCAAATCTTGCCCGCAGAAGATCCAAACAACTTCTACGTCAGAACACTTGATACCGCCGGAAATCCTATAGCAGTAAATGACATTTTGCTTTCAATTACCGACGGAGGTTCATTAAGTACAACGACTGTAAATACTGATCACACAGGGAATTCTCCTGTTGTAACAGTAACCAATCCTTATCGCTATAGTATAATAGGAGCAACAGCCAAAGTTCAGGTTCAGGGAGGAGCTACATATTCAGGCTTGAATGAGACAATACAACTTGTTGTATTGGGCAAGACCACAACTGCTATAAAAACTGTTTTTATGTTATGGGCTACATTACCGGTTGAACTATCTTCTTTCACAGCATCTCTAAACAACAGAGATTTATATCTGAACTGGAGCACATTGACTGAAAGTAATAATTCAGGATTTGATATAGAAAGAAAGGCATTTACAACAGATAGCTGGACAAAGGTCGGATTTGTAACCGGTAACGGAACAAGCAGCGTCCCTCACGACTACACATTTTGTGACAGAAATCTTACTTCGGGAATTTACACTTACAGACTGAAGCAAACAGACTTTAACGGTAATTACGAATATCACAATCTTAACGGAGAAGTGATCATAGGAGTACCAAAGAGTTTGCAACTGATTCAGAACTATCCGAATCCTTTTAACCCTTCAACAACAATAAGTTTTGAAATGCCTGTTGCAGGAAAGGTTACTTTGAAAGTATTCAATACATCAGGCAAAGAAGTGGCTGCTTTAGTAAATGAAGAAAGATCGGCAGGTTATTATACAGTGAACTTCGATGCTTCAAATCTTTCAAGCGGTGTATATTATTGCAGGCTAGAAGCGAACGGAGTCATCAAAGTAATGAAGATGGCACTAGTAAAATAATTTGCTCCAAGAGATTTGGTCTCTTGGTGAAGCCTGCTGCCGACATGCCGCCCCTACCGGGCAAGCAATTAGATAGTACCGACGAACAAAAGGTGCAGTAAAGCTTTTCAGATTGCTGGATTATGGAAGTTTCCGCAAAAATGAATAGACTACAGGATTTTCATGAGTTAAGTTGCATCTAATTCTAGTTTAGCGATCATTCAAGAAAACTAAAAATTTTAAAGGGGGAAAGAATATGAAATTCGAATTCAGTCCGCACGTTGCATTTCAGGTAAAAAATTATGAACAGGCCGTTAAGTTTTATAAGGATGTTATCGGCATGGAAGAAGTGAGCACATCTGAATCAGAAACTCATCTTAAATGCGGTCCGATAAATTTTTATGTGGAAAATTCAGACGGCGGATTCACATTCTTTGAATTCAAAGTAGAGAGTGTTGCAAAGGCAGAAGAACTTCTTGAAAGCAACGGCTGCAGAGTTACTCATACTTATAATGAAAAGAGCAAGATGTTTGCCGATCCGTTTGGTATGAGATTTCACATCTGGGAAGACTGAATGTTTCCCCTAATCAACTGCCTTATGGAAACAAGATGTGAGAGCAGTGCAAGCGGAACAAGATAGCCGGGCAGCCAGACAAACGGAAAATATAGCACTCCGGTATTTGGCATGTCAAATGCCAACTTCTGAAATACTGTCGGCGCGGAAAGAACTGCGTGTGCAACTATGTTTATGAGTAACAAAAGACAAAGCACATTCCAAAGCAGCATTGATCTATTTCCTATCAACTTCCTGTTGAAATAAAGATAACCAATTACAGGCGCGGAAACTCCGGCAAGTATATCGAGATTCCTTCCTTCAAATGTCATGAGCACAGGTATGAACGAAGCGAGATGCAGCCAGTATAGAACAAGTTCAACAGGAAAGCGGAATGACTGAAGATAAGTGAGATGTCTCAGATCAAATGTGTCAATGAGCCCTCTTCCCTTGCGGGTTGCAAACAGCATAATGACAGTCAACAATGGCGGCGCAACAAGCAGTGCAAACCTCGGTGGTATGCCTTTCTCAAACAGGTAGAATCCTGAAATTGAAATTGCAGATTGAAGCAGAAGCCAAATCAATGAAACGATAAGGACAATTTTGTTCTTCCGTGTAGCAAGATAGAACATATACAATGCAAAGACAGTGGTCAGGAAAAATACTGCAGTCACATAATATGGAATGGTGTCAATCACCGTTGATGAATTTAAAATGAGACATACAGGCTCAGCCCTAATGAAAGATCCGAGATATCGGATTCTTCCGAGTCAGTCATAAATGTATGCCGCAATTTAATGTACGGATTAGTGCCAATGTTGTCCGTGAACGCAATCAGCATGCTGAATGAGAGTTGTGGAAAGTATCCCTCCTTATTGAAGTCAGTAAAATAACCTCCGCCAAGAGTCAGAAAGAAAGCAGCGAAATCGCGTGCTTCAATGGCAATGTCATAGTTATATGAAAATCTTAAGTGATTGACTCTGGTTTCCCTGAATATCAGCGAATATTCCGCAGCTATTCTACCGTATGGATAACTCCCAAACGATACTTCCTTTGTGATTCCTGCATAGAATTTATCTCCCTCAATCATAAGTATAGGGTTCAGCGGAAACAAGGCGAGCGCAACCTCTCCAATTGACTCGGCAGCCAAAGTGGATGATCTGTCCTTTGGATTCATTGTAAGAGGCGGAACGGATTGTGCTGCTGAAGTCTGCGCAAGCACAAAAAGCAGGATAAAGATCACAATAATTTTTCTTGTCATCATTGATCTCATTTTTGCGATTTGAAATTGAAACTATTTATATCCTGAAGTGCGGATAAATCCGCTTTCTTTATACAAACTCATTGTAAACTTCGAGAACCTTTTTGTAATCATTGATCGCCTCATCCTTGTCCTGTTCATTACGTGCATTTGAAATTGTAAAGTCTATCGCACGAAGCTTTCCTGCGCATTCGGTTGCCTTGGAAAGTTTTTCAGAGATCGTCAATTGCTTCTGAAGTCCCGTGAAGATTGTTGCCGTAGCAGTAAAGACTGCCACGATACCGCATGTCCATTTCCAGGCGGGCGGACCTTGTCCTGCAAGCGGACCCATTAAAGCTGTTGAGCCGGCAAGCAATGTTGCAAGCACGCTTGCAATCAAACTGATAATAATGAATGCAGAATTTGTCTTCCGCAATTTTGCCACACTTGCTTCTGCCTTCTGCAGACTCTTCCTGATTTCTTCTGTCAACTGATCTTCCTCCCGTAAACTGTTGCGGTGAACTTCTCACCGCTTCAGAATTTTAAAATGCTTTACTGCAAAAATAGTAATTGCAATTATTTCTCGTTCGGATAATTTCATTGCCATTTAAATTTTGATTAGCCGCGAAGGAGTGCAATAATCTTGTCAAACTTTCGGGCTTCTCTTTCTTGAGTGGGTTTATGTGTTTGGAAAATTTTAGGTTTGGTATTCATCTATTCGTGGCAAAGGAGATGTTAGCCACGAATGCACGAATGTCTAATAACTTGTTTGTCACTTCCTCACCGGCATTCGTCACTTAGTTGCTGTAACTTTGCCGTTCTCAATCAACGAACAGAAAAACAATTCGTTGCTGAGAAAAGACAATTGAGCAGAATCCAAACATTGAAGGGGTGACATTGCATAGTATAAAATATGACAATACCCATACGGAGTAATGATGTTGCTTGTATCCTATGCTATTATCTTTCAAGCTGTTCAGGCTTCAATCTTCCGGTTTGAACTTTCGCATCCTGGTTTTCACAACCCCCATGTCCCCCGCCTGCATTGCTACAGTAATCACACTCTCCGGCGGGCAGGCCTTTAAAAGGGAGTATTGTTCTCCGCAGTGTTCGTCACGAATGAATTTGACTTGAGATAAGTCATGTCAATGATTTCTTTTGCTTTTAAAAATTCACAGATCAAGATATATGATCACATGGAAATTAAATTTCATCTTTACAATCTGTTTGCTGTTGAGTCTGTCAACATCGATAGGCTGTGCCGATCCGATTTCAGGAAGAAGTTACTATGTAAGTCCCGAAGGCAGCGACAGCAATGACGGCAGGTCACCGGCAAGGCCCTGGAAGACGCTAGCAAAAGTGAATGCTGCAACATTCAAACCGGGAGATACTATTAGATTTGAAGGAGGCAATACTTTTGATAGTGATGAGCTGATTTACAGTTCATCTCTTTTTGTTTCAAATTCAGGAACAATAGATTCACCGATAGTCTATACGAGTTATGGCGGAGAGCGTGCAACGATCAATGCGGATTCCGTAGGGATAATGTGTTCAGGAAAAGAGTATGTGGAAATTCGCAGCATTAATGTTTCCGGAAACTTCAATCCGTTTGATCAGCGGGATGCTGTGGCTTTTAACAACATCGGACTCTGGTTCATCAATCATAATTCAAACAGGAAACTAAAGGGGATTAAGATCGACAGTTGCGGATTTACCGGCTTGCAGTCCAATGCAATAAACATTACCGCATACAATGAAAACTCACCGCAGGTTGGAGGATACGAAGGGGTTGAGATCACAAATTGCAGAATTGATTCAATCGGTCATATCGGAATTATAATGAACTGGTCAGCATCATATCTGCATTCATTCTCAGATTATCCTCTTACAAATATTACAATAAGAAATTGTGAGATCTCGAGAGTTACAGGTCTTTTCAACAAGTTCATTCCAGGCACAAAGAGACATGATACTTATACAGGCAACGGAATCTTCATTTCACACGCAGATTCTCTAATGATAGAAAGAAATACGGTCTACAGTTGCGGGGGATCAGGGTTTGATACGATAATCGGTTCGGGACCATCAGGCATTGAAGCAGCCGCAAGTATGAATGTAACTTGTCAGTACAATGAGATCTATGATATCAAAGCATCCACCGGTTCAGACGGACACGGAATGCATTTTGGCGACGGGGTTCAGTACAGCATAATGCAGTACAACTATTCACATGACAATGACGGACCCGGTTTCAGTTTTCATTGTTATGGGAATTCGCATCCGTTGCCTAACAGCAATAATACTTTGCGATACAACATCAGCACAAGAAACGGCAGGAACTCTGTATATAATGCTTGTGAGATTCTTGTCAGTTCGTTCAATCCGAAAACAACAAGTGACATCAGTATTTACAATAATACAATTTATGGTGTCAGGCAGAATTCTATAGAGATGTCCGTGATCGAAGTGGAAAGAAGCGCAACAAACATCTCATTCCGAAACAACATAATCATTTCTGATGATGCAAAGATCTTTCTTGTAAACATTCACCCGTTGCAGAATCCTACCGGTGTAATATTGCAGAATAATCTTTACTGGTCAACAAAAGACTCTTACATATTCCGCGAAGGGCAGGATACATTTTATACTTATGAATCATGGCAAGCAGGTTCTTCCGGGGCAGTTGTGCGTGAAAAGCTTGCCGGCAAGAATTCCGGCATTGTCGGAAATCCAAATGTCAGGCTTCCATCCGAAGCTCTGAAAGTCAACAACGCTTATAGTCTAAGTACAATCAGTGACTTCAGGCTTGAAGCAAATTCGATTGCATCTAACACGGGACTTCAACTGAATAAACTTTTCGGAATTGATCCCGGGACAACGGATTTCTTCGGCAACTCACTCTTTGGAATGGAAAAATTCAGTATTGGAGCACATCAGGTGTTGTTGAGGTGATTTGTATGTTGAATGAGGGTCCGCTTTGTCTTATTCGCTGCTGATGATAAAACCTGTAAATGAAAGTATCATTGCAGAGTCTGTCGCATACAAAGATGATGATTGCACGCACGGTGTATCTCTGGACGTGACTATGCGAAGACAATGATGTTAGCCACGAATACATAAATATTTGAGTGTCTCATAACTTTTTTGCCACTACCTAAACGGCTTTCGTCATTTAGTTGCTGTAACTTTGCCGTACTCAATCAACGAGTAGAAAAACATTTATTTGCTGAGAAAAGACAATAGAGCAGAATCCAAACTCCGAAAGGGTGACATTGCATAATACAAAAGTAAATATTACCCAAACGGTGAAATGATGTTGCTTGTATCCTGTACAAAAATCTTGTCAGCCCTTCGAGCTTTCTCACTCAGGTGAGATTAGTTGTTCAGTTGAATTATTGATTTGGTATTTGTGAATTCGCGGCAAAAGTGTTAGCCACGAATGCACGAATAATATTCTATAAATCCATTTTGAGCAGATATGAAACCACCCCTTCGGGATTAAGATATTGCTTGTATCCTGTACAAAAATCTTGTCAGCCCTTCGAGCTTTCTCACTCAGGTGAGATTAGTTGTTCAGTTGAATTATTGATTTGGTATTTGTGCATTCGCGGCAAAAGTGTTAGCCACGAATGCACGAATAATATTCTATAAATCCATTTTGAGCAGATATGAAATCACCCCTTCGGGATTAAGATGTTGCTTGTATCCTGTGCAATAATCTTGTCAGCCCTTAGTGCTTTCTTTCTCAGGTGAGATTAGTTGTTTAGTTGAATTATTGATTTGGTATTCGTGTATTCGCGGCAAAAGTGTTAGCCACGAATGCACGAATCTTTTGAATGGCTCGTGATTTGTTTGCTTCTATCTGATAAGCACCATCCTGCTTCTCTCAACTCTGTTTCCTGCTGTCAGCACTGAGTAATACACACCGCTCGGCAGATCAGCCGCATTGAATTCAACTTCATAACTCCCCGCATTTTGCTTTGAATCAACGAGCGAAGTAATGAACCTGCCTGCTATGTCAAAGACATTTAGCCGGACGTAATTGGTATTCAGTAATTTGTATGTGATCTTCGTTGACGGATTGAAGGGGTTGGGGTAATTGCACAGATGAACATTTTCCAGCCTGCTGATCTCTGAGTTGTCTGCATTGCTATCCCTGAACTGTCCTTCAAACGGATCTATCGTGTAAAGTACTTCGCCTGTCGGACTGAACTTTCTAATCGCATAGTAAGCATGTGATTCATTCCATGATTGCGCAACGAGGTAAGTGTTTCCAGAAGAATCCAGTTCAACCACCGCGGCTTTGTTCATGTTATCATTTACCGCTCCGTTCCTTGTGAACGATGGAACGAACACATTATCAAAATCTTTTTGAGGATATCCCTGCACCTGATTGTATGCCGCGAGATAGTATCCGTTCTGAGTGCTGTCGCTTGTGCCTGCTATATAGATGCGGCTGTTCTTCACTTTTACGGAAGATGCCTTATCATTGCCGCTGAGGGAATCATAGAATATCACCGAAGGAGTGTTCCAACCGTATGAACCGTCGTCTTTGTTGTACTTCATAGTGACAAAGTCGTATCCGTTTCCCGCATTCACATCAGTATAGCCGGTCACATATAAATTGCCTGCCGGATCTGCCGCAACGGCAGTCGGTATGCTGACGGAACTGCCGCCTCCGCTAAAATCTCTGATCCAGTAAAGTGAGCTCGTGTTGTCATCCTTAAAATAGTATGTAAGAAAATTATTTCCGCCTTGTCCGAACGGCTTGTCTGTAACAACAACAACTGCGGTTCGCGACTTCTGAAGCGGCGGCGCATCCCAGATCTTTGCAAATATGAAAGCTGTCGGAGTTTCATTGGTATGCTTCCTGTTTACTATCTCAGTTCTTGCATTCATTCCGTTAAGATCGCATGTGTAAAGTATGATGTCATTCTTGTACGTCTCGCCGTTGTATGTGTATCCGATCACATAAACAAAATTTCCGTCAACAAGAACATCTGTGGCAACATCATCTCTGTTGTATTCGCTGTTGTTGAATGTGCGGGTCCAGATGGTGTCGCCGAAGCGGTCGAATTTCGTCAGAAAGAAATCTTTTAAATTACGTGAAGTCGTGTATCCGGCTGCATAGAAATATTCTCCTTCTCTGGCGATTCCATAGAATTTGTCCTCCTTAGGGTAGTCAAGTTTCTTGACCAAAGAAATATCTCCAAGAAGAGCATTATGCTTTAAAATGCACAAGTCCGTGAAACGATTTTCGGATTTAAGGAAACCACAAACAAAAACATTCAATTCACCGTCAAGTACAAGATCCATTCCTCTGTCGAAGCCCGGATTCTGGTAACTGACACTCCATTCATGGTTTGTGCTGGTTGAAGGAAACTTGGTAGTTACAATGTCAAAGTTTCCGTCATATCCTGTTATGTAAAGATTGTCTGCCGTGTCGAGATAAGTCTTGAACGGATGATTCTCGGGAATTTGGGCTTTGATGTAACTAAAGGAAGCCACGATGGAAATAAACGCGGCTAAAAATTGTAGTGTTCTTGCTTTCATGGTTTGCTCCTTACTGTTTTACTTTATCAAAATTAGTTTCTTCGTTTGAACAACACTTCCATTGGCAATCAGTGAATAGAAGTAAACGCCGGTTGGCAACTCAAATGAGTTTAGCAGCAATTCATGTACACCTGGCGGCGTGCGCTTGTCAGTAAGAACACGAACCTGCTCGCCGAGTATATTTGTAAGTACGATCTTGACATCAGCGCTTCTTCTTAAGCTGAACCCAATAGTGGTGACCGGATTGAATGGGTTTGGATAGTTTTGGTATAACTCGAAATCACAGGGAAGTTGTTGCGATTCATTGCCAATGTAACTTATTCCTCCATTGGTTGTCCTTAGTATGGTCCCGAAGAAGCCAGTCATTATTCCGTTAAGCGAGTCTGAAAAGTTAATGCAAGTAATATAGTTTCGAGTCACGGCCTTTGAGATCGTCCAATTTAAACCGCCATTCTGAGTGTATAGAATTTCACCATACAATCCCGTTGCAAAGCCCTTAAATGAATTCATAAAATGAATTGTGGAAATTATTACCCCGGGATTTCCCGTCGAGTATCCCAGCCAGGATACTCCCGAATTGGTTGTCTTATAGAAAGTATTGGAACCTCCTGCAGTATAACCTGTATGGCTGTTTGGGAAGGACATGTCTGAACCCTTGCCTGAACTTGAGTATCCAACTGTAATCCAATTTTGCCCTCCGTTAGTCGTTCTTGTAATACTTGCGTCAAAACAAGCAACCCCAGTATTTGAATCAAAGAAATGTAAAGCATTGATCCAACCACTATCCTGTGAATAAAATGATCGACTCCAATTCAGTCCGCCATCGATTGTTTTGATTATTGTTCCCGTTCCAATGGAGTCACCGGAAGTAAACCCACCTCCGCAGTATCCCGTCTCATTGTTGACAAAAAATATTTCAAACAAATTTATCCTCGTACCGCTGTTAAGGAAAAACCAGTTCGTTCCCGCGTTCGTCGTTTTCAATATAACTCCGCTGTCGCCTGAGATGTAGCCGGTGTTAGCACTTGGAAACATTACATCCCAAAGCACTTCTCTTGTTATCTGTGGGTAGAAACTCCAGTTCGTTCCTCCATTCGTTGTCTTCTGCAAAGTTCCTTCCTCGCCAACCGCCCAGCCCGTGCTTGCATTTATGAAGTGAGTTCCGTGAAGATCAAAATATCCACCGTTAAGAATAGTCCAGTTTTCTCCTGAGTTTGTTGAGCGGAAAACATTAGCGCCTCCGCCTGAAACATAAGCTGTGTTTGTATCGATCATGTCGGTTGCCCAGAATATTCCTATGCTTGAGCTTCTCTGGAAATAATTAAGATAAGTAGTATCTCTGATCCAGTTTACACCCGAATTTGAGGTACGAAGCAATGTGCCATAGTCGCAAGCGATAATTCCATATTTGTTTCCGCTGAAAGAAATATCTCTCACCGCATCAACGCCTCCGTCTAACGTTGGGATATTTAAAGATTGTATGAGCCAGTTCTCTCCGCGGTTGGTGGTCTTGTACATGGTGCCGTTAGTGTTGTTGACCACACCTATTACAGTATTGGTATCTATTGCAGCTATTCCCGACACCTGATCAAACGGAAAGAACGTCAGATTCTGAACAACCCATGTAGAGCCGCCGTTTGTGGTGAGAAGTAGTCTAGTCGTCCCTCCTATCGCTCCGAAGTTCTCATCGAAGAAATTGACGCAAAGAAAAGATGCACCAGTTGGGCTCGTCTGCTGAAACCAGTTTGCTCCTGCATTAGTGGTCTTGAAAATTCTTCCGCCGCTTCCTACTACAAATCCCGTTGTGGAGTTTACAAAGTCAACATCCTCATATATCACTCCCGCCTGAAACTGAATTACGCTCCAGCTATCACCTGCATTTGATGAGCGAAGTATCAGTCCGCTGTCACCCACGGCAACAAGTACATTGGCATTGCCGGGCGCAAAATCTATTCCCCACAGTTGCGACTTTTTCGGATTGTTGAGCGTGAACCAGTTGAAGCCGCCGTTGGTTGACTTCACGATCGTACCCACATCACCTACAGCATATCCCGTCTGATGATCCACAAACTTCACATCCTTCAGACTGTTGCCCGTCGGCAGCGGCTGTTGCCAGAACCATGATGACTGTCCGGATGCTGCTCCCGAAAAAATCACAAATAATAGTATGACGCTGACGAGATTCATTTGCTTTCTTATAGTTGGACAAAATTAAGAATACTTATCCGCCATGTCAAATTGTAAAAAATCGATTTTGTGAAACGGGTTTGAAGAAATGGATCAAAAGCCATATCAGAAGGGGTTTTGAGCATAATGCCGCAGATTCTGTTGCTGCAGAAGTTGATTGTTGAGACGCTGTTTAAGCTTATCTATCAATTTAGTATTAGTGCATTCGCGGCAAAAGTGTTAGCCACGAGTGCACGAATAATATTCTCTGTCCCCGCTGAGTCTCAGCTTCACCGGACTCAGCGGGAAGACTATACCGGTATCACGGCTCTGAGTCCCCGCAGAATAAGTAGATAAGATTAACCTTGTTGAATGCGGGAGACTCAGAGCGGACAATGAATCCTAATCCCTTACTTAAGCAGAACCATTCTTACAACCGAACTGAAATCGCCGGCTGCCATCCTGCAAAAATACACTCCGCTCGGAAGGCGTGAAGCATCAAATGTTGTTTCATAAGTCCCGGGCTGAACCGCTTCATCTATAACCCTTGATGTTTCCCTTCCGCCGATATCATATACAACTATTTCCACATCCGAATAATAAGGTACGTCAAACCTCAGCTTGGTAACCGGATTAAAAGGATTCGGATAATTTCCATACAGCCCGAATTTCTCCGGCAGGCTCACGTCTGACCCTGTCAGCTGCGTCAGCAGAGCAGTTCTGAATGCAAATACATCTGACCATTTGCTTTCTCCTATTGTATTCAATGACCTTACTTTCCAGAAATACAGTGTGTTGTTATTGAGAGAACCAGGTTGAACTTTATATTGAGACAGTGTAATGGTATCTGATGTCAGTATCACATTGCTGAAGTTCACATCCGTGGCCACATTGAGCTGATAACCGGTTGCAAGCATTGCATCACTCCAGTTGAGCAATGCTACAGCAGATACATTGTTTGAATTGTTGATTGGAGATACCAGTAATGGCGCAACAGGAAGCCCCGAACCGTACGTGGCGGTTTTGAATTTATACACCTGCGACCAGTTGCTTGTCCCGATATGATTCAAGGCCTGCACCCTCCAGAAGTAATTTGTATTGAAATCAAGTGTGCTGTCAGGCAGAGTATACTCTACCTGCAGAATCGTATCTTTACCGAAAGTCAAAGTGCCGAAAGTGCTGTCTACAGATACTTGCAGTTTGTAATGAGATACATACGAAGATGCCATCCATCTAAAATAACCCGGAAGCAAAACATTGACTGCCCCGTTTGAAGGAATCTGGAGACCCGGTGTGCTTGGCATTCCTATCTGGACGGTTCTGAATCTCCAGGCTGCAGACCAGTCGCTGGAGCCGCTTGAACTGTTAGCCCTTGCTCTCCAGTAATAAACGGTGTTGTAAGTCAGTAAGGGTGATTGCACCGAATATGATGAATTCGAAAGCAATCTTGCATCAGCAATTACATTCTGGAACAGGGAATCTGTTGCTAGCGTCATGTCATAGTTTATTGCATTTACTGAATTTGACCAGTCCAAAACAACAGAAAGTAGCACTCCCGTCTGTCCGTTTGAGGGTGATAACAAGACCGGCGGCGGAGCTCCGGTTGATGTTGAGAAAACCCATCGCTCACTCCACGGTCCGTATCCATTTGCGTTAAAACCGCTGATCCTCCAGTAATATGTCGTGTTACTGTTCAGATTTCCTGAAGCAGCAGTGTAACCGGTTGTGGTAATGTTGGATACATTTATTGCTGTCATGCCGAATGAAGAGTCTGATGAAACCTGTATTCTATAGCTTGTAGCTCCAACTACTGCCGACCAGGCAAAGGAAGGAGTGGTTGTAAAAACTACTGAACCATTAGCCGGACTTTGAAGAAGCGGAGCTGCCGGAAGTTGGCTGATGACCGTAAATGACCAAGGCTGTGAAAATGCTCCAATTCCAAACTGGTTCTTACCGTTTGCCCGCCAGAAATATGTAGAATCGTGGTTGAGAACGGAAGAGGGCACCAGAAATTCAGAAAGTGGATTATAATCCGAAGTATAAACAGGGATCAGGAATGTTGGTTCCCTGGAAATCTGGACGGAATAAGTTAAAGCATTTGGCACATCGGTCCAATCAAGTAAAGGAGTTACAGAAACATTTATTGAACCGTTGGGAGGAGAATTCAATACGGGAACAAGGGGCATCATCTGGTAAGTTGAGAATCTCCATTGATCAGACCAGTCGCTCGAACCGAATGAATTGGTTGCTCTTGCTCTCCAGAAATATTGCGTAGAAGTGTTCAAGAGCAAAGTGTCTACAACATACCGGGATTCGGTAAGATCGCTTGCATTGACAATAAGATTTGCAAACACTGAGTCGCTTGACAACTGAACAGAATAAGTCTGAGCATTTGACACATTTCCCCAGTCAAGCAACAATGGCGCAAACACTACATAAGCTCCGTTCAACGGCTGCAACAATGCGGGTGGCGCCGGTGCCGGCGACGTACTTGCCTGATACCTTATGTTGACAAACTCTCCTCTACCGATACCGGCCCCATTCACATGCGTTCCCGCAACCGAGTCGGATTGGCAAATCATTTGAGCGGTCAATGTATTCGAAATCTGATTGCTCACAGGACTTATGCTGACGAATCTCCAGTCTCTAAGCGGACTTTCAGGGGTAATTTTTTCGGGAAGGTACCAGGAATTCCCTGCATCCGTTGAATGAGAAATGTACACGGAATAATATCTGCTCGAATCAATCCCCTTGAATTGTGTTGTGGCCGAGAATGTAACTAAAATAGAATTTGCTGAGGATGATCTTCCTATGGACGGTCTGCACAATGGCAGGAACGCATCTGAAGTCAAACCAGTATTCGGATAAAAAGGTACATTACTGCTGTCTGCAATGATCCTGGGGATGCCGTTGTTTATACCGGGTGACCATACTCTAATCTGGCTTGGCTCGGCAGGATAGAATTCCGATTCCGTGAGTTTCGATGTATTGAATGCCACAAACGGCTGATTGCTGTTGTCAAACACGATGCTGACTCCGCGAAGGCATCCCAATGAATCAGTATTGATGTTCCAATCCCAAACTTTAACCGGATTTGAAAAAGTCAATCCCCCGTTGGCTGAACTCCTGAAGAACACATCGTATGGATCTGCAATATCCGAGCCGATATACGCATGTCCCACTGATCCGTTTGGAGCAACGGCAACCGCGTATCCTCCTGCCTGATCGCCATTGTAAAGCTGATAACCGGAGAATGTTCCGGGCGGAGTGATGTTTGTTGCTTTGTTAGTGTAAGATTCAATCATGCCATTTACAGCTGCCACAAAAAAAATTGTATTGTCGGGAAGTGCAACAACATGTGGCCAGATGGGCGGTGCCTGTGAAGCCGGAAGTCCCGGATTTAGCATCGTTAGCAATCCTGATCCCGGCATAACACTGTAATACAGATTTGTGTAAGTCAAAGATTGTGAATTGTCATGACAGGCTATAACGGCATTACCGTCATTGAATCCGCTTATTGTAGGGAAGCCGCTCCTTATACTTCCGAGTGTAACATCTGTCAGGCGCGTCCAAGTTGCTCCGTAATTGGAGCTGAAGTAATATGCCGAGTTTCTTGTGGAGAATCCCGGTACAGTGGAGTACATTACTACGGCATGCACGTTTCCGGGGGTCAAAGGATCCTGCCATATCTGTTGAGCTACGCCGTTTGACTGCAAATCGTACACAGTGTAAATCCCCGGAAGCGTAGTATAAGTGACCGATGCGTTCTTACCGAACAGCGTTTGATATGTATTGTGATAGCCGGGATTGAATTTCAGATCAGCGTTGCCGGGCTGAACAAAATGGTCTTCCATACCGGTAACGGGCTTTGGAATAGGAACCTCTTTGTTTTGTGACTGTGCATCTGCCGCTGATAATCTCAGCAGCACTGTCAATAATATTCCGGAAATAAGTATAGACTTTTTCATAATATTGTCAATTAATTGAACGTTCTTAAAATTCTTGTTTGGCGTATTATTTGTCCTGTTTGTCTCTCCCGTTTTTATCAATGAAAAGTTCTTACTGATAGCACTGACACAGGATTCTGTATGAAGACGAAACAAGACTTGAATATTAGTTCAGACTCTTTCAGCAGGATTGAATCGAAATTAGAGTTGAGTAAGAATTGGCATTGTATCCGGGTGTGTGTAGAAAGAAACTTCTGCAAGCTTGCTGAAACAGTTTTCAACGCCTTGCCTTTATTGGCCTTTTTCTTTGTTGGGAAATACCTGATCAATTCGCGCGATCGGGCATTTTTTTGTCAGTATCTTATTGGTGACGTACCGGAATCGGCGGTGCACCAAAGTTTCCTGTTCAAAATTATACCACGGCTCATCAAGATGCTATGAAGAATGCCGTATCTAATATCCGGTCATTGCAAGTGTGCCCGTATCGTTCCGGCATAGCCACTCTTTGGTTACACAATGATATTGCACAATGTACTTCGTGTCGTGACTCTGCGAGGGCAAGGAGCATGCCAGAAACCCCGAAGTGGTGTAATGATTATAGATTTTTCTGTCCCCGCTGAGTCTCAGCTTCACCGGACTCAGCGGGAAGACTATACCGGTATCAAGGCTCTGAGTCCCCGCAGAATAGGCAGATAAGATTAACCTTGTTGAATGCGGGAGACTCAGAGCGGACAATGAAAAGCCGGGGGGAAGGTCTTCTGTCCTCGCTGAGTCTCAGCTTCACCGGACTCAGCGGGAAGACTATACCGGTATCAAGGCTCTGAGTCCCCGCAGAATAGGTAGATAAGATTAACCTTGTTCAATGCGGGAGACTCAGAGCGGACAATGAGTTAAATTGTTGTTTAGGCATTCGTGTATTCGAGGTAAAAATATATTTGCCGCAAATGTATGAGAGTATTCATTGATAGTTCCTAAATCTTAACTGCCGTTATTTTGTAAGAACCATCTTCTTTGCAGAAAAATGATTCCCATTATCGAGTCTATATACATAAACTCCTGAAGCCATTCCGACTGCGTCAAACTTTACAGTGTAATGGCCGGCATTCATGAATTCACTAACTAAAATTTTCATTTCTCTTCCTCTGATATCGAATACTTTGAGATTTACGTTGCATGCCACAGGAATGCTAAATGCAATAGTCGTGGATGGATTGAACGGGTTCGGATAATTCTGAAACAGGGATATTTTCTCCGGTATTTCTGTGGACAGAAGATTGATGAAAATCGGTTCACCTCCGGTTGTGGTTTTAAGTATTGTGCCGCCTTCACCGGCTACATAACAAACATTCTCAGCAGTCAGAAATACAGATCTCAAATGGTTAATTGTCCCGCAAGTCTGTAACAACCAATTGAGACCTCCATTTGTTGTTCTGACTATTTGTGCGTTGCTTCCCACTGCAAAACCATAATTACTGTCATCGAAATGGATTTCGGACAGATAACTTGATCCGGTTGAGTGGGATGTCCAATTCATTCCGCCGTCTGTTGTCTTGAGAACAATGCCGTTGCCTGCGCTTACCCATCCGGAATTGGAGTCTATAAAAAATGCCGACGTGAGGAAAGCAGTTGTTCCGCTCAATTGATTCATCCATTTATCGCCACCGTCAGTTGACTTCATAATGTTTCCGCCATCACCTACTATCCAACCCGTATTTGCATCTGCAAAAATTACTGAATTCCATAATGTGTTTCCAATTCTCTCATCTATCCAGTTTGTTCCTCCGTTTGTTGTCCTTATTATTGTTCCGAATGCCCCTACAGCCCAACCGGTATTGATATTCTGAAAGTAAACAGACTCCAGCCAATAATTTGTGCCGCTTGATTGTCTAATCCAACTGATTCCGCTGTCTGTTGTTTTCAAAATTTCCCCTCCGTATCCTGCAGCCCAACCAGTGCTTAAGTCGGCAAAATTGACAGATAACAAGGAGTTGTTGATTCCACTTATCTGGGATATCCAGTTTGCTCCGCTGTTTGTGGTTTTGAGAATAGTACCAAAATCTCCAACTGTCCAACCGGTGTTTGGATTAACAAAGTAGATTGACGTCATCAAATTGCTTGAACCACTTGACTTGAATTCCCAATTTATACCGCTGTTTGTAGTTTCAAGTATAGTTCCGTAATTGCCCACAGCCCATCCGGTGAAGTGATCTTTGAAGAAGACAGAAAAAATATAGTTCTCTGATCCGCTAAGAGTGCTTGTCCAGTTTTCTCCTCCGTTTGTTGTTCTAAGAATGACATTTCCATCTCCTGCAGCCCAACCGGTATTATGGTCTGCAAAATCAACTGACTCGAACCACATATCAGTGCTGCTGGCTTGGACGGTCCAATTCTCTCCTCCGTTTGTTGTCTTTGATATTGAACCGTAGTCACCTACGGTCCACGCAGTGTAATTATCAACGGAAGTAACTGAATACCATGTGTTGCTTGATGAACCTATTTGGCTGTTCCAGTTCGTGCCGCCGTTTGTTGTTTTGAATATTCTTCCGCTCATTCCCACGGCCCAGCCGGTTTGATGATCTGCAAAATTGACGGAAAGGAATGAAGAGTTTCCGCCTTCATATTGGATAGTCCAACTTTCACCTCCATTTGTTGTTTTCATGATTCTTTCCGGAAATCCAACTACCCAACCTGTTTGCTTATCAACAAAGTAAACTGATCTGAATTGAACACCGGTTGCTTCATACTGTATGGCCCAATTGATTCCGGCGTTTGTAGTGTTTAAAATTTTTCCATTGCTGCCTGTAACCCAGCCGGAATTTATATCCGAGAAAAACACAGACCACAAATGAGCATTAGTCCCGCTTTCTTGTGTGATCCAACTTAGGGCACCGTTAGTTGTTTTCAGAATTATTCCTGCAGCACCTACTGTCCATCCGGTGTTGCCATTTTCAAAGTGAACCGAATTCAGCATATTGCCTTGCGGCAAAGGATTCTGCCAGAACCAACCGCTCTGTGATAGTGCATCTGAGTTCAGCAAGAATAAGAATAAGAGAGAGAATATAGTTTTCATGATTCGGTGTGAATACATTTAACTGATTTGAATCTTTTCCAATTTCCAGTCCATCTTTGAATCAAAATAGCGGTTGGAAATATGAAATACTATGATGCAGGTCATAGTTTTCATGAGAATTGTCACTAACAGTCATTGCAAAGTCCGTCGCAGCAGATAGTTAATGCAATACACAATGTGTTTCGCGAAATGACTTCATGAGGACAACGAGGTTGTTTTCTAATTGCGTTTCTGTCCCCGCTGAGTCTCAGCTTCACCGGACTCAGCGGGAAGACTATACCAGTATCAAGGCTCTGAGTCCCCGCAGAATGGGTAGATAAGATTAACCTTGTTGAATGCGGGAGACTCAGAGCGGACAATGAGTTTGACGAAATGTGCTGCAAGAAGTTATTCCGCTTTCTGTCCCCGCTGAGTCTCAGCTTCACCGGACTCAGCGGGAAGACTATACCAGTATCAAGGCTCTGAGTCCCCGCTGAATATGCAGATAAGATTAACCTTGTTGAATGCGGGAGACTCAGAGCGGACAATGAAATGTTCATTGACGATGATTCACAGAAGAATTCAGAAACGTCTGTCCCCGCTGAGTCTCAGCTTCACCGGACTCAGCGGGAAGACTATACCAGTATCAAGGCTCTGAGTCCCCGCAGAATAGGCAGATAAAATTAACCTTTTTCAATGCGGGAGACTCAGAGCGGACAATGAAAAGCCGGGGGGAAGGTCTGATTCAGATTCAATCTCTATACTAACTCACAGTATGCTCCCCAATTATATGAGAATAAGAAATTCATTTTGATTAATTTTGAACAATTGTTATCCGTCATATCTTTATTCTCTGTAGATGAAAGTTGTAGCGATCATTCCTGCGGCGGGAACAGGCAGCAGGGTCGGCGCAAAGATCCCAAAACAATATCTCAAGTACAACGGCCTGGAAGTGATTGCTCATACTGTTGCTAAGTTCAATACATGCCGAGAGGTTGACGAAATAATAATTTCAGCAATGCCCGAACATTTTGTGCGGCTCTCCATTATCATAAGGAAGAACAATTTCCGGAAAGTTAAGACGATCGTTGAGGGCGGAGCAACAAGACATGACTCGGTTCAGAATGCTCTGACGGTATCGGGATGCTCGGGGAATGATATCGTGCTTGTTCATGATTCCGTCAGGCCGTTTGTTTCAACTCGGTTAATAAAGGAAACAATAAATCAGACGGCAAAACATAAATGCGCCGTTCCTGTTCTCCCGATTGCCGAAACCGTGAAGAAGATCTCGAAGAATGATTTTGTAGATGTGACTCTGGATCGGTCAACATTGGCTACTGCGCAGACTCCGCAAGGATTCAGAGCCGATATACTGCAAAGCTCATTTCAATATGCGAAGAAAATGAAATTCAACGGCACGGATGAATCTTCGATCGTTGAATTTGCCGGTCACAAAGTGAAGTCATTTCCGGGTGAGCAATCCAACATAAAGATCACTACTAAAGAAGACCTCAAAAAGTTTAATAAATCATGAGCGAAAAAGGCACTGTAAGAATTGAAAAATATGAAAGCAAGATCCTCAAAAATAATCCGCTGAATGATCCGCATGTCAGGGAATTGCCTGTATATCTTCCTCCCTCTTATCAGACTTCTGAAAAGAGATTTCCTGTTGTATTCCTTTTGTCAGGATTTACGGGATGGGGAATGATGAATCTGAATGAGAATTTCATTTCGGAGAGTATTCCGCAAAGATGCGACCGCCTTATCTCCGAAAGAAAAATGAAGGAGATGATAATCGTTATGCCTGATTGCATTACAAAGTACGGAGGCAGTCAGTTCATTAATTCAACAGGCACGGGTAAGTATGAAGACCATATTATCAAGGAGCTTGTTCCGTACATAGATTCTGTGTTCCGCACAATTCCCCGCTCCGAAAGCAGAGCTGTCTGCGGCAAGTCAAGCGGCGGCTATGGCGCAACCGTGCTTGCAATGAAGCATCCCGGAATATTCGGACTCATGTGTTCGACGGCAGGTGATATGGCATTTGAATATTGCTATATGCCGGATTTTCCAAAGTGCCTTGCCGGACTTGAGGTTTACGGCAAAGGTCATAAAGCAATGAAGCACTTCATCACGCATGAGATAAACAAAAAGCAGCCGAAGAAGAAGAATTTTTTTGATGTGCTGAATCTTGCCGGCATGGCAAGCTGCTACTCACCAAACCCGTCGGGATTTAAAAGCAAGGGTTACAATTTCGATGTTCCGTTCAATCTTGAAACAGGTGAACTCGATCAGAAAGTCTTTGACAAGTGGCTTTTGTATGACCCGGTGAGAATGATCGAGAGATACAAAGACAATCTCAAAAAACTGAAACTGATCTTTGTTGATGCAGGAATTTATGATGAATTCAATCTTCATGTGGGAGCGAGGATATTCTGTTCACGGCTTAAAGATAAGGAGATAAGATATTATCACGAAGAATTTCCTGATACACACATGAACATCTCATACAGATATGACAGAACTTTTGAAATGATATCGAGGAAGATCAAATCATGAAATTAAATCTCATCGGCAAATGAACAAACCGGTTGTTATATCAACCTGGAAGCACGGACTGGCAGCCAATGAAGCTGCTTTTAAGATATTGAAGGACGGCGGAAATTCACTGGATGCAGCAGAAGAAGGCGTGAAAGTTTCAGAGAATGATCCGCAGGTTCTCAGCGTCGGTTTCGGCGGGCTTCCCGACTGTGAAGGCAGAGTAACTCTTGATGCGGCTATCATGGACTGGAATGCAAGGATCGGTTCGGTGATAAGCGTTGAGAATATCAAGAATCCGATCAGTCTCGCGCGGCTTGTGCTTGAGAATACCGAGCACACAATACTTGCCGGTGACGGCGCTCTTGCATTTGCATTGAAGAACGGCTTCAAGCCGGAGAGTCTTCTGACCGAAGAATCAATCAGAAGGTTCTGGGAATGGAAATCCACAGGAGCAACTAAGCCGCAGGAAATTCACACAGATGATTTTCTGAAGAAGGAAAAGCTGAGCAAGATAAATGATGATGGTAATCATGATACTATTGGACTTGTTGCCATAGACAAGTTCGGAAGAATATCGGCATCATGCACAACAAGCGGCATGGCGTGGAAACTGCACGGCCGTGTAGGTGACAGCCCTATCATCGGCTCCGGATTATATGTTGACGGAGAGATTGGCGGCGCGGCATCAACAGGCAGAGGCGAAGAAACGATCAGGGCATGCGGAAGTTTTCTCATAGTTGAGTTGATGAGAAACGGGCATCCTCCTACCGAGGCATGCAGGCTTGCCTGCGAACGCGTCATAAAACTGAATCATCTTTCTGATCTGAACCGTGATCATATCTATCAGGTGGGATTCATTGCAATGAACATAAAAGGAGAAACCGGAGCATACAGCGTGAGGAACGGATTTCAATATGCGGTGATGACTGATGAAGGAAACAAGTTGTATGACAGCAAGTCATATCTAAATGAAGAATTCATTATTGAAGATCTTTAAGAAATCATATTAATGGAAAAAGCACAACTGCTGAAAGGCGGGTTGGTCCTGACCTTGGACAAGAACAGCCGGGCGGGATTATTTGATATTACGATCAGGAACGGGAAGATCAGTTCGATAGATTATGAAGGCAAAGCAAGTGTAAACGAATTTCTTGCCGCAAATCCGGGCGGTGAAGTTACGGATGCGTCCGGCAAAATAATAATGCCCGGACTCTTCAATTCAAGAATTGTCTCTGCTTATTCGTTTTGCAGAATGTTCTTCAGAAAGTGCAGTTATGATGATAACGGCAGTTCCGTTTCACTGAATCTGATTGACAGGTATCTTGCCGAAAAAGTGAATGCCGGCAGACTTTCTGACCTGCTTGAACTTGTGTATAAACGTTCACTGATGAACGGAGAGATATTCTTCAACGAGTCCAGCCCTGCTTTAAAGAAATTTCAGATAGAAGATGTTTTCCGGAATCTGAAAACTGTAGAACAGTATTTTTCAGTCACAGCTTATGATCTCAAACTCATTGACGAGCCCGGTTTGCTGAAGGGACAGTCGCTTGCCGGCTTCAGAGCAGATGAGGACATTAACTCGTATTCAATTTCTTCACTCAAGAGGTCATTGCAGTCATCTCACGGAAGACTCATCATAGATGCTTCACTTTCGCAAGCCGCATGTGAATCCGTTAAACAGACATTCGGTAAGCCCTACATAAATGTTCTGGCGGAGAACGGATTGCTTAACAGCTCAACTCTTCTGATAAATCCGCTGAGCATAACTGACGGAGAGATAGGCATCATCAAAGAAAAAGATGCCGCAGTTCTTTTCTGCCCGTCAGACTATGCAAACATGTCCGGTGATCTTTCACTTCCGGGGAAGATATGTGATTCAGGAATCAGAATGATAGTCGGCACCGGACTTACCGGTACAGATATTCTGTCGGAACTCAAAGTGCTTTCAACATTGGGATTCACAAACCGGCTACCTTATGAATCTCTTATGAGAACGGCAGTCACAGCGCCTTCAGGAATTTTTGGGATCGGCAACATAACCGGTTCGATAGAAAAAATGAAGTCGGCTGATATGATAATCCTGTCTCTTCACGATCTCAGAAACTCAGGAGGAATGCCGGATCTTGACAGCGATTCAATCTGCTGGCACATCATAAGTTCACTTACTGCAAAGGATATTTCAGGAATAATTCTAAAGGGTCAAAATGTTTTTGACCGGAACAGGAAAGAATCCGAACAGGAAAATCTGAGATCCGCCGCAAAAATAGCTGAGATGTCATCGCTGTTATACTCTGCCGGAAAGTTTAAGGAATACAAGGAAAGAAAGCAAATGAACAGGAGGGTTGAGAAACTTGAGATCGGGCAGGAGCAGAACGAAGAAGCGGAATCACCTGTATTTGTAGATATGACAGAGACAGGAGAATATGTTGGTGAGGGGGAGTTCAAGATACTGGGGAATAAGATAGAAGATTATCAGCATCCGAGGGAAGCAACTGCAGAGGAATCATCGAGCGATCTTATGGAGATCAAATCTTTTGAAGCTGACATGAATCTGATTGGTGATGATGAAGAAAGTTTTGAAGTGCCCAAACTCGGAATCAGGCTTGCAGATAAGAAGCCTGAAGTGAAAAAGGCAATTCAAAGTGATGCAGAAGAACAGAAATTACCGTTGGAAGAGAATGCCGCGGATGACCTTTCACTGATACCAAACAATGTTGAGCATGAAATACGAAAGATTAAGAGATCACCGTTGAAGTTTGGATTCAAGGAAGGCGAGTGATTATGAAGCTTGCCACTCTATTATATATACGAAACAGCAAGGGAGAATATCTTCTGATGAACAGGCAAAGAAATCCAAACAAGGGTTTGCTTTCACCTCCCGGAGGAAAGCTTCATGCCGATGAAGCGGAATCACCGTCTGCATGCGCAGTAAGAGAAGCAATGGAGGAATGTTCAATGAATACAGGCAAGGATGACTGGAGACTTGCAGGGATAATCACGGAAAAGAATTTTCCCGATGCAGGAAACATTATGATATTCATAATGAGCTACAAAAAACCTCATGACATTCTACCACCGCCGTGCAACGAGGGAGCCTTTACATTTGTAAAGCCGAATGAGATTCCGGATATGAAGATCCCGGAAACTGACCGGCAATTTATCTGGAAACTGGTAATGAAAGAATCTCCCGAACCGTTCTTAGTTACACTTGATTGCACGAATTACCCGGAAATCTTCTTGACCTGAAGAAATTTTAAAACCTGTGCATTGGTTAAAGCTACCGTTGCATTTTAAAGAATTCAGACAATTAATCAAAAAAGCTAACAAATGAGTGCTGTTTCTACAGAAAAAGATATTTCGCAATTACCGGATATACAAAACCTTAATGATGTACGACAGTTGCCGATAGATAAGGTTGGTGTTAAAAATCTCAAATACCCGATAGCAGTTAAGGACAAAGACAATGAAGTTCAGCATACAATTGCGACAATCGCAATGACCGTGGATCTTCCCAAGGAATTCAAGGGAACTCACATGAGCAGGTTTGTTGAGATACTTCAGTCTGAAGAACGCGAGATACATGTTGATTCACTCGAGAAGATCCTTGGTGATATGCAGAAGAAGCTGCATGCAGATGCTTCACATATTGAGATTGAATTTCCATATTTCAAGCAAAAGCTTGCGCCTGTTACGCGAAAACCTTCGATGATAGATTATATAGTGAAGTTTCATGCGGTGAAAAAGAAGCACAAGAAGGATTTTGTGATGACAGTCAAAGTACCCGTAACCACGCTTTGTCCGTGTTCAAAAAATATCTCAAAATACGGAGCGCATAATCAGAGGGGCGAAGCTACAGTTTCAGTGAGGTTTAAGGATACTGTTTGGATCGAAGACATAATTTCAGTGGTGGAATCAAGTGCGAGTTCGGAGCTTTATTCCTTACTTAAGAGGGAAGATGAGAAATTTGTAACAGAAAGAGCTTATGAGAATCCGGTCTTTGTCGAAGACCTTGTAAGAAACATTGTCGTAAAACTCAAAGAGAACAGGAATATTACCTGGTACAGTGTTGAAGCCGAGAATTTTGAAAGCATACACAATCATAATGCATATGCTCACATAGAATCTCACAATCCGTTCAGCAACGGACATCAGGAAGAATTGTTCATAAACCGCTATTGAAACGGCAATTGGATTTAATGACTTTGTAAAAAAAGTCCATTTTAATTATATTCTAAAAATAAATTTTCGTAAAAAATGGTTAAAATTGTTCGTTTATCAGTGTTTTTACTAGCACTGTTTGCAATTACTGCTCTTTCAGAAAGTGCATTTTCACAGAAGCTTCCCGGTGTTTCCGTTTCCACCAATAAAAAATCATACTCGCCCGGAGAATCCGGCGTGCTTATCATAAGTTTCAAGACCGCTTCCGGTGTCAAGATTCCAAAAGAGCCTGGTGTTGACATCAGTGTTTCAGGGGTAGAAGGACAAGGTGTTCAGGATTATTCAGGCGGTGAAGGTGATTATATCAGCGGTTCAAAGGTAAAATACAATTTTGTAGTGCCGGGCGGAGCCGCAAGCGGCAGTTCAATAGCAATAGACGGGTCGGTGAATTTCGGATATTGTTCCACATCGGACGGCGTTTGCAAAATGGGAAGCAAAAACTTTTCCGCAACGATAAAAGTAAAATAATCACTCATTCCAAAATGGGTGATACTTATTACTTTTTTTCTGATGTTCATCTCGGCCTCGAGTCAGATGAAAAGGAGAAGTTAAAGGAAAAGAAGCTGATAGCGTTTCTGGATCAGGCTTCATTGAATGCTTCAGAGATATTCATTGTCGGCGATCTGTTTGATTGCTGGATAGAGTATAAGCAGGTCGTGCCGAAAGGTTTCTACAAATTGCTGAGCAAGATTTCACAGATCGTTGAGTCGGGGATAAATATAAATTACATTGCCGGCAATCACGATTTCTGGAAAGGTGATTACTTCCGGAAAGAATTCGGCATTGAAATCTGTCACGAACATATTGAGAGAATAATTGACGGAAAGAAATTCTTCATCCATCACGGTGACGGATTTGCTTACAACGATACAGGTTACCGGATACTGAAGAAGATCCTGAGAAGCAGGTTCAGCCAGAAGTTGTATTCATTACTGCATCCGGATATTGGGATCTGGCTGGCAAAAGGAACATCCGAGACTTCAAGGGAGTATACAGGTGAGAAAGACTATTCTGCAAAAGACGGTCTGCGTGACAGTGCATTTGCAAAGATAGACGAAGGATTTGATTATGTAGTTATGGGACACAGGCATTTGCCCATGATGGTGAAACACAATCAGGGTTACTATGTTAATCTCGGGGACTGGATCAAACACAGTTCGTACGGCATGTATAAGGAAGGAACATTTGAGTTGGTAGAATTCAATCTTAAAGAAGAAGCTAAAACGGCGGCAATATAGTTTTGAAAAAAAATGGTAAAGGTAAATACTCTGACGATGAACTCGACAAGTATTTTTCCGACAAAAGTTACAGACAAAAGACAAAGAAGAAAAAGACAACAACAAATAAAGTCTTTGGCACTGCCATAATAGCGGCATTGTTGTTTGCTGTTCTTCTTTCATCCTATTTGTTTTTCCTTTCATCATCACTTCCTTCTCTTGAAGAACTTGAAAATCCAAAGCTTGAAGAAGCCACGAAAGTTTTTTCATCTGACGGGGAGCTCATAGATAAGTTCTTTCTTCAGAACAGAACCAAGGTAACAATTGACAGTATCCCCAAGGATATGATCAATGCACTTATTGCAACGGAGGACAGAAAATTCTATGATCATTGGGGCGTTCATCTCGAAAGAATCTTCAAGGCATTCTTCAAGAATGTCGCAAGCGGCAACCTTACCAGAGAAGGCGCATCTACAATAACACAGCAGCTTGCCAGAAATCTGTATAAGGATATTGGAAACAAGGTATCGCTTAACAGGAAGATTCGTGAAGCAATGACAGCTGTTCAGATTGAGAAGACATATACAAAGGATGAAATTCTTGCATACTATCTCAATACAGTTTATTTCGGAAAGGGCGCATACGGAATTGAAGCCGCGGCACAGACATATTTCAACAAGAGTGCAAGCGATCTGTCACTTGATGAGTGTGCGTTGCTTGTTGGAATACTCAAGTCACCAGCAAACTACGACCCTGTCGAGAACCCTGATGCATCTCTCAAGAGAAGAAATCTTGTACTCAATGAAATGGAAGAAGCGGGTTTCATTTCCAAAGAAACTTTTGAGCTTTTATCCAGAGATCCCATCAAGCTGAATTTCAGAAAAGATTACGCGAGTTTTAATTCTCCTGCACCGCAGTTTACCGAATATGTAAGGCAACAGCTTGAGTCAATGGCGGAGAAGTACGGTTTCGATCTTTACAGGGACGGACTTAAGATATACACATCACTTGACTCAAGAATGCAGAAACATGCTGTTACGGCTATCAAGACTTTGCTTGTGCCGTTTCAGAAATCGTTCAACAGTTACTGGAACTGGGGAGGCAACAAGGAAATTCTTAATGATGCGATCATAAGATATATAGTCCAATCTGAAGCATATAAAAAAGCCAAGACCGAACAGGAAAGAAACAAGATCTATGAGAAGATGAAGAATGACAAAGCGTTTGTGGATTCCGTCAAAACTCTAACGACAACTGTTCAGATCGGATTTGTTGTGATCAATCCGAAGAACGGTGAGATCAAAGCAATGGTTGGAGCAAATCCCAATAACTCATTCAAGTACGGACTAAATCATGTTACACAGATAAAGAGACAACCGGGTTCTTCATTCAAGCCGTTTGTTTATGCGACTGCAATCAACAATGGATATTCTCCCGGATTCATGGTATCTAACAATCCGATAAACATAAACATAGGCGGAACGGTCTGGTCGCCCAAAGGAGGCGGAACAGGAGGTAAGATCTCACTAAGGGACGGCATTGCAAATTCAGTGAATGTAATTGCAGTAAGAACTTCCATGGAACTTGCTCCGCCCGATAAAGTAATAGATCTCGCACACAAGATGGGCATAAAATCAGATCTGCCTAATGTGCTTTCGCTCGCGCTCGGAGTAGGTGAAGTAAGCCCGCTTGAGATGACAAGCGCGTACGGTGTTTTTGCAAACGAGGGAATTCTGGTTGAACCGATTTCAATCTTGCGGATTGAAGACCGCAACGGCAAAGTAATTGAAGAATTCAATCCTGAGACAAAAGAAGTTCTGAGTGAAGAAGTTGCATTCATAATGAGTGACATGATGGAAGATGTAATTGATTACGGAACTGCAACAAGTGTCAGACAATATTTTCACCGCCCGGCAGCAGGAAAAACGGGAACTACTCAGAATTTCGGAGATGCATGGTTTGTGGGCTTCACGCCTCAGTTCAGTGCCGGTGTATGGCTCGGCTTTGATGATGCAAGGATAAAGTTTGGCGGCGGTTATGGTCAGGGAGGTAAAGCTGCAGCGCCTATATGGGGTAAATTTATGCAGCTGCTTTACTCTGATGATGAGTTTGATTTTCCCGTTGCATACTTTCTCATGCCTGAGACAGTTGAGGAAGGAAGCGTGTGCACAGTTACAGGCCTGCCAAGCAACGGAACCTGTCCTTCCACAAATGATCTTGTGATAAAGAAACCCGGACAGAACAAGTGCGGAATGTTTCACTACTCTGCGCCCGCAGAGACTTCCGTAGAGACAAATGAACCTCCCGAAGGAAGCGTGGGATACTAACCTTAACAATCATTAATCACTAAATAACCGAAAGGAAAAATAATCTTGGCTCAAAGAACTCTATGCATCATAAAGCCTGATGCCGTAAAGAAGAATGTACAGGGAAGCATATTGCAAATGATACTTGACAAGGGTTTCAAAGTATGCGGAATGAGAATGGCGCAATTATCAGAAAATGAAGCCGGTAAATTTTATGAAGTTCATAAAGAAAGACCATTCTATAAGGATCTGGTAAGTTTCATGATTTCCGGACCTGTTGTGCTGATCGCTTTGGAAAAGGAAAATGCTGTTGTCGATTACAGGACTCTCATCGGAGCAACTGACCCGGCTGAGGCAGCAGAGGGAACGATCAGAAAACTCTTTGCAAGCTCCAAAGGTGAGAATGCAGTTCACGGTTCAGACTCTCCTGAAAACGGCGCCGCAGAAGTTGCTTTTTTCTTCAGAGAATCAGAACTCGTTTAACCAAGTTTTTTAATACAAGAATTTTTCAAACAAATAATCCCGTTCATGAAAAATGCAAGATTCCCGGTAATGTTTATCGTTACCCTTATTGCCTGCTCAACGCTGGTCGCTTTCAACAGAGCAGACAATCAACCGATCAAAGTTAAGACAGGTTACTTTAAACTTGCTGAAGGTCTTACAGACAAAGACTATCTTCCGGGCACCGTCATTTTCAAACTGAAAGAATCAAACAGGAATTTTGCCGGCATAAACTCGATCAGCAACGACAGGATCGAAGCGGCTTTTGCTTCTATCGGAGCAACAACACCGTCAAAACTCTTTGCGGATGCATCCAAACCTGCCGTGGAGATGATCAACGGTGAGAAGACTGCGGATCTGTCACTGATCTATGTTGTCAAATACAATTCAGGGAAATCGATCGAAGATGCTGTCAATGCGATTTACGCAACAGGAGAGGTTGAATATGCTCAGCCGAAATATGTTCAGAAAGTTTCATTCACTCCAAATGATCCTTCTCTCGGGCAACAGTATTTCATTAACAAGATTCAGGCGCCTGCGGGATGGGATATTCAGCAAGGTGATACGAATGTGGTGATCGGAATTGTTGATTCCGGTATTGACTGGGATCATCCGGATCTTGCGGCTAACATCAAGAACAATTATGCGGATCCGATCAACGGCACTGATGATGACGGTGACGGGTATGTAGATAATTTCAGGGGATGGGATTTTGGCGGAGCAGACTATACAAATGTTGTTGCCGATAATAATCCTATGATAATGGGATCGAACAATAACCACGGTTCTCACGTCGCCGGAGATGCTTCAGCGGTTACAAACAACGGGGTTGGCGTTGCAGGTCCCGGTTTCAAATGCAAGCTCATGGGAATTAAATGCGCCGCTGACAATGACACCAGAGGTCCCGGCGGACAGGGTTACATTATCACCGGCTATGAAGGAATAAGATATGCTGCTGACAGAGGTTGTGCCGTTATCAATTGTTCATGGGGCGGCGGAGGCGGCGGACAGTTTGAACAGGATGTCATTACTTATGCTACGGTCAACAAGAATGCTCTTGTAGTTTGCGCAGCAGGTAATGAAAGTTCAAGCGGTTCATTCTATCCCGCAAGTTATAAGTATGTACTCAGCGTTGCATCTACAAATTCTTCCGATGTAAGATCATCATTTTCAAACTACGGAAACAATATAGATGTTTGCGCACCGGGCTCAAGCATCTATAGCACATTATGGAATAATTCTTATGCCATTTTTGACGGAACATCAATGGCATCACCAATTGCAGCAGGTGTTTGCGCAATAGTTAAGTCACAGTTTCCCACATATACCGCAATGCAGGTCGGTGAAAAGGTAAGAGTCAATTGTGATAACATTGATGCACAGAATCCTTCCTACATCGGTCAGCTTGGCAAGGGAAGAATAAATATGTTCAAGGCGCTTACATTAAGCTCTCCTTCAGTGAGATTGCTTTCAACAGTGATTACTGACGGAAATAACAATGTGCCTCAGCCCAATGACACTTTGGACATGACCGGCACATTCAGAAACTATCTTGAAGCAACTTCGAATGCTTCAGTCACAATAACGGCGAGTTCAAATGCAATCACACTTCTGAACGGTACTTCCACACTCGGAGCCATTCCTACTTTGGGAAATGCAACAAACAGCGGTTCTCCATTCAAAGTCCGCGTCAACGCTAACGCTCCGGCCAATACAATAGTGACTTTCAAAGTCAATTACACAGACGGAGCTTATACGGATTTCGAATATTTTTCCGTGGTGATCAATCCGAGTTACTTCAACATGGATGTTAACAAAATTTCAACCACGATCAACAGCAGAGGCAATTTCGGATATAATGATTATTCCACTAATTCACAGGGAATCGGATTCAAGTATAATAATCAGGCGAACATACTTTTTGAAGGCGGACTCATCTGTGCGACTTCGGCTGCCAAAGTGTCGGATGTTGTGAGAGGATCAAATCAGGCGGTACAGAACACAGACTTTACCAATCTGATTCCGTTTCAGATCACGCAACCTGGCGTAATCTCCAATCAGGACGGAAGCGCAATGTATAATGACAATGGCGCGGGAGTTTCGAAGATCGGCATTGAAATTTCATTCAATAGTTTTGCTTTCAGTTCTGCTGCTGATGAAGACTATATCATAATGAGGTACAAGATCAGGAATACAAATGCAACAGAGATCACAGGTTTTCATGCAGGACTTTTCGGGGACTGGGATCTTGGTGATCAGGGCAATCTGAATAAAGTTGATTATGATCCTGCCAACAGATTGGGTTACATTTGGAGGACGGATAATAATCCTGCGACTTATGCAGGAGTGTCATTGCTTTCATCCACAAATGTTTCCTATTGGGCAATAGACAATGACAATACAGTTTCCGGAAATCCATGGGGAATTTATGACGGGTTCACTGATCAGGAGAAATATCAGTCGTTGTCATCAGGGTTAGGAAGAACACAGGCGGGCGGAACCAGTGGAAGAGACGTTGCAAGTGTGCTTGGCAGCGGACCATACAATATTCCTGCTAACGGTGAGATCACAATTGCGTTTGCCTTATTGGCCGGTGACAACCTTGCTGATCTTCAGGCGAATGCTGTTGCGGCAAGGAACAAATACAATTCTCTTGTAGGCATTACAAATTATAACAGTGAACTGCCGGCGGATTTTATGCTTTCTCAGAATTATCCGAATCCGTTCAATCCGACCACTAACATAAAGTTCTCAATTGCAAATCCCGGACTGACTTCTCTGAAGATCTATAATACGCTGGGAAAAGAAGTTGCTTCACTTGTCAATCAGTATCTGCAGGCAGGCAGTTATGATGCTGACTGGAATGCAGGCGGTTTTTCAAGCGGTGTTTATTTCTACAGACTGCAAGCCAACGGGTTTGTGCAGACAAAACGAATGCTGTTGATAAAATAGAGGCAAATAGAACCTCGCACTGAAAGTAAAACAATTCGTGCATTCGTGGCTGACTTTTCTTGCCGCGAATGCACGATTGCTATACAACCAAGTCAACTTAAATGAAAATCTGATCGGAAAGAAATGAAGACAAATCCCAAGCAGTCTATTTCTAATTTCTAATTATTAATTTCTAATTGCTCCTATTCGCGGCTAACTTTTTTGCCACGAATACACGATTGCTAAAATATCAAACTTACTCTATAGTAAATCTCATCTGATAACAAAGCCCGAAGGGCTGACATGATTATAGCTTTTGAGTTTTTTGATCCGCTAACCCCGAAGGGGTGATATTATCTCACGTTCTATTTGAAATGCTATTAAACAACTCGTTTTCATTTGAGAATGCATGATCTAAAAAACCCCAAACAATCTATTTCTAATTATAAATTTCTAATTGCTCCTATCTTTTGTGGTGTCGGGACTTTCGTCCCGACACATGTTAACTAATTGCGTCAGGACGTCTGCCTGCTGCGGGCAGGAAAGTCCCGACGCCCCAATTAATATCAAACTTACTCAAAAGTAAATCTCATCTGATAGCAAAGCCCGAAGGGCTGACATGATTATAGCTTTTGGATGTCATAGCCACCTAACCCCGAAGGGGTGATATTATCTCGCGTTCGAATTGAAATGCTATTAAACAAATCGTTCTCAATTGAGAACGCATGAACTAATAAACCCCCAAGCAGTCTATTTCTAATTTTAAATTTCTAATTGATCCTATCTTGCCAAAGACTCCACCTGACTGCACCGGGCTGAAAACCAGATCTAAAAACGAAAAGCCGCTTTGATAACAAGCGGCTTTTTACTTTTTCAAATCCTTAGGTGTGACCTATTGACCTTCTGGAGTTTCATCAGTTTCGTTATCCTTTGTATCTGCTTCATCACCGGACTTAACTTCATTCTTCTTAACATTGATTGATCTTACAACTGCCTCTATCTCATTCTTATACTTGTCGAAAAATTCCTTCCTGACTTCTGCCTTTACGGAAAGTTTTTCCGTGCCAATGGTATTGAGAATATAAAAATCGTACTTCGTATGTGCTGCCTGTGTTTCGGGCGGTTTTGCAAACGCAGTAAGATTAGTATCGAGCATCTGAAATTCCGTTGTGAACTCTTCAGTATTGAATCCGCGGTTTTCTGTATCAAGCCGTATGAATATTGTCATCGTCCCGGGCTTCTCGGCTGTTGTATCAGTCAGTATCACGCCTCTGAATTCTTTCTCTTTCCTGTTAACTTCACGCTCATCTATCAGCTTCCAGTTGTTTGGATAATACATTCCCAGTCCGATCTCACCCTCGCTGAAATTATTTCGGAGAGAATCCGGTATGTCAAAAAAAGCCTGAGAGGTATCTGTTCTTCTCGCACTATCGGAAGCAAGCAGACTGTCACCAAGTCTTCTTAAAGAATCCAGTTCGTTTGCAAGCTTTGAAGTTTCTGTAGAATCTTTTGATTCCTCATCTTCTTTTGGCCGGTTTACTTTTGGCGGTTGGATGACTCTTCTCGGAGGAACATCCCGTTTTGGAATGCTTATCTCCGTTTGCTCTTCCTTCGGCGGCGGCTTGTTTGGATCTTCTACATTCTCAAGCTTGATCTTGGGATCCGGCAAATCCTGGATCACTATGAGTCTTTGGGCTTCTTCCTGATTTGCATCCTTCGGTTTCTTTGAGATACTGTAAAATGCATATCCGGCTGCGGCAAGATGCAGAACAACAGCAACAGACAATCCAATCACCAGATTCTTCCTGATCAACTGCCGGAGACTGTCAAACGGATTTCTGTATGTACCGTCTTCAATGTAACCGCCTTCGGAATAGTCACCTAACGGAAGCGGTGCCTGTATGAGTTCGGCAACTTCCGGATTTGGTATCAGCGCGATTCTTCCGTGCTCATCCTTTGCGGGAATTTCTGCCGGCGCTGTTTCAGCATGGTCAACAGCTATTGTAACCTCTACTTCATATACATCACTTCCTTCTTTCGGAGAAAGAAAATTCTTGTATCGTTTTGCGTTTGCCGCAGTCTTCCTGTCCCTGAAATCATAATCAATCCTGACACTTTCACCATGGAGCAAATTGAATTTAACCTTCTGAAGATTTTCATCAATCAACTTTGGCGTAAACCTTCCTTCTTTTGTTTCTTCTGCAGGAAGTGTTTCCGGTTCAGGCTTTGCTTCTTCAGATAGTCTTTCCGAAATTGAAATGGTTATCTCAGCTTCCTGCGTTCCAAAGTCATTTCTTGGGGGAAGATAGATCTCATCACTCTGAATTTCTTCACCGGAAACCGTATCTCTCACAACGGTAAATATCCTTACACCTTTCTTTGTAGAAACAAGAATCTGAAGATTGTTTCTGTCAATCAGGCTTATTCTGTTGTCACTGTCAATGGTCTTTGGCCTTGCAGGTTTTTCGGGAATAGCAGGTGGTGTCTCTGCTTTCGGAGAGTCACTGTCTTCGCTAACTTCGTCTTTTCGAATATTTTCTTCGGATTGTCCGGAAGGATTGTCCGTATTCCCGGGAGTTTCCGTGTTTTCTTCCGGATTTATAGTATTATCTGGCATTTTATTTGGCGCGGTAATTTAGAAAACTTAAGCCTAACAATAAATTCATTTAAAGCACAAACAGGATTACTGGTCATTTTCAATTTAGCACTTTGTTCTCCCCATTAAATCGAAAAATCGCGGCTTTTGTTCCATGATTATTGAATTAATATTACAAACTTCTAAAGATCTTCATAAATACTATTTAAGCAAAGTTGACAAACAGAAAGCCCGGATCATTAATGATGACCCGGGCAGATTATCTGTGATCAAAAAAACTATTATGCTACGGCCTGACCACTCCAACAAAGTTGAATGCATTGTTGTCTGCATAGGCAGCATCCGTTGCGTCAACTGTGCTGTCACAGTTCAGATCGGTTAATACATAACCGGATACAAAATTGAATGCATCATTGTCAACGAGCGATGCATCCGCGGCATCAACAAAACCGTCATTGTTCACATCTCCCGTATAGAATGAATACTTGCTACCTACCAATACCATGTTGCTTCCAAATGCCTGAGATGCAGAAGTCGTGAAATCGTATGTAAGAGATCCTGCCGTGAATACTTCACCGCCTGATTTGCTCCATGTCTCAATGGAGTTTCTGTGTTTCACTACTATGTAATAGCTAACGCCGTCAACTGCATTGGCAAAATTTACTGACACAGTTCCGGTCGGACTCAGAAATCCCTTTGCCTCATCAACAATGGCGAACGGACTGCTTGCATTCCTCAGGTAAACAGTGACTGTGTCCTGCATTGGCGAGCAAGCTTCAAGGTTCACTGTAAGATTCAATACAGGCAGTGTAATTGCTGTTGACTCATCTGCGCCCTTGTACGGATACAGTCCGTTTCTTGACTGACCGTCAATATCTTCAACATAACCTAATATCGGTGTTCCCAAAAGATTCAAACTTCCGATCGATGCTCCCGCAACATGCAGATCACCGGCTGCTGAATCAGCAAAGGTTACATTTGCTGATTTCGAGTTTGCCTCTCTTGGTGCAACTCTTGCTTTGTATAATTCAATTGTCTGATCTCCGTTAACGCCATCAACAAAAATCAGCTTGTTGAATGCCGGAGTGCCAGCATAGAATAGATTGTAGTTTGATTCATTTGCAAAGTTCTGAAGATTAACGTTGCTCCTTCTGTAAGCTACAGTCTGGCCGCTGAGACTGCCCGGAGCCGAAAGATTCACGATCACATTATTCTTAAGATCAAGAGAAGCAGTAGTGCTTACATTGCTTCCCGTTACAGATAATCCCGACGATCCAAATGAGGAACCGCCTGCCGCATTCAGGTAAACAGTATTGTAATAGATCTTTACGGTACTGTTGGTAGTTGTACTTGTATTGTTGATTCCAATTACAGCATTTGCATTGGTTGAATTTGGAGCCTTGATATTGGAAATGAAATTGTTGAAGATTGAAATTGCAGTTCCTGAAGAAACCCAGCAGCCTGCAGCAGTGCCCGTTGCGCCGGTGTTTGCAATGTCGTTTATCTTGTTCCTCCATATCCTGGAGTCTGCAGCGAGTGTGCTGTAGATTCCGTAAGCTCCGCCTGTCGAGCTTGTTCCGCCGATACAACTCAGTCCGTAAATGTTATTTTCAAAAATGTACTTTACAGTTGTTGCAGCCGCATTGGAACGAATTCCGACAACCAGTACAGATGATGAAGTACTTCCTCCGCCAATCGTAAGATTGTAAATTGAATTATTGTGAATGCTTTCAAGTGTTGGATCTCCGCTGTTCACATATCCGTAAAGAGTGCTTGCAGCAGTTCCGGAAGAATTCGGAATTGAGTTATTGTAGATCTGATTTGAATCGCACTCAAGCTCTGCATCATCGGCTGCAATGCAGTTCATGACTCCGCTTGCTCCGGTCTTCTGATTTCCATAAACCTGATTAGCCCGGATCAGAAGCTTTGTGATTATCCCAGTTCCTGAAAGCAAAGTTGCAGTTCCGGTTCCCGAATGAGAATTGTTCCTAACGATGTTGTCGTGAATATAGGATGCATTGGTCGTTCCTGTCGGATCATGAACAAGTGCGTTGAAACTTGAAGTCGTATGGGATGTTACACAGTTCTCTACAATGTTATGATGAATACGAACCGTATCACCTGTTGCCAGAGCCCTTATTCCGTAAGTTCCGCTGGAAGAAGAACTTGGTGTTACAGTAACACGGTTGTAACTTATTTCATAATTGGGAGCTGTACCGGTAGCACCGAAGAGTGTTGCAATGATCCCGTAAACTCCGCTCGTTGTGCCGGTTCCGCCGTTCACTACATTGTTGTTGATCTTGACATTGATCTGTCCTTCGCATCTTATTCCTTCAGATGCCACGGAGCTTCCGCCATAGTTTGTGACAGAGTTGGGATTCTCGCCGACAACTCCGATCTGATTATCGATGTCTCTTGTGGTAGAAGCAGATATGACAACTATTCCTTTATATACATTGGAAATAGTATTGCCAAAGATCTTATTGTAGCTGTTCTGCCCGTTTGGGTCTGCAGGTACGACAACAATTCCATTTGTATCCCTGTTTGCAATATAGATTCCGAAGGAAACTGTATTGATCTTCTGCAAAGTAACTACACAGTTCTTTATTATGGAATTCTGAGTACCGTCTGTTGTTGATGCTCTCATCAAAGCATACCCCCATTCCATCATTGCATTGCCTGTGTTTGATGAAGGATCTACAAGATCAATTGCATCAAAGGTTATATAATCTGCTCCCGAGATTTTGATGATACCGTCTGCGGTTGCAGATACGCCGGGAGCTGCAGTTATCAGAGGATTTGAGCCTGCTCCGCTTTTCTGAAATACAACCGTGTTTGATGAAGTAGGTTGGTTAGCAGCTATTGAGACAACCAGATTCGAAGCTGTTTCCGTATGTCCTGCGGCAACATTGAAAACTACACCGCCGGAACCGACTCCCTGAAAATTCAGATCGCCGATTGCAGCGGAAATTGTTGCGTAGTCTCCGGGAATTGACTTTGGTCCGCTAAGCTGACCGTAAGAACTCGTATTCAATCCGCATATTATGAGGATTAAGAATAATGTGAAGAAAGTTTTCATAGCATTGTTTTGTTTTGAGGTTTTTTGAGTTTGGTGTTTCGCAGTTTGTGTGAATTGTGTTTATATAAAATATTGTATTGTGTTGATTAATTCAATTGTGATTATTCGGAGGCTGTTCAAGAGTAATGACTTGTATTGTTTGCGCAGAGTTTCAGGCTTGGTTGCACCGTAAGTCCCACCCCTCCTTTCCGCTCGTTCCCAAACTCCCAGACTGTCCGAAAACAAAAAGTTTGTCATTCCCGCGTGCTCCTAGCGGGAATCTGCACCGAAATTCGACCATATAAGAGTTGTCCCCGATAGAAACACTCGGGGACGACATGTATTCG
>WBZL01000571.1_pt1 | contig 41120 bp, 28 predicted proteins | sample 5204291 | NCBI WGS metagenome assembly WBZL01 (sample SAMN12344345, study PRJNA552823) | activated sludge metagenome | biome: Activated sludge suspended growth; feature: Nitrification reactor; material: Wastewater; isolation source: activated sludge from nitrification reactor of wastewater... | reverse complement strand
CTTGATGCAATTGTTTTTCGGTTACCGTGAGCTTCAACTCGTTTTCCTTTACTTTGATTTTGAAGCTCAGTTTATCATAACCATTGACTGATTTAAATCTTGGAACTGCCTAAATGGGATTCAAATTTACCAATTTCGTCTGAAGCTAAACTTGCTTTTTTCGGCCATTTAAGTTGGGCAAAATCGTTACCAGTAGTCTATAAATGCTACCGATTAACACATATAGAAGATTTTCCCAAATATCCTTATTATTTTAATATCCGGCTGGTGGATATTCCTTCATTCAAAGGGTTAGAGGCAGACGGGATCGTTTTTGTACTTCATGAGTTATTAAAACTAAACGATCATGTATTGAAGTCAAATCTTTATATGGCGCTATCCAGAGCGAGACACTTACTTCATATCGTTAGTCCCTTTAGCATAAAAGATAAAGTTATCGAACTGGGAAAAATTTGATTTCCGATTAAATGACTTTAGACTTGGTAATAATTTGGCTTGTGTTATTTAGTGAACAAACTCTCTAATGGCAAAGCCCATTGAGACACGTCTGATGAAACTGTGGGAGGAGGGTTGAATTGGGTCGGATAGAGCATCCAGATTTTCAGGGTTTCTTCGTTGACTCCAAGTGGTTGGAGAATGTTGGAGGCAGCGCGGAGGAGGAGGGTTTCATACCGACGGGTGTCTATTTCGGGCTGGGTGTCAGATAAACCCCAAACGGTGGGGCGGTAATGGGTGTGGAGAAAGCGGACTTTTTGACCCGGTCGGAGAGTCTTTCCTTGCTGTTCCAGTTGTTGCGCGGCTTTGGCACCCGGCGAAGGGACGCGATAGGCGGCAGGTTCACGGCTCAGGACTTGGGCACACACCAGTTTTTCGTGAGGAATGTCTCCTGTGTGGAGGGCGGTCAATTGCTGACGGAGGTGCTTGACGAGGGCAGGAATTTTTTTGGGCAGTTCGTCAACCAGACGGGTTTGGGCGAGGATTTCGAGTAAGGCAGTCTGCGTTTCAACGACAAACGGTGGGGTGTCATGGCGGCGAATCTCCAGCCCGCGCACTTTCAGGGCGGGGCGTCTGGTGGAGTCGGTGGACACGCCAAAATAGCGGTTGGCAACTGGGACAGCCTCATTTTGGCGGGAGGGGAGAAAAGCGATCCAGTCAAACACTCCATCTAAAGCAATCGTCAAGCCGGTTCGTTCTTCAATGGTATCAAGCAGGAATTGAAAGTCACGCGGTTGAGTTGCGTTTTCCTTTTTGACATATAGCCCATCGACATTGAAGTAAATCACTTCAAAGCCCAAATCTTCCGCGATTTTTTTCGCTTGCAAGAGGGCGCGGCGACCGAAGGCAGTGACACATTCATGCGCTTCGACGCGGCCCCACCGGAAACGTTTGTAGCCCATATACCCAAACCCGACTAACAGCAACCATTTCAAGGCCGTAGCAAGGGCTTCCAGGGCGGGGACGCGGCAATCGCGCGGATCAAGGGTGGCGAGTTGGGATTTAATCGCTTTGCGCTTTTTGAGGATGGGCGCGACGGTTTGAGGGACAAGGCCGGGTTTCCCTTGTTCGACTACCACGCCCAATTCCGGCGCGCGGATATTCTCGGATAGGCTGGATTTCACGACCGTTTCGGGGGAGATGTTGAAGTGTTCCATGATTTGCGCGTACATCGAGAAAAAATCAATCCCCGCGACGTGCTGGTGTAAGCCAGTCACAGGTTGCCCGACAAGCCCGCCGCGATCTGCGCGGATCAGTTCGAGCGGGGTTTTGAAGGCTTCCACCTGCCCTTTTTGGTAAGGGATCAACAGCCTGTTTTCCAGTGCCACCCACATTTGCATTGCCGTAATGCCTGCGCCTGGCGATTTGCGCGCGGCGTCTTGTAAGGGCAGGGCGGAGAGGCGAGAGACTTCAACCACACCCAACAAGTCACTTTGCCGATACATCGCTGCGTTTTTGTGGTCAATGTGGAAACGGCCAAACAGATGTACCTGCTCGCCCCGGTGTTCAGTGCGTCCGTAGGTGTGGTAACTGAACGCCGCGCGGCGGCGGGGGGTGATGGTTTCATCGCGGTTGGGGTTGAAGGGGATTTGGTGTTTTTCGGAGAGGGTGAGCAGATAGGGAAAGAGCCAAGTATCCCCAAAGGCGGAAATGATCATGTCAGGGTCAAGTTTACGAATCAGCCCATCCAATTGAGATAAAAACAGGGTTTCCTTTTCCAATGACAGGCGGCGCGTTTCGTGGGCCGTTTGGAGGGTGAGGACGCGGGGGGGCTGGTAAAAGGGGTCGGTATCGGGGACAAGGGTAAGGAGGCGCAAAGGGGGCGGTTCTAGCTGGATTTCCCAACGGGATTCGAGGGCTTCAAGCTGATAGAGACGGTTTTCATAGCTGGACGCACGGCATTTAGTGAAGGGGAAAACGCCCGTGGCGTGGGCAAAGCGAACGGAAAGCGGAATATCCACATTGAAGTAGGTGAGATCGGGGAAACGTTGGTATATCCGTTTGAACAAGACAGGGAGGGCGGCGGGGGTAGGGAGGTGAATAGACAGAACCGGGATCGAGCTGGAAAACAAATCTTTCTGATAAGTGCGATCCAGCCGCGCGGCGGGGTGGGTATTGCTGAGATATTTTCCCAATTGAGAGAGACGATGATCCGGCCCGGCGGCGAAGAAGGTGATCGGGAAGGGGTGAGACAGGCATAGGCGTTCATCCTGATCCGTCAAAAACCAGATCGCCACTCCCTCCTCATTGGGGTATACATCTAAAAGCCAGCCTTCAGACGCGGTTGTGGCGTTCGTTTTCAAGGTGGGTGAGTTTCCTTTCCAGGGCGGCCAGCCGCGCGGCGAGAGCGGCATTTTCGATTTCTTGCTCCAAAAGCATGGCAAGCTGAATCGATTCAAAGGGCAAGAGGTGATTCGCCTGACTGATGGCGGCGGTGTGTTTTTTGGCTTTGACGATCAGGGCGTCGAGGTGAGTTCGGTGGGTGGGGTGGAGGACTTGCCGAAATTTAGCGAGGATGGCTTCCATTTCGCGGATCAAGTCAGTCATGGTGGGAGTGGTTTTGCCCATAAGGTTGTCCAGGGGGAGGGGTTGAAGGGAGCGGCGGAGGAGGTTGGAAAGAGATTCGCGCGGGGCGTCCTTTTCCCCGCGGGGATGAGGGACAAGGTTGACGAAAACCGGCGCGCATTTTTGGAGCCGGTGAATCTGAGTCAGGCAGAGGCCTAAGAGCCGGGTGACTTCAAGGTCATTTACGGCATCATCATAGAAGGTGGCGAGTAAATCGAGAATAAAAACCGGCGCGGGGGTCGCGGGCGTATGAGCAAGCAGGGTGGTCATTTCATGGCAGGTGAACGCGCGGGCAATGTGGATGCGCGCTTGCCACTCATAGATGCGAACGGTTTGAAAACGGATGGCACGCGCGACATGAAAGGCGTTGAAGCGATTCCCCCCGTCCAAAACGAACACCTCCCCTTGCCCGGCGCGGGCGGCGATCAGGGTGAGGAGGGACGCGGCGCGGGTAGTAAGGAGGTATCCCCCCTGCTTGGGAAAAGATTGGATCGGAACGTGCATAGCCCCAAAATAGCATCTATCTTTTCGTTATACTATTCCCTAACGGGGGATTTCGCGGGTTATTTGTGGGGGATAGGCAGGTTAATCCTGGGGTTAACCTGAGCAGGTGAGCCAGGGAAAGGGATGAGAAAAACCAGAGGACCGTACATATGGGGTCATGCCGAGTTGTTGGTGTAGCGGTCCAGCCACGCGCTGAAATCCCAATCTTTCAAGACATCCGCGAGTTGTTTCCGGCTGTGGAGCCGGAACTTCTCAAAGATGTTACTGACATGGACTTTGACCGTTTCGGAGGAGATTTGGAGGCGTTCCGCGATTTGTTGGTTGGTATAGCCCAGACAGATCAGCGCGGCCACATCTTTTTGGCGCGGCGTCAGCTGTTCCCATATTTGAAACTTCTCTTGCAAAAGCTGATGTTGTTCTAATCCCAACGCCATCATCTGAGAGGCGACTTCCTCAGGAGGACGGTTTTGGCGGTGCGCTAATTCCAGGATACTATGCCGGGTCATGGCGTCGAAACGCGCGAAGGTTTTCTTTCGTTTCCGAAGGTGAAGTTTGTGGAGGAGGTAGTCTATGAGGTTCATACAGGGAAAACGAAAGGGGCAGCGTTTCACCCTATGATAGAACATGAGTTCTGCGTGAGCGTTGGCAAATTGAGTCAGAAACGTGATATTTTGCAATGATTTGAGTAGTTTTAGGAATAGAGAGGAGTTAATTCTGAAGAATTTCCCCGTTAAACGTTCTTCGCCAGGGTGAGGGGGGCACCCTGGCGAAGAACAGCGATATTTTGCCACAATTTTCTCAGAGGTCAAGGGTTCTGAAAATTCCCTTTCAAAGTCACGTACAGCTTCGTTCCCTCTCCAGGCGCGGTCTTGAATTTGACTGAGGCTCCGATCACGTTGACCAATTCACGGATCAGCCTCAGCCCAAAGGCCTCTGATTTTGCTTTGCGAACACCAGGTAACGAAAATCCCTTGCCGTTATCAGAGATCCATAGCTTGATCTGAGTGGGTTGCAAAGCCAGCTTAACAGAAATGCGCGACGCGTCCGCGTGTTGAAGGGCATTCTTGAGGACTTCCTCCGTGAGCCGATAAAACACGTAGGACTGTTCACGCGTGAGCGAACCCCCTTCCCCTTCTTTGGAAAAGGAGATGGGGGCGTGTCGTGGTTTGTAACCCAGACAGAGGCCCTCAAGAGCCATCTCCAGCGGATACCAAGAGAGGGCAGGCCGATAATTTTGAGCTTGCCCTTGCTGAATTTTTCTCAACAGGGATTGGAGTAATTCAAACGCGTCATTTTTCTTGTCTGTATGGATGTAAAACCGCATCACGACGAGACTTTGAAAGAGGTCGTCCAAGCGGGTGTCGTTTTCAAAGTAAAGACGCATTTCGTGGCGCAGAAGGTGATGGATAAAGGGTTGCATGGGTTTCTCCGGGTTTTTTTAAACAAAATTGGAAGGTTAGCATCGCTTAGGGTTCTCGATAGCATAGCACGTGCGCGTCCTGCTTGCTTTTAAACCGTCGCGTTTTCTCACAGAAGTTTGTCGTCATGCTATACTTGCATGACGACTTCAAGCACAGCCGCTCTTTTCAGGCGGTCACGATCCAACTATCGGGTAATCTATGTCAAAAGCATCAAACCAAAACCCTGGATGTCTCGCTTTCATCCTTCGTCTTTTCGGGGGTCAAGCCAACCCCTCATACCCCGCTTTTCAAATTGAAGGCTTAGAAGCACCAGATGTGTCTGAGGCGTTCCCTTACCGCGTGCGGGATGACTTTCTTTCCCCCACTGAACTTTCCTTCTACCACGTTCTCCGCACGGCGATCGGCAATCAGGCGATCATTTGCCCGAAAGTTGGCCTGGGAGAAATCTTTTTTGTCACTCGCCCTCATGAAAACTATGCCTATCGCAGTCGCATTGTTCAAAAGCATGTGGATTTCGTGTTATGTGCCCCAAAAACGATGCAACCCATTTTGGGCATTGAACTGGATGACTCCAGCCATGCGCGCCCCGACCGGCAAGAACGTGATGCGTTTGTCAACAAAGCCTTTGAAGCGGCCAACCTGCCCTTGCTCCGTCTTCCAGCCAAACGCATGTACAACACCCACGAATTAGCTGATGAACTAGCAAAATATTTGAGTGAGGGGACGCCTCAGCCAAAGGCTTCGCCCGAAGAACCTATGAAAGAAATTTCTCAGCAGGAACCTGCGAACAGTCCACCATTTTGCCCGAAATGTGGTGTCCCGATGGTCGTTCGCACGGTGGCGAAAGGGGACCATCAAGGAAAGCAGTTTTATGGATGTTCAAATTATCCCCGGTGTCGGGAGATGTTGCCGCTCAAAAAGTAGATGCGAAGTTGGAGATGGGAATTGATTTCGTGCTATACTTGACCAGACGATAAAAAAATCGAGCCGTGTTCGTACCACGCTCGGTGATGGCCTACACGGTATCGGCGTGAGGCGGTTCAATCGTAACACATTGGGGCCGCTCGCGCACAGCGTGGGCGGCTTTTTTGTTTTTTGGCTATGGGAGTTGTAAATAGCGGTGGAAAAGTCATGTGCATTTCGTTGTTTATCGTTGGACAACTTTCTTCCTAATCGTTTACTTACAACTTGCTACTCAGAGTAGCAAGTTGTTGGAGACAAGTATGAGAATCCTTAAATTATCTTTAATAGTTCTATCTCTTGCTTTTTCACTAGGGTTTCTGTTTCTTTCTCAATTTAAACCTTCGGCACAAGCCCAAAGTTCAGATCCTTCTTATGCAGTTTCCGCGTCAAGATCAACTGAGATAATGACATCTATTCAAGCAGCCCAAATGCTTACCTTTTCACAAGTGATCACTGCTACAAATACGCCCACAACTACCCCTTCATCAACCAATACTCCTACACATACTGCTACAACTACCCCTTCATCAACCAATACTCCTACACATACTGCTACAAATACGCCAACTGTCACACTTACATCAATCTTTACACCAACTGTCACATTCACCCCAATCTTTACACCAACTGTCACACTCACCCCTTCCGAAACCCCTACCCCAACACCGACCCCTTCTCCAACCGATTTGTCAATCCCAACGGTAGATGACTTTATAATCAATGGCGGAGCATTAAATAGCACTTCATTAACCGTCACACTATCTATATCCGCCTCTGATCTGACAAATGAAGTGGTTCAAATGAGCTTTTCCAACGATGAAATAACCTGGAGTACCTGGCAAGCTTACTCAACTTCGGCCAGTTGGTCACTTTCTACTGGTGATGGTTTGAAAATCATATACGCAAGGGTCAGAGACATAAATGACAATATTTCCTCCACAGCATCCGATACCATTTTCTTGGACACCACCGTAGATACCGATTTTGCCTTTACCATCAATGATGGGCTACTTTACACGAATCAAACGGCTGTGACTTTGACAATTAGTGCTAAACCAGGTACAGCCCAAATGCAGGTAAGCAATGATGGCGGATTTGCCGGGGCCATATGGGAGTCCTATGCTTCACAAAAGGCATGGACAATTACACAATATGGTAGTTATGTTATTCCCCGCGTCGTTTATGTGCGCTACCAGGACATTGATGGCAATACATCATCCACTTATCAGGACGATATTGTGCTAGACATGACCCCGCCTGAGGGGGGCTTCCAAGTAATCCCCGGAATGCTAGACGCTTTGGAGAGAAGCGTCTCCATCTCCGGCGTTCCACCCACTACTGGAACGAAAAAGCAAACGCACGTTATTTACTTACCTTTAGTAATCGGGAGTTGTTCGGCGTGTACCCAAGTGCTCCTCAGTCTTTGGGCGACTGACGATGTAAGTGGGGTGAGTCAGATGATGATCAGTAACTCCCCGGATTTTGTCGGCGCACTGTGGAAGCCTTATATGACTCAAAATACTTGGTGGATTTCTACGACAGGTCCTACAACTATATATGTCAAGTTTCGTGATTATGCTGGCAATGTGTCTGTCGTGTATTTAAGTACCTTTACCCCATAGTCACCCGAACAGAAAAACCCAAACGGCCCACCGTTTTGTCCCAAATGTGACATCCCGATGGTGATCCGCTTGGCGACGAAAGGGAAACATCAAGGGAAACAGTTTTATGGATGCCCAAATTTTCCTCGTTGTCGAGAGGTAGTGCCCATAAAAAAGTAGGCTCAAATTCAAAAGGTGGAAAATGATTTCGTGCTATACTTGACCCAACAAAATACCGAGCCGTGTTCGTACCACACTCGGTGATGGCCTGCACGATGAAGGCGTGAGGCGGCTACATCGTAACATAACGGGGCCGCTCGCGCAAAGCGTGAGCGGCTTTTTTGTTAATAGCTTAGACGGAAAATAACGAGTGGAACGATGAACCCGCGAAAGAAACGAACCAGTTGGCGTGAAATACGGCAACAACGTCAGAGTGTTGAGTTTGTTGGCCGGACGGAACAGTTGACCATGTTTCGCGAGAATCTCGCGAAGCCGGTGGATGATGAACAGCGACGGTTTATCTTCAATATTTGGGGGCAAGGCGGCGTAGGAAAAACCACCCTGACGAAAAAATTTATTAGGTTAGCCGAAGAGGCGGGATGGGCAACGGCATACACGGATGAGAGCGAAAACGACGTGCCAGGGGTATTGGCTCGCCTGTCGAAGCAGTTCAAGGCGCAAGGGCACGAGCTGAAGAAATTCGATGAACGGTACAAAGTGTACCGGCAAAAACGTCAGGAATTAGATGCCGATCCAGAAGCGCCACAAGGGTTCACTAGCTTTGCAGTTGGAACACTAGCAAGGGCAGGGGTGGCGATGGGGAAACATATCCCAGTGGGAGGTGCTTTATTTGAATTGGTAGACGAAGAGGCAGTGGCAACACAGGCGGGGCAAATGGCGGAATTTATCCGGCGCAAATTTACAAATAAAGATGAAGTCCAGTTATTAGAAGACCCCGAAAATGTCTTAACGCCTTTTTTTGTCGAAGGGCTAAAAGAGATTGCGGAAACACACCCATTTGTCTTGTTTTTAGACACTTACGAACAAACCGGGCGGTATCTGGATGAGTGGCTACGGAAATTGTTGGATGAAGAATATGGGGAAATTCCGCCTGAATATATACTGGTTGTGGCCGGACGGGAACGGTTAAATCGCAATGCCTGGGCTTTGTTTGAGCAAGAGGATTTGATCACCTTTTTTTCGATTGAGCCTTTTTCCGAACAGGAAGCGCGCGATTATTTGGTTCGTACCGGCATCGAAAACGAGGAAGTCATCAAAGTCATTTTACAATTATCAGGCCGGTTGCCGTTATTGGTCGCAATGTTGGCCGAAGGGAGTCCCGATGATCCAGCAGAGGTAGGAGAACCTAGCGGCACGGCGGTAGAGCGGTTTCTGAAATGGGTGGATGACCCCAAACAAAGGCAATTCGCGATTGATGCGGCGCTGTTACGCGAAATCAATCGGGATACAGTAAAAGTGTTGGATGCAGAGAATGGGGACGAATTACTCAACTGGCTGATCAAGATGCCTTTTATATCAGAGCGTGCAAACGGTTGGATGTACCACGAAGTAGTACGACCACAAATGCTTCGGCATAAAAAACGGGAGTCACGTCAGGGCTGGGCAGATTTGCATCGAAAAATGGCTATTTATTATGAAGGTCTTCGAGATAACTTAGGATTAGCAACGAAACAGGCTTACCTGGACGCGGACTGGCAATCATTTACGCTCAACATGCTTTACCACTTGCTCTGCCAAAACCCTCAAGAACAATTAGCTCCCGCGTTAGGTGGATTTTTAGAAGCTTTGAAAGATAAGAGGGAGCTTGCTAGACTTTGGGCTGATGTCGTACGATTGGCAGGCACGGATACAGCTAACCCGATGATTCTGGAATGGGGGGATAGGTTAGGAAAAGGGTTGGACGACCATGAGGAAAAACATTATGAGGAAGCCCTCGAGATGTTTACCCGGTTGCTCGACTATCCAAACCTAACCCAGGCTCAAATGGCTGTTGTTTTTTATTGGCGCGGTTATTTATATAGATTGCTGAGAGATTATGATCGGGCAATAGAAGACTCAGATCACGCATTAGATATTGATCCCCACTATACAGATGTACTCATTACTAAAGCGGGTGTCTATGGCGCGAGAGGAGAATATGAACAGGCAATAGCCCATGACAACCTCATTCTAAGCTATGACCCTAAAAATAAACGCGCATTAAGTGGACGTGGATACGCTTATTTTAGAATAAAAAAAATTGATCAAGCCCTTACCGATCTGAATCAAGCATTAGAACTAGATTCGGATTACATGTATGCTTACGGCATTAAGGGATTAATTTATTCGAATACCAAACGGTTTAATGAGGCAGTTACCCATTTCACACGTGTCATTGAGCTTGATCCAAAACACATAGGAGCAATTACTGATCGTGCTAATGCATATCGAGAATTAAAGCGATATACATTAGCACTTGCTGATTTGAACCGGGCTTTGGAACTTGACCCGGAGCACACTTATGCTCTCAATATTAAGGGGCTAACCTACTCTGCAATGGGACAATATGAACAGGCGATTACTCAATACACTCACGCGCTAGAGATTGACCCCAAATATAAGTGGGCACTGTCTAATCGCGGAAATGCCTACCGAGAACTGAAACAGTATGAAAAATCTATGGCTGACTTAGATCAAGCCTTAGAGCTTGACCTGCAGTACACCGATGCCCTCAATAATAAAGGTTTGACTTATGCCGCAATGAACCAATTTGAACAAGCAATTGCTCAATACAACCGCGCCCTAGAGCTCTATCCACAACATAAATGGGCACTCGCCAATCGTGGTAGAGCTTATCGAGAATTAAAGCAATACGAACAAGCCTTTGCTGACCTAAATCAGGTGTTGGAACTTGACTCGGAGAACACTTATGCCCTAACTGAGAAGGGATTGATTTATGTTGCATTGGGGGAATTTGAACATGCAATTGACCAATACACCCATGTTTTGAAACTTGACCCGAAACACAAGTGGGCGATGGCTAATCGCAGTAGTGCTTATCGAGAATTGAAGCAATACGAACGAGCCATAGCCGACCTGGATCGCTCATTGGAACTTGACCCACAGCACACCGATGCCCTTAATATCAAGGGTTTGATCTATGCTGAAATGGGGCAATCTGAACAGGCGATTACTCAGTACACCCATGCGCTGGAAATTGACCCCCAATACAAATGGGCACATGCTAATCGCGGTATTGCCTACAAAAGTTTGAAGCAATATGAAAAGGCTTTGATGGACCTGGATCATGCTCTGGAACTCGATCCAAAGTACACTTTTGCTCTTAATGAGAAGGGGAGAATATTCACTATAATAGGGCTATCTGATCAAGCCATTGCTCACTATATTAAAGCTTTGGAAATAGACTTCGAATTCATGGATGCCTTAAATAATTCGGAGCATATTAAATTCCTTAGTGATAAAGGCTGGCGTCTTTTAATTCTAGGACAATATGAGCGAGCAATCGCACACTTTACAATCGTATTAGAGCTTGATCCACAATACAAGTCAGCAGTTACCAATCGCGGTAAAGCTTATCGAGGATTAAAACAATACGAACGTGCTTTTGCTGACTTCGAACAGGCATTGAAACTTGACCCAAATTACACTTTTGCCCTGGTTGAAAAAGGGTTGACTTATGCTGAATTGGGGCAAAATGAACAAGCTTTCGCTAACCTAGATCGGGCATTAATACTTGATCCAACATACATCTATGCTCTCAACAACAAAGGTGGTGTTTACGCTAAGATAGACCAATTCGAACAAGCGATTATTCAATACACCCGCGCACTGGAGATAGCCCCACATTATTGGGAGGCAGTAGTTAACCGTGGCATTGCTCATCGAAAATTGAAGCAATACGAGCAATCTTTAGCTGACATTGAGCGGGCGTTGGAACTTGATCCCAAAAACACTTCTGCTCTGAATGAGAAAGGGCAAACATATGCCGAAATGGAACAATACGAACTGGCAATTGCCCAATTCAACCGCGCCTTAGAAATTGATCCGCAAGATAAAGGGGTGTTGGTTGAACGCAGCATAACTTATCGAGCAATAAAGCAATACGAACAAGCCCTGGTTGACCTTAATCGCGCATTGGAACTCTACCCCAAATACACATATGCACTCAATAATAAAGGATTGACTTACGTGGCAATGAAGCAATACGAACAAGCTATCGCCCAATACACCTACGCCCTGGAAATTGACCCACAATATAAATGGGCAGTAGCAAATCGGGGCATTGCCTATAGTGAGTTGAAACAATATGAGAAAGCCCTCGAAGACTTCAACCGCGCTTTGGATATTGACCCAAATTACAGGAATGCTCTCAGAAAGCGAGTAGGGGTGATGTATTTGTTAGGGCGATATGAAGAGGTATTAGAGGCACTTAATCATCTGCCGGATGAAGAGCTAGAAGATTCTGGATTTTTTATTCTTAGAGCTATTATTTTTCAAAAACTAGGCCAAAGTCCAGATGAGAATGTGGATTTTCAACGCGGAATCAAACTCCTTGAAAAGGAGATTGAGCAAAATCCTGAAGATCAAACAAAACTGATTGATCTAGCAACTTATTACTTTGCCTTTGGGATGGAACAGGTTTCATTGCAGAAGTTAGAACAAGTCCTCAATAAAAATCCCCCTACATCCCTTCTCCAACAAGCCCTCGAAGACCTCGACAACCTCCTCGAACTTCTCCCCGATCTCGATGTAACCCCTGCCCGCACGCTCCTCCAAAACGCCCTCGACCAACGCACCTCCCCCGCTTCCTGACCCATGCAAAAACCCATCATCGCCAACCCCGTCATCAACTCACCGTTTGAAGAACCCGCGCGGCATTTTCAGTTTTCCGACGAGGGGATTACGGACGAGATTGTCCCGGAGCGGCGGATTAGCGCATATTTTGTACCGATTGCCAAACCGAAGAAAAAGGGGGCGAAACAGTTGGAAATGGCCTTCGAGGAGTGGACGCAAGACCGGCTGAAACCAAACGATTTTATCAACCGGGTGCGGGCGCGGGTGGCGTTGTGGCGGAAAGGGGGGTATGTCGGGGTGACGCGCATGACGCGCCGCCTGTTGGATTACTGGACGAACCCTGATCGGGAGCGGAAACTGTTTTTCTGCCAGATCGAAGCGCTGGAAACGATCATTTACGTCACCGAAGTTGCCAGCAAGTATGGCGATGGCTGGATTGAGAGTGAGTTGCGCCGGGCGAACGAGGGCGCGAACCCTGGCCTGTACCGGCTTGCGTTCAAGATGGCGACCGGGAGCGGGAAAACGGTGGTAATGGGGATGCTGATCGCCTGGCAAGCCCTCAACAAGATGGCAAACCGGCAGGATGCCCGTTTCACGGACGCATTTTTACTCGTCACGCCGGGAATCACCATCCGTGATCGGTTGCGAGTCCTGCTCCCCAATGACCCCAATGACTATTATCACCAGCGCGACCTGTTGCCTCCTGATTTGATGGAGCAGTTACAACAGGCCAGGTTTGTGATCACCAACTTTCATACGTTTCAACCGCGCGAAAAGGTGAGCGCCGGGGGGCTGACCAAAGAACTTCTCGCGCAGGGAAAACCCAGCCCGTTTACGGAATCGCCGGGGGAGATGGTGCGGCGGGTGTGCCGGGAGTTGGGCAACAAACAGAACATCATCGTCATCAACGACGAGGCCCATCACTGCTACCGGCGCAACCCACAAAGTGAAGAAGAACGTTTGAGCCGCGAGGACCGGTTCGAGGCGGAAAAGCGCGAGAAAGAAGCGCGCGTCTGGATTTCGGGGTTGGAGGCGATTCGGGAGAAGATCGGGATCAAGGCGATTTTTGACCTGTCGGCCACGCCGTTTTTCCTGAGCGGGTCGGGCTACCAGGAAGGGACGTTGTTTCCCTGGGTGGTTTCGGATTTTTCGCTGATTGACGCGATTGAGTGCGGGATCGTGAAAGTCCCCCGCGTGCCGGTGGAAGACGACGCAATGATCGGGGATTATCCCACCTACCGCCATCTCTGGCCGTACATCAAGGATGACCTCCCGAAAAAAGGCCGCAAAACCGATGCGGTGGAGGGCGACCCCAAGCTCCCCGCCAAACTGCAAAGCGCGCTCCACAGCCTGTACAACAATTACCAGAAACAGTACGACGCCTGGGCGAAAAGCGAGGCCCGCGACCTGCCGCCCCCGGTGTTCATCGTCGTGTGCAACAATACGAACGTCTCGAAAATGATGTACGACTACATCGCCGGGTGGGAAAAAACGTTGAAGGACGGGCACAAAGTGCTGGTTCCCGGCGCGCTGGCGTTGTTCAACAACGAAGATCACGGGCAGTGGCTGGCCCGGCCCAAAACCATTTTGATTGACAGCGAACAACTCGAATCGGGCGAGGCGATGAGTGCGGATTTCAAACAGATCGCCATGCTCGAAATCGAAGAATTCAAGGCCGAGTACCGGGCGCGGTTCCCCGGTCGGGATGCGGAAGACCTGACGGACGAAGACCTCCTGCGCGAGGTGATGAACACGGTCGGCAAACCCGGCAAGTTGGGCGAACACGTCCAGTGTGTGGTGTCCGTTTCGATGCTGACCGAGGGGTGGGATGCCAACACCGTCACGCACATCCTGGGCATCCGAGCGTTTGGCACCCAGTTATTATGCGAACAGGTGGTCGGGCGCGGCTTGCGCCGGATCAGTTATGCGACCGAGACCCAACAGGTGGACATCAACGGGCAAACGGTGGAATTTGAAGGGTTTCCGGTGGAATATGCGGAAGTGTACGGGATCCCGTTTTCGTTCATTCCCACCACCCCGGTCATCACCTCGCCTCGCCCCCCCGCGCGGCCCACCCGCGTCCGGGCGTTGGAAGACCGTTTGGCGCAGGAGATCACGTTCCCGCGCCTCGTCGGCTACCGGTATGAACTCCCCGCCGAACGTTTGGATGCGGTGTTCACCCCCGATTCCCGCATGGCCCTCTCCACGCTGGACGTGCCCACCCGGACGGAGAACGCACCGATCATTGGGGAATCGAGCATCCACACCCTGTACGATTTAAACATTCGCCGGGAGCAGGAAGTGGATTTTCTGCTCGGTAAACTCGTTTTGGAACGATATTTCCCGGACGAGGCAGGGTACACGAAACCCTGGTTGTTCCCGGACATGTTGCGGGTCGTCCGCCAGTGGCGCAAGGAATGCCTGACGCTCAAGGACAATATGTTCCCCCAATTGCTCCTCCTGCGTGAACTGGCAGACCGGGCTGCGGAGAAGGTGTACCTGTCCATCGCCCAATCCGAACGGGGCGAAAAGACCGTCTGCCCGATCCCGCGCCCGTATGACACCATTGGGAGCACCCGGTACGTGGACTTCGACACCACCCGCCCGGTGTATCCCACTCACCCCGACAAATGCCACATCTCCCACGTCGTCGCCGACACGGACACCTGGGAGCAGAAAATGGCCCAGGCGTTGGAAGAGATGGATGAGGTGATCCGGTATGTCAAAAATCACAACCTGGGGTTCACCATTCCCTACACCTACAATGGGCGCGAACACCAGTACATACCCGATTACATCGTTCACCTGGACGACGGGCATGGCCCGGAGGATTATCTGCGGCTGATCGTGGAAGTGTCCGGCGAAGCCAAACCGGAAAAAGCAGCCAAAGTCGCCACCGCCCGCAATCTCTGGATTCCCGCTGTAAACAATCACAAGGCATGGGGCCGGTGGGCGTTTGTCGAAATCAGCGATCCGTGGGACGCGAAGAATACGATTCGATCCTTTATTAAAGCCATTGCATAGCAGAGGAGATTATGCTTCAGCCTGAAAACCAATCCAAAAAATACGAGAGTTTATTCACCGAAATTGACGATGGAAAAATCAAGATTCCGATGTTTCAACGGGATTTTGTGTGGTCAAAAGAACAAACTGCCAAATTGATTGACAGCATCATCAAAGGGTTTCCCATCGGCACGTTCATTTTGTGGAAAACGCGCGAAGAAATGCGTTCCGTAAAAAATGTCGGGAATGTTGATCTCCCTGAAATTCCCAAAGGGGATGCCGCCTCGTTTGTCTTGGATGGTCAGCAACGCATTACGTCTTTGTATGCCACACGAAAAGGGGTGGTCTTTAATAAAGATGGACAGGAAATTGATTACAAGTTAATTTCGATCAACTTGAGCCTCAGCCCGGATGAAGAAGAACAAGTCGTGACCCCCGAACCCCCGGAAGATGCCCCCTGGATTTCGGTGCATAAATTATTGAGTGGTACGGTGACAGAATTTGCACGAGACTACATTTCCCATTTAGAAAAAATTGACGTATATCGAAACCGTTTGATGGGTTACGACTTTTCCGTGATCGTGATTCCCGATTACCCCATTGATATTGCCTGTGAAGTGTTTACCCGCATCAATACCGGGGGGACGGAATTGACTTTGTTTGAAATTATGGTTGCCAAAACCTTTGATTTGGAGCGCAAATTTGACCTCGCGAATAAATACCAGCACCTCATTGATAACAACAGCCGGGAAAAAGACCTGGAAGATGCCAACTTTGAAACGATTCCTCCCTCCGTCGTGCTTCAATGTCTCTCTGCTTATTTGTGCAAGCAGATTCGCCGCCGCGATATTCTAAAAATTCAGAAGGATGATTTTATTGCCGCGTGGCCGCATGTGGTGGATGGGATTTTCGCGGCAGTAGACTACATTCGCACCCATTTGCGTGTCCCGGTTTCGCAGTTGCTCCCCTATAATGTGCTCCTGGTTCCCTTTAGTTACTTTTTCGCCAAACACTTTGGCCGAATGCCCAACGCGACCCAGGAAAAATACCTGAATCAATATTTTTGGTGGGCTTCACTCTCCAATCGGTTTTCATCCGGGGCGGAAAATAAAGTTGCCCAGGATTTGGAGCGCATGGATGCTATTTTACGCAACGAGGCTCCCTCCTATCGGGGCGAGGAGGTGAACCTGACGCTTAACGATTTACGCTGGCGCTGGTTCAGCACAGGGGATGCTTTCTGCAAAGCCATTTTGTGTCTTTATGCCTCGTTTGTGCCCCGTTCTTTCAATAATGATGCGTTGGTGACGTTAGATAATTCCTGGCTCAAAACCACCATCAGCAAAAACTACCATCACTTCTTCCCCAAAAGTTATCTTTCCAAACAGCGCGGGTATCCTGAATGGAAAGTGAATTGCATCCTCAACATTACAATTGTGGACGATCATTTGAACAAACGCACGATTCGGGCCAAACCGCCAAGTGAGTATATGTTGAAGTTTGTGGACACAAACGCCCAACTGGAAGAAACCATGAAATCGCATTTGATTGATGATCTCGATCAGTTTGGGATATGGAACGATAACTATGAACAGTTCATTGAAGCGCGCGGGGAACGTGTACTTCAAGAGCTAAAAAGAAGATTGGAACCTGAGTTGTAGGAGAAGCTGGAATGTTCACAAAGATGGATAAAATCTGGGTCGTCATCGCACTGCAACTACACCCTGACATTCACCACACTAAACTGGTTTCCCTGGACGAAATTCGTCGGATTCTAAAATACAACTTTGATACGGAAATCACTCCCATCATGCTAACGCATCACCTTGTCAGTTGGATAGATCGCCAGGCAGACCGTACAGTTCCCGCCCGTGGGGGGAGTCGGAACCGCTATCTCTTTCGCTCCGAGGATGGCCTTATGCCCTCCGAAACCGGAAATTTTCGTCTCTACAAAGCGCAAGATGCCCGTTTTGACGGGTGGGATAAAACGGGTAAAGTAAGGCCGGAGCCTGATGCTATTCCGCCGGAATTTCACCACTTACTGGACTGGCATCAAACCACGTACTTTGGTCAATAGGACTCTTTATGCCCCCTCGCACCTCCTCCTCCAAACAACTCACCACTACCACCCACCAGGACACGCGGAAAAACATCCCTACGGAAGAACTGCGCGACTTTGTGGCCGAAGAAGAAAATAACCCTGGCGTCATGCGTTACCCCCGCGACCCCTCGCTCGACCCGCAACTGGTCTGGAAAGGCAAGGACGAACAAGACGGGGAAGACCTGACCGTGCCGGTTGTCCCCATCTACATCCAGGAAAAAATCCACCCCCAGGCCATTATCGAAGACCTGCGCCGTCACCCCTCCCCTGTAAGCGGGGGAGGGGCCGGGGGTGGGGGACAGCTTTCCCTCTTTGCCGAAACCTTCAACGGCCTGGACTTCGACCAGCTCATCGAGTTTTACCAGCACGAACAGCACTGGAGCAACCGGATGATTTTAGGGGACTCGCTCCAGGTGATGGCTTCCCTGGCCGAAAAGGAGGGATTGAAAGGTCAGGTGCAGATGATTTACCTTGACCCGCCTTACGGGATCAAGTTTGGCTCTAACTGGCAGGTGAGTACGAGGAAACGGCAGGTAGAGGATGGTAAAGTTGAAGACTTGACCCGCCAGCCCGAACAGGTAAAGGCATTTCGGGACACTTGGGAATTGGGAATCCATTCATACCTGAGTTATTTACGTGATCGTTTGGTGGTGGCGCGGGAGTTGCTGACCGAGAGTGGTAGTGTATTTGTGCAGATTGGGGACGAGAATGTACACTTGGTAAGGAGTTTATTAGACGAAGTTTTTGGGAGCGAAAATTTCTTGTCACTTATTTCGTATCAAACCTCAGTTGGGCTAGGCTCAGAGTATCTTGACAATGTGAGCAATTATTTGCTTTGGTATGGAAAAAATCGGGATGTTGGAACCAAATATCGTACTCCTTTTAAAGAACTTTCTCCGGGCGATAAGGGGGCAACTCGCTATAACTACGCACTCAGTCCAGATGGAGAAGATATTCTAGTTTCATCACTCGATGAAGAGGATTATTTGGCTGCAAAAGGTTGGCGTCTTTTCACAGATCAAGGGTTAACATCAAGAACTGGCTCACTGACAACAACGTTTACTTTTGAGTTTCAAGGCGAAAAATATAAACCAACAGCGGGGGGATGGCGTACTAATTTCAACGGAATGCGAAGGGTTTCATACTCAAACCGAATATTAAAGGCTGGTCAAACAATACGATTCAGAAAATTCTTTGACGATTTTGGTTGTATCGGATTAACTAATCAATGGGATGATGTTAGTGGTGGTGTTTCGAGTAGAAGTGATCCTAAAGTTTATGTGGTTCAAACAGCCACAAAAATAGTTGAACGGTGCCTTCTCATGGCTACTGATCCTGGTGATCTTGTCCTCGATCCTACCTGTGGCAGTGGCACTACCGCTTTCGTCGCCGAGCAGTGGGGTCGCCGGTGGATCACAATGGATACCTCCCGCGTTGCCCTGGCCCTGGCCCGCACCCGGCTTATGTCCTCAGTCTTTCCTTACTTCCAGCTGGCCGATTCGCCTGAAGGGGTAGAAAAAACCCACCTAATGCGCGGCCAGATTCCCCCTCGCCCTCTCCCAAAAACCAACGGCGACATCCGTCAGGGGTTCGTCTACAAACAGGTTCCTCACATCACCCTGCGGGACATCGCCAACAACGAAGAAATTGACGCTCTCCACGCCAAATGGCAGGAGCAGATTGAACCGGTACTGAAAGCCCTGACAGGTTTTGGAAAACTGTCAGGGCTGCTGGAATGGGAACTTCCTCGCACCCCCGGCGAGGACTGGTCCCAGGCCGCCAAAGACTTGCTCGCCAAATACTGGTCATTGCGCCGTCAACGGCAGGCGGAGATAGACGCCTCCATCGCTCGCAACTCCCAAACGGAAACCCTCTACGATCAACCTTACGAAGACAACAAAAAAGTGCGCGTCACCGGCCCCTTCACCGTGGAAAGCCTCAGTCCCCACCGGATGATCGCCCCGGACGAACCACGTCCCGCCAGCGAAACCACCGGTCAACAAGCCCAAGCCGGGGGCTTTGTCGGCATGATCCTGGACAACCTCCGCAAAGCCGGGGTGCAGAACACCAAAAAGAACGAGCGGTTGAAATTCGACTGGCTCGAACCCTTCCCCGGCGAATGGATTCAAGCCGAAGGGGAATACACCGAAACATCCCCCTCTCCTTCCGAGGGAGAGGGGTTAGGGGTGAGGTCTCGCCGCGCGGCCATCGCCATCGGCCCCGAACATGGCACGGTCGGCCCGCAAATGGTCAAGGAAGCGGCGAAAGAAGCCGTGCGCGGCGTGGGTTTTGACTTGCTCATCGTCTGCGGATTCGCCTTCGATCCGCACGTCTCCGAGGAAGTCAAACGCTACGGCAACCTGACCATCCTCCCCACCCGGATGAATCCCGACCTCGCAATGGGCGACACCCTGCTCAAGAAAACCGGCAGTGGCAACCTCTTCATGGTCTTCGGCGAGCCGGACATGGACATCCGCTCCGGCAAAGACGGCATCACCGTCGAAATCAAAGGGTTGGACATTTACGATCCCACCACCGGACAAATCCGCTCGAACACCACGCGGGAGATCGCCGCGTGGTTCATTGACACGAACTACAACGAAGAGAGTTTCTTCGTCCGCCACGCCTACTTCACCGGCGACGACAAACCCTACGAACGCCTCCAACGCACCCTCCGCGCCGAAATCAACGAAGAAGCGTGGGCCACCCTCTACCAAACCCAATCCCGCCCCTTCCCCAAACCGGAAACGGGGAAGATCGCTGTGAAGGTGATCAATCATTATGGGGATGAGGTGTTGAAGGTGTATGAGGTGTGAGATGAAGAAATTAAGCTATTATGATTTTGATTTGAACATCAGACTGGATGCAGGCAATCTGTATGCAGATGTCTGGGATTCACCTGTTGGACAAGCAAAAGCAATTAGCAATTCTTCATTAAGTCACGATACCCTTAATTCAGAGGCGTTCAGTTCACTAGATTTATTTAATATTCAGTCAGCTAAATGGTTAGGAACATCTTTATTTAAGGCGGTATTTGTAGACGAGATACATGCGAATCTCCGCAGAAGTGAAGATATAGCAAAGAATAATCAATGTGGGTTACGAATCCGGTTACATCTAAATGACCCCAAATTAATCAATATTCCGTGGGAATATTTATACGATCCTACTTTTGATCGTTTTTTATGCACCTCATCTCTAACGCCTATAACCAGATTTTTAGACCTTCCTATTATTACCAAGCCGATTTTCATTCAACCTCCAATCAAAATGTTGGTTGTCATTGCTAGTCCAAAGAATTACCCCAAACTAAACACTGAGGCAGAATGGCTAGGTATTCAGGAATCTTTGGGAAATTTGAGTAGTAAAGGTCTTATAAAGATAGATAAACTTGAGGGCGCATCTTATCAACAGCTTCAAAAAAAACTCTTACAAGATACCTATCACATTGTGCATTTCATAGGTCATGCGGACTTTGACGATAAAAATCAAGAAGGGGTTTTGATTCTGGAAAATGAAACAGGAAATGGACAACAAATATCCAGTGATGCGTTAGGAGTCCTCCTTCAGGATTCGAGTTATTCATTGCGTTTGGTTTTTCTTAATACCTGTAAAGGAGCACGTACTTCTACGCGTAACCAATTTTCTGGTATCGCTCAAACATTGGTACAAAAAGGAATTCCAGCAGTGATCGCTATGCAATCTTCCATTTTTGACCAAACGGCCATCTTGCTGTGCAATAATTTTTATCCGGTTTTGTTACAAGGCTATCCGGTTGATGTGGCACTCGCAGAAGCAAGAAAGGCAATTTATGGGTTAAACAATCGGGTCGGATGGGGCAATCCCGTGTTATATATGCGGGTTTCAGATGGGAAAATTTTAGATTTATCCGATAAACCTCAACATAGAATATCCTCTGTACAACCAAACAAGAAAGAAAGTTTTCAACAACTTTTGAAGGCAGACCCGTTTGCTTCTATAATGTTCTCTCCTGGAGGTGGTTCAGCCAAAAAATTCAGCAACAACATAAAACAATTAGGATTATTAGGATTACTTGGGGCTGGAAAAACCACCTTTCTCGCTGTTTTTTATATAGCCTGCCAATCATCTGGATGGCAAATCAGGGCCTCAGATGAAGCGTCTCATGAATTCCATCTGAGGTATTACAAACGTCTCTTTCAGGATGGAGAATTTCCAACGGCTACAAGACCTGAAGAAAATGAAGAGTTCCATTTTGATATAAATCGTAAGGGCTTACTTTTCAACGAAAATTATCGAATTGCGATAGGAGATTTATCAGGGGAATGGTTTCAGCGTCCATTGAATCTTTATAAAAATTACCCAGATGTAGCTAATCCCTATTATCGCCTAATGGAACGGGATGGAATATTATTATTAATTGATCCAACAGATTTACAAAAATATCGCAGTGATCATAATCTTGTCATCATAAATTTTTTAGGGTCTTTGTTGCGCGCTACAAATTGGGAGAGAAATCAAACGAAAATCCATCCAAAGTTAGCAGTTTGTTTGACGAAAATGGATATGCCAAACTATCGGCAGAATCTCCATTTAAATGACCAAGAGATGAAATCATTTGCTTCAAAAGTCCTCGGAAATACGATTGTGCAAGAAATATACAATGCCTGCCACAAAGATAAAGTGAAATTCTTTGGGTGTTCATCCATTGGTCTGGAACATAGTGACAATAAGCTCGATCCAAAGAAGATACAACCGGTCAATGTGTTTCAAGCAGTCGAATGGCTTTTGAAATAATTATTGTCAAAATCACCTTACAAAAATGGGTGCTATTCCAATCCTTTCTGAACGCCTAAAGGCAGTTGGTCTGACATTAATCAAGACTATCGTTGCGGAAGAAGCATGGGGTAGTCTGTGCTTAATTCAATCTCGCCCCTTCCCCAAACCGGAAACGGGGAAGATCGCCGTGAAAGTGATCAATCATTATGGGGATGAGGTGTTGAAGGTGTATGAGGTGTGATGGCAAAGAAATTGGGCTGATCTGCAAAAAAAAGCTTGAAAAATTATGATTAAAAATCCATTAATTCATTTATAATCAATAAGATCACCGCATCAGGGGATACCCTGTGTTTTCCCCCCTTTTTTAATATAGCATAACTCGCAAAAGGCATAAAAGCTAAGTTCATCACACTTGGGCAAGGAGTAGTAGGATGGCATTTTCAATTGGTAGCATCATTTTAGAAAAATATAAAATTGAAAAATTAATTGGTCAAGGGGCATTTGGAGATGTTTACCTGGTCACACATATTGAGCTAAACGCACCCTTCGCGATTAAAGTGCTACAAAAGGATGCTCCTCAACTAGGTAGTTCTACTTTCTCTAATTATCATGTGAAATTTGCCCTTGAAGCCCAAATTGGATCACAAATTCAGCACCCGAATATTATCCGCGTAACCGATCTGGTGCAGGTAGAGAATTCTTATGTTTTGGTTATGGAATATGCATCGAATGGGACTTTGCATCAATATTTAGAGGAAAAACGAGAAAAACAAGAAACGATTCCTCTGGCTGATGCGCTACGCATCACTTTGGATGTTTCGAGTGGATTATCTGCTGTTCACAAAAAAAAGTTTGTCCACCGGGATATAAAGCCTAAAAATATTCTCTTCAGTGATGAGTGGCGAGCCAAAATTACGGATTTTGGATTAGCTCAGATGCGCGGTGGTCCAAGCAATCGTTCGCAACTTAGCCAGCCGATGTCTCACCCTGGAACACCTGAATATATGAGTCCCGAACAGAGAATCATCACAAACTACCTAACCCCTGCTTCGGATGTTTACAGTGTGGGGTTAATCTTGTATGAAATGCTTTTTGGAGAACACCTTTCCCTGCGAGAGACTCCTACCCTGATTATAAAGAAAAACATAAGAGAATTTGCTCAAAGAAACAGGTTGCCTCGTAATTTTTCCCGGAAACTTGAAGCTTTGCTCATTAAAACGCTGGCTTATAAACCTGAAGAAAGATTTCAGGAGGCTGGAGAGCTTGAAGAAGCAATTGAAAAACTGATTACTCTAAGTGAAAAAACGGTTCCTCGAGATAGCGTGGTAAAGTTAGGAAAACAAAATGAAACAAAGAAAATTGGAGATGATGAGGAAGTTTCACGAAGAGTTACAACCGGTGTTGTGGTTATGCTTTCATTTGCTGTCGTTGTATTGCTCGTTTTTCAATTTCGAGGGCTATTCCCGTGGATAAATAAAACATCCACCCCCACCATTTCTCCTAGCGTTGAGGTTCATCCTGTTGAAGAAAATCCTAGTACCCCTACCTTTACTTTAAACGCTACTTCAACCCCTACCCCTACTCCTACTTCATCATTAACTTTAACTCCATCTCCATCTGAAACCAAAATACCTACTGCAACCTCAACACCAACCCCTTCCCCTACCTTCCCCTCTACCTCAATCCCCACTCAGGTCCCAACTATTGCAGGCCCGTTTACAATAGATTTAGACCGTGCCATTACCCTTTCCAACCTGTCAGACGTTACTGCCATCACCTTCTCCGCAGACGGGAGCCTTATTGCTTCTGCACGCGCCAACTTGCAAATCACAATCTGGTCGAGTGAGGGAAATACTGTCGAATCTTTAACGGGCCATCTCATCCGTATTGATAGTCTCGCCTTCTCACATGATAATAGTTTGTTAGCCTCTGCCGATGCGAGCAGTGCCCTTCGTATTGTACGAATTTCGAATGGTGATGTCGTCGCCTCATGGTCAGCTCATACGCAGGGTATCGCTTTTGTCGGCTTCTTTTTCGATCCATCCATTTTTGCCGGAGAAATTTTGATCACCGGCGGCGGTCCCTTCGACTCTGAGGTACGCCGGTGGAACCCAACCAACGGAGAAGAAATTGGCGATGAGTTTAGCGGACCATCTGGCCCCGTTCGAAGTTTGGACTTTGCTCCAATTCGCAAATTCCTTGCCGCGATTTCTACCAATACTTCGAGTGTCTTTGTGTGGAAGTCTGCCGGACAGAATGTTGCGTACCGCATCACAGTCCCAGGAGGTGTCCAACCACGGAGCGTGCAGTTCTCTCCCGATGAGCAAATCCTGGCAACAGGGTGGAACGACGGAATGGTACGGCTTTGGGATGCGGCGGATGGTGATCCTACCATTAGTTTTGAGGCAACCTCCGAAATTGTTTCTTTAGCCTTTTCTCCTGATGGCAAATTCCTCGCAGCGGGCTTACTAAACGGCAACATTTATTTATGGGATTTGGAAAATGAAATCCTGGTTGATGATTGGAACGCCCATGATGGGGAGATTCTCTCTATGATCTTTACGACGAGTGGCAATTTACTGACAGGGGGAAAAGATGGGCAGGCCAAAGTTTGGACAATCAATATTCCATGATCCGCTCCCAGGTAGCCTCTGCTCCTTTAAATTATCAGCAACGAAAGCCCTTATGAAAACTTCTCAGTTCAAACATAAAGACCAATTTCATCTTTTCTGTCCCATTTGTCAAACCTACATTCCCCCTTCGCAATCCGCTTGTCCCAACAATGACTGGCAACGGCCACAAGAAGATTTTCTCCCCAAACCTGACCAGCCGATCTGGGTAGGTAAACTAAATGGGCCAGGAGTAGGTACCCCAGGAATTTCAGGCGAAGAAGTCTTTTTTGCATGGGGCGGAAGAAGCAGTTCAGGTGGGGTAACGGCTTTTAATCGTTTTTCCGGGAAACAACTCTGGGAATATAAACTTCGGGAAGGAGTAGAGGGAGGGGTTGTTGCAGTAAATGAGCGACTTCTAGTTGGAACACTCGGTGAGGGAAAGCTTTATTGTCTACGACAAAATGATGGCTCGTCGATTTGGGAATATCCGCTTCGTTCGGGGATCCGAGGGACTCCTGTTGTACAAGAACACCGCGTATATTTTGGCGATGATGCAGGCAAAGTTCATTGTGTTGATTTACATAATGGTCAAAGGCTCCGCGACAAATGGCCTGTTTTGGTTTCCCACTCTCCCTCTCGAATCTGGTTGACAATGGACAAACAAACGATATTTGGGGTCTCTGGAAAAGGGATGGTTTTCGAACTCAACCCTTTCACCGGTCAGGAAGTCTGGAAAACCGAATTGGGAGCAGAAGCCCGACATGAACCTGTTTTGTTTGAAGAGCATTTATATATTGGAACGCTCTCTGGTCAAATTATTCGTTTGGATATAAAGCATGGCAAAAAAGAAGTGTTTGCCAGTAATTTGAAGCGTGTTGTAGCCGCACCAGCTATCAGTGAAGGTCTTCTTTACGTGGGTACTCACCAGCGTTCGCTCCATGCCTTTGACCTCAACACGCGAGAGGAAGTTTGGTCACGCAAATTATTCGAACACAGCATTTCTTCCAGGCTTGTAGTCCATGAAGGATTGTTGCTGGCTTGTGTGAATCAAGATGCAGTCTATGGATTTGACGCAAAAACAGGGAACCAACTCTGGAAATTCGCTATCCCTGCGGGTGCGAACTTAATGTCTGATCCGCTAGTGGAAGATGGGGTTGTATATTTTGGGACAGATACTGGACAGGTATATGCTCTCCCCTGGCATTTGGGAGAATATGCTGTGATCGCCGAGTGGCTAACGACAAGAGAAAATTATCTTGAGGCAGGGACTTTTGCCGCGTTAGCTGCAGAGTTGACTCCCGGACCTCGGGGACGTCAGCTACAAAACCGCGCAGCGGAGCTTTGGCAAAAGAGTGGTAAACCGGAATGGGTAGCCTCATTGTTAGAAACTGATTTGTCGGCCAGCCCTGAAACAATTGCGGTTGCTTACGAAGAAGCAGGACTCTATTATGTTCGTACCGCGCCTACGAGTGCGATCAGTTTCTTCAACAAAGCTGCAGATTGGTACGAGAATGCTAACCGCGAGGATAAAGCTCAAGGATGTGTGGACAAAGCCACGCGCTTAATAAAACGGCACTACTTATCCGATACTGTCAATACTGACGGCAGTTCTAATGCGATATTGGCTGCGCTTACTAATCATGCTACCGAACATAGTCTCACTGCCAAGAAAGGGGCGGAAAAGCAGGTTAATATTCCGCCTGGCTTCCAAAATGCGTTGGCCAAAAGAAAGCTCATCCTGTTCATTGGGCAGGATTTATCCCAGGATATTACAGGTGTGCCCTCTCGCACGGAGCTCGCGAATAATCTGGCAACTCAATTTAACTTATCCCCATCCCTTCCTCTTGGCGATGCCGCCCTTCAGATCAGCCGAGCCAATCATCGTTACAAATTCATTGAGTTTCTTCACGAAACGTTTTCGCAACCAGGGCTATTTCCGCAGGAATTTCATAAATTGCTTGTGGCCCTCATTCAAACTTATCAAATCCAGACGGTTATCACAACAGCTTATGATGATTTGCTGGAACAAGCGTTGCGAGAACAGAGAATTCCCTACCATACAGTCATAAAAGAAAACCAACTGTCCCTCGGGACAGCTAATCGTCCAACTATATTCAAACTTTTCGGAGATGTACGGCAGCCAGAGAGCTTAATCGTCACAACTCAAGACCAAAATCGACTCCCACAGGAAAAAGAAGGGCTAATCAAAGAAACCATCGGTAAAATTCGGCAGAACCATGTACTTATCATCGGAGTTCACCAGGTTGACAGCCTCATTTACGATTTGTTTGATCGCTCAGACAGTCTTTCTCCGACCCGCTTTGTTCTTCATCCCGCCATTACCAAAGAGGTTGCCCACACCTGGCAAATATTGGGGGTTGAGGTTCTGGATGGTAATCCTATCCAGTTATTACGCCAACTAACACCCCAATCTAAACCCACGCCTACTACGAATATTTCTGCCAAATCCAAAGAGGGTTAGATGAGGGCGTTCCGACTCAGCGGTTGGTTTTTCCCATCCAGTGACCTCGAATTTCTTCCAATCCCCCCATGCCCGATGAGGGCGTTCCGACTGGTCAACGTGCTTGCAGGTAAGCTGTCCGGGTTTCAGTTCCTTCCAATCCCTCCATGCCCGACAAGGGCGTTAAAAAAAGAGCCGACAAAGTTAACATTGGCGGCTCTTTTTTATGTTTGATTTGTATCGGTTTGTTTGTTCTTCGGCTTATTCCGATTAAACAACCACTTCAAAAACTTCCCCCGGCTGAACACCCAAATCCGCTCAAATCATTTAAAACAAAATGCCCGTTAAAATCCGGGCAATTGTTTCATAACTTAACCATCACAAATGTTAATCCCCTGGATTCTTTTCAATCTCAAACTGCAATTTAAAAGTTCTTCGCTTACGCAGGATTTCTTCGATGTTTGTCGGTTGGTAATCTAACGACTGGAATCATAAGGAAATATTTAATTTGTACATCAGCGACATAGATCGGGGGGTCGTTGTATAATGGTGTGAATTCTCAATTTTTGGAAGGAGGAAGTTGCGATGAAAAAGAATATTGGAATTTGGGGTCCGAAAGGGGCTGGGAAGACGACATATTTGTCTGTACTCTACCATGATTGTCTGGCGAATGGGTGGAAGATGAAGGCGGCGGATGAGGGATCAGATGAGTTTCGTCTGCGAAATTATGCGCGCTTGTTTGAAGAGGGGGAGTATCCGGTGGCGACGCCCCTTAATGATGTGGGCATCCACACGTATGATATTTCTCGGATTGGCTCGCTTGGGGTGGCGCAATCGTATCGACTGGTTTTGGCGGATGCTTCCGGGGAGTGGTTTGAAAATCCTATTCAAATGAAGAACTTTTATCCGGATGTCATCAACCCTTACGAAAGGTTGATCGCGTGTAGTGGTTTGATCTTGCTTTTAGACCCGGAGGAGGTGCAATCGCGTCAATCTGCCCATTTTGTGACGATTAGCCGCGCGCTTGGGACGTTAGAACGCGCTTCGAGCGATAATTCGGTAAATAAACCGATTATTCCGATGATGGCGATTTGTTTTACGAAAATGGATCGGAATAAATATCGGTTTAATTTAAATTTAGAGGGCGAAAAAATGAATGAATTTGCGTGCGAGGTGTTGGGCGCACATATTTATCAGGATATTTTGAATGCGTGTGAACCCAATCGCGTGCGCTTTTTTAGTTGTTCATCGATTGGTTTACAGCACAATGGCCGGCAGACTGCAACGGTTGCAACGGAAGAGATCGAGAATAACCGGATTGATCCGAGTAGAATTAATCCGATCAATATTTTTAAGCCGATTGAGTGGCTCATCAAGTAAGGGCTCTTCCGTTTTTGACAGGAAACGTTCCGAATTTTTGAAGAGGCAGGGGATGTACATCCCCTGCCTCTTCAAAAATTCGGGTTTCCATTCCGTTACTCCCGGGAGAACCCAACTAAGTCTCTCGTCGCTATTTCGTGATGAGGTAAGTGTTTCAGGCCGACATGTTAGAGACAGAAATAAGCCCCTTTGTATGTGAACAGTTTGTTTGGGGTAAGATTTTACATGAGGGAAAGGATATTTCTGGATATAAAAAAGTCGCACAATCTTCCGGCCTGACCGAGAAGGATTGCGTTGAGGTGCTAGCGCGTACAGGTGCTGGAGTCTCTCATGCCATTTTACGGGGACGATCTGCCTACGCTTTTTTCCCTTTTTCTGCCAATCGAATGGTCTTTAGTTGCACCCAACGCAGTCCCAAGCCGGAAAATAACAGCCGGTATTATTTGCAATCCCATTTTTTGATCGCGGATTGGGCGGCTTTGGAGAATATTGATTTTGATCTGGTTTTTTTGGCGAAACAAATCGGAGAAATTCCACGGTTTGAACAGATGGTGACGCTAAATCTGGTTAAGGAAAATTATGTGCGGGGCGAAGCTCTCGAAACGAAATTGCGCCGGATCATTTCATCCTTTCCGGATGATTTTATGCTGAATGCGTATCGGGCGTTTAAGGGAGACCATCCGGTCGCCATTTTTGATGCGTCTAAGGATGAGTATAAAGTTTTACAGTTTTTCCAATTGTTGATTTTCCTCACCCCTGCTGTCGAACGGAAACTGCTTAATTTTGCTTCGATGACTTCAGGTACGGAAGCGTCCAGCTTTAAGTTCAAAGTTAATCCAACTGGAATTCTAAAAACGCCTCACTTAATCGTTCGCCTGGATGATGCGAAAGTGGTCCCAGCGGCATTAGTGGATCAACTGCCGTATATTGAGACGCGTCGTTTTTGGGATAATTTGCAAAACTTGCGGCAACCAAATTGAAGTCTCGAAACCCAAAAGGATGGGCGGCGAATTCTCGCCGCCCATCCTTTTTTTATGTCGGTTCTATCGTTTTGGGTGTGAAGTGTTCGAAATTTACCCTTTATTTCCGTTCCTATCTCAGACCGTCCTATTCGGCATGAGGAAAGACACGATCTATCCCTCTCTTTATCGCGGCGAAGAACGGGGCATTGCGTGCGAACGAAATGGCGATGATGACCATGACGGCAAATAACAAGAGGTTTCCTTCAAAAAAGTAACGGTCTGGCCCCAAATATGGCGTCAATCCACTGGTATCGGTTTTACCTATCGAAGCGAGAACCAAACTCGTAACATTTTTTGCGCGATAGATAAAGGCACTGGAGAGATCGCCAGTATCCGCCAAGATAACATACTTGACCAGCATTAATAACAAGTGCATAAAAGCCCCAATAAAAACCGGGGCCGAATACAAACGAAGCTCGTATCGATCAAATAACATCGGCAAGATATAAACCGCGCTGATCACAATGCCAATAGCAAGAAAATACAATTTAATGCGGGCGTCAAAAATAAACAGCCGATCTGTAAGGTTATTGGCAATCCGCCAATATACAATCAAAGAAAACCCTGCACAAAGCCAAGCGTAGAACCTGGCCACTTTCTGAAGCGCCTGATTACTAAAGATACGAATGCTTACCAAGGAAACCAGCATCCCCACCAAAAACACCAGTCCCAGAATGACGACCGTCCCAATATTCAACCCACTTTCTTGTTCAGGAAACAAGAAGCCAAGCCCTATCGCGCGCATGACTTCAACCCAATAATCACTATCTAGCAAGAAAATTTTAATTACGAAGACCAAGCCGAATAAAACTGCCAACCCCAACAATAACGCCCCGACAAAAAAAGTTATCAAGCTGATGGCACCCTGGCTACTTTTCCAGGGTTTCGTCTCTAACCGTAACAATTGATCGAACAAATTTGCGCCCACAATCATCCTCCTTAGATCAAAAAAACATCTGTGTCAAAGACCTACGTTTCACCTGTAATTATATGATAATTTGTCATGAATTTGCCACTTTTCAGCAACTCAGATTCTGCCGTTTTCTGTCGTGATCAAGGATAAACACCCTAAAAAAAGGCTGAATGGGCATATATATGCCCATTCAGCCTTTTTTTCAGAAACAGTTTATTTACAAACGATGGGTTCGCCTTTTATACGTGAATCGCGTGCCCTTCCGCCCCGTGCGCCGCTTCCATGAGTGCCTCACTCAGACTGGGGTGGGCGTGGACGTTGCGGGCGATTTCCGCGGCGGTCAGTTCCATCATTTGGGCCAGGGTCAATTCCGGCAAGAGTTCGGTCACTTCGGGGCCGATCATGTGCGCGCCGAGAATTTCGCCGTATTTGGCATCGGTGATGATCTTCACCCACCCCGCATAATCCCCCAGCCCCAGCGCTTTCCCATTCGCCTGAAAGGGGAAGCGTCCCGACTTGATTTCATAACCTTTTTCCTTCGCCTGAGCTTCGGTATAACCAAACGAGGCAATTTGCGGGGAACAATATGTGGCCCGCGGCATCATCACATAATCGAGTGTATGCGTTTCCTGCCCCACCATATTTTCGGCACAGATAATGCCCTGGGCGGACCCCACATGCGCCAGCATCAATTTGCCGGTAACATCGCCAATCGCCCAAATGCCGGGGATATTGGTCGCCATCCGTTCATCAATCTCGATCATCCCGCGGTCACTCAGTTTGACCCCCACTTCTTCCAGCCCCAACCCTTTCGAGTTCGGTTTGAAACCCGTGGCAATCAGGGCCTGATCCGCTTCCAACACATCGTTCACCTTCGGCCCGGACACTTTCACGCGGACTCCGGTTTCGGTCGCTTCAATGGATTCAACTTTGTGACTCGGCAGGCAGGTGATTTTGCTTTTCTCGAAGGCTTTTTGGAGTTCTTTACTCACTTCTTCGTCTTCGTTCGGAACCAAACGGTCCAACATTTCGACAATCGTCACTTTCGTGCCATACGAATTCCAAATCGTCGAAAACTCCACCCCAATCGCCCCCGACCCAATCACAATGACTGATTTTGGCAGTTTATCCTGCAAGATCGCTTCCCAATAGGTCACAACTTTTTCGCCATCCACCTTCCAAACGGAGGGGACCGCCACACTCGCCCCGGTCGCGACGACAATGTTTTTGCCTTTAAGTTCGGTCGTTTTCCCATCTTTATCCGTTACCTGAACGGTATCGCGTGCAGTCAATTGGGCTGATCCCATGTGGACATCAATCTGGTTCTTTTTCATCAAGAACCCCACGCCTTTGGTCAACCGATCCGAAACCTGGCGACTGCGTTTCACCGCGACCCCATAATCCAGCTTGAGATTTTCCAGGGAAAACCCGAACTCTTTCCCGCGCTCGCGCAGGGTGTGGGCGACCTCGGCATTTTTTAATAGGGATTTGGACGGGATACAGCCCACGTTCAAACATACACCCCCCAACCATTGTTTGTCAATAATCGCAGTTTTTTGACCGAGTTGCGCGGCTCGAATGGCGCACACATACCCAGCCGGGCCAGCGCCAAGAACGATGACATCGTAATTGCTCATAATTCTCCTTGATTGTTTGTAGCATACATGCTTGGTTTTTTCATTCGTGGTAATTACTTATAGCGTATAGGGAGAATCCCCGAAAAAAGGATGGGTGGGGGATGGTCATCCCCCACCCATCCTTTTTTCGGAAACTCCTGCGTGCTCTTGGTTTGTTATTTCCAGCTTTCGAGGGTCTTTTTGACCGTGCCGAGGAAATAGTCGGCGGTTGCGCCATCGAGAATACGATGGTCGAAGGTCAGGGACAGGTACATCATCGGACGGATGGCGATGGAGTCAGAGATGCCGTCGCTGAGGACAACGACGCGTTTTTGGATCATGCCTGCGCCCACGATGGCACATTGGGGTTGGTTGATGATGGGGGTGGCAAATAAAGAGCCGGAGGTCCCGTGATTGGTCAGGGTAATCGTGCCCCCTTTCACTTCATCGGGTTTGAGCTGGCGGACGCGGGCACGGGTGGATAGATCATTGACCGTGCGCGCCAACCCGAGCAGGGACAGGCCATCTGCGCTTTTGATCACGGGGACGATCAGCCCCTCCCCCTCCAACGCGGTCGCCATCCCCACATGGATCTCCCGATGCAAGACGATGCCCGCCTCGCTCCATGAAGAATTGACAATCGGGTGGGCTTTGGCGGCGGCGACAATGGCGGCAATCAGGTAGGGGGTAAACGTCAGGTGAATGCCATCGCGGGCAAAGGTGCCTTTATTCGCCGCACGGTGCGCGGTGACGGCGCTCATGTCCGCTTCCATCACGGTGGTGACGTGGGGGGAGGTGCGGCGGCTCATCACCATGTGGTCGGCGATGGCGCGGCGGAGATTGGTGAGGGGGAGGATGTCTCCCGAGGTGGGGGCTACGGGAGCGAGAACGGGAGGCGCAGAAATTGCGGGGGGCGGCGCACTTGGCGGCGCGGTGCTGACGACTGCGGGAGGTGGCGTGACGGGCGGGAGGGGCGCGGCCGGGGGCGGGGTTTTGCTCTCGGCCAGATAGGTTTCGACATCTTTTTTGGTGATGCGGCCACCCTGTCCGGTTCCGGTCATTTTTGTTAGATCGAGGTGGTGTTCGCTCACCATGCGGGCGACTACGGGCGAAATGAAACCGAGGTTGGCATCCCGTCCGGGGCGGGCGGTGGAGGCGGTGGGAGGTTGTGGCGGTTCGGGGGTGGGTGCGTCCTGCGCGGGCAGGGGAGCTTCTGCGTGTCCGGGGAGGGTTTCGCCAGGTTGGCCGATCCAGGCGAGGGATTGGCCTTTGTTCACGGTGGTGTTTTCGCCCACGAGAATTTTCAGGACGATGCCCGTGGCGGGGCTGGGAATTTCGGTGTCTACTTTATCCGTGTTCACTTCCAGAAGGGGTTCAAATTCGGTGACTGAATCCCCTTCTTGTTTAAGCCAGCGGGTGACGGTGGCTTCTTCGACGGATTCGCCCAGTTCGGGCATGAGGACTTGAGTGGGCATGAGGTCTCCTGATTTCCTGGTTTCGGGCGGGCGTCGCACATACAACGGTGTTGAGATACAACGGGCGTTGAGGCACAACGGGGGTTATTTTATCAGGGTTTGAGGCGGAATCTGGTTTTTAGACGAATTCTTTCGGGTTTGGAATGAGGGATAAAAAAACGACGTGCCGAGAAAGCACGTCGTTTTGTCAACTATTCCAGGGTTAGGGACTTTTTTAGACTCGTTTGAGATAGGTATAATCCCCCACAACCTCCCCGGACTCAACGAAATCTCCATCAACCATTTTGGAGCCATTTCACAAGGGCGGACTTGGCCCGCTGTAAACGCTCTGGGCTCACCTCACCAATTGCCCCTAATAAAACCTCTTCCTCAACGACTGCCAATCTTCCCACCCGAATCAGACTGGCCTCTTTCAAACCCGAACTGGCAAAATCCTTGTTACCAGGAGTGAGCATTTCATCAAAACCAGAAATGAAATGTCGCGTTTGTGTCGAAATCATACATAACAACCAATCTCCCTGCATACCCGGAAGGCGTCCCAATAAAAGTGCAGGACGTGGTTTTCCCGATGTCAGATCAGTCTGAGGAAATCGAAACAGAACGATCTGGCCTGCTTTTTTCATTAAAAAGTTTCCTTCAAGTCTTCAAGAGAGTATGCCGCCCCTTCTTCATCTTCCATGCCTCGCATCGCCATCGCCAGGGAAAAATCGTTCCAGGCTTTTTCATCGGCATCTTGATCTGTCTTTCCCTGTTGTGATTTGAAAGTGAGAAACTCAACAAAATGAAGGGCCTCTTTTTGAAAGTTTTCAGGCAGGGTTTGAACCTGTAAGCGGATTTGCTCGGCAATCGTCATGGCATCATCTCCTTATAGAAGAAATTGGGGGCAAAAATGGCTTATTCCCTGAAATTATATCAGACCCCTACGGTCGGAATGACAGAGTCTTATCCCGAATGGCGATTAGATAGAAATGACGACGTTGCCTTTTTTTTGCCCCGAATCGACATATCTGTGTGCCTCAACTATCTGCGCCAGGGGATAACGCCGGTCGATGACCGGTTTGATCGTTCCTGCCTCCACTAACGCGTTGAGGGCGATCAGGTTTTGGGGGGCGTAACCTGCGGTCCAGGGAAGGATGTGCTTGTTCCCGCGGTGGGGTGTCCACCGCTTTCGTAAGCTCCCAAACAGGCCGAAGTTCGGGTTGAGATAGGTTCCATTTTCGTTTAGCGACCTCAAACTCCGGGAATATGAGCTTTTGCCAATCGTATCCAAGATGACATCATAGGTCTGCCCGTTTTTGGTGAAATCTTGCCGTGTGTAATCGATGACGTGGTTTGCGCCAATGGCGCGTAACATGTCCAATTTTCCCGGTTTGTCCACGCCCGTCACTTCGGCCCCGTAGTGTCTGGCAAGCTGTACCGCATACGTGCCAATACTCCCCCCTGCTCCGACGATCAAAACTGTTTGTCCGCGCTGGATGTGGGCTTTTTGAAGCGCATGGAGGGCTTCCAGCCCGCCAAACGGAACGGCGGCGGCTTCCTCGTAAGTCAGATTAGTCGGTTTTTGAGCAAATACGCCGCCCAAACCGGATTGTTTTTCCGACAGGCACACATACTCCGCGTAGGTTCCCATCTTCAAACCGGTATAGCCATACACCTGATCCCCAGGCTGGTAATGGGTGATTGCTTTCCCGATGGCGACAATCTCTCCGGCGAACTCCGACCCCAGGATCGTGATGCGCATTGGCTTGAACAATCCCAAATACAACCGGATCGGGAGCGCAAACAGGATCGGGAGTTTGAGATTTCGGAGTTCGGTATCCGGGGTGGAGGCGGTGGCCGCGTGGATTTTGATCAGGACTTCGTTATCCGTGGGGGTCGGGGTGGGGACCTCTCGGAGTTGAAGCCCGTCTGGTGAGCCGTATTTCGTCCAAATAATCGCTTTCATCAGCAGGGTTCCAGGGTTTTTAATTCTTGAAAGTGACGTAACTGCTCAGGGGTAATGCAGAGAATCTTCGAAAAAAGAGAGGAAAAGGGGAAGGCCTTCCCCCTTTCCTCTCTTTTTTCGGAACTTTCTACTCTAGCCTGAGCAGTTAAAAATTGACAATGATTTTTCCCGGCGCATGTTTGGTTTTCAGATACCGGTACGCTTCGGGAACCTGACTGAGTGGATAACTTTTGTCAATTACCGGCACAACTTTTCCTGCTTCCATCATCTCCTTCAGCACAGTCAGATCGGCCTGGTTGATTTGCGCCATCATACTACCAAACTTCCAGTTCCCGGACCTTGGAACGAATGGTTTCAACAGCAAACTCTTGATCATCAGCCCAACCGAAGTAAAACCAACACCGACACAAATGCCATTCGGCTTGAGCACGCGCACATAATCCGCATCCAGATGGTTGCCCACGTTGTCAATGATCAGGTCATACTGCTGTCCACTCCGGGTGAAATCTTCCCGTGTGTAATCGATGACCCGATCAGCCCCCAGAGAGCGGACCAGTTCCAGATTTTTCGTGCTGCACACCCCTGTCACGTCCGCGCCGTACACTTTGGCAATCTGCACCGAAAACGTGCCGACCCCACCCGCCGCGCCGTTGATCAAAACCTTTTGCCCCGCCTGAATTTTTCCATGATCGCGGATACTCTGCAACGCGGTGACTCCCGCCACAGGAACCGCCGCCGCTTGAGCGAACGACATATTCGCCGGTTTCAACGCGATGGGCTTCTCCGTGACACAGACGTACTCGGCAAATCCGCTGGACCCTCTGCGCCCGAACACTTCATCTCCGGGTTTGAACTGGGTGACGTTTTTCCCGACCGCTTCCACACGCCCGGCAAAGTCCGCGCCAGGGATGGGGTCTTTGGGTTTCAAGAGGCCATTATTTCCCATGATGCGTGCCAGGAGCATTCCACTCATCATATGCGCTTCGGCAGGATTGAGCGAGACTGCGTGGACTTGAATCAAGACTTGATCGTCATTGGGCGTCGGTTTTTCGACTTCTTGGAGGTGCAAAACCTCGGGTGGTCCGTATTGGGTGTACACAATTGCTTTCATGCTGACTGATCCTTTTTTGAGTTTGTTATTCTATACGACAGTAATGACGACTTTTCCGCGGGCGTGTTCATTTACGAGATACCGCATCGCTTCAGCCGTCTCATGCAACGGGTAACATTTATCCATCACCGGGATAATTTTGCCCGTTTCAAGAAGTTGAAGCACTTCAGGGAGGCTGTACGTCTCCACATCCATCCTTTTTTCGGGCTAACCTTTACTCTGCCTGGGGTTAACGCGCACGACAGAGAGCAAGGGCATCCCTAAATCACGCACTTTTTTGAGCAAGCCGTACAATGCGGCCTGATCGACCACCGGACCGGTCAGGAGAGTCTCGCCGCCCTCTTCGAGCGAGATCATCAAGCCGCCGAACCAATCTGTCCATTGTGGCCCCAGATGGCCTTCGATCTTAATTTGGTAGATCATCGGTTCACTGGGCGTAGTTATCAGTTCGAAGGGATTTGACATAACCGTGTACTCGGGCTGGCCCGTCAAACCTGGCCAGCGATGTACAGATAAATATATCTGCAAACCGATATGCCCGTATAGATACTAAAGTATGGTTTGGAAGTATGGGTGTGGGTTATAACAAGCCCAACTCGCGGGCGCGTGCAATCGCTTCGGTGCGCCGTTGAACTTGCAGTTTGCCAAAAATTCTCTGATTGTGCCCCTTCACCGTACTCAAAGCGAGGAAGAGTCGTTCACAAATCTCATGATTTGAGAGTCCCTCGGCGATAAGTTGCAGAATTTCCACCTCGCGCTGGCTCAATGGCTCCACCAACGGGTGAGGAACCAGGGATGGAGAAGTATCTTTTCGCGTTTCAAATGCCGCTAACAAGGTCCGAATATACGTCCTGACCCCTTCGGTGAACCTGTCCCCCGCATCCTTCAATCTCGATAATAACGCTTCCATCGGCGCCCCTTCGTCCACAAACAGCCGAATGAAACCACCCGGCTCGGCCAGGGTGAGCGCCTCCCCCAGCAATTGCCCGGCCCGATCTTTTTCCCCCTGGACAAACAACGCGACCGCCTGAAGAACCATCGCCTTGAGCCGTTCATCCTGCCACCCTTTCGCCTCCATCTGTTGACGATAAGCTTCCAACACCGTCAGGGCTGAGGACAAATCACCCTGCGCGAGGTGTACCCGCGCCTGGCACAGGGGAAGGTTGTACGTTTGGGCCATCTGCGCGGCTGTGTCCAGCATCCCCTGGCGAAGCAGAACAGGCACCTGAACAGCGGCGACCTCGGGCATTCGATGTGTAAAATTTTGGCGCACGGACAGCTCAGTCTTTGCCAAAAGTGTCGCCGCGCCAGCCAAATCCCCCTGTGCCAGTTTGAGGCGTGCAAGGAACACTTCACAAAGCACAAATCGATCAATGTGGCGTTCATACCGTTGGGCAAGTTGGAGGCTCTGCGTTCCGTGGCGTTGCGCGGCCTCCAGATCATTCCATTCGTAAAAGATACGCGCCAGGCCGAGATGGACTTCGTTGATAATCTGCTGGGGCTGGTCACCCACCAAATGCAAAATGTGACGATAAGTCTCAGCGGCTTGATGCAGTTGATTATCGGCTTCTTGTAAGGTACCCAGGCCAATGGTTGCCAAGATGAAGGTGAAAATAGCCCCGCATGACTGGCTGAGAGCGATAGAGTCTGTCAGTGCTCGGCGAGCCTCAAGGCGATCTCCGAGGAGAATGTGGGCATATCCTAGCGTCCAGTTTGCGGTAGAGCGGTTAAACAGACTATTGGGCGCGAGATATTCGAGCGCGCGGCGAGACTGGGCCAGCATCGCTTCAACGTCATACCGGGTGAGCGCCAAGGTAGCCCGAGCCGTCGCAATTTGCCCGATCAGGTTTCGGGTCTTGCCATCTCCATCGGTATCCGGTTGGGCAGAGGCGGCTAAGGCCATTTCCGCCGCCCGAAGATTCTCTTCCACCCCCGTCGTTTGACCGTTAATCAGCAGTAACGCGGCATACCGCCACCACAACGAGGGCTTTGCATTCAACACCGTGTCCGGAAGGGACTTGATCCAGGCCAGGACCGCGGCGGCGGCACCACTAAACTGCAACGGCAAACCGCCTTCATCAATCAGCCGTTCGGCGCGGTCAACATCTTGCCCTACCCCGGCATGGTGAAACGCCTCCAGCAGAAGGTCATTGTCCTCAAACCATTGGCTAGCTCGAATGTGCAATGCGTTTACGTAGCTTGCCGCCTCTTCGGTCGAGGTGGCAATACTTTTGGGGAGGCGTTGCCGGAGCAAATCCGCAAACAGGTGATGATAGCGGTACCAACGCCGTTCGTTATCGAGGGGGATGAGGAACAGGTTGGCTTTTTGGAGATATTCCAGGGTCTCTTGACCGGAAATTTCGATTTCCCCGCGCAGAACAGCCTCACACAAGGGCGCACACAGGCGGTCAAGAATCGAGGTGCGTAACAAAAAAGTCTGAACGTAGTCGGACTGCTGGTGTAAAACTTCTTCAACCAAATAGTCCATCACGAAATGGTGACTGCCGGTGAATGATTGGATGAAACGACTCACTTCTTCGTGCCCTGCACCACCTTGCCCGGCATTACCTTGCCCGGCACCGTACAGTCCCAGCATGGAAATCGCGGCCAACTGCAAGCCGGCAATCCAACCCTCTGTGCGGTTTTCGAGTGCGGTGATATTTTCCGCAGAGAGGTGGAGGTCCATCACCTGATTGAGAAACTCCGCGGCCTCCGAGGGGGTAAAACGCAAGTCGGCGGCGCGTAACTCGGTCAATTGACTCCGGGCGCGCAACCGTGCCAGGGGTAAATCGGGATCCTCTCGGGTGGTGAGGATCAGGTGCATTTTCGGGGGCAGATGCTCAAGCAGAAAGGTGAGGGCGTCATCAATCGGTTTGGCATCAATCAGGTGGTAATCATCCAAAACGAGGGCGAAATGCTCGGGGAGGGTGATCAGTTCATTGATCAAAGACACCAATATGGATTCGGGAGGCGGAGGCTGAGGGGTTTGAAGCACGCCAATCAATCCCATGCCCAGGCGGGGCTGAATGGTCTGTAACGCGGCAATGAGATACAACAGAAAACGCGCGGGGTCATTATCCCCTTCGTCCAGCGATAGCCAGGCCACGTTGGAAGGCGGAAGGGCTTCGCCCGGTGTCCCTTTCGTTTGTTGGCTGATCCATTCGCTGATCAAGGTGGTTTTCCCAAAGCCAGCGGGGGCGGAGATAAGAGTTAGTTTTCGGCGAAGTCCCGCGTTTAATCGCTCGAGCAGGCGGGAGCGAAGGACGATTTTGGGACGAGGGGGGGGAATGTACAGTTTTGTAGCCAGAATTGGCGCAGACATGGGTCAATTATAAAACAGATACCAAAGTTTAAAAAGCATCCCTCTTTCTCAGGACATTTTACCGGGAACCGCGATGGGTGATTGAATTGCACAATGTTTTGATCTGTGGTAAATTGTGCATTATCACACAAGTAAGGTTTTAACAAGGAGCATACATGGCAGATAAAACCATTCCAGATATTGTGGTAGGTCGGTTGCCAGTTTATTTACGGGCCTTGCAACGGATGTTGCAAGAGGGGCGGCGTGTGACCTCCTCCCAGGAATTGGGAGAGCGATTGGGCATTTCGGCGGCACAAATTCGGAAAGATTTGTCGCAATTTGGGGAGTTTGGGAAACAAGGCACCGGATACAGCATCGAGTCTTTGGCCCAGCAGGTTCAAAGTATTTTGAAGGTGGACAAAGTTTGGGATGTGGTGGTCATCGGGGCCGGGGACATTGGTAGCGCGTTGGCACGGTATCCGGGATTAAACAACCGAGGGTTTCGGGTGGTGATGCTCTTTGATTCCAGCCCGGAAAAAATCGGGATGGACATTGGCGGATTCGTTGTGCAGGATGCGGCGGGCATGTTGGAACAAATCCAGGCTTCAGGCGTGCAGATCGCGATGATGGCCGTGCCTGCGGGCGCCGCGCAGGAAGTCGCGGATCAACTGGTACAGGCCGGGGTGAAAGCGATTTTGAATTATGCCCCGATCAGTATTAATATTCCCCCGGATGTGCGCGTCCAGTATATTGATCCGGTCACCCATTTACAGCGGATGACGTATTATTTGGTATAAATTCTAAACGCCCCACCCTCTTCGTGGGGTGTTTCATTTTTGACATGAGTTTTTTCAAGAAATTAGCCTCTTTATTTTCATCTTCCGGCTCTCGCCAGAATGCGGACATTCTTTTGGTGACGGTCAAATGTTTGCGGTGCGGGGAAACGATTCAAGGGCGGGTAAATTTATTAACTCGTGAGTTGTGTTTTGGAATAATGGCAACAAGCTATGCAGCGACATAGGCAAGTTGCTTGGCAAACAAAGCATCGAAGACGGATTTTG
>WBZL01000570.1_pt1 | contig 41223 bp, 31 predicted proteins | sample 5204291 | NCBI WGS metagenome assembly WBZL01 (sample SAMN12344345, study PRJNA552823) | activated sludge metagenome | biome: Activated sludge suspended growth; feature: Nitrification reactor; material: Wastewater; isolation source: activated sludge from nitrification reactor of wastewater... | reverse complement strand
GTACCCGCCAACAACTACCTGACGCTGGAAGGGCGTAAATTTAGCACCAGCCGCAACTGGGCGGTGTGGCTGCCCGACGTACTGGAGCGGTACCAGCCGGATCAAATTCGCTTTTATCTGGCGACCAGCTTGCCAGAAAACAGCGATGCCGATTTTTCCTGGGCAGAGTTTGTGCAGCGCAACAACAGCGAGTTGGTGGGGACGTGGGGCAATCTGGTAAACCGGGTGCTGACGTTTGCCCACAGGCATTGGAACGGCCGTTTACCCACCCCCGGCCCCCTGCGCGATATTGACCACAACCTGCACCGCCAGATCGAGCAAGGGTTTGAGACGGTGGGCGGGCTGCTGGCAGCGGTCAAGCTCCGCGCTGCCCTGCAAGAGGGGCTGACGCTGGCGCGAGCCGTCAACGGTTATCTTGACCACGCGCCCTGGTTTAAGGTGATCAAAACGGACAAAGAGGCGGCGGCAACCACGGTCTACACGGCGTTATCAGCCATTGCTTCCATCAACACCCTGCTGGCTCCCTTCATCCCCTTTGCCGCCGAAACGCTGCACGCGGCTCTGGGCAACGGGCAGCCGCTGTTTGGGCAGCTATCCATTGCCACCTTTGCCGAAACCAGCCAAACTCATGAGGCACTGGTGTATGACGGGAGGGGAATAAACGGCCGTTGGCAGCCCGCCACCCTCACCCCCGGCCAACCGTTTACGCTCATCCCGCCGCTGTTTGGCAAGCTGGAAACGGCCGTTGTGGCCGCCGAACGCCAACGGCTACAGGCAGCAAGTGGCAAGTAGCAGGTAACAAATGGCAGGTCATTGTGACCTGCCATCTGTTACCTGCGCCCTAATATTTGTACTCCTCCCGCACCGGGGCAAAGACATCCAGAATCCTGGCCGCTTCTTCCCCAGCCTCGGCCATATGCTCCACCCCGCCGGGGATCACGTAGGTGTCGCCGGGCATGAGCCAGCGCGACTCACCGGCAATAGTCAGCCGCATCGTCCCTTCAATCACCGTGCCGCACTGTTCATGCGGGTGGCTGTGCATGGGCACAACCGCATGGGGATCCAGCACCACCACCGCCAACAGCATCTTCTCGCCCCAAAACGTGCGGGCATTTACTCCCGGTGCCAACTGCTTGGACTCCCGATTTTCTACATCACAAAAATAAGACATTTTTCTTTCCTCATATTCAAGCAGGGCAGGTTTGCCGCAGATTAACAATTTATTTGGCTAAAAACATGTCATTTCGACGAGTCTTCGAGGAGAAATCTCGCTCACTTGGCTATGGCCGACGGGATTTCTCGGAGAACCTCGAAATGACGTTTATCCGTTTAATTTGTCAACTCCATACAATCTTGCCCCATGATATAACCTGATCATCTTAATCAGGTCAATCAGGCAAATCTGCGTCCTATTACAACCCCTGTTTCTCTTTTTGCATCATATAAACCTGCCGATTGAACTGTTTATCTTCCAGCCACTGCTGCAACAGCCGCCTGTCACCCGTTTGCAGTAGCGCCTTCATCTGCCCAATCCGCCGCTCGTACTCCTCAACCGCTGCCAGCACCACCGGCTGGTTGGTCAACAAAATGTCGAGCATCATTTGCGGGCTGGATCCAGCCAGCCGCGTGGTGTCGCGCAGCCCACCGGCGCTAATCGGCCAAACGTATTCATTGTCATTGGCCTTGTCAGCCGCCTGTCCCATCAGCGTGGCCGACACCAGGTAGGGCAAATGGCTGACCAAGGCCACCACCTCGTCATGCTGCACGGGGTCAAGATACACCGGAATCGCGCCAATGGTGGTGACAATTTCGTAGGCCAGTGAGGCCATGGCTTCGGTGGTACGGCCGTTTTCACACAGCACAAACGTCTGCTTGCGGTACAGTGCTGCCGTGGCCGATTCAAAGCCCGACGTTTCCTTGCCGCACATGGGATGCCCACCCATCGCCTGGAAGCAGCCGGGTAACGCTTCCATGTGACGGCAAATATCGGCCTTGGTGCTGCCCAGGTCAAACACCATGCACCCTTCGGGGCGCAGCTCACCCAACCGCTCCATGAGTTCCAGGATGGTGCGGACAGGGGTAGCAAAAATGACCAAATCGGCTTCGGCTACCCCAGCGGCAAAATCGCCGGTTACGTGGTCAAATTGGGTACGTGCCTGGCGAAGGGTGCGTGGGTTGGGATCAACGGCCGTTAAATGCCGACAATAAGGCCGCAGTGCCAACGCCAGTGAGCCACCCATTAGCCCCAGCCCAACAATGCAAATTCGTTGTTCAATCATGGGCGCATATTATACCCACGCCATTTCCATTAGCCATGTTGTCTGAAATGTTTTCAACGCCCAACCTACGCCCAACCTACGCCCACGCCACGCCGCCCAAAACAGGGGAACTGGGGGCGGAACTGTGCCGTTATGCCCGTAGAACACACGTTGAGACAGCGTGGAACGAGAGACAAACAGACAGTAGAGAGACAGGATACAGTTAGGATCATGCAAATTACGACAAGAATCGCCACCTTGAATACCAAACAAATTGTAGGCAATATGCTGCAACAATTTTCGCCAGCCCAGTTAAAACAAGAGTTCCTGGCTATGATGCAAACCGATGCCTCGCCACAGCAGCTTGCCAAAGGGTTTGCCGTAGGAACGTTTATCAGCATTTTGCCCATTCCGGGTTTGGACTTTTTGTTGGCAACGCTGATCCTGGCAATCTTTAAGCAGCTTAACAAAATGGCAATTTTTGCAGCGTTTGCGGTGTGGAACACGCTGGTGGTGGCACCGATTTATGTGCTGTGTGGCAAATTGGGGGCACTGCTGTTTACGCTGCGGCCTATGCTGGCATTTGATTTGGTGTTTGGCACGTATGTCAATGAAACGGTGAAATATTTTGTGGTGGGCAATTTGGTGATGACGCTGACGTTAACGGCCGTTTCCTACATCCTCGTACAAACGGCCGTTGCCCGCCACCAAAACAACTGCCGCAAGAATCTCTGTAAGGTTGTCGCCCTATCCTAATCGTACTTCCTTCTTATACCAAAAACCTTCGACCATACATTTCTGCAAAAACGCTAACCGACCAGTTGGCGTTTTTTGCTATCTCCCCGCACTACCTTAGAAATCAGATCAAATCACCCCGTTTATTATTTTCAAAACAGAAGTGTGGTGATATATTAGCAATATATTATCCATTTCCCACATGGGTTTTTGTTGTATAAAACCCAGTCAGACTTGGCCTTTGACCATTTATCAACCTAAACAGGCAAACAGAGTTGAAAGTAAGAGATTGCAAAATTTGTCTCCTGAATCTCCCAATCTCTCCATTCACCCAATGAACCTGTTAATGACCAATAGCCAAGCCAACACATTCACACGAGGAGTTAAGTCGTATGGAACGGTTAAATCCTGTCCCCTCCGATCTAGACATTGCCCAGGCAGCCAAAATCACCCCCATTGCTGACATTGCCGCCAAAGCAGGTCTAGAGCCAGAAGACCTGATACTTTACGGATGGAACAAAGCCAAAGTACATTTGGATGTCCTGAAAAAGCTGCAAGATCGGCCACAAGGAAAGTACATTGACGTGACGGCCATTACCCCCACCCCCCTGGGCGAAGGGAAAACCACCACCACTATCGGGCTGGTTCAAGGGTTAGGTGCCATTGGCAAAAACTCTATTGCCTGTATTCGGCAGCCCAGCATGGGGCCCACCTTTGGCATCAAGGGCGGTGCGGCCGGCGGTGGCTACAGCCAGGTTGTGCCTATGGAAGATTTCAACCTGCACCTGACGGGCGATATCCACGCCATTACCGCAGCCCACAACCTGGTGGCTGCCGCCATTGACACCCGTCTCTTCCACGAATCTCGCATGAGCGATGAGCGGTTAGCCAAAGTTGGCCTGGAACGCATCGGGATCAACCCCTATAACCTGACCTGGAACCGCGTCGTGGACATGAACGACCGCGCCCTGCGTAAAATTATCATTGGTTTGGGCGAAGAGCTGGACGGCCGGCCGCGTCAGACAGGGTATGACATCACGGTTGCCTCCGAATTTATGGCTATCTTGGCACTCGTTGACGGCACCGACTACAAATCAACGCTCCGCAACCTGCGTGAGCGGATTGGCAAGGTGGTAATCGGCACCAATGACGATGGAAAACCGATTAGCCTGGAAGATTTGCAGGTTGCTGGGGCTGCCGCCGTGCTGCTCAAAGACACCATTCACCCCAACCTGATGCAAACCCTGGAAGGGCAGCCCGCCTTTGTCCATGCCGGCCCATTCGCCAACATCGCCCACGGCAACTCTTCCATCGTCGCCGACCGCGTAGCCCTCAAACTGGGCGATTATGTGGTGACAGAATCGGGCTTCGGGGCCGACATCGGCATGGAGAAGTTCTTCAATATCAAATGTCGCTACTCCGGGCTAATTCCCGACTGCGTGGTGCTGGTGGCAACCATTCGCGCCCTGAAGATGCACGGTGGTGGCCCCCGCGTGGTACCAGGCCGGCCGTTGGACAAAGCCTATACTGATGAGAACCTTGACCTGGTAGCGGCCGGGGCTGGCAACCTGCAAGCCCACATTCGCAATGCCAAGCGGTTTGGCATTCCGGTGGTGGTGGCTGTGAACAAGTTCCCCACGGATACGGCGGCGGAGGTTGAACTAGTGAAGAAGTTGGCGATGGAAGCAGGGGCAGAAACGGCCGTTATGAGCGACCACTGGGCCAACGGCGGCGACGGTGCCAAAGACCTTGCCCAAGCCGTAGTAGATGCCTGCGAAAAGCCATCGGACTTCAAATTCCTTTATGACCTCGATCTGCCCATTAAAGACAAAATCGAGATCATCTGCAAAGAGATCTACAATGCCGACGGCGTGACCTATGAGCCACTGGCCGAAAAGCAGATTAAATCATACGAAGCCAACGGGTTTGGCAACCTGCCCATGTGCATGGCAAAAACCCACCTCAGCATCAGCCACGACCCCAGCCTGAAAAATGCGCCTTCGGGCTTCACCGTTTCCGTGCGTGAGGTGCGGGCATCGGTGGGGGCCGGCTTCATCTACCCCCTCCTTGGTGAAATGCGTACCATGCCTGGTCTGGGCACACGGCCGGCGTACATGAGCGTAGACATTGACGAAGACGGTCGCGTCATGGGTCTGTTCTAACACATGATTATCATCGGTAGTCAGCAAATTGCAGATTAACAAAATAATCGGGTAAATGTCATTCCGAGCAAGTCTTCGGAACGAGGAATCTTTCGCCTCAGAAAACAGCAAGATTCCTCAGAGGACCTCGGAATGAGATGAACAGGCAAGCCGTTTTTCTACCCATTTATTTTGTTAACCGCCAAATTGCTGATTACCGACACCGCATTCCCTCAAAAGATAGACAAGTGGCAAAATTTGTGATATGTTTTCGATATATTGGTGATATATCAGACGCATGAACAAAAACGACCTACGACCGCAATCCCTCAGCGATCAAGCATATGAGCTGATTCGACGCAAGATCGTTACCCTTGATCTTGCGCCCGGCGATGTCATAAACGAAGCGACACTGCAAGTTGAGCTAAAGCTGGGGCGAACCCCCATCCGCGAGGCTCTGCGGCGGCTCTCGTTTGAAAAGCTCGTTACCATCATCCCCCGACGCGGCATGTTTGTCACCGACATTGGCATCATAGATCTACAGCGTTTGTTTGAGGTGCGGCTTGTCACCGAGGAGCTGGCCGCACGGCTGGCGGCGCGGCGCGGAACGGCCGAACATTGGCGACAAATGGAGGCTCTGACTGCCCAATTTCCCCACACCCAGACAACCATTCGCAACGAACAATGGATTACGCTGGATGAAGCATTTCATAGTCTGATCTACCAGGCTGCAAACAACCCTTTTCTGCACGACACCCTTATTTATTACTATACCCATAGCCTGCGTCTATGGTACTTCTTCCTCGCCGACATTGGCGACATGGGAGAAGCGATTAAACAGCATCAAAATATCTTTGAAGCACTTGTTGCAGGTGATGCCGACAAGGCAGCCTATCACCTGCATGAACATATTCAGGCCTTTCAGGATGAATTACAATCTGTCATGCTAGGCATTCGCTCGACGAATGGCCAAACGCGCTAAATGAGGATACCCCAAATGGGTCGTACACGAGAACGCAAGCGGAGCAGACGCGACGCAACCGATCCAGCCGCCGCCGAAATTGCCAAACTTGCCCAACCGTTTCACAAGGTTCCCACCTATGACATTGTGAATGAAGAAGGGCTTGATCTCATTCACGCCAAATCACTGGAAATTTTGTCCGACATTGGCATTGATTATTACGATGCCGAAGCCCAGGCCGTGCTAAAAGCCCACGGCGTGAAGATGGTGGGCGACACAGCCTACTTTGACCGGGAAATGATTGCCGAATATGTGGCAAAAGCACCCAGCCAATTTACGCAACTTGCCCGCAACCCCGACAACAACGTCATCATCGGCGGCAATTACCAATGTTTTGCCCCCGTTTATGGCCCTCCCTTTGTCCACGATTTGGATCGCGGTCGGCGGGAGGCAACGATTGCCGACTTTCGCAACTTTGTCAAGCTGGCCTACATGTCCCCCTACCTGCACCATTCGGGCGGCACCATTGTGGAACCAACGGATGAACCGCCGCACACGCGCCACCTGGATATGGTCTATAGCCACATCAAATACAGCGACAAGGCGTTTATGGGGTCGGTGACATCCGAAGCCAACGCCGAAGACAGCATCAAGATGTGTGAGCTTGTTTTTGGCGCGGAAGCAATTCGGGAAAACCCAGCAATGGTATCGCTGATCAACGTCAGCAGCCCGCGCCGGTATGATGACCGGATGCTGGGGGCGATGAAGGCATATGCGAAGGCAAAGCAGGGGATGGTGATTTCGCCCTTCCTCTTTTCCGGGGCAATGGCACCGGTGGGGCTGGCAGGCACGCTGATTCAGCTCAATGCGGAGGCGTTGGCAGGGATTGTACTGACGCAGATGATTAACCCCGGTACGCCAGTGATTTTTGGGGCGTTCCAAACCAACATTGATTTGCAAAGTGGCGCACCCGTCTTTGGCTCGCCGGAAAGCCAGGTAACGCTGTATGCGGCGGGGCAACTGGCGCGGCGGCACGGGCTGCCGTATCGTAACGGCGGCATGTTTACCAGCTCGAAGATTCCTGACGCGCAAGCGGCATATGAGTCGGTGATGGTGATGAAAGCGGCCGTTTTGGCGCGGGCCAACTTTGTGCTGCATTCGGCGGGGTGGCTGGAGGCGGGGTTGGCGGCTGGTTATGAGAAGTTTGTGATGGATTGCCAGCTTTTGGGCATGTTCCACACCTTTGCCAAAGGGCTGGACTTGTCGGAAAACGGGCTGGCGATGGAGTCGCTGCGGAATGTGGCGGTGACGGATCATCATTTGGGTACGCCGCACACGATGGCGAATTTCCGCACGGCGTTTTTCCGTTCCGATTTATTTGACTACAACTCGTATGAGCAGTGGTATGAAGAGGGACACAAGACGGCGGCGGAGAAGGCGAATGGGGTTTACAAGAAAATGCTGCGGGAGTATGAGGCACCGGAGTTGGATGCTAGTGTTGGTGAAGCCCTGAATGAGTTCATGGCAAAGCGCAAGCGGGAAATTCAGCCGGAGTATTAGTTACTCAAGTTGCTACTAACCACTGTCATTTCGAGGTCCTCCGAGAAATCCCGTTCTTTTTTGCCAATTAAACGGGATTTCTCCTCGAAGACTCGTCGAAATGACAGATTTTTACGCTTTGTTTTTAAGGTGGCAACTTGGATTAGTTTGAATTCCCGCACAGGCGGGAATGACAACCGTAGAAAGCAAAGAAAATTGGAGATAAGGAATGAGTGACCTTCCTAAAAAAGCAAAAGTCGTCATTATTGGCGCAGGAATTGTTGGTAATAGCGTCGTGTATCATTTGGCACGGCTGGGTTGGAAAGAGATGGTGCTGGTGGACAAGGGGCCGCTGCCAAACCCCGGTGGCTCCACCGGCCACGCCTCTAACTTTATTTTCCCCGTTGACCACGCCAAAGAGATGGCGCAGTTGACGCTGGACAGTATGCGCCAGTATAAAGAGCTGGGTGTTTTCACTGAATGTGGCGGCATTGAGGTGGCGCGGACGGAAGCTCGTATGGAAGAACTGCGGCGGCGCATGAGTTCGGCCAAGTCGTGGGGCGTTGAGTCTCGCCTTGTTACCCCGGCCGAAGTCAAAGAGATGGTCCCGTTCATCAATGAAAAGATTATCCTGGGTGGCTTCCATACCCCATCTGTAGGGGTGGTGGATTCGCTGCGGGCGGGAACGTTGATGCGGGAGTACGCGCTGGAGCGTGGGGCATTGACGATTTCGGCTAATACGGAGATTTTGGATATGCGGGTGAAAAACGGCCGTATTTCCAGCGTTGTCACCGACAAGGGCGAGATTGAAACGGAGTACGCCATCATTTGCTGTGGCGTGTGGTCGCCGCGCATTGCCAAGATGGCTGGAGCAACCATTCCGCTCACACCGGCCGTTCACCAAATGATTACCGTAGGGCCGCTGGAACAGCTTGCCCACACCGTTGGCGAAATTGAGTATCCCATTGTGCGCGACATGGACACCTTCTGCTATGAACGGCAGCACGGCAGCGACATGGAAGTGGGTTCCTACGCCCACCGCCCTATTTTGCATGAGCCAGACGACATTCCTTCCATTGAAGAGTCAGCACTGTCGCCCACGGAACTGCCGTTTACGCAGGAAGATTTTGACCCGCAGCTTGAGCAGGCATTGGAGCTGATGCCCGAAATTTTGGGCGACGAGCGTGCCGGGGTACGCCATGCCATCAACGGGCTGCTGTCACTGACCCCCGATGGCTTCCCCCTGCTGGGCGAGACGGTTGAGGTGAAGAATTTGTGGTCGGCAGCGGCCGTGTGGATTAAAGAAGGGCCTGGCGTGGGGCGGCTGGTGGCCGAATGGATGACCTTTGGGGCTTCGGAAATTGACCCGCACCATTCCGACATTTCCCGCTTCTATGATTATGCTCGCTCCAAGACCCACGTGAATGCGCGGACATCGGAAGGGTTTAACAAGACCTATGGCATTGTTCACCCGCGTGAGCAGTGGAACTCCAACCGTTTTGTGCGCGTTAGCCCGTTTTATGCGCGTGAAGTGGCGTTGGGGGCCGAATTTTTTGAGACGGCCGGCTGGGAACGGCCGCAATGGTACAACAGCAACGCCAACTTGCTGGCTGAATTTGGCGACCGTGTGAACAATCGCCCCAATGAATGGGATGCCCGCTGGTGGTCGCCCATCATCAACGCCGAACATCTGGCAATGCGGGAGCGGGTGGGCATGGTGGATTTGACGGCGTTTGCCCAGTTTGAAATTATGGGGCCTGGGGCGCTGGATTTCATGCAAAAAGTGGCGGTCAACCAGATGAATGTACCCGTTGGGCGGGGTGTTTACACGCCGTTCCTCTACCCCAACGGCGGCTTTAAGGCCGACTTGACCATTTTGCGGCTGGGACAAGACCATTTCCGCGTCATTACCGGCGGTGGTGACGGGGGTCGGGACAAGGCATGGTTACTGCAACACATGCCAGAAGATGGGTCGGTGTCGCTGCAAGACATCACTTCGGCCACCTGCACCATTGGCCTGTGGGGGCCACACGCCCGCAACGTGCTGGCTTCGGTGACGGAGGACGACGTTTCTAACGAGGGCTTCCCCTACAGCACGGCTAAAGAGATTCGCATTGGCTCCATTAAGGCAATGGCTTTCCGCATTTCCTACGTGGGTGAGCTGGGTTGGGAAATTACCACGCAGATGGAGCATGGGCTGAAGCTGTGGGACACGCTGTGGGAAGCAGGCCAGGCTTATGGCATTGTGCCTGTCGGCATTGGTGTGTATGGCAACACGGGGCGCATTGAGAAGGGGTATCGCTTGATGGGCAACGAGTTGGAGTCGCATTATTCGCCGGTAGAAGCTGGTTTGGATCGAGCCAAGGTGAAGAAGGCGGATTTTATTGGCAAGGAAGCGTATTTGAAAGCCAGAATGGAAGGGCCGGCGGCTATGATGTGTACTTTAACGGTGGACGATCATACGTCGGCTTCTGGTGAACGGCGCTTTATGCAGGGGAATGAGCCGATTGTGACGATGGATGGCAAGCGGATTGTGGACAGCCACGGACGGCCGTCTTATGTGACAACGGCGGGTGCAAGCCCCTCGACTGGTAAATTCCTGCTCATGGCGTATCTGCCTACGGCGTTGGCCCAGGTTGGGACGAAACTCCAGGTGCAGTATATGAATGAGTATTATCCGGTGACGGTGGTGGTGGCTGGTGCTACGCCTTACTTTGACCCGGATAATGAGCGGATGAAGGCGTAAGAAGAGATTGGAGATTGGGAGATTGGAGATTGATGAAGGTTCATCATCTCCAATCTCTAATCTCTAATCTCGCGGCAACGGCCGTTTTCCGAAGCTGACGAACACAAGTGAGCGCATAATGAAACGGTCTTTGATATTTCTTGTTGGGTTGATGTTGGTTGGCTGTGGGTTGGCGGGAAAAACGGCCGTTATTCCCCCCGATCTCCGGCTCAATGGCGTGGGCGAAAACGTGGACACCATCGCCTTTTGGACGGGCGACACGCCGGAAGAGACGTTGATGTTTGTCACGGCAAAGGGCAATTCCCTGGTGGAGGTGTGGCCGTTTCCCTTTGAACAGGAAGCGGCTCCCATTCGGCACGAGTCGTTTGGCAGCAGCCAGGTCAACGGCGTGGCGGTTGACCCAACGCAAAACAAACTCTACGTGTCGGTGGCGGCTCCGGCCAACGTGGTGAGCGTGTTTTCATTGCCCGACCTGACGTTTGAGCAGGTTTTGCTGCACGTACCGCTGGGTGATGAGCCGGGTATTGATCTTTATCAGCTTAATCATGGTGAGCGTTGGGTCTACACCACGGCCGATTCGGAAAAAATGGTCTATATCCAGGACGCTGACACGGGCGAAACCGTTTCGGCGTTTGACATTGGGCGTGAAATGGAAACGATTCAGGCGGATGAGTTTCACGGGGTGGTGTATATTCCTGATGAAAACGGCCGTTTAGGGATCTATGCCTACACGCCGGAGCTGGAGCCATTTGCGAAAAACGGCCGTTCGCGCTTTGGCTCCAGCGATTTCCAATCTGATGCCGAGGGAATTCTGATCTACAGATGTCTGGCCGACGGGCGGGACACGGGACACGGCTTTATTGTGGTGTCTGACCAGCGCAAGCCAACGACCGACTTTGAATTTTTTGACCGGGTAAGCTGGGATCACGTTGGCACGCTGCACCTGGACGGCGTGGGCAACACCGACGGCATTGCGTCGCTGCAAACCAGTTTGCCGAGCTATCCGCTGGGGCTGTTTGCGGCGGTGAATGATGATACGGAAACGGCCGTTGTTGGTTGGGACAAGATTTTTGCGGCGATGGGAGTTGGGTGTGAATAAACGGCCGTTGTTGGACCAAAGGAGGCAAAATGGTGGTGCAATTAAACAGCCTTCTATCAACCTTGCGTCAACAACAACCTTATCTAAACGATAAATATCATGTCGAATCACTAGGCATTTTTGGCTCTGTTGTCCGTGGCGAGGAACATCAAGAAAGTGACCTCGACCTGCTAGTGACGTTTTCTGAAACACCAAGCCTTTTAGAATTCATCAGCCTTGAAATTTACTTAAGCGAATTGTTGGGCGTAAAGGTCGATCTTGTCATGAAAGACAGCCTTAAACCACATATTGGCAAACACATTTTAGCTGAGGTTGTACCAGTATGACCGTGCAGCGAACGCATCTCGACTATTTGAATGACATTGTTCAAGCAATGGACAAGATTGCTGAATTTATCCATTGGTAACATTTGCTCCCGCTTAAGCAGCGACAAGCATGCTCGTTTGTAAGGCGGATTGACAATCCGCCCTACGGCCCATCACGAAGAATGAAAATGGGACGCAGATTTACCTGATTTGCCTGATCAGGAAGATCAGGTAAATCTGCGTCCCGTTTCCGAAGGAGGAAAAAGTGAGTTCGCTTCCCAAAAAAGCAAAAGTAGTCATTATTGGCGCCGGTATTGTAGGCAACAGCCTCGCCTACCACCTGGCCGAACTGGGCTGGACCGAGATGGTCATTTTGGACAAAGGGCCACTCCCCAACCCCGGCGGCTCCACCGGTCACGCATCCAACTTTATTTTTCCCGTGGATCATTCCAAAGAAATGACCCACCTGACGCGGGACAGTATCAACACCTACGCCAAATTTGGCACCTTTGTCCAGCCTGGCGGCATTGAGCTGGCCCGCACGCCAGAACGGATGCAGGAAATCACCCGCCGCATCACTTCCGCCAAGGCGTGGGGGGAACCGGGCGAAATCATCACCCCGGAGCGCATCAAAGAGCTGGCGCCGTTTGTCAACACCGACAACATTCTGGGCGGCTTCTACAGCCCCACCGCCGGGGTGGTTGACCCACTTCGCGCTGGCACGCTGATGCGTGAATACGCCATGGAGCGCAACGCCCTCAGCGTCCATGCCAACGTGGAGATTACGGGGATTGAAGTAAAAAACGGCCGTGTTCAGGGCGTACAAACCGACCAAGGATATATCGAAGCCGAATACGTCCTCATCGCCTGCGGCGTGTGGAGTCCGCTGCTGGCAAAGATGGCCGGTGTCCATATCCCCCTCGCCCCCATCGTCCACCAGTTCATGACCGTTGGCCCCATCAGCATGTTCGAAGGGACACGCGGCGAAATCAATTTCCCGATGATCCGCGACGTGGACATGAACATGTACGAACGGCAAAACGGCAGCGACCTTGAAATCGGCTCCTATCGCCACCAGACGATGATCCACGAGCCAGCCGACATTCCTTCCAATGAAGAAGCGACGCTGACCCCAACCGAGCTACCCTTCACCGCCGACGACTTTGACGAAAGCATGATGATCGCCCTGGAACTGATGCCCGACATCATTGACCGCGAAGATGTGGGTGTGCGCCACGCCATCAACGGCCTCATGTCGCTGACTCCCGACGGCGGCCCGCTGATTGGCGAAACGCCGGAGGTTAAGGGGCTGTGGTCGGTGGCGGCCATCTGGATTAAGGAAGCACCCGGTTTTGCCCGCGCCGTTGCCCAAATCATGACCTACGGCCATTCGGAAATTGACATCACGGCCTCGGACATTGCCCGCTTCTACCCCCACAACCGCACCAAGCACCACGTTTACGCCCGCACCTACGAAACGTTCAACAAGATGTACAGCATTGTCCATCCATTTGAACAATATGGCAGCTCCCGCCCCACCCGCACCAGCCCGTTTTACCCGCGTGAGCAGGCGTTGGGGGCGTTTTTCTTTGAGACGGCCGGCTGGGAACGGCCGCAATGGTACACCTCGAACGAAGGGCTGCTGGCAAAATATGGCGACCGGGTGATGAATCGGCCGGCCGAATGGGATTCCCGCTGGTGGTCGCCAATCATCAACGCCGAACATTTGCAAATGCGGGAAACGGCCGGTTTGGTTGACCTTTGCTCCTTCTCCATTTTCGACGTGTCCGGCCCTGGCGTGGTGGACTATATGCAGAAAATGGCGGTGAACCAGATGAATGTGGCGGTGGAAACGGCCGTTTATACCCCCATTCTCAACACAGCCGGCGGCTTCAAAAGCGACCTCACCATCATGCGACTCGCCGACGACAAATACCGCATCATCACCGGCGGCGCCTATGGCAACATAGACAAAAAATGGTTCACCGACCACCTGCCCGCCGACCGCTCCGTCCAGCTTGAGGACAAAACCTCCGCCGTTTGCACCATCGGCTTGTGGGGGCCAAACGCCCGCAAAGTGCTGCAAAGCGTCACCGAAGACGACGTATCGCACGAAGGATTTGGCTTTGGCACCGTCAAAACTATTGTGGTGCAAAACATCGAAGTCCTAGCCTTCCGCATCTCCTACGTCGGCGAACTGGGCTGGGAACTGTACACCAACATGGAGTACGGGCTGCGGCTGTGGGACATTTTGTGGGAAGCCGGGCAAGCCCACGGCCTGATCCCGGTTGGCATGGGTGTCTATGGCACCACTGCCCGGCTGGAAAAAGGGTACCGCGCCTTTGGCAACGAACTGGAAGGCGAATACAACCCCATCGAAGCCGGGCTGGCGCGGCCAAAGATGAAAAAGGCAGATTTTATTGGCAAGGAAGCCCTGCTCAAGGCTCGCGGCGAGGAACCAGCCGCCATTTTATGCACGGTGACGCTGGATGACCCCAGCGAAGCAACAGGCGAACCGCGCTACATGCTGGGGCGGGAACCGATTTTGACGCTAAACGGCGAGGTCATCATGGACAGCAAAGGACGACGCTCCTACGTCACCAGCGCTGGCTCCGCGCCATCGGTGGGCAAACATGTCATGCTGACCTATTTGCCACCGCAGTACGCCCAGGTTGGCACCAAGCTAAAGGTGGAATATTTGGGTGGGCAATACACCGTCACCGTGGCCGTGGCTGGCTCCACGCCGCTGTTTGACCCGGACAATGAGAGGATGAAGCAGTAATCAGTAATCGGTAATCAGTAACCAGTCACGCGACTGATTACCGATTACCGATTACTGATTACCGATTACTGGAACAATGGATATTTTAGTTTGTGTAAAACGAGTGCCTGCACCGGGAACGCGCATTGTGCTGACGGCTGATGAACAGGCGATTGAGACGAAGAATTTGGGATTTGCCATTAGCCCGCACGAGGAGTGCGCGGTGGAAGAGGCGGTACAGATTAAAGAAAAACATGGTGGCACAACCACGGTGCTGACGCTGGGGCCGGCCGCTTCGGACGAACAGCTTCGCGGGGCGATGGCGATGGGGATTGACGAGGCGATTTTGCTGGAAACGGATGGCAAAGATTGGCAACCCACCGCCACAGCTAAGGCAATTGTGGACGCAATTCAGGGGCGTTCTTTTGACATTCTCATGTTTGGCAACGAATCGGCCGATGCTGGCGGGTACCAGGTTGGCATTCGCGTGGCGCACGCGCTGGATTTGCCGTGCGTGACGGGGATCAAGGGGCTGGAAATCAACGGCAACGTGGCGACTGCCCGCAAAGAAGCGGCGGGCGGCTGGGAAGTTTATGAGGTTGAATTGCCGGCCGTCTTCACCGTCAAGGAAGGGATTAACCTACCGCGCTACCCATCACTGCCCGGCCGGCTGCGAGCCAAGAAGAAAAAGGTTGAGGTTAGCACGCCAGAAAACAGCGGTGGTGGGCTGCAAAAGCTGCGCCTGAAAGTGCCAGAAGAGCAGGGCAAGCAGGTGGAGATTTTGGGCGAGGGGGCAGCAGCGGCACCGAAGGTGGTGGAGTTGCTGAAGGAATTGCGGCTAATTTAGGAGAGAGATTGGAGATTGGAGATTAGAGATTGCCGTTGGCCGCAACCAATCTCTAATCTCCAATCTCTAATAACCAATACCCATCATGATTTTAGGATTAATTGACCACGATGGCGGCACGCTGAATGGGGTGTCGCTGGAAATGTTGACGTTTGGCCGCACGTTAGCGGCGGATGCGGGTGAGGAGCTGGTGGCGGTGGTGGTGGGGGAAAACGGCCGTTCTCTTCTGCCCACGTTGGCGGATTATGGGATAGAAACGGCCGTTTTGATCACCCATGACCAGCTTGACGAATACGCCCCGGCAGCCTGGGCCAAGGCGTTGGCCCAGCTTGTAGACGACGAATCCCCGGAAGCGGTCATCGCCCCAGGGACAGAGCGCGGCAGCGAAGTCATGGCCCACCTCGCCGCCCAGCTCGACCAGCCGCTGGCGGCCAACTGCACCGCTGTCGCCACCGGCGATGATTATCTGGTGACGCGGGTGCGCTGGGGCGGCAGCCTGTTGGAAGAAGCCAAACTCAGCGGCGACCCCAAGCTGTTGACCGTCGCCGCCCACACCCTTGCCCCGGAGGAAGCTCCCACCGGCAGCGATGTGGATGTGAATGAGTTTGAGGCTGACCTGGACGACAAAGATTTCCGCGTTCGCGTGACGCGGCGGGTGCTGCCGGAAGCGGGCAAAATATCGCTGACCGATGCCAAAATTGTGGTGAGCGGCGGGCGCGGCGTGGGCAGTGCCGAAGGGTTTGCTGTGCTGGAAGAGCTGGCGGGGCTGGTGGGCGGCGCCATTGGCTGCTCCCGCGCCGTCACCAACCACGGCTGGCGTTCCCACGCCGACCAGGTGGGGCAAACCGGGGCGCGAGTGGCCCCCGACCTCTATATTGCCTGCGGCATCAGCGGGGCAATCCAGCATATTGTCGGCTGCAAGGGGTCGAAAAACATGCTGGTGATCAACACGGATCCGGACGCGCCGATTTTGGCGCGGGCCAACTATGCGATCATTGGCGACCTGCATGAGGTGCTGCCGGCGATTAGTGCGGCTTTGCGCGAGAATCAGTAAACGGTAATCGGTAATCGGTAAACAGTTGCCTGACTGATTACCGATTACTGATAGCACCAGTTATTTGTTATACTTGTTGGCTATGAAGCTACAAATTGTTTTGGAACCAAGCAGTGAAGGTGGGTATACGGTTTATGTTCCTTCATTACCAGGCTGTATTAGTGAAGGGGATACAATTGACGAAGCCGTTGAAAATATCCGTGAAGCTATTGAGCTATATCTGGAACCAGTTGAGGACGATTGGATACTGGAAGAAGGAACTGTGGTAAAGGAATTAGCTTTGTGAGCAAGGTTCCTAGCCTGCCCTATTACACATTATACGAGCATTACAACGAGATGGCTGGGTCATCGTCAGGCAAAAAAGGCAGTCATATTCGTTTACAAAAGCGAACTGCGGATGCCTTGCTAAAAATCACCATACCAGCCCATAAGCCTGTAAAACGTTCAACGTTATCCCACATCCTCAAGCAAGCTCAGATCGATGTAGATGCTTTTTTAGATTTGCTCTAGCGACAATGGACAAGTTATTAACGGCCGTTTCCCACCATTACCAACAGCACACTTCCCAGCACCCTGTTTTAGCCAACATTGTGGCAGCGATTGGGCAGTTGGGGGTGGAGCGAACCATTCCGGCACTGCGGTTGCCGGTGGTGGATGACTGGTTGGAAACGGCCGTTTCTCTGGCGCAAGGTCACGAAGGCGAAACAATTGCCAACGCCATGTGGGAAGTGGCCGCCCGCTTTCATTGGATCGTTCCCTTACTCAACTATACGGGAGAGCCTGACATTACCCACCTACAGCAGCATCAAACGTACACCGAAATCGCCGGGCCACCCAGCCCCTACCAGCCCCACATCAACTACCACTGCGACAACCTCTTTTTTGGCTTTTTGCTGCAAGCCCCCCACACCTACTACCCTCCCCACGTCCACAAGGCGGAAGAGTTTTACTTTGTGCTGGGCGGAACGGCCGTTTGGCAACGCGGGCGTGAATGGCAAGTACGGCCACCCGGCAGCTTTATCCACCACGGCAGCGGCGTTGTCCACGCCATGCAAACCCACCGCGAACCCCTCCTCGCCCTCGTCGCCTGGACATCCGACCTCGATTCCGAACTCGTCATCGTGCGAGAGCCATAGCACTGATTGATCAAGACAAAGACTCCGTTAACCAAAGACGATTGACAGCTACAATACATTTATATAGACTAGTCTAAAACTAGTCTGAGGAGTTGAGCTATGGAAACAGTAGGTGCGTATGAGGCCAAGACTCATTTGCCCAAATTGCTAGAACGTGTAGTCAAAGGTGAGTGCATCACAATATCCAGGCATGGCATCCCCATTGCCATTTTGCAACCTTATGACAATCGCCTCAACAGCAATGTATCATCTGTCATCGCTGAATTACGCCAATTTCGGAAAGGCAAAAGAACAGACAGCCTGTCTATCCGCGATATGATTGAGGAAGGCAGACGGTAATGGAAGCCAGCTTTGTTATTGACAATTCCGTCGTTATGTCCTGGGTATTTGAAAATGAAGCGACACCCTATACCGATGCAATATTGGAAAAGCTAGACACCACAGCAGCCATCGTACCATCTGTTTGGCCTTTGGAAGTTGTGAATGTGCTGCTAGTTGCTGAACGACGTCAACGATTAAAACAGGCAGACAGTGTACGTTTCATCACGCTGCTATCACAACTGCCCATTTTTGTGGAGCGTGAATGGGCAAATAACCATATGGAAGAATGGTTGGCAATAGGCCGCGCTAACAATCTCTCCAGCTATGATGCCTCCTATCTTTATCTAGCCATGCAAAAGGGACTGCCTTTAGCAACACTGGATCAAAAGTTGATAACAGCAGCGCAGCAGGTTGCAATTCCCCTCGTTAATCCTTAAAAATTGGTGTATCTTTACACTTCTATGGAACCATTATCTTTTGCAACAGCACTCAAAAACGAAGCGGGTTGGTATTGTGGCGATTTCCACGCCCACACCAATTTGTCGCCCGACGGCTACCATTCACCGGATGAACTGGTGGCGGTGGCGGAAACGGCGGGGATGGATTTTGTCTCGTTTACCGACCACAACAATATTGATGCCATCACGCGGCTGGAAAAACGGCCGTCTTTGCTCATCATTCCTGGCTGCGAAATCACGCTGGACGAAGGCCATTACAACATCTTTGGCGTGCGCGGCTGGGAAGCGTGGATGGATGGGATTTGTGATATGAAGGATGATTGGGTGGTGGAGACAAACGGCCGTTCTCTCACCGATCTCGTCCAAATCACCGCTGAACATGGCTACCTCAACGCCATCAACCACCCGCTGCTGGTGCCGTGGGCGTGGCAGCCTGATGATACGCCACTGGGGCTGTTAACGGCCGTTGAAATCATCAACGACCCCACCTGGCCCGACAACGCCCAGGAAAACCCCAACGCCATCGCCATGTGGACACGCTGGCTCAACGACGGCCACCGCATCACCGCCATCGGCGGCACTGACTACCACGGCACCGACCGCGACAACCCGGCCAAAGGGTATTACCCGCGCCTCAACAAGCCGTTGACCTATGTTTACGCCAAAGAACTGTCCATCAACGCCATCTTCCACGGCGTTCGCAAAGGATGGGTCTATGTCAGCATGGGGCCAAAGGTCAGCTTCACGGCCATGAACGAAGGCCAAACTCGCTCCATTGGCGACGATTTGTGGATTGTCAACGACGAGCGCATCTGCTTTACCGCCCAGGTTGACCACGCCGCCCCCGGCCAAACGGGGCGCATTGTGCACAATGGCGACATCGTAGCCGCGTGGCCGATCACCAGCAGCAGCGACCTTTTTAGCTATGAGGGACGCGGGCAAGCAGGCGAACCAGCCTGGTTCCGGCTGGAAGTGGTGGATGAGAAAGGGGCGTATCAGGTGGTGACAAACCCGATTTTTGTTGAATGGCGTAAACGGCCGTCTTTGACCACCTTTGGTGACTACGTTTCAGTAGACCGCACGCCGCCACCGGGCATGGAAAACGACTAAATGAGTGGAATAAAAGTTGTTAGCAACAACAAACGCGCCACATTTGATTATGAACTGCTGGAAAAATTTGAGGCCGGGCTAGTGTTAACCGGCACCGAAATCAAATCCATCCGCGCCAACCACGTCACGCTCCAGCGCAGCTACGTCCGCGCCATTGCCGGAGAGCTGTGGCTGATTGAGGCCAATATTTCCGTTTACCCGTTTGGCAACCGGGAAAACCACGAGCCAACCCGCCCGCGCAAACTGCTGCTGCACCGACGCGAAATCAACAAAATTATTGACCAGCTTCAGCAGCGCAGCCTGACCGTCGTACCCACCAAAATGTACCTCAAAGACGGCCGCGCCAAGCTGGAAATTGCCCTGGCGCGAGGCAAACGCAACTACGATAAACGCACCGACCTTGCCAAAAAAGACGCGCAGCGGCAAATGGAACGGGCGCTGCGCGAAAAGTACCGATGAACCGCACCCTGGGGGCGCTGGTCATCGGCCAAAGTCCGCGCCCGGATCTGACACAGCCACTGCGTGATCTGCTGCCGGCCGACGTGGTTTTACGCGAAGTGGGGGCACTCGACGGGCTGACGCTGGCCGATTTGCCCGATGCCAGCGGCGCGGCCTATCCTCTCGGCACAAGGATGCGGGACGGAACGGCCGTTACCATCCCCGAATCCTTTCTCCTCCCCCTGCTACAGCAACAACTGGACGCGCTGGAAGCCGACGACGTGGCGGCAACGGTGCTGCTGTGCGCCGGGTCGTTTGCGGAGCTGCGGGGAAAACGGCCGTTATTCAAACCATTCGACATCGCCCAAGCCACCCTCACCAGCCTCGGCCTGCGCCGCATCGCCACCCTGACCCCCTTTGCCGGGCAAATCACCCCCATTCAGCAGCGGTGGCACGCCGCCGGGTTTGCCGCCCACGTCTGGGCGCGCCCCCTGGCCGACACCGCCGACTTTGCCAACTGGCTGCGCGGCCAGCTTGCCCAAACCGAAGGGGTAGATTGCCTGCTGCTCGATTATGTGGGGCATGACCCGCAGGCGAGAATGTGGCTGCAAACGGCCTGCACTGAGCTTGCCGAAGTGGCCGCTTCCCTCCCCATCCTCGACCTCGGCCACCTGACCCTGAGCACGGCAGCGGCGGCGCTGCGGTAAGCATGGGAATTTTTTTGGGACGCGGACAAAGGTGGACGAACGCGGATAAGACCATTTTTGTCCGCGTTTGTCAGTGTTTGTCCGCGTCCTGTTTTCTTCTCCTGTTGCTGCTAACAGCGTGCGCGACCAACCCAACGGCCGTTTTGCCAACCCCCATTTCGCTGGCGGTGCTGCCAACGGAAGAGAACGTGGGGGAAGAAACGGCCGTTGTCACAGCGACCACGCCCCACACCCCACGCCCCACAAATGAAGCCACCGCCACCAACGAAGTGTCCACAATCGAAACAACCACCCCCACCATCACCCTAACCTTTACACCCCTGCCCCCCACCCCCGAAGGCACCGGCATTCGCCCCGGCCAGGCCGAACAGCGGTTTGTGCCAGACAGCGGCCCCGCTGCCGAAACAACCTTGCGCCCGCCGCCCCTGCCCGTCCCCCTCTCACTCCACCCCGATGACCATTACTGGCTGCTGCGCCCCATCCCCTCCGGCAAGCGCAACTATGATTTGGAGTGGTACCCGTATGGCACCGACGTGCTGCTTCCCGACCAGCCGCCGTATCGCATTCACCACGGGCTGGATTTTCCCAACGAGCAGGGAACGCCGGTGCTGGCGGCCGGCAGCGGCACCGTCATCCACGCCGGCCCCTTCCCTAGCCCGCGCAACGGGGTTAATTATTACGGCAACACGGTGGTCATTCGCCACGATTGGCAGTGGCAGGGGCAGGATGTCTACACGCTGTATGCCCATACGCTGGAGCTTTTTGTGGCCGTTGGCGACTTTGTAACGCAGGGGCAGTTGATTGCCGGCGTGGGCAGTTCGGGGGAAGTGACCAACTCCCATTTGCATCTGGAGGTGCGGGTGGGCAACAACAATTACAACAACACGCAAAACCCAGTGCTGTGGCTGGCTCCGTTTGAGGGGTATGGCACATTGGCGGGGCGGTTTGTGGACAGAAACGGCCGTTTTATCACCGATGCCACCCTCATTCTCACCCGCGACGACGGCACTGCCCTGCCCCGCCGTCAGCGAACCTACAGCCCCAACATGCCCAACGACGGCGTGTGGCAGGAAAATTTTGTCATTGGCGACCTTCCGGCCGGCCGCTACACCCTCCTCCTCACCGTCAACGACATCAATTACCGCCGTCGCGTCGAAATCCTGCCCGGCCGCACCAGCTTTGAACTCATCTCCACCCAGTTTAGCTTCAGCCCCACCGCCACTCCCACCATCACCCCCATTCCCAGCCCCACGCCGATTACACCAACGTTGACAATTACGACGACAGTGACCGCCGCCCCGTAGAGACGCAAGATTTTGCATCTCTACCTGCCCATTACCCAAACTGGCGGTATAATCCTCCCATTGTAACAAGTCGGCATGAAGCAGAGACAAGTGAGGGTCAATTCACCATGAGTTCTTACGATTACGATATGTTGGTCATCGGCACCGGGCCGTCGGGGCAAAAAGCGGCCGTTCAGGCGGCCAAAGCAGGCAAACGGGTCGCCATTGTGGACAAGCGGGATTTTGTCGGCGGGGTTTGTGTCAACACCGGCACCATCCCCAGCAAAACGCTGCGCGAAGCGGTGCTGTACCTTTCCGGGTTCCGCGAACGCAATGTCTACGGAGCCTCATACCGGGTCAAACACCATATCACCATGGAAGATTTGCAGTTGCGCTGCAACCACGTCACCGGCCACGAAATTGATGTCATCAAGCATCAAATGTACCGCAACGAAATTGACCTCATTAATGGCTTTGCTTCCTTCTCCGACCCCCACACCATTCGGGTGGAAAGCCACAACGAAGAGCGGCGCGTTACGGCAGCGCATACGGTCATTGCCGTTGGCACCAGCCCTACTATGCCCGAATCCATTCCCTTTATGCAGGATCGCATTTTTACCAGCGACGGGCTGCTGCAAATGAAAAACGTGCCGCGCTCGCTGGCGGTCATTGGCGCGGGGGTCATTGGTATTGAGTACGCCAGCATTTTTGCCGCACTTGGCACGCGGGTGACGGTCATTGACATGCGCTCGCGGCTGCTGGGGTTTGTGGATGAAGAGGTGATTGGGGCGCTGATGTACCATTTGCGGCAGCAGCGGGTAACGATTCGGCTGGGGGAACGGGTTGATCATATTGATTATGATGAAAGCACGGGCAAGGTCGTGACCCATTTAACCAGCGGCAAACGGATCACGACAGACAAGGCACTGTATTCGATTGGGCGCACGGGGTCAACAAGCAGTTTAAATCTGCCGGCCGCCGGACTGGATGCGGATAGCCGGGGGCGGTTGAAGGTGAATGAGCTATATCAAACGGCCGTTTCCCACATTTACGCCGTCGGTGATGTCATCGGCTTCCCCAGCCTCGCCTCCACCTCCATGGAACAAGGCCGCCTCGCCGCCGCCCACGCCTTTGGCATCCCCACCAACTCCATCCCCGAACTGTTCCCCTACGGCATCTACACCATCCCCGAAATTTCGATGGTGGGCAAAAACGAGGAAGAGCTGACCGAAGCCGGCATTCCCTATGAAATCGGCAAAGCCCACTACCGCGAAATCTCACGCGGGCAGATCATTGGCGACCAAATCGGGATGCTCAAACTCATTTTTGGGCTGGAAGACCACCGCCTGCTGGGTGTCCACATCATTGGCGAAGGTGCCAGCGAACTCATCCACATTGGGCAGGCAGTCATGGCCTTTGGCGGCACTGTGGAATATTTTGTCAACACCGTTTTCAACTACCCCACCCTGGCCGAAGCATACAAAGTGGCGGCACTGGATGGGATCAATCGGGTCAACGCTTAGGAATGGAAATTAAATAAGTTGCCCATTTAGAAGTTCAACTTCTTCTGAGAAGTTGAACTTCTTCTGAGAGGGCTTCTTCTGAGAAGTTCAACTTCTTCTGAGAAGTTGAACTTCTTGCGTAACTTATTTAATCCTCGTTCCTTAATCAACTTTTTTGCCACGAATTTCTTTCAGACAGGCGTTAAAATGGATCATTGCCCATTACGATGAATAAGAACAGGACGCTGATTTACCTGATTCTCCTGATCAGTTTAATTAGGAAAATCAGCGTTCTGTTTTCCGAATAGAAATTCATGGACACAACATACTCATGCTTTTATATCTAATTCGACACGGACAAAGTTATGTAAATTTGCCAGACTGGAATGGCGGTAATATTGATGCGGGATTAACGGAACTGGGGCATCAGCAGGCAGCGGCGTTGGGAGAGTGGCTGCCCAACCATCTGCGGCAGGTTGATGTGCTTTACTGTAGCACCATGCAACGAGCGCGGGAAACGGCCGTTCCTGTGCAAACCCACTATCCCAATGTCCCCATCTTTTTTGACGACCGCGTGCGCGAAATTGGCACCAGTCGCATGGATCACACTCCCTGGCCGCAAAACAACATGCCAGAATATGGGGACATGTGGGGCAGCGAACGGCCGTTTCACTCCATCATGCTCGACGCCAACGACGGCGAGAGCTTCATGCACTTTCGCACCCGCGTTGGCATGTTTGTCGAAGACATTGTAGACAAGCATCGCGGCCAAACCGTCATTGTCGTCTGTCATGGGGGTGTCATTGGAGCCGCCCTGAGCCACATTTTCAACGTTGGCCCCTGGCCCCGGTGCGAAGTTTGGACCAAAAACACCGGTATCTCCTGCTTTGAGCTGATGGATCATCCCCGGCGGGAAACATGGCGACTCCATTACCAGAACCGCACCGAGCATTTGGCAATGCTGGAACACAGCGAGCCGTAAAGGCGTGGGGAGTGGGGCGTAGAGAGTGGAGCGTGTTGCCCCACTCCCCACACCCGACTCCCTACACCCCACAATCTCCCCCATGTTCATCCTCACCGCCGACCCCTCCTTCCTGCCGCTGGCACTGAAGGAACTGCAAACGGCCGTTCCCCAGGCCACCCTTTCCCACAGCCACACCCTCGCCCCCGGCGTGGTTGGCATTACCAATGCCGATTTTTTTGCCCTGGCCGAGCAGTGGCAGCGACAGCCCCCCATTTTTGCCCGCCACATTTGCCCGGTGGGAGAAACGGCCGTTCTCACCCACAGCCAGCGCGACATCACCACCCTGGAACGGCTCGTCAAAAGCCGCTTTGCCGATCTCGTAGACCCCACCCTCACCCTCTCCGTACAAACGCGCATTTTTGACACCACGCCCATTAAATCGTTTGCCGTCAACACCGCCCTGGCCGACGCGCTGGCGACAATGACGGGGGTGGAACTGGATGTAAAACGGCCGTTGCAAATCCTCTCCGTCATCATTGCCAACCAAACCGCCCACCTCGGTCTGTCGCTGGCCGCCCACAACCTGTCAGACTGGGCGGGCGGGGTGCGCCGCTTTGCCCGCGAAGAAGGGCAAATCAGCCGGGCCGAGTTCAAGCTGCTGGAGGCACTGGAAGCGTTTCACATCCACCTGCCGCCACGCGGCATTGCCCTGGATTTGGGAGCCGCGCCCGGCGGCTGGACGCGGGTGCTGCGGCAGCGGGAGCAATATGTAACGGCCGTTGACCCTGGCCTGCTGCACCCGTCGCTGGCGCAGGACAAAAGCGTGCGCCACAAGCGGATGACGGCCGAAGCGTATCTGGCCGACGACCCCGACCAGTTTGACCTGATTGTCAACGATATGCGCATGGATGCCCGCGATTCAGCGCGGCTGATGGGGCAGTTTGCGCCGTATCTCTACCGGCACGGGGGGGTGATTATGACGCTGAAGCTGCCGGAGGGGGGAAGAACGGCCGTTCTTGACCACGCCCTCAACATCCTCCGCCAAACCTACACCCTCGCCGCCGCCCGCCACCTCTTCCACAACCGCAGCGAAATCACCGTTTATCTAACGAAATAAACCGGCCGTTTGTCGTCTTGTCTGGTGGGTGGGGTGGGTTTATACTTGCGCCACTTAACTGCCTGCTACACCTCGAACCGTATCCATCAGAGGCGGTCACTGCAAAATTACAATCAAGCTGATACTTTTTAGAGGTTTTCAATGACAACACTTTTCAAAGAGGTAAATTACTCACTTAACAAACTCATTGCAGATATTGACATGGGAGAAATTGGCTTACCTGAAATACAGCGGCCGTTCGTATGGCAAAACACAAAAGTACGTGACCTATTCGACTCGATGTACAAGGGCTTTCCAGTAGGTTATTTACTTTTTTGGTCTAATGGAGTGGGCAACGGGCATCGTCAAATCGGGACAAAGGCCAAGCAAAAAATACCGCGACTTCTTATTGTTGACGGCCAGCAGCGATTAACTTCTTTGTTTGCTGTTCTTAAAGGCTTGCCCGTTGTGCGTAGTGATTACACCAAGGGTCAAATTCAAATAGCCTTTCGACCCAAAGACCAAACATTTGAGGTCACAGATGCTGCCATTTCGCGTGATCCTGAATATATATCCAACATTAGCGAGTTATGGGCTGGCGATCTTTCTCGGAATCGCTTTGTGAGACAGTTTATTGCCAAGCTGGATGAGCATCGCCCCTTGACAGACGATGAAGAAGACCACCTCATTGAATCAATAGATCGCCTATATGATCTGCAAAATTACCCATTCACTGCATTAGAACTTTCCTCAACCGTTGATGAAGAACAAGTAGCCGATGTTTTTGTTCGCATTAACAGTCAAGGAGTTACTCTAAACCAAGCAGATTTCATTTTAACTCTAATGTCTGTTTTCTGGGACGAAGGACGAGCCGATTTAGAAAAATTCTGCCGAGAAACCCGTCAACCCTCTACAAGTCAGGCATCGCCTTTCAACTATTTCATTCGTCCAGACCCAGATCAATTATTGAGAGTAAACGTGGGGCTTGGTTTTCGCCGTGCCAGATTACGGCATGTTTATTCGATTCTGCGTGGCAAAGATTTAGAAACAGAAACATTTTCAGAAGAACAACGTGAAAAGCAGTTCACTGTGTTACAACAAGCTCAAAATCACGTGCTGAATTTGCAAAACTGGCATGAGTTTCTGAAATGTCTGATGCGTGCTGGCTATCGCAGCGAAAAAATGATCACATCGCAAACAGCCTTACTGTACAGCTACGTATTTTACCTGATTGGCAAGCACGATTTCCATATAGAGCATTATACCCTACGTGATCTAATTGCACGCTGGTTTTTTATGACCTCGCTCACCGGGCGTTACACTGGATCTCCTGAAACCGTCATGGAGCAAGACTTGGCACGGCTCCGTGGTATTTCAACCTCTGCCGAATTTGAGCAAACGTTGGATCGCGTCGTTGATGCTTCATTTACCGAAGATTTTTGGAGTATCACCCTACCAGAAAATCTTGCCACATCATCAGCCCGTAGTCCCTCTCTTTTTGCCTACTATGCAGCCCTTAACTTACTAGATGCTAAAGTGCTTTTTTCCCATATGCGCGTTAATGAGTTAATCGATCCCGCCATTCGGGGACGCAAAGCGTCTATTGAACGTCATCATCTGTTTCCCAAAGCATATTTGCAAAAGCTGGGTTATGACAGCACTCGTGACTGCAACCAAATTGCCAACTATGCTTTGGTCGAGTGGGCAGACAACATAGACATCAAAGATTCACCCCCTTCTACCTATTACCCAGATTATGCAAGACGCTTTGCATCTGATGAATTAGCAGAAATGCTTTACTGGCATGCATTATCAGAGACTTGGTCGCAGATGGATTATGAAACATTTTTGGTAGATAGACGTAAACGTATCGCTAAAGTCATTCAAGTTGGCTTTTCCCGTTTGTCTTAACAACTTTCAAAACCACGTTTAGACAGGTACTCTACCAAGCGTGTCGTCCATTTGACACTGACATAATCCTGCGAAGGTGACTGGCAGTGTGCAAGTTTCTGCGGCAAGCGGAATGTTTTGGTTGTTCCTGTAGCGTGTTTCCCAACCATCCACGCTGCAGAAGTGGCTAAAAGAGACTCCCACGGAGACCGTGGGAGCCAGCAAAACGTCTTGATCTTTGTGTCTTTGCGCCTTTGCGTGATCTTTTGCAATCTGGCCGACGGCGTTACGGCGAATAATCGGTGGCGGTTAGCACGTAGTTGGTGATGCGAACCACTAGCGTCCCGTCCACTTCCGAAGCTGCCTTACCCGCCACCCAGTCCGGGTCATTGCGGAACCCATCCCACGCCTGTTCCATCGCCGCCACGTCGGCAAAGCGCAGCATGTAGACCAAATCGCCGCTTTCGGCCGTAACCGGGTCTGGCACCCAAAACCCCACCATCTCCATCCCATGCCGGGCAAACAGCCCCACCGTCAACTCCCGAAACCGGGCATGAAGCGGTTCCGCCTTGCCCGGTGCTGCCCAATAGGTTCTCAATTGATAAATCATGTCTCGTTTTAAGGGCATAAACTGATGGTTGATTGGGCATTGGAGATTGGAGATTGATGAAGGTTCACAATCTCCAATCTCCAATCTTCAATCTCTTGTCATAGAATGCCACTTTATACTCCCATTTGATTATTTACCCTTCCACCCAATCAAACGTCCGCGTGACCGCTCTGAGCCAACCGGCGTACAGGGCTTCTCGCTGCTGGCTGTCCATTTGCGGCCGCCATGTCCGCGCAATTTGCCAATTGTCGCGCAAATCGTTGAGGTTGTTCCAGAAGCCAACCGCCAGCCCGGCAGCGTAGGCCGCCCCCAGGGCCGTCGTTTCGGCCACCTGCGGCCGCACCACCGGCACCCCCAAAATGTCAGACTGGAACTGCATCAACAGCTCGTTATGCACCATGCCGCCGTCTACCTTGAGCGCGGTCAATTCCACCCCCGAATCCTTTTTCATCGCCTCCAACACCTCCCGCGTCTGGTATGCCGTTGCTTCCAGCGTGGCGCGAGCGATATGGCCTTTGTTGACATAGCGCGTCATCCCCACAATCGCCCCCCGCGCATCGGCACGCCAGTAGGGGGCGTAGAGGCCGGAAAAGGCGGGGACAAAGTAGATGCCGCCGTTGTCGGCGACGCTGCTGGCGAGGGTTTCGACTTCGGCGGCGCTGCTGATTAGCCCCAGATTGTCGCGCAGCCACTGCACCAGCGCCCCGCTAATGGCAATGGAGCCTTCGAGGGCATACACGGCGGGGTCGCTGCCCAGCTTGTATCCCAGCGTCGTCAGCAGCCCATTTTGCGACTGGACAATTTCCGTGCCGGTGTTGAGAATCATAAAACAGCCGGTGCCGTAAGTGTTTTTGGCCTCGCCCACGCCAAAGCAGGTTTGGCCGACCGTCGCCGCCTGCTGGTCGCCCAGGTCGCCGCAAATGGGAATGGCGCTGCCAAAGGGGCCGTTGGGCAAGGTGTTGCCCCAGGTGTGGGGGTCACTGGAAGGGACAATGCGGGGGAGCATGGCGGCAGGGATGCCCATGACGCTCAAAATTTCGTCGTCCCAGTCGAGCGTCTGCAAATTCATGAGCATGGTACGGCTGGCGTTGGTAACATCGGTGACGTGGGAGCCGCCGTTGACCCCGCCGGTCAGGTTCCAGATGAGCCAGGTGTCCATGTTGCCAAAGATGGCATCGCCGCGCTCGGCGGCTTCGGCCACGCCGGGTACGTTGTCGAGAATCCAGCGGATTTTGGGGCCGGAGAAGTAGGTGGCAAGGGGCAGGCCAACGCGAGCGCGAAAGCGGTCTTGCCCACCCTCTTTGGCGAGGGCAGCACAAATTTTGTCGGTACGGGTGTCTTGCCAGACGATGGCGTTGTAGTATGGCTGGCCGGTGTGGCGATCCCAGACGAGGGTGGTTTCGCGCTGGTTGGTGATGCCGACGGCGGCGATTTGTTGGGGAGAAACGGCCGTTTTTCCCACCGCCCCCTGCACCACCTCCTCCGCCCGCTGCCAAATCTCCAGCGCATCATGCTCCACCCAACCCGGCTGCGGGTAAATCTGCTGATGCTCCTTTTGGGCAACGCTCACCACCGACCCGCTGCGGTCAAAAATCATACAGCGGGTACTCGTCGTTCCCTGGTCAATTGCGGCCACATAGCTGCTCATTCGATGTTCTCCTTTCCCTATCTCCCCCGCATCACACAGAAAAACCTCGGAGGTTTTATAAAGCAGTTTGCAAAAGATTACGGCAGTTGCCAACAGTTCCCTGTAGACGGGATGCTGGTATGGTCGGCATTGGCAACCACGGCACACATGGCAGTCACACCACCCGGCCGTTCGCCAACTGTATAGCCATCAAACGGGCGCGGCCCTCCCCAGACAAACCAGGAACCACCACCACCCACGCCAGCCTGCGCCGCCGAAATGTTGTTCCAGTAAAAATGGACGTGCATCCCCGGCAGTATTTCAGTGTAGCCATTGGTAACATAATCCACAATGTAGCGGTCATTGGCAATGGAAATACCGGTAATCGCCACATCCGGGCCGGCCGGTACAGGCGTGTCCGTTGGCGGGGGTGGCGTGTTAGTTGGGGGCGGCGTGTTGGTCGGCGCAGGTGTATCTGTCGCCGCCGCCGTTGCCGTAGCGGTTGGTGCAGTCGTCGCCGTCGCCGTTGCCTCCGTGGTCGCTGTTGGCTCAGTCGTCGCCGTCGGTTCAGTTGTGGCCGTTGCTTCAGCAGCCGTGGTCGCCGTCGCAGTGGGGTCGTCAACAACGGCCGTTTCCGGCGTACTTGTCTCCTCACCCGCCACCGCCACCAGCGTGGTCTGCGCCCCGTTATTGCCATCATCACCGCCACCACCAAACAGCCCGGTGGCATAGCCAACCAGCAAGAGAAGCAGCAGCACCCCTACCGCGCCGCCAATCAGCATCAGGTTGCGATTGTTGCCGCCCTGGGGTGCAGCCGCAGGCTGGTGCGTTGATGGAGGTGGCATAACGGGCTTGGCAGGTGGCGGGGTCGTCGCACGCGGCGGCACCGTTGCCCCACGCTGCCCCGCTTGCGATTTTGCCTGGCTCAGTGGCTCAACGATGGTGTGGTCAGGCGGGGGCGCGGGTTTACGGGCTGGCGGCGTGGTCAATGGCTCAACGATGGTCATGTCGGGGGGGGGGGCGGCAGGAACCACGACAGCCGTTGGCGTTTCGCCCGCCGCCACCTTGCGTAAATCGCTCACAAGCTGCCCGGACGACTGGTACCGGTTGGCTGGGTCTTTTGCCAGTGCCTTGTTGATCACGGCGGCCAGCCCCGGCGGCACATCGGCACGTACTTTGGTAATATCGGGTACGGGGTCACTGACGTGCATCATCATCAGGGTCATGGCGGAGTCGGATTCAAACGGCCGTTTACCCGCCACCAGCTCATACAGCATCGTCCCCAACGAATAAATATCAGAACGGCCATCCAGCACCTGCCCCCGAATCTGCTCCGGCGACATATAGCGAGCCGTTCCCACCACCGCCCCCGTGGCCGTGTGCTGCGTCCCGCCCACCATTTTGACAATGCCAAAATCCATCAAAATGGCGTCGCCGTGGATGTTGAGCATCACATTGGCGGGCTTCACGTCCCGATGCACCACCCCTTGCCGGTGGGCATAATCAAGCGCACTGCCAATGCCGGAAGCGATTTTGATCACTTCGTCAATGGAAAAAGAACGGCCGTTATCCACCAGCCGCTTCAGCCGATCTTGCAGCGACTCACCCGGCACATACTCAAAAATGATGTAGTAGGTGTCACCATCATTGTTGAAATCATACACTTGCACAATATTTGGGTGCCGGAACTGCGCCACAGCCGCCGCTTCCTGCCGAAACCGCTTCACAAAATCCCCGTCACTCGACAAGTGAGGATGAATCAGCTTCACCGCCACCACCCGGTTCAGATTAGGATCCAGTGCCTTATAAACGGCCGCCATCCCCCCCTGCCCCAGCAGTTCCTGTATTTCGTACCGTCCCCCCAGCTTTTCCCCGATCCAGTTTGGTTTTGCCATCTCTTTACTTACCAGTAATCGGTAATCGGTAATCGGTAATCAGTAGAAACACCACTGATTACCGATTACTGTTTACTGATTACTGATCACTGATTACTAATTCAAGAGCCAAAGCCACGCATTGTCATACTGACAGCGCGTATAGCCAGACTCATTTAGGGCCACGAAGGCCACAAACCCTTTTTCATACACCGTTTCGGGGGTAATCTGCCCAATCTCGGTGCCATTGGTATAAATGGTAAAGGTGCCACCCCGGCCAACGACGGCGATTTTGTTGGTGGTGTCGTTTTCCCATTCAAACAGGGGGTCAATGCCGTTGGCATAAATATCCTGCGACTGGTCAATGTCCACATCGCCGTCAACCATCGTCACAAACCCCACATGCCCTTGCGCCCCGCGAGTGGCAATAACCATGTACTGGTTCAACGACTCCTCGTTGCCATCAGTCCGCAGCACAAAGCCGCAGCCGGTGGTGCCAAACTGGGTGTTCCAGGTAATGTCGGCCGAAATAACAAAATCCTGGGCCACGGTTGCCAAAAAGCGGTTGGTGTAGGTATAGCCCATGTACCCCTGCACATCCAGCAGTTCCGGTGGGTGTATCCACCCCAGCCGCCCTTCATTGGGGTCAACCCCATAGCTTGCCAATTCGGTGCGGATGGGTTCTTCGGCAGCAGCGGTGGCGGCGGCGTTGGCATTGGCAGCATCGGCTGCTGCCGCCTGCGCCGCTTCGGCCTCCAAAGCGCGGGCGGTGGCGGTGGCCTGCACGGCCTGTAGGTTTTCGGATGGGGGCAGCGGGGTGGCGGTGGCAGCGGTGTCAATGGTGGTGTCGGGTGGAGAAACGGCCGTTTCTCCCTCCTCACCCGCCCCACCAGCCACGCCACCCAGCCGCGCCGCCAACGCCGTCGCCGTCGCCGCCTGGTTCGCCTCTCCCGCATCCGCCCCACCACACGCCGCCAACAGCAAACCCAGCCCCGCCGCCACAGCCAACGCCAAAACCATCACCCGACGCGCCATACCATCTCGTACAGGCATCATTTCACCACGCATGTTATTGCACCACATCCTTGCGCTTCTGTAGCACCACAATCAGCCCAAACAGCACCAGAATAATCACCGTCTGGGCTATCCAGGTCTGGAAGACCGTACCGGGATACACATCGGTGTTGTTTTTATCCACAAATGTCCAGCCATAGCCTTCATTGAACTGGCGAATTAGCTCTTCGGCCGGCAAAACCGACGATTCCTGGGCAATTTGCCACTCCACGCGCTCCCGTTCCCGGTTAGCAAACCGTTCCTGGTACGCCCCCACCTCGGCCTCGAAAACCTGCAATTCAGCCCGGTAAATTTCAATGTCAGCTTTATAACCCGCCTGAATCGTCTCTACCTCTTCCTGCCACGCCAGCAAAGCCTCGCGGAACTCACCTTGCGCCACCAAATCAGACTGGTCGGCCGGCTCTTCCGGCTGAGGTGGAATCTCCGGTTCCGGCGGCTCAACAGGCTTTTCCGGGGGTGCTTCATCTAATGATTCCGGCTGCGGCAAATCAACAGCCGGCGTATAAAACGCCCCCAGACCCGGATAATTACAGCTTTCCTGATGCAGCGCATTCACGCCCATGCAGTTACAGTTCGCATTCTTTTGCTCTAGCGTCAACGCCTTCTGCTGGTCTACATCCAGCGTCGTCCAGCACGCATCCCGTGCCACATCCGACCCCGAACCCGTCACCGCCATAAACGCCTGAAACGCCCAGCGCGTCGAAATGGGAGTGGTTACGCTTGGCGGCAGCGGCACCAGCGCCCCACCCAGCACAATCTGCGGCAACATCAGCAGCACCACAATCAGCGGTGCCGAATTGGCGTTAGGCGATACAGCCGAGGCAAACAGCCCCAGCATCATCCCCGCCATCGTCGCCAGCGTCAGCGACACCAAAATATAGATAAACTCTGTCGTTCCGCCCGGCATGTCAAACGACACATAATGGACAACGGTATAAACCACCGCCCCATACACCGCCAGCAGTGCCGCCACCCACACTTTGGACAAGATATAGGGGAACAACCGCAAATTGACCAGCCGCTCCCGCTTGTAAATATCCTGCTCCTTCACAATTTCGCGCATCTGCGCCAGCCCGCCAACCATCACACCATAAACCGAAAGCAGGAAAAGGGTAATCATTACCTCCGGCAGCTTGCCGGTAAAAAAGTCAAACGGAGCCTTGTTCAAAACGCGAGATAGCACCACATCGAGCAAGCTCACCAGTGGCGGTGCCGCCAGCATCAGCCCCAGGCTAAAGCGGTCACGGGTCAAAATTTTCAGGTTGCGCGACGAAAGGATAAAGAATTGGCGCAGACCACCCACTTGCTTCTTGCGCTTGGGGCCGGCCGCTGCCGATACCGTCGTCTGACCAGTAGATTGCGGAGCCAAATCCTGCTCTTGCAGCGGCTCCTCCACATATTTCCGGTATGCAGGATGAGCATGGTATCTTTGCGCCCAATCCTGCGCCCCGCCCTTACTACGGTCATCGAGAATGTTATAAATTTCGTCAAACTCAATATCCCGCGCCCGCCGTTCCCGCTCAGAGCGGTATTCATCAAAATAAGCCAGTGCTTCATCGGGCGGGCCAAACCAGGCCAGATAGCCGCCACGCGCCAGAAACACAACCTTGTCGGCCAGCATCACGTTCTTGGTGGCGTGGGTAATCAGCACAATGGTGCGCCCCTGGTCGGCGAGGCGGCGCATCAACTGCATGAGTGCCGTTTCCGTTCCCGGATCCAACCCCGATGTTGGCTCATCCAGAAAGAACAGCCCCGGCTTGGTAAGCAGCTCCACGCCAATGGAGACGCGCTTCTGCTGCCCGCCGCTTAGACCGCTAATCTGCACATCGCGCCGATGCGCCAGGTCAAGATCGGTTAAAACCTCTTCAATCCGCTTATGACGTTCCTCTTTGGTGGTGTCCGAAGGCATCCGCAGTTGAGCCGCGTAATCCAATGCCTGGAAAACGGTCAGCTCCATGTGGATGATGTCTTTTTGCGGCACAAAACCGATATCGTTGCGAATGGCATCGAAGTTTTCGTACACATTGAGGTCGTTGACCAGCACCTTGCCGTCGGTCGCCGGCCGATACCCGGCAATGGCATCCACCAGCGTAGATTTACCACCACCGCTCTGCCCAACGACCACCACAAATTCACGCGGCTGGAAGACCAGAGAAATGTCCTGCAAAATGTTGAGATCTTTACGCACCCATTTGTTCAGCCCAATCGCCTCAACGCGCAGCCCCTTGCTTTCATCAAACTGCGCCAGTTCGTCCTGTCCCATCACAAAGCGATAGGTACCAATGCGAACGGCATCGTCGGGCTGAAGCCAAATGGGGTCTTCCACTTCCTGCCCGTTAACAAAGGTGCCATTGGAACTGCGTAGGTCGCTGACGCGGTAACGCTGCCCCACGCGCTCAATTTGGGCGTGGAAGCGGGAAACGTTGGGGCTGTCCAGCACCACATCGTTTTCGGGGTCGCGCCCAATGGTGATGATGGTTTTACCACCAAAGTTGATAGATTTGGATTCCCCATCGAGGCTGGCTTCGGCAGGAGAACTGTAGGCCAGCGTGACCATGAGGCCAGGATCCAGGCCGCCAATGCGGAGTTTATCACCGTGGCTAAGGCGTTGGGGCTGGCTTAACGGCCGTCCTTCATGCAGCACCGGGTTGCTGGCTTCCGGCAGCACCACCAGCATGTAGCCATCGTCATCCTTCATCAGCCGGGCGTGGTAACGCGAAACAACTTTGGAAGGAATGACGATGGTGTTGTCGTTGGCGCGGCCAATGGTGACGCTGTTGCTGGTAAGTGTATGGGTGACAGGAGCATCACCAGCTACGGTAACGACAAGCTGGGGTGGCTTGCGGGCAAGTTGGGCGGCGTAATCCTGGAAAAGCTGGGTTTCAGCAGCGGAAGCAGGCTTGGATGGTGGGGGTGGGGTGACAGGAACGGCCGTTTTTTCCGCCGCTTCCCGTTCTCTCCTCGCCTCCTCCACCTGCCTGGCAATCGCCGCCTGCGCCTCCACATCCAGCGTCTCTTCCGCCTCTGCAATCACCCTGGCCGTTGTTTCCGGCGGCTTCTGCTCCACCATCGTCGCCTCAGGCCGCTTCTGCTCCAGCATCGTCGCATCAGGTGCCATTTCCAGCATCGTATGCGACGGATCAGGCACCACCGGGCGTGGTGCCTCAAACGTCAACACCACCGAATGCCCCAGCCCAATCTCATCCCCCGCCTTCATCTGCGTTAATTCCGCAATACGCTGCCCGTTCAGGAAAGTCCCGTTACTGCTATTCAAATCTTCCAGAAAATAGAAACTCCCCTCAATTGTAATCCGGGCGTGTTGCCCGGAAACGGCCGGAAAAGCAACCACAATATCATTGCCGTCCCGCCGCCCCAACGTTGTTTCCCGCTGGGTTAGTTCAAATTCTGTACCCGGATTAGGGCCTTCCTTCACGATAAGCCGAATGGTATCACCTGCTACCATGAAATCCTCCTTCATGATTTCGGTTGTGTTGACAATTAATTACTCCCCATTATACCCACTATCCACAATCATTCATACCGTTTGGCAATCAATGTGACATTGCTGCCGCCAAAAGCAAACGAATTGGAGAGACAAAGCCTTACATTTTGCTCCCGCGCTCCCTCCGTCACATAATCCAAATCACATGCCGGATCTAGCTCCTCGTAGTTGATAGTGGGCGGCAAACAGCCATGCTGGATGGCAAGCACGCAAGTCAGGAACTCAATCGCCCCCGATGCGGCCAGCGTATGACCAACGGCCGCTTTTATGCCACTCATCGGCACGCTGTACGCCTGCTCACCAAACACCCGCTTAATCGCTTCCGTTTCCATGGCATCATTAACGGCCGTTCCCGTCCCATGCGCGTTAATATAATCCACCTCATCCACATTCACCCGCGCATCAGCCAGCGCATTACGAACGGCCGTTGCCATCCCCACCGCCTGCGGCTGTGTCAAATGATGCGCGTCACTGCTAAACCCATACCCCGCCACCTCGGCATACACCCGCGCCCCACGCCGCCGCGCCGCCGTCTCCGACTCCAGCACCAGCATCGCCGACCCCTCCCCCAGCACCGTTCCATCCCGGTTTTGGCTAAACGGTTTGCAGGCATTTTTCGGCCGTTCGTTCTCCCGGCTCAACGCCCCCAGCGAACACCACGACCGAAACACATCCCGCGAAAACACCGTATCCACCCCGCCCACCACCGCCCGCTCAATCTGCCCATAGCGAATCATCAGCGCCGCCATCCCAATAGCATGGCTGGCCGACGAACACGCCGTATCAAACGTCAGCAAAGGCCCAGTCAGATTAAACGTAATGGACATATTAGAAGCCGGAGCCGAATTCATTGGCATCAGCAAAGCCAGCGGGCTGGGGCGACTCTTGGCAAAAAAACCTTCGCTTTCCACAAATCCCCCCTGCGAACACCCCACAAACACCCCCACCGGCGACTCCCCCGCCGCCCCATTCAGCCCCGCATCCAGCAGCGCCTTCTCCGTCGTATACACCGCCAACTGCGACACCCGGCTCATTCGCCGCGCCACCTTGCGCGTAAAATACGCCTCAGCATCAAAGGCACGCACCTCGGCACCAATTGTCGTCGTATACGGGGACGCATCAAACCGGCTAATCTGGTCGGCACCCGACTCTCCCGCCAACAATGCCTGCCAAAACGCCTCAACCGTCAGCCCAACGGCCGTTGTTACACCCAAACCTGTTACCAAAACTCGATTCATTGCGGCTGCCTCAATCTACTGAACCCACCTTCCAACTTAAACACCCTCAATTATGGCTCAACTTGCTGCCATTTCAGCTTACAATCCTGACCCAGCCACCAGCTACTATACCAGACAGACCATTAGTACTAAAGTCCCGCCCACGCTATCTATTGAAGCAGAAAGTTACTGTGACGCAACGCAACCAATGCTACTGTCAATTTATCAAAAAATTGGCAGTTGTGGTATAAGATAGGAGATAGTCGAAGCATCAACTTTTTCACATGATTTTTACATGTAACTGGGACTTGATAAGGAAGGATCAATTCATGACAACAGAACACAACACCGGGAAGCCTGCTTCGATCACGACGTTGGTAGAGCTTCTCCGTCTGCGTGCTGCGGCACAGCCCGAAAAACTCGCCTACGCCTATCTCCCCGATGGCGAAACCGACAGCATTCATCTCACCTATGCCCAACTCGACATCCAGGCCCGCGCCATTGCCGCCTGGCTACAGTCACGAGGACAACAGGGCGACCGCGTCCTACTGCTTTACCCACCAGGATTAGACTACATCGCCGCCTACTTTGGCTGCCTCTACGCCGGGTTTATCGCCGTTCCCGCCTATCCCCCCCGGCTCAACCGCCCCTCCCCCCGCATCCAGGGCATTGTGCGCGATGCCGGGGCCACGCTTGCCATCGCCGACACCCAAATCCTCACTAGTCTCAGCCGCCGCTTTGAACACATGCCAGAGCTTGCCAGCCTACAATGGCTCAACAGCGAAACCATTTCCTCCGACATGGCTGCCAACTGGCGCGAGCCGGTCGTCACCGCCGACACCATCGCCTTCCTGCAATACACCTCCGGTTCCACCAGCGCCCCCAAAGGCGTCATTGTCAGTCATGGCAACCTCATCCACAACCTCGAGGCTATTTGGCACGGCTTCCATCTCACGCCTGACGGCATCGGCGTTTTCTGGCTGCCCAGCTACCACGACATGGGGCTCATTGGCGGCATTTTGGCACCCATGTACATTGGCGGCCCCAGCTACCTAATGGCTCCGGCGGCGTTTCTCCAACGGCCGTTTCGCTGGCTCCAGGCCATCAGCCGCTACCAGGGCAGCATCAGCGGTGCCCCCAACTTCGCCTACAAACTGTGTGTGGAAAAAATCACCCCCGAACAGCGGCAGCAGCTCGATCTCAGCAGTTGGCAAGTCGCCTTTAGCGGTGCAGAACCGGTCAACCCCGACACCATGCGCGAATTTGCCGAGACCTTTGCCCCGCACAGCTTCAACCCCGCCGCCTTCTACCCCTGCTACGGCCTGGCCGAAGGTACGCTCATTGCTTCCGGCGGCGATGGTCCCGGCCCCCTGCACACACTGACCGTAGACCGTGAAGCCATTGCCCGCAACCAGGTGCAGCCAATTGACCCTGGCAGCAACAGCCAGACGCTGGTTAGCTGCGGCCAAACGATTCCGGGCCAAACGATTACCATCGTTAACCCGGAAACGGAGCAGCCGGTTGCCCCCGGCGAAATTGGCGAGGTGTGGCTTTCTGGCCCCAGCGTGGCGCAGGGGTATTGGGGGCTGGAAGAACAAACGGCCGTTACCTTCCACGCCACCCTGCCCAACACCCCCCGCCGCCACCTCCGCACCGGCGACCTCGGCTTCCTCCATGACGGCAACCTCTTTATCACCGGTCGGCTCAAAGACCTCATCATCATTCGCGGCCGCAACCTCTACCCCCAGGACATTGAACACACCGCCTGGCAAAGCCATGAAGCCCTGGAACCTGGTGCTGGCGCCGCCTTTTCCATCACCGCCGACGGCGAAGAAAAGCTGGCACTGGTTTATGAGGTCAAACGGCAACATCGAAATATTGGAGCCGACGCAGTTGCAACGGCCGTTCGCAACGCCATCGCCCAGGAACACGGAGTCCAACTCCACACCCTCCGCCTCGTCAAACCCCTCGCCGTCCCCAAAACCTCCAGCGGCAAAATCCGCCGCGCCGCCACCCGGCAGCAGTTGCTGGGCGGCGAACTAGCTATGGTTAGCCAATGGACAGCGGCAGGGGAGCAGGGGAGCGGAGGAGCAGAGGAGAATGCCCCCCTGCCCCCCTGCCCCCCTGCCCCCCTGCCCGCCAACCAGCCCACCACCACAACGATCACCGCTTGGCTCATCGAAAAAATCGCCGCCCAGCTCAAGCTGCCGACCAGCCACATCAACCCCAGCGAACCCTTCGCCAACTACGGCCTCGACTCGCTTCAGGCCGTCGGACTCGCTGGCGACCTCGAAAGTTGGCTCGGCCGCGACCTGCCCCCCACCCTCATCTGGGACTACCCCACCATCACCACCCTTGCCGCCCACCTCGCCCCATCGTCCAATCTCCAATCTCCCAATCTCCAATCTCCAACCTCCATCCACCACGCCCCATCCACAAAAATCGCCCTCATCGGCCTCAGCTGCCGCTTCCCCCACGCCCCCAACCCCGCCGCCTTCTGGCAACTGCTCGCCAACGGCGTGGACGGCATCAGCGAAGTACCGCCCGACCGCTGGGACGCAGCCGCTTTTTACGCTGCCGATGGCGCACCGGGCAAAATGAACACCCGTTGGGGCGGCTTCCTCGACCAAGTTGACCAGTTCGACCCCCACTTTTTTGGCATTTCCCCCCGCGAAGCAGCGCGGATGGACCCCCAACAGCGTCTGCTGTTGGAAACGGCTTGGGAAGCGTTGGAGCATGGGGGGGTGGCAAACGGCCGTTTAGCCAACTCCCGCACCGGTGTCTTCATCGGCGTTTCCAGCTACGACTACTCCCGCCTCCAATTCAGCGACCCCACCCACATTGACGCCTACGCCGGAACCGGCAACGCCCACAGCATCGTCGCCAACCGCCTCTCCTACCTGCTCGACCTGCGCGGCCCCAGCCTGGCCGTAGACACCGCCTGCTCCTCCTCCCTCGTCGCCGTCCACCTCGCCCTGCAAAGCCTCCGCAGCGGCGAAAGCGACATGGCCCTGGCGGGCGGGGTCAACCTGCTCCTAGCTCCCGAACTCACCATTACCTTTTCCCAGGCCAACATGATGGCGACAAACGGCCGTTGTAAAACATTCGATGCCGCCGCCGATGGCTACGTGCGCGGCGAAGGGTGTGGCGTGGTCGTCCTCAAGCGGCTCGACGATGCCGTGCGCGACGGCGACAACATTTTGGCCGTCATTCATGGCTCCGCCGTCAACCAAGACGGCCGTTCCAACGGCCTCACCGCCCCCAACGGCCTCGCCCAGCAAGCCGTCATCCGCCACGCCCTGGCCGATGCCAACCTCCAGCCCGGCGACATCGGCTACATCGAAACCCACGGCACCGGCACCCCCCTCGGCGACCCCATCGAAATCCACGCCCTCCGCGCCGTCTTTGACAGTGACCGGGAAGAACCCCTGCACATTGGCTCCGTCAAAACCAATATCGGCCACCTTGAAGCCGCCGCCGGAATTGCGGGCCTCATCAAAACGGTGCTGGCCCTGCACCACCAAACCATCCCCAGTCACCTCCACTTCACCGAACTCAACCCCTACATCCAGCTCGACGGCTCCCCACTCAACATCACCGCCCAGCCGCAGCCCTGGCCCAGCGCCGCGCCCCGCTACGCCGGGGTCAGCTCGTTTGGCTTTGGCGGCACGAATGCCCATGTGATTGTGGGGGGTGTGGAGAATGAGAGATTGGAGATTGGAGATTGGGAGATTGGGAGATTGGGAGACTGGGAGACTGATGATCCCTTGACGAGGAGCCGGGCATCCTCAGATGCCCGCCTTGAACGAGACGCGCATTTGGTGACTGACAATCCTTCGATGAGGAGCCGGGCATCCTCAGATGCCCGCCTTGAACGAGACGCGCATTTGGTGACTGACAATCCTTCGATGAGGAGCCGGGCATCCTCAGATGCCCGCCTTGAACGAGACGCGCATTTGGTGACTGAC
>WBZL01000569.1_pt1 | contig 41255 bp, 49 predicted proteins | sample 5204291 | NCBI WGS metagenome assembly WBZL01 (sample SAMN12344345, study PRJNA552823) | activated sludge metagenome | biome: Activated sludge suspended growth; feature: Nitrification reactor; material: Wastewater; isolation source: activated sludge from nitrification reactor of wastewater... | reverse complement strand
GTCGCCGGTCGGGCCGAGACGGCGCTCGCGTGGAAGCGGGAGTTGCAGGGCCATCTCGACGACCGAGTCCTTGTTCTCGACCGGGAAACGGCGCTCGGCACTTTCGCCGGCGGCAGGGTGCCGGATGTCTTCGTGGTCGCCGCCGATCTCGGCCGGGCCGGCGACGGGCTCAGGCTCATGTCGGAACTGCGCTCGCGCGCGGCGACGCGCTATTCCTCGGTCTGCGTCATGCTGCCCGCGCAGGGACGGGAAGTGGCGGCCGTGGCGCTCGACCTCGGCGCGGCCGACCTGATCGAGGAGCGTGCCGATCCGGCGGAAATGGCGCACCGGATCACCACCCAGATCGCGCGCAAGCGGCAGTCCGACCGGCTGCGCGCGTCGGTCGCAGACGGGCTTCGTCAGGCCATGACCGATCCGCTCACGGGCCTCCACAACCGCCGCTATGCACTGCCGCATCTGGCGCGCATCGCCGAGCGCGCGGAGATAACCGGGCGGCAGTTCGCGGTCATGCTGCTCGACCTCGACCGCTTCAAGGCCATCAACGACACGCTCGGCCACGCCGCCGGCGACGCAGTACTGGTCGAGGTGGCCAAGCGGCTCAGGTCGAACCTGCGGGCGGTGGACCTCATCGCGCGCATCGGCGGCGAGGAGTTTCTCGTGGCGCTGCCCGACACCACGCTCGAGGCCGCGCGGGCGACTGCCGAGCGGCTTCGCCGCGTGGTCGGCGAACGGCCGGTCCGGCTGAAGGACGGCGGCGGCGTTTCGGTGACGATATCCATCGGGCTTGCCCTCGGCGGACGCGGCGCCCGAGGGGTGGAGGAGCTGATCGGCCTCGCCGACACGGCACTTCTCGATTCCAAGGCCGAGGGGCGGAACCAGGTCACGATCTGCCGCTCCGCGGCCTGAACGGCCGAAGGGGCGCAATCGCCTCCGCGCGGGGGCTCACTCCCCCTTCCGGCCGCGGTCCAGCATGCGTTCGATACGGTCGGCCAACGCCCCCCGAGCCTCGGGCGTCATCTGCCCCAGCCGTTCGAGGAAGAGCCGCCGGCCCAGAGCGAAGCGCTCCTCAGCCCGCGCCCCCTGGCGCAGCAGAAGCGCCTCGACCGCCGCCGCATCCCAGGGATCGGCCCGGAGTGCCGCGGCGAGTTGCGCCGCGTCCTCGGCCGCAGTTCGGCGCCGCATTCCGACATCGGGCGCGGCGGCCATGAACGCATCGCGCAGCGCCATGCGATCCTCGCGTGTCAGGGCCTCGGTGAAGGGGCCGAAACCGACGTCACGCACCTCGCGGTGGTGGCGCAGGCCCGCGCCGAGGACCGCAGCGGCGACAAAGAGGTTCACGCCCAGCGACAAGACAAGCGCCCAGGTCTTCCACCGCCCGCCCGGAACGGTCGGCGCGGGAACGGTGGCCTTCGGCGTTTCCGGTTCCGCCATGGTCAGCCCTCCCATCCCGGCAGAAGCGGGATCGTGTCGCCGCCCGGCAGGAGTTCCGTGGCGCCGACGGACGCCCCCGCCCCGACCAGCCCCGCAAGCGGACCCGTCTCGCCGAGCCCGGCATAACCGAACCAGAGACCGGCGACGGTCGCGGTTGCAAGCCCGCCGAGCGCACCCCAGCCGGCCTGGGCGCCAAGCCAGCGGAGCAGGCCGGCGCGCGCCGGTGCGACGCGCGCCGGGTCTCGCGACGCGGTCCGGACCGGCATTGCATCTTCCGCATCCGCGATGATGCGGGCCAGAAGTGCCTCCGACGGCACCGCCGCGGCACGACGCGCCGCGGCGAAGAAGTCTTCCAGCTGATCGTCGTCCCGGTCCATCTCAATCCCCGTCATATCCCAGTTCCTCCCGCCGCCCCGCAAGTCTCTGCGCCAGTCCCCGCTTGCCGCGCGCGACCAGGCTTTCCACCGCCTCGACGCCCACGCCCATGATCTCGGCGATCTCGGGGTTGGCGAGCCCTTCGAGATGGCGCAGCACGACGGCCTCGCGCTGCCGGTCGGGCAGGGCCATGAGCGCCGCTTCGAGTGCTGCCGCGCGTTCGGCCTCGATCAGCCCCGCGACCGCCCCCGGCTGCCCGTCCTCGGGCTCCGGCCCGTCGTCAAGCGGCACGGTCCGGCGTCGCCTGAGCCGGTCTGTCGCCAGGTTCATCACCACCCGGTAGAGCCAGGTGGAGACCTTCGCCCCTCCCGCCTGCCATCCCGGCGCGGCGCGCCAGAGCCTCAGCATCGCCTCCTGCGCCAGATCCTCCGCCTCGGCGGCGTCGCCCAGCATCCGCTGGCCGACACGCAGGGCGAGGGGTGTGAGGCGCAGCGCCAGTATCCGTGCGGCAGCACCGTCGCCCCGACCATAGAGGGCCAGGAGCGCATCGTCGGACCGTGGGTCGTCGAGGTCGAGCGGCATGGGCATGAGGTCATGGCTAGACCGGAACGACCGTCGCCGCAAACCCCAAGCGCGGGGATGCAGGCGCCGCACCGCCGATCCGGACCCCGGCCGCGGGCCGGGGCCCGTCGCCGTTACTGACCGGCCCCGTCGTTCGTGGTGCCGCCCTGCGTACGACACGGTCCCATGCCGTAGCCCTGTCCCATGCCATAGCCCCGGTCGTCATCACCGAACCAGCCGCCCTGGCCCATCCCTTGGCCCTGCATCCCTTGGCCCTGCATCCCGTGACCCCGCATTCCGTGGCCCCGCATTTCCTGGCCCCGCTGGCCGTTTCCGCCTCGACCCATCATGCCCCCCATGCGGTCGCGCATGGCCTGAAGCTCGGCCTCGGTCACCGCGCCGTCGCCGTCGGCGTCAGCCCGGTCGAAGAGACGCCCGGCCATCGGCGGGGCGATCAGTTCCTCGACCGAAAGCTTGCCATCACCGTCGACGTCCTGCGCCTCGACCCGCTCCTTGGCCATGGCCTCGATCCGCGCCTGCATCCGGACGGTCATCTTCGCGGCGAGTTCCGCCGCGCTGATCATCTTGTCGCCGTCGGAGTCGATTCCGGCGAGGTTCGACTGCCGGTAGGCGGTGAGTTCGTCGCGGGTGATCTTGCCGTCAGAATCCTTGTCGGCGCCGGCGAAGTCGAAGTCCGCCCAGGGAGCGCCGCCGATTCCTCCGTCCATCATGCCGCCCCGCATGCCGCCCCGGTCGAAGGCCGAGAGCACAGTGGGCGTCGCAAGGGCCGCAGCCCCGGCGGTGAGCGCGAGCACGGCGAGAAGCGATCTGGAAACCATGTCGAAGTCCTTTCTTTCGCGGTTCAAGTCTTCCGGGCCCGCCTCCACGACCGGCCTCTGATGCTCTCACGCAAGAAGCGGGAGGTTCCGTCGCGGCGATCGCGTACCCCCTGCTGAGGCGACCGCCGCACGCCGAAGCTGCGGGCTTTCGCCGCGTGCCCGGCGATGCTACACGGCGCTCATCCGCCCAGGAGACGCCCGATGACCGACGCAGCCCTCGACCGCCACGACGACCGCCCGGCCCGCCCGGCGATGCTGCGCGGGTTTCTCCGCCGCTGTCCGGCCTGCGGCAAGGGCGCGATGTTCCGGGGATACCTCAAGGTCCGCGACGCCTGCCCGGCCTGCGGCGAAGAACTTCGCCACCACAGGGCGGACGACGGGCCGGCCTATCTCACGATCCTCATCGTCGGACACCTCATGGCGCCCCTGATCATGTGGGCCTTTGTCGTGTGGCGACCCGACCCCATCGTGCTCTCGACCGTGTTCGCGACCGGTTGCGTGGCCCTGTCGCTCTTCCTCCTGCCGCGACTCAAGGGCGTGATCGTCGCCATCCAGTGGGCGAAGCGGATGCATGGCTTCGGCGCACGGACTGCCCTCGGCGGGCTGGATGACTGAGGCCGCGTCGGAACCCCGCGTCCGGGATGCCGCCACGGTGCTGCTGGTGCGCCGCGGGCCGGCAGGTCCGTCGATCCTGATGGGCCAGCGCGGCGCGGGCGCGGCCTTCATGCCGAACAAGTATGTCTTTCCCGGCGGCGCGGTCGATGCGGGCGACGCGGGCGTGGCGCTGGCGTCCTCCCTGCGGCCGGGATGCCTCGCACGGCTCGACCAGTCGGCTCCGGCGGGGCTCGGTCCGGCGCTCGCCGTGGCGGCGATCCGCGAACTCTGGGAAGAGACCGGCCTTGCCCTCGGCGTTCCGGGCGCCTGGCCCGGTGACGTGCCCCCCGACTGGGAGGGCTTCGCCGCCCTCGGGCTGAGGCCGGCGGCAGCAGCGCTTACCTTCGTCTTCCGTGCGATCACGCCACCCGGCCGGCCGCGACGCTTCGACGCGCGATTCTTCGTCGCCGACGCCGCCGCGCTTCCGGGCGACCCCGACGACTTCTCGCGCGCGGCGGACGAGCTGTCGCATCTGCACTGGGTGCCGCTCGCCGAGGCGCGGCGGCTCAACCTGCCCTTCATCACCGAAGTCGTCCTCGGCGAAGTGGGCGCCCTTGTCGCCCGGGGCGGCGCGCCCGAGGCGGTTCCCTTCTTCGACAACTCGGGGACCGAGCCGCTCTTCCGCCGGCTCGTCTGACCCCGGCCCCGGCTCAGCCGAGGCCCGTGACGATCGCCACGACGGAGAGGATGACCAGGGCGATCCCCGCCGCCTCGCGCAGATGCAGCCGTTCGTGAAAGACGAGCGCGGAGGCGAGGAGCGTGAAGACGATCTCCACCTGTCCGAGCGCGCGGACATAGGCCGCGTTCTGGAGCGCGAAGGCCGCGAACCAGCCGAGCGAACCAAGGCCGCCCGTCAGGCCGACGAGCGCGGTCCGCCGCCAGCGGGCGAGAACGCGCCCGATCTCGCCCGGCTCGCGCCAGCGCAGCCAGGCGGCCATGAGCATGGTCTGGATCACCGTCGCCGCGGCGAGCGCAAGCAGAGCGCGCAGGAGGAACGGCAAAGGCTGAAGCGCGAGCGTCGCGCCGCGGTAGCCGATGGCGGACAGGCCGAAGAGTGCGCCGGCCAGAACGCCGTAGAGCGCCGGGCGTCCCAAGACGCGCGCCCCCGCCACGGGCGCCTTCGAGAGGAGGAGGACACCCGTGAAGCCCGTCACGATCGCGGCCCAGCCGAAGGGGCTCACCCGCTCGCCCAGCATCAGGGCGGAGAAGGCGGCGACCTGCACCGTCTCGGTCTTGGTGAAGGCCACACCGACCGCGAAGTTGCGAAGCGCGAAGAGCGCGACCGTGAGGAAAGTGGCCACGATCTGGCAGATGGCCCCGAGCGTCACATAGGCCCAGAAGCCCGGTCCCGGCTCGGGCGGCCGGGCGCCGGTCAGCAGAAGCGCCGTCGCGGCGAGGCCGCAGGCGATCGGCGCTGCAAATAGGAAGCGCGAAAAGGTCGCGCCGCCGGTCGACAGCCCGGCGCCCCTCAGCTGTTTTTGCAGCATGAATCGCACCGTCTGAAGCGCGGCGGCCGCCAGCGTGAAGAGGACCCAGAGGCTCATGCGCCCCTTCTGTCACGCGCCGGGGCCAAGCGGAAGCTCAGTTGCCGGGTCGGAGCGGGTGCGGCACCGGGTCCTTCGGCCTGACGAAGTAGCGACGGAATATCTCGCCGTAGGAGCGGTAGCTGTAACCGTGGTTGCGGGCGAGAAACGCCTCGCGCTCGGCTGCATAGAGCGCGGGAAGCTGGTACCAGGCGACGCGCGGGCGCGAATGATGCACGATGTGCAGGTTGTTGTTGAGGAAGAGGAAGCCAAGCACCCCGCCGCGTTCCACCACCACCGTCCGGCCCGGCGCTTCTTCATGCGCCCGGTGTTCGAGGAAGGTGCGGATCTTCAGCAGCGACATCCCGAGATAGGCCGAGAGGATGTAGCCCCAGAGCGGGATCGGCGCGGCCGCGATCCAGAGCCCGACGAGGCCGAGCCCCGCAAGATGCAGCGCCCAGTCGCGGGCGATCCGTCGGTCGCCACGGCGGATCGCCCGGGCGTCGTCGCGCAGGATCGCGACGATGGAAAGCGCGGGGCCGATCGCCATGCGCCCGAGAAGGGTGTTGTTGAACCGCAGAAGCCGCTGCCGCCAGCGCGGCAGCCCCGCCCAGACCTTCGGATCGAGGAAATTCGACTCCGGATCGTCGTAGGGATCGGTCAGCCGCTCGTCACGATGATGCGCAAGGTGCAGGTCACGGAAGCGGCCGTAGGGGAAGAAGAGCCCGACGGGAAGGAAGACGAGGGCCTCGTTCAGCCTGCGGGACCGGAACGGGTGACCATGCAGCACCTCGTGCTGGATCGACGAATGGAGTGTCACCGCCAGCGTCAGGACCACGAGTGCGAGGGGCAGCCACAGTGTCGCCGCCCAGGTCGTGGCCGCCGCCCAGAGCGCATAGCAGGCCGCGACGAGGAGGAGCGTCGGCCATTCGACGGTGTCCGCGCCCCTAGCCATGGGACCGCTCCCGCCGGCCCCATCGCACCTGCGCCCAGAACCGTTCATAAGCGACATAGGCCACGAAGCCCACGACCGTATTGGCCACCGCCATCGCGCCGCCCAGCGCGACCGATCCCGTCATCGCAAGCCCGATGAGGCTCATCGTCAGGAGGCCGAGGAGGTTCCAAAGAACCGCCTTCAGCATCGTCCGCTGTCGTGTGTCCATTGTCCGTACCTTTCCCCGGCCCCCAGTGAACCCTGACGTGGCCGAATTGCGAATTCCGAATATGATTAACATTTCTCATCATTCGTGTATTTTATCATCGTATGAAAGGTATTGTGGACAAGCGCGACCGCGCCGGCCTTTTCCGCGACCGGCTGGCGCGCGCCATGGCCGAGAAGGGCGTGACGCAGAGCGGGCTCGCGCGCGATGCGGGCGTGGACCGCTCGACCATCTCGCAGCTCCTGTCCGGGGAGGGCGCGCGGCTGCCGAACGCGCAGCTCGTCGCGGAATGCGCCGCCGCGCTCGCTGTCTCCGCCGACTGGCTGCTCGGCCTCACCGAACGGCCGGAGCGGCTTGCGGAACTCCTCGCCACCTCGCTCACGATGACCGAGGCGCCGCGCGCGCTCATCGACGAGACGATCTTCGGCTGGCACCAGGAGGCGGCGGGCTACAAGATCCGCCATGTTCCGGCGACGCTGCCCGACATGCTGAAGACCCGCGCGATGCTGCGCTGGGAGTACGAGCCCCAGCTCGGCCGGACCGCCGAACAGGCCATCGGCGCGTCCGAGGACCGGCTCGCCTGGATGGCGCGGTCGGGATCGGACTACGAGATGGCGGTGGCGCTTCATGAGCTCGAAGCCTTCGCCCGGGCCGAGGGCTACTACCGCGGCCTGCCCGCGGCGATCCGGGCCGAGCAGATCGCGCGGCTCAGGGACCTTTATCGCCAGCTCTACCCGAGCCTGCGCATCTACGCCTTCGACGCCCGGCGCGTCTTTTCGGCGCCTGTCACGGTCTTCGGGCCTCTCCTCGCCGTCCTCTACCTCGGCCGGCATTACATCGCGTTCCGCGACAGCGCGCGGGTGGCGGGCTTTGCCCAGCACTTCGATTGGCTCGTGCGCGAGGCCGAAGTCGGCGCGCGGGACTTCCCGGTGCTGCTCGATCGGCTGGCGGCCGAGCAGGGGCTTTGAGCGGCACGCAGGGCGTTGCCAAAGCCCGGACGCCGAAGCACACTTTGCGACACCCATCCGCCATCGGATACTGCAGATGTACATCCCCCCGCACTACCAGGAACTCGACGCGGCCGAGATCGCGGCGGTCATGGAGGCCGCGCCCCTCGGCTGCATCGTCGCCGAGACGCCCGAGGGCCTGGTCGCAAACCACATCCCGCTCCTTGCCGCCGAAGCCGGCATGCTCATCGGCCATGTGGCGCTGGCCAACGACATGCACAGGCTGATCGCCGACGGTCAGGAAGTGCTCGCGATCTTCCGGGGCGAGGACGCCTATGTCTCGCCGAACTTCTACCCTTCCAAGCCCGAGCACCACCGCCACGTACCGACCTGGAACTACCAGGCCGTCCATGTCTACGGCGCGATATCCTTCCAGCACGACGACCATGCAAAGCGCGCCGCGGTGGGTCTCCTGACGCGCCTCCACGAGCGGCGGGTGAACGGCGGAAGGGCATGGCGGATGGCCGATGCCCCGGCCGATTACATGGAGAAGATGCTTGCCAGCATCGTCGCCTTCCGCATTTCGGTGCACCGGACACTCGCCAAGTCGAAGCTCAGCCAGAACCGCGACGAGCGTGACCACCAGGGCGCTGTGGACGGGCTGAGCGCCACCGGACATCCGGGGATGGCAGAGCGCATGGCGCGCCGCAGGACGGCGCACACCTGAAGGCGCGGTCAGATCGCGCGCAGCCCGGCCGGGTCGTAGCCGTTGAACTGCAGCACGCGCCGCGCCGCCTCCATGAGGTCCGGCCGGACCGTGGGCGTGCGCGACATCACCCGCGCGAAGCGCCCCGAGGGCGTCCCGACGACCGCGACGCGGTAGTCTGCATCGACCCAGAGCACCCAGAGCTCCTCACCCCCCCGGGTGATGCGGCCCGGTCCGGTCACCCTCGCCTCGGACGCAAAGGCGCGCGCGCCGCGCGGGCCGCAGGCGGTCCCGGTGACGCGGTAGGCGGCTGGACCTGTCGGCACCCAGGTCTCGGCAAGCGGGCCGCAGCGCGCCTCATCGCCATAGGTCGCCGCAACGTGCCAGACATCGGCGAAACGGGCGGCGTCAAAGCTCGCGTTAGAGGAGATCGGTGCCTCGGTGTTGCGCAGGCCGACCTCCTGGGGGGCCGGACTGCAGGCGGTCAGGGTGGCCATCAGGGCCAGCAAGGACAGAGGACGCATCGACGGGGCTCCGGGTCAGGGCCGTTCCACCCTCGTCGCGGGGGCTTCGGGATGCAAGCTCGGCTTGTGCGACGCCGTTTGGCAGAATACGAAACGCTTGATGAAAAACGAACGGACCATCTTCGCGCCCGACCCGGCGCCGCTCTCGGTCGGCATCCTCGTGATGGCCGACACCAACGCGCTTTCGCTCGCGGCCTCGGTCGATCCGATGCGCGCTGCCAACCGACGGGCGGGGCGGGCGCTCTTCATCTGGCGGTTTTACTCTGCCCAAGGTGGATCCGTTCCGCTCACGGCCGGGTTCGACGTGGCGACGGAACCGCTGGATGACCGGGCGGCGATGGACGTGCTGATGATCGTGGCGGGGTTCCGGCTCATGGAACAGGCGACGCCGGCGCTCCTCGCCCGCCTCCGCCGGCTTGCGCCGCGCCTGCGCGCCATGGTGGGGATCGACGGCGGAAGCTGGTTCCTTGCCCTCGCCGGCCTCCTCGACGGCCGCGCGGCGACGGTTCACTGGGAAGACCTCGAGACCTTTGGCGACCGCTTTCCCCGCATCGACGTTAGGCGGGACCGCTACGTCGTCTCGGGGCCGATGGTGACGACCGGGGGAGCGGCGCCCTGTCTCGACATGATGCTCGACCTCATCCGGGCGCGCCATGGCGCGGAACTCGCGCTGCGCGTCGCGGGCGCCTTCCTCTACGAACCCGTGCATGGACCGGCGGTGCCACAGCAGGCTGTGCCCGCCGCCCGCCTTGCCCGCGCCGACCCCGCGCTCGGTGCGGCAATCGCGATCATGGAGCGCGCGATCGAGGACCCGCCCGCGGTGGCCGAGATCGCGCGACGGGTCGAACTCTCGCCGCGGCGGCTCGAGATGCTCTTTGCCGATCACCTCGGCACCAGCCCGGGCCGGTTCTTCCGCGACCTGAGGCTCGACGAGGCGCGGCGGATGGTGACAGACACCCGCCTGCCGCTGCAGGAAATCGCCCTTAGGACGGGTTTCGCCGGGCAGGCCGCCTTCGCCCGCGCCTTCCGTGCCCGTTTCGCCAGAACGGCGTCGGCGGTCAGGCGCGGTCAGTAGGGCATCGGGTGTGCCCTGTGCGCCACAGCGATCTGCGCGAGAACCTCGTGGGGCAACGTCAGATCGACCGCCTTCAGCACGTTCTCAAGCTGCGGCACCGTCGTCGCGCCGACGATCGGCACGACGGGAAAGGGCCGTGTCAGGGTCCAGGCCACCGCCATCTGCGCCGGGTCCAGACCTGCCCCGGCCGCGATGTCGAGGTAGGCGGCGACCGCCCCCCAGACCCGTGGGGTGATGCGGCCGCCGAGACCCGGATTGGCCGCCCGGCGCGACCCCGGAGGAGCGACGTCGCCCTGATACTTTCCGGTCAGCAGTCCCGCGGCAAGCGGCGAGAAGGCCAGAAGCGCAATCCGCTCGTTGTGGCCAAGCTCCGCAAGGTCCGTGTCGTGGTGCCGGCAGAGCAGCGAGTACTCGTTCTGCAGCGACACGGGCCGCGGTCCGTGCCCGGCTTCGGCCAGGGCGATCCATTGCGCCATGCCCCAGGCGCTTTCGTTCGACAGCCCGAAGGCCCCGATCTTGCCCTCCGTCTTCAGCGCGGCAAGTGTCTCCAGGCACTCAACCATGTTGGCACGGATCGCCGCGCGGTCCTGCCCGCGCGGGTCGAAGGACCAGTTCTGGCGGAACATGTAGCTGCCGCGGTTCGGCCAGTGGAACTGGTAGAGGTCCACATGATCCGTCCTGAGACGCCTGAGCGAACCTTCCAGCGCCCCGCGGATCGAAGCTGCGTCGATGACCTCGCCCGCATCGCGCGCGACGGACCCTTCGCCCGCGATCTTCGTCGCGATCACCCAGTCCGCGCGCCGGCCGCCGCGCGCAATCCAGTTGCCGATGATCTCCTCGGTTCGGCCGACGGTTTCCTTGCGCACCGGATTCACCGGATACATCTCGGCCGTATCCATGAAGGTCACGCCCGCCGCCGCGGCGCGGTCGATCTGGGCATGCGCCTCCGCCTCCGGCGTCTGGTTGCCCCAGGTCATCGTGCCGAGGCACAGCGCAGATACCGCCGGGCCGCCGGCGCCGAGAACCACCTGTCTCACATCATGCTCCCATCGTTCGCGCCCCCAGAGTATTTGGCGAAGGGACCAAGGCAAGGGCCGGCCATCGGCACGTTCACGCGGATATGAAGGCCGACTGCGCGGCAGCCGTGTATGTTTCGCGTCGAGTGCGTCTCGGCCGGAACGGCGACGGGCCGCGGAGTCTTGCATCATGTACCGACGGAGCCTTCTTCTCTTCCTTGTCGCGGCGGGGACCCTTCAGGCAACCGGGGCCGAGGCGGCTGCGGTGCGCTATGCGCTTGACGCCGGGCGATCGAGCGTCACCTTCGAGACGGATTTCGGCCCGGACAGGATCACCGGAAGCATGCCGGTCACGCTGGCCGACCTTGCCATCGACTTCGACCGCCTGGCGAATTCGCACATCAGCGTGACACTTGACGCCACGCGATCGCAGGCGAGCTTTCCTTTCGCAGCCCAGGCGCTCATGGGACCGAAGGTTCTCGACGTGCGCGCCTTCCCGACAATTGCTTTCAAAAGCACGTCCGTCCGCCGCAAGGGCGATGACGCGCTGATCGACGGCGCGCTGACGATCCGGGGCGTAACGAAGCCCGTGACGCTCCTCGCCACGATCTTCCGCCAGACGGGGACGGAGCCGGGGGACCTCTCGCGGCTCACCATCCGCCTCGTCGGGGCGGTTCAGCGCAGCGCGTTCGGCGCGACGGGATGGCCCGACTTGGTCGGCGACGAGGTGCGGATCGAGATCTTCGCGCGGATCGACCGTGACGCGTGACGCGGACACCGCGCCGGATGCGGCGCGTGGCTTTGGCCGCATGACGCGCGTCCTGCACTGGGCCATGGCGGCGGGCACCCTCGGCACCGCCGGGCTTGGCGCCTATGTCGCGCGGATGGAGGTCGGGCTGGGCAATCTCTGGCTTTTCGGCCTGCACAAGACGATCGGGATCAGTCTCCTTGCCCTGGCGCTTCTTCGCATCGGCTGGCACCGCCTCGCTCCGCCGCCCGGACCCCTGCCCGGCCCGCCGGAATGGCAGATGCGGCTCGCGCATGGAACGCACCGGGCGCTTTATGTCCTCATGTGCGCCGTGCCGGTCAGCGGCTGGGCCTATGGGTCCGCCACCGGCATCGACACGGTGATCTTCGGCCGCGTCACGGTTCCGCCGATCGCGCCCGTCTCGCCGGACTGGGAGGCGGCGCTCGTCGTCCTCCACCGGTCGCTCGCCTGGATGTTCCTCGCGTTGGTGGCGCTGCATGTCGCCGGGGCGCTGGAGCGGGCGGTCCTCCGCCATGACGGCACGCTCCGCCGCATGCTGGCGGGGGCCCCCGGCGCCGGCGCCGGCATGGTCGGACCGATACCGAAAGCGGGGGATGCGGGCAGCGGAAGGTCGCCGCCTTCAAACCGGAATTGAGAACAATAAGGGAACATTGTAGTCTTTCCCCATGACGACTCAAGACCTCGCCCGGCTCATCCGGCAGAGCGACGTGCCAGGGCGCGGCGCCCTGCCTTTCCTCGGCGCGCTTACGCTCGCCCGGGCGCGGGTGCATGAATTCTGCGGCTCCGCCCGGCGCACGCTCGCGCTCATGGCGGCAAGGGGGACGAAGGGGCCGGTCCTCTGGATCCGTCCCGGCTGGATGCCGGAGCGGCTCTTTCCCGAAGGCGTGGTCGCGTTCATCGAACCGGGCCGGCTTCTCTTCGCCACCCCGCGCCGCCCCGAGGACCTCCTGTGGTGCGTCGAGGAGGCGCTCAGATGCGCGGCAACGCCGCTTGTCGTCGCCGAACTGCCGGAGCCACCGGGGTTGACCCCGGTGCGCCGGCTCCAGCTTGCGGCCGAGACCGGCGCGCGCGAGGGGCATCAGGTGCCGACAGGGCTTATCCTGACGCCCGGCGAGGGCGGCGCGCAGGGCGTGGAGAGCCGCTGGCGCCTCGCGCCCCGCCATCGTTCCGGGCAGAGCGGATGGCAGCTCGACCTTCTCAGGGCGCGGAGCGGGCCGCCGGCGTGCTGGAACCTCCGGGCCAGCGCCGGGCTGGAGACGGACCGCCGGGCCGAGGAGGCGGGAGGAGACGGACGACGGGCCGGCTTCACCCTCGCGCGGATGCCCGCCACGGCGGAAACCGGCCCCGGCGAGGCGAAAGCGCGTGATGCGGTGGCGCGGCAGCAGCGGTAGACTTCCCCCTCAGCCACCGCCGCCGGCCAGAAGGAAAGCCCATGCGCCGCAGACTCTTCCTGGCGACGATCCTGGCCATCGTGATCGCCCCTCCGGCGGTCGCCGCCCCTATCCCCTATGCCTACGACCCCGAAGGCTCCGCCGTCACCGCCGAGGTCGACTACGGCCCGGTCGTGGTCCGCGCCCGCCTGCCCGTCGCCGAGGCCGATCTTGCCATCGACTTCGAGAAGGTCGCCAAAAGCCGCTTCGCGGTGACGCTGCGCGCCGACCGGGCGCGATCAAACATCCCGTTCGCGGCGCGCGCGATCATGGGCGAAAGCGTGCTCGACGCGGCCGATCATCCCGAGATCCGGTTCGAAAGCACGCGCGTGGCCAGCGCGGGTCAGGGGCGCGTCGCGGTCACCGGGCGCGCCACGATCCGCGGCGTGACGCGCGAGGTGACGCTCGACGCCGTGCTCTACCGGCCGCCAGGAAGCGACCCGGGCGCGCGCGACGACCTGACGGTCCTGATCACCGGCACGATCAGCCGCGCGGCCTTCGGCGCCTCCGGCCATGCCGGCAGCGTCGGCGATACGGTCCGGCTCAGGATCCTCCTGCACGTCCGCCGCGCCGGCTGACGGCCCACGATCCCGCGGAGGCGCCCGAGAGGCGCCAAACGACCCGCACCGGATCACCGGGCGGGCTGCTCCCGCCTTCTGTCCGCATGTACTCCCCACCCAAGGGGGGGGCCGACGAACGGGACGTCCGCGTCGGGTGGCCGTCTCAGGCGGCGAAACCGCGCGGGAAATCGTCCGCCCGCGTCGATTGGCTCTGGGCAAGCGCACGCCCGGGGGACATGGTGGCCGAAGCAGAAGCCATGACCGATGCGCCTCCTCCTCTCCTTCGCGGCCCTCTTCCTCTCGATCATCTTCCTCCAGCTCGGGACCGGCGGGGTGGCGCCGCTCGACGCGCTCTCCGGCGTGGCGCTCGGGTTCTCGCGGGCTGAGATCGGGCTGCTCGGCTCGGCGCATTTCTTCGGCTTCTTCATCGGCTGCTGGTGGGCGCCGCGACTCGTCGGCACGGTCGGACATTCGCGCGCCTTCGCGGCCTTCACCGCGGCCGGCACGATCGGGATCCTCGCCCACATGATGATGGTCGATCCGATCGCCTGGGCGGGGCTGCGCATTCTTTCGGGCCTCTGCGTCGCCGGTTGCTACACGGTGATCGAGGCCTGGTTGCAGGACCGCGCCACGAACGCGGTGCGCGGGCGCGCGATGGGGACATACCGGATCGTCGACACGCTCGGATCGCTCGGCGCGCAGCTCGTCATCGGCGTGCTCGCGCCTGCGGCCTATTTCTCCTACAACCTCCTTGCCATCCTCTGCTGCGCCGCCCTCCTTCCCGTGACCATAAGCCGGGCCGAACAGCCCGCGATGCCCCCCGCGCCACGGCTCCGGCCCGGTCTCGCATGGTCGCGCTCGCCGCTCGCTTCGATGGGTGTCGTGGTGTCGGGCATAACGACGGCGGCCTTCCGCATGGTGGGCCCGATCTATGGCATCGAGGTCGGGCTTTCGGCCGATCGGATCGCGCTCTTCCTGGCCGCCTTCGTGGTCGGCGGCGCGCTGGTGCAACTCCCGATAGGCTGGCTCGCCGACCGCTTCGACCGGCGCCACGTCCTGATCGGCATCTCCGTGGCGGCCGCGGCGTCCTGCGCGCTGACCGTCGCTGTCTCGGGCCTCGGCACAGTGCCGGTCTTTGTCGCCGCTGCCGCCTTCGGCGCGGCCACGCTGCCGGTCTATTCCATCGCGACCGCCCATGCCCACGACTTCGCCGAAAGCAGCGAGCGGGTGGAGCTTTCGGCGGCGCTCATGTTCCTCTATGCGATCGGCGCGATCGCCTCGCCGCTCCTGGCCTCGGCGCTGATCGAGGGTTACGGGCCGTCAGCCATGTTCGCCTTCATCGCCGCCGCGCATGTGGCCCTCGTGGCCTTCGGGCTCGTCCGGATGCGCGCGCGGCCCGCCCCGGCGGACCGGACGCTCTATGTCTACACCCCGCGCACGTCGTTCCTGATCGGACGGTTGCTGCGCCGGCCACGCGGGGGCGACCGCTAGCCGCACTTCCCCTCCCGAGTCCGTGGACCCATGTGGACATGAGAAGACGATTCTCAAGGAGGACACGATGGACATCACCTTTCATGGCAAGACCGCCATCGTCACCGGCGCAGGCTCAGGGATCGGCGCAGCCATCGCGCGCGACCTCGCGGCATCCGGCGCCACGGTCGTCGTTTCAGACCTCGACCTCGCCAGGGCCGAGGCGGTGGCGGCAGAGTTGGGCGGCAATGCGGTCGCGCATGCCTGCGACGTGGCCGACCCGGCAGCGGTGGAGAGGATGGTGGCCTTCGCCGTCGGGAGAACGGGCGGGCTCCATCTTCTCGTCAACAACGCCGGCATCGGCGGGCCGCTCGAACCGACCGGGGCCTACCCCATCGACGGTTGGCGGAAGGTGATCGACGTCAACCTGAACGGCGTCTTCCACGGCCATCGCTACGGCATCCCGGCAATGGAGAAGTCCGGCGGCGGCGCCATTGTCAACGTCTCCTCGATCCTCGGGTCCGTCGGCTTCGCCAATGCCGTTGCCTATACCGCCGCCAAGCACGGCGTCCTCGGGCTCACCAAGGTCGCGGCGATGGAATACGCGGCGAAGGGCATCCGGGTGAACGCCATCGGCCCTGCCTTCATCGCGACGCCCTTGCTCGACAACCTTCCGCCGGCTGCGAAGGATCAACTGATCGCTGCGCACCCGATCGGCCGCCTCGGCCGGCCCGAGGAGGTCGCGGCGCTGACGCTCTTCCTGCTTTCGGACCGGGCAAGCTTCGTCACCGGGTCCTACCACCTCGTCGACGGCGCCTACACCGCCCAGTGACGCCGCGCGGGCCGGGGGGGAAACCTCTGGCCCTTGCCGCGCCAAGCCGTTAAATCACCGCCGGAAGCGGACGGAAAGGCGCAGGCATGGCCCGGATTCTGATCACCTCGGCGATCCCCTACATCAACGGGATCAAGCACCTTGGGAACCTCGTCGGCTCGCAGCTTCCGGCCGACCTCTACGCCCGCTATGCCCGCGCCCGTGGCCATGAAGTCATGTTCATCTGCGCCACCGACGAACACGGCACCCCGGCCGAACTCGCCGCCGCCAAGGCGGGAATGCCGGTCGCCGACTATTGCGCCCAGATGCACGAGGTGCAAAAGAACCTGGCCGCCGGCTTCCGCCTTTCGTTCGACCATTTCGGGCGTTCCTCGTCGGGACGGAACCACCGGCTGACCCAGCATTTCGCGAAGCGGCTCGGCGAGAACGGGTTCATCGAGGAAGTCGCCGAACGGCAGGTCTTCTCCGTCGCCGACAACCGCTTCCTGCCCGACCGCTACATCGAGGGCACATGCCCCAACTGCGGCTACGACAAGGCCCGCGGCGACCAGTGCGAAAACTGCACCAAGCAGCTCGACCCGACCGACCTCATCAATCCGCGCTCGGCCATCTCCGGCTCGACCGAACTGGAAGTGCGCGAGACCAGGCACCTCTATCTCAAGCAGAAATCGCTGAAGGGCGAGATATCCGACTGGATCGACAGCAAGACCGACTGGCCGATCCTGACGACCTCGATCGCGCGGAAGTGGCTCAACGATGGCGAGGGACTGCAGGACCGCGGCATCACCCGCGACCTCTCCTGGGGCGTGCCGGTGCAGTTCGACGGCGCGCCGTGGCAGGGCATGGAGGGCAAGGTCTTCTACGTCTGGTTCGACGCCCCCATCGAGTACATCGCCGCCACCGCCGAATGGGCGGATGACGCGGAATATCCGGATTCTGCATGGGAACGCTGGTGGCGAACCGACAGGGGGGCCGAGGATGTGCGCTATGTGCAATTCATGGGCAAGGACAACGTGCCCTTCCACACCCTTTCCTTCCCTGCCACGATCATGGGCAGCCGCGAGCCGTGGAAGCTCGTCGACTACATCAAGAGCTTCAACTACCTGAACTACGACGGCGGCCAGTTCTCCACCTCCCAGGGCCGCGGCGTGTTCATGGATCAGGCGCTTTCGATCCTGCCTTCGGACTACTGGCGCTGGTGGCTCCTCTCGCACGCGCCCGAAAGCGCCGACAGCGAATTCACGTGGGAGAATTTCCAGGTCTCGGTCAACAAGGACCTCGCCGACGTTCTCGGCAACTTCGTCTCCCGCATCACCAAGTTCTGCCGCTCGAAATACGGCGAGGCGGTGCCCGCGGGCGGCCAGACCGGCGAGCGCGCGGCGGCGCTGATCGCGGAACTGGAGGGCCGCGTCCGCGCCTACGAAGGCCACATGGAGGCGATGGAGATCCGCAAGGCCGCGACGGAACTCCGCGCCATCTGGGTCGCCGGCAACGAATACCTGCAATCTGCCGCGCCCTGGACCGTCTTCAAGGACGACCCCGATCGTGCCGCCGCAATGGTCCGCCTCGGGCTCAACCTCATCCGTCTCTACGCGATCCTTTCGGAGCCCTTCATCCCCGACGCCGCGGCCAAGATGCTCGCGGCGATGAAGTGCGACGACAAGACCTGGCCCGGACCCGTCGCCGAGGCGCTGACGGTCCTGAAGCCGGGGCACCCGTTCGAGACACCCGAGGTCCTCTTCGCGAAGATCGCCGACGAGGAGCGGGAGGAGTGGCAGAATCGGTTCTCCGGGGTGCGGACCTAGGCCCGCGCCGGGCTGGGGCGGACTCGCCCGCGGCCACGCGACGCGCCAGCGGGCTGCCGCAGAGGCCGGCTCAGAACTGGCGGTCCACGATCATCACCTCGCGGTCGCTGATCGTGCGGACAACCGCGGGATTGTCCTGAACGAAACAGGCCAGGTCCTCGCAGCCCGCGAGCACGGCCCCCGCCGAGGATCAGGAGCGCGGCCCTGAGACCCGCCCGCACACCATTCCTCCCCGCTTGCCGTTCGCCCTGCCCGGAGCTTCGTTGCGGCAGGGCTGGGCGAACGGGCGCGCGGCGGCAGCGGGGGACCGCACTTCCGGCTTGCCGACCGGGTTAGCCCGGCCCCGGGTTGCGCTCCGGGCGTTCGCCGGGGAAACTCTCCGCTGGGGGCTGTTCAAAAGCCCCATATCTCTGATTCACCTTCCTTATCGGTGGTCGAGAGGCAGCGATGCTGGGCGGCGGGGTCAGCGTCCACGCACGTGGTGTAGTTTAAACGCCGCTGGCGGTGTGATCCCGGGTGGCCATCGAGGTGGAGTTTGGCGACTTCAACCACGGACCTTACGGAGAATGAGCCATTGTCCGCCATTGGTCCGGGGACAATGGCGAACGATGACCAGGACGAACATGGACCTGCCCGAGCTGCTGGCCAGGCACGATCGGGGAGACTTCCTGCGCGGCATTGCCGAAGCCGTCCTGCAGCTGATCATGGAGGCCGATGTCGACGGCCGTCATGAACGCAGCGGCGAACGCAAGACCTGGCGGAACGGGGATCGAGACCGCGCTCTCGATCCCCGTCTGGGCACGCTGAACCTGCGGGTGCCGAAGCTCCGGCAGAGGAGCTACTTCCCGGGCTTCCTCGAGGCCCGAGAGACCTCGGAGCAGGCGCTGGTGGCCGTGATCCAGGGTGAGCGGGCGAACGCCACCGGTCCGAGAGAGTCCGCGAACGGGATCGGGGGCGTCTCGACCCGCCGCGTCGACGAGCTGGTGCAGGCGCCGGGGCTGCGCGGTATCTCGAAGAGCACCGTATCGAAGCTGTGCAAGGAATGAGCCATGGTGCGCCACTGGTTCAAGAACCATGGCGAATGACGAGCGCGTAGGCGAATTCCTGAACCGCCCGCTGACCGGCGAGTGGCCCCATCTCTGGCTGGACGCCACCTACCTCAAGGTGCGCCAGGGCGGTCGGATCGTGCCAGTCGCAGCCATAATCGCCGTCGCGGCCAATACCGAGGGCCGCCGCGAAATCATCGGCCTCGGCATCGGGCCCTCGGAAGCTGAGACCTTCCGGACCGAGTTCCTGCGCTCGCTGAAAGCCCGCAGCCCTGGCGGGGTCAGGCTGGTGATCAGCGACGCCCACACCGGACTCAAGGCCGCCATCGCCCGGGTATTCAAGGCAACCTGGCAGCGGTGTCGCGTTCACTGGATGCGCAACGCGCTGGCCCATGTCTCCCGCGGCCAGCACACCGTCATCGCCGCCGCGATCCCCCAGGCCTTCGACCAGCCCGACCGCGCCCATGCCGGGGAAACCTGGCGCAAGGTCGCCGAGCCGCTCCGTCCGCGCTGGCCCAAGCTCGCGGACCTGATGGATGCAAGCGAGCATGGCGTGCTGGCCTATATGTCCTTCCCCCGCCAGCACCGGACCAAGCTGCACAGCACGGATGAGATCGAGCGTCTGAACAAGGAGGTCAAGACCGCGAGCCGCTACATGATGGTCGAGGCCTTCGCCCAGATCGACAAGGAGGAGATCGACCCCATTCTCAGCATAACCGCGAAAGCCGCCTGATCATGCCCTCAGGCCATCCGGGATCCTACACCAGCTTGACGGACGCGACCCGTGCAATAGAGTCCCGCGGCATGGTGTAGGAGCGCCGGCCCCCGGAGATGTCCACCTTTTTCAGTTGGCCACGGCGGGCAGCCTGACGGCGGGATTTTCGGTTACGCCGGCGAGCGTTTGACGGCTCATATATCGCCGCGGAGCCGCCCACTCATCGTTGGTTTTCGAGCATTAGACGCCATGATCGCGGTGTTAACTGACTGGGTCTCTGGCCTCGGCCGCGGCATTCTCCGTTCGAGGGTTGCTCCTGACTGGCTGACACCAGCAAGCTCCACGTCCAGCCTTACCAATTGAGGTTGCGGCAAGCGAATACCGCAGAAGAAGCACCAGCGCCTTGCGTAACTCATTATGACTTGATTCCGCGCACTGTGCGTACAGCCAATCCCCTAGTACCCGCTCCCCCCAGCCGCACGCCTCCTCGGCGCGCGATCCCGACGCCCGCGGGGAGGGCCTTCAGTGTGCCTCGTCCTCGAGGTGCAGCTTCATGTCGATCAGCACCTTCTGGATCGCCAGCGTCTCGTTCAGCAGCCGCTTGGCCTCGTTGATCGTGATGCGCCCGTCCTGGATCGACTGGTTGTACTCGGCCATCAGCATGGCGAACCGCTGGCTCAGCACCACCACGTCGGAGTTCACGCCCCCCGGCCCGCTGTTCTTCCGCTCCTGGTCGTAGCTCAGCGTGATGCCCCTGAGATCGGCGAGCGCGGCGGTGACGTGGGGGAAGCGCGCGGCGGCCTCGAGCGCCGCCACCACGTCGATCGGCATGAAGCGGTCGGCGTGTTCGGCATCGGCGGAATAGTAGCGCCCGAGCGTCGCCTTCGACTTCCCGCAAAGCCCGGCCGCGGCCTCGATGCCGACGTCCTTCACCAGGGCTTCCGTGTGCTTTTTCAGATAGTTGTCGACCTTGCTCGTCACTCTGAATACATCCCTCTGCCCCGGTAGCCGGGGGAAATCGTCCCTGCCATTCCCCTTACTGTCTCGGCGCCGCTTTGTCATTTGTAAACCGTCCCTGCATGTGTGGGGGACGGGTGCGAGTGCCGGCGACCCGAGGCCGGAGGGAGTTGGGTTCGTCGCGCCTTTGGCGATCGGGAAGGCCAAAGCCGGCCCGTCCGGCAGCAGCGCGGCGACCCTTGCCTGACGTGACGAGTGACCGTCCGGACCGGGCCTCGCCCCGCGCCGGGGTGGTAACGGGTGGGAAGACCGGCCGGGGGGATCGCAAGGGTGGGTTCCCCCGGCTGCCGCTTGCGGACCCCGTGGCGGCGCGGCTATCAGGGCGCATGGCCAAGCTCTATTTCCACTATTCGACCATGAACGCCGGCAAGTCGACGCTGCTCCTGCAGGCGTCGTACAACTACCGCGAACGCGGCATGGCGACCCTTCTCCTGACCGCGCGCCTCGACGACCGCGCCGGTTCCGGCCGCATCGCGAGCCGGATCGGAATCGGCGAGCCGGCAGACACCTACGACGCCGGAACCGACCTCTTCGCCGTGATCGCGGCGCGGCTTGTCGAGGGCACGGTGGCCTGCGTCTTCCTCGACGAGGCGCAGTTCCTCACCCGCGATCAGGTCTGGCAGCTTGCCCACGCCGTGGACGATCTCGGCGTGCCGGTCATGTGCTACGGGCTCCGCGTCGATTTCCGGGGCGAGCTTTTCCCCGGCTCGGCCGCGCTTCTCGCGCTCGCCGACGAGATGCGCGAGGTCAGAACGATCTGCCACTGCGGCAGGAAGGCGACGATGGTGGTCCGGCGCGGCTCGGACGGCCGTGCTCTGCGCGAGGGGGCGCAGGTGCAGATCGGCGGAAACGAGACCTATGTCTCGCTCTGCCGCCGCCACTGGCGCGAAGAGGTGGGCGACCGCGCGACCTGAGCGCGCGGCCCCCGGCGGCTCAGTAGAGCCGCCCGCCGAGCGGCACCTCCTGACCCGGCCCGATCAGCACAACCTCGCCATCCTCGTCCGGCACGCCGAGCACCAGCACCTCGGACATCACCTTGCCGATCTGCCGGGGCGGGAAGTTCACCACGGCGAGCACCTGGCGGCCGATCAGGCCCTCGGGCGTATAGTGCCGGGTGATCTGCGCAGAGGACCGTTTCTCGCCGATCTCGGGACCGAAATCGACCCAGAGCTTGAAGGCGGGCTTGCGCGCCTCTGGAAATGGTTCGGCCCGCGTGATCCGGCCGACGCGCACATCGACTTTCAGGAATTCGTCGAAGCTGATGGTCATTTTCCCAGTTCCCGGCCCCGTTCCGCCGCCGCATGGACGGCTTCCTTCAGAAGCGCCGGGAAGCCCCGGTCCTCGTCCATCAGCACCTTCAGCGCCGCCGCCGTCGTGCCGCCGGGCGAGGTCACGTTGACACGGAGTTGCGACGGTCCCTCCTCCGCCGCCTCGGCCAGCGCCCCCGCACCTGCGACCGTGGCCTTCGCGAGCCGCATGGCGAGCGCCTCCGGCAGCCCCTCCGCCGCGCCCGCGGCGGCGAGCGCCTCGATCAGGTGAAAGACATAGGCCGGGCCCGAGCCCGATACCGCGGTGACCGCGTCCATCTGGTGTTCGCCCTCCAGCCGGACGACCTGCCCTACGGCCAAGAGCAGTGCCTCGGCCAGCGCCAGATGCGCCTCGGTCGCCCGCGCGTTGCCGCAGATCGCGGTGATTCCGCGACCGATGGCGGCCGGCGTATTGGGCATGGCGCGCACGATCGGCGTCGTCGCCCCGAGCGTCGCTTCGTAGCTGGCAATCGTCGTTCCCGCCGCGACCGAGAGGAAGAGCGTCCCTCCACCGCCGAACCCGGCAAGCCCCGGCAGCGCCGCGGCCATCATCTGCGGCTTGACGGCGATGAGCACGATGGCAGGGCCGGGCGGAAGCGGGCCGTCCAGATGCACGCCCTGCGCCCTGAGCCAATCCGAAGGATGGGGTTCGCGTACCCATACGCTCTGTGCCGGCAGCCCGCCCTTGAGCCAGCCCGCCAGCATTGCCGAACCCATCTTGCCGCAGCCCAGAAGCACCAGCCCCCGGTCCCGCAGATCGCCCATGTCCATTGTCGCCTCCATCTTCGCGCGGGCGAAGATGACCGATACGTCGGCCGAGGGAAACCCCGTCCGACGCCTCCGTCAGGCGCGACCGTAGGCGCGGCCCATGGCCACGTCCAATGCCTTTTCGGGCCTGTCGTCGCCCCAGCAGACGAGCTGGAAGGCCGGGTAGAAGCGCTCGGCCGCCGTCACCGCGTCGGAGATCATCCGGTCGATCTGTTCGGGCCCGGCGATGTGTCCCCCGGCGAGGCCAAGCCCGTAGCGCCAGACCATCAGCCGCTGCTCGCGCCAGAAGGCGAAGGCGCCGCACCAGACCATGTCGTTGGTGCGGTTCAGCGTCTCGTAGAGCGCGGGCAGCCGTTCCTCGGGCGGGTCCATCTCGAAGGTGCAGATGAGCCGGAGCGTCTCGTCATAGCCCGACCAGGCGAGCGTGATCGAATAGGTCCGCCACTGGCCCTCGACCGCCATGGCGATCTGGTCGTCGGTCACCCGGTCGAAGTGCCATTCGTGGTGTTCGGCGAGCGTCTCGACGATGTCGATGGGGTGCAGGTCGTCGCTGTCGAGGAAGCTGTCGGTAACTGCCATGCCCGGCCTCTGTCCTTCTGGCCCCAGGCAGGCCGCAGCCTACAAGGGGCTGGGTGAGCTACAAGGTCCGGCGCTTGCCCGACGCCGCCCTACCCCATATGGTGTAGGCAGATCCCGGGCCTGTAAAGCGAAATCTTGGGCCCCGGCGGGCCGGGAACGCAATTCCCTGTGGACAGATCAACCGGTGGCGGTCAATCGGCGGGCGCCTCACGGGCCGGTCAGTCCTTGGACTTGCCGCCGCGCCCGGTGTTCGGAAGGGGTGCCGCCGCTTCCAGCGCGGCGAGCCGCGCCTTCAGCGCCTCGTTTTCCTCGCGCGCCTTCTGCGCCATGGCGCGCACCGCCTCGAATTCCTCGCGCGTCACGAAATCGCGGTCGGCGAGCCAGCGGTCCATCCAGGACTTCATCGCCGTCTCGGCCTCGGTCCGGGCGCCCTGCGCCACGCCCATCGCGCTGGTCATGAGTTTCGACATGTCGTCGAAGAACTTGTTCGGACCGCTCATCGCGCGCCTCCATTCCGGCCGTTGCCCTCGCCGCCTATATGCGCGGCGCGAGGCGAAAGCTCAAGGTTGACTCTGTCGCGGGCAAAGGCTCTGAGAGGCGGCAAAGGAGTGACGATGCAGGCCGCGATCCCCTTCCCCGACATTTCCTCCGAAGTCTTCTCGATCGAGCTTTTCGGCGCCCATCTGGCGCTCCGGTGGTATGCGCTGGCCTATCTCGCGGGGCTCTTCGGGGGCCTCCTCGTGATCCGGCGCCTCCTGCGCCGGCCTGCGCTCTGGCCGGGGAACGTGGCCCCGATGGCACCCGAGCGCGCCGACGACCTGCTGACCGCGATCATCCTCGGCGTGATCCTCGGCGGGCGGCTCGGCTTCGTGCTCTTCTACCAGCCGCTCTACTACCTCGCGCATCCCCTTGAGATCGTGAAGGTCTGGGAAGGCGGGATGTCGTTCCACGGCGGGTTCCTCGGCGTCCTCGTCGCCGGGCTCTGGTTCGCCCGCAGAAACGGCGTCCCGGCGATGCAGCTTTCCGACGCCATGGCGCTCGTCGCGCCAATCGGGCTTTTCTTCGGCCGGATCGCCAACTTCGTGAACGCCGAGCTCTGGGGGCGGCCGACGGACCTGCCCTGGGGCGTGATCTTCCCGGGCCTGGATGCGCAGGACTGCCCAGGAATCATCCCCGGCCTCTGCGCCCGCCACCCTAGCCAGCTTTACGAGGCCGGGCTCGAGGGGCTCGCGCTCGGCCTTCTCCTCTGGCTCCTCGTCCGAAGGGGCGCGCTGAAACGGCCGGGGATTGTCACCGGCGTCTTCCTCATGGGCTACGGTGCCGCCCGCTTCGCGGTGGAGTTCGTGCGCCAGGCCGACGCGCAGTTCATCACCCCTGACAACCCGCTCGGCCATGCCCTGCAAGTCGGCGGCTTCGGCCTCTCCATGGGCCAGATCCTGTCCTTGCCGATGATCCTCGCGGGGCTCTGGTTCATCGGCAAGGCGCGGCGGGCATGACGCCCCTCGGCCGTCTGCTCGCCCGTCGCATCGCACTCGATGGGCCGATTCCGCTGTCGGACTACATGGCCGAATGCCTCCTGAACCCGTCGCACGGCTACTACGCGACGCGCGACCCCTTCGGCGCGGCAGGCGACTTCACGACCGCGCCCGAGATCAGCCAGATGTTCGGCGAGCTTGTCGGCCTCTGCCTCGCCCAGTGCTGGCTCGACCAGGGCCGCCCCGAGCCGTTCGCTCTGGCAGAGGTGGGGCCGGGGCGGGGCACGCTGATGGCCGACATGCTGCGCGCGATGCGCTCGGTGCCCGGAATGCTCGCGGCCGCAAAGGTCCATCTCGTCGAAGCCTCGCCCGCGCTCCGTGCCCGCCAGGCGAGGGCCCTGACAGGCTTGGCGCCGGAGTGGCACGACCGGGTCGAGGGTCTGCCCGATCTGCCGCTTTTCCTTGTAGCCAACGAATTCTTCGACGCCCTGCCGATCCGCCAGTTCGAACGCCGGGGCACGGGCTGGGCCGAGCGGATGGTGACCTTGCGCGCCGACCGCCTCGCCCCCGGCCTCGGCCCGGTGACGCCCTACCCCGCGCTCAGCCATCGCGTAGCCGAAACCTGCGAAGGCGACGTGGTGGAGACCTGTCCGGCCGCCGCTGCAATCGCCGGCGAGATCGGCCGGCGCGTCGCCCGGCGCGGCGGCGCGGCGCTGGTCGTCGACTACGGCGGCTGGCGCTCGCTCGGCGACACGTTCCAGGCGCTGAAGGGCCATGCGCCCGCCGATCCCTTCGCAGAGCCCGGCGAGGCCGACCTGACGGCGCATGTGGATTTCCAGGCTCTCGCGCTTGCCTTCGCGGCCGAGGGCGCGGCCGTCACCGCCATGACCCCGCAGGGGGTCTTCCTCGAACGGCTGGGAATCGCAGCCCGCGCGGAGGTCCTCGCCCGAGGGCTGGCAGGGGAGCCGCTTCGCACCCACCTCGCCGCGCATCGCCGCTTGACCCATCCCGACGAAATGGGACAGTTATTCAAGGTGATTGCCGCCTACCCCCAGGGTGAAGCCCCGCCGCCAGGACTGGACCCCGCCGGATGACGCTGGAAATCCTGACCCACGACGCCCTCGTCCCGCTCCGGCACGGGTTCTTCACCCGCCGCGGGGGCGCGTCCTCCGGCATCTTCACCGGACTCAACTGCGGGCCCGGCTCCTCGGACCTGCGCGAGGCGGTGGCGATCAACCGCGAGCGGGTGGCCGAGGCGCTGGGGCTGACACCGCGCGCGCTCGTCGGCGTGCATCAGGTCCATTCGCCCGATGTGGTCACGGTGACGGAACCGTTTGACGCACCGGTCAGGGCAGACGCCATGGTGACGACCGTGCCCGGCCTTGCGCTGACGGTGCTGACGGCGGACTGCCAGCCGGTCCTCTTCGCCGATACCGTCGCCGGCGTGATCGGTGCGGCACATGCCGGCTGGCGCGGCACGCTCGCCGGTGTGCTCGAGGCCACGCTCGACGCGATGGAGGTGCTCGGCGCGCGCCGGGACGAGACGGTGGCGATCATCGGGCCGACGATCAGCCAGCGCGCCTATGAGGTCGGACCGGAATTCCTCGACGCCTTTCTGGACGAGGACCCGAGCTACGCGCGCTTTTTCGCCGGCGGCAATGGCGACCGGGCACATTTCGACCTGCCCGCCTTCGGGCTTCATCGCCTGCGCGAAGCGGGCGTGGGCCTTGCCGAATGGACCCGCCACTGCACCTATTCCGACCCGGACCGGTTCTTTTCCTTCCGCCGCTCGGTCCACCGCCACGAGGCCGACTACGGCCGGCTGATTTCGGCGATCCGGCTCTAGCGTCTGTGCCTGGGCGTCTCGCAACCTGTTGATCCCGTTTGCGTCTCTTCCTTTCCGCCCGCCGGGAGAGCCATCGCATCTGCCCTGAAATCACCCGACTTGCCGCCCAATCCTTGCCGCAATGCCCGCTAGAATGGGCCCGTCCGATCACAGAGTCGGAACCTTCAAAGGCCCGCAAGAGGCCATGATCGAGGCAAGGAGCAGTCAGATGAAGCCGGTACGCCGCTGGATGAAATCGGTCCTGGTGGAAAGCGCGAAGCCCGGGGTCACCCTACCCTGGCAGCGTGGCGCCCGCCCAACCGCCATCCGCCGTCCGAAACCCCAGCGCGCGCCCGGCCTGCCCGCCCGCAGCTGACGTCCTTCGCCTCTCCCCTGCGACGCGCGCACTGGCCCCAAGGCCCCGCGCGTCCCGCCACTGGCGGACCGGCTGCCCCCCCCCGAGGCCGGTCCGCCGGACTTCCCCCAGGGGGACTCCTGTCCGGCCCGGAGGCCCCCTGATTCGGCACCCCGACCACCACGGAAAACTTCCCAATGCGTTAACGCCGCCGCCTTGTCGCTTGCTGCGGGACAAAGCGGGGCCCGCGACCCGCGATTGTCCGGCACCAGCTTCAAATCATCGCCAGCCTTTGACAGATGGCCGGGAAGTCCGCAGATTGTCTCCCATAGTCTATCTGCATTTAAGGGGTGGGGGCTCCGCAGATGTGTTAGACCGAAAGGCTGTTCGCGTGTCGTACCCTCATGTGCCCATTGGCCGTCTGTCGACGGATGTTTTCAATTCCCCCGTTCCGCATTCCCGGACCCTTCCCCAACCCGCCCCTGCCGATCCCGGGCCGCTGCGCAGCACGCCGCTGACCCGGCGTTACGAGATCGCCTATCTCGACGCCGAGGGGCGTTTCGAAACCTGCACCCGGCTCGCTCCGGCTATCCCGGAGTTCGAGGAGGCATTTTCCGCCTTCGCGCGGGGCACCGTGATCGCGACGACCGAAGGCCCCGTGGCAGTCGAGGACCTCGTCCCGGGGATGGAGGCGCTGACCGCCGAGGGTCGCGCCGAACGCATCACGTGGATCGGCTCGATGACGCTCTTTCCCCAGCGGGCGATGCCGGGCATGCCGCGCTCGACGCTCACGCGGATCACGGCGGATGCCTTCGGCGTCGGCAGGCCGATGCCCGACCTCGTGCTCGGCCCCCGTGCCCGCATCCTTGTCCGCGACGCGCGCTGCCGCTTCGCCACCGGCGTCGAGGCGGCCTATGCGCCTGCCTGTGCCTTCGCCGACGGCGTGTCCATCATCGAGGTTTCGCCGGTGGCGGCGCTTTCGGTCTTCCACATTGTGCTGGAACGCCAGGGCTCGATCCGCGCCGCCGGGCTCGAGATCGAAAGCTTCCATCCGGGCGCGCGCATGTCCGACGGGTTCGATCCGCAGGTTGCGCAGGTCTTTCTGACGCTCTTCCCGCACATGCGCTCCATCGCCGACTTCGGCGCCCTCGCCCATCCGCGGATGACCGCGGCCGAGGTGGAGGCGGCACTGCACGCCTGAGACGCGGCGCGGCGCTCTGGGACCCGGCCTCAGGCGCTGCGCCCCAGCCTCGCTTCGAGCACCTCGAAGGGCACGCCCGGCTTGTCCTTGGCGCAACGAATGACGAGGCTCGTCTTCACGCTCGCCACGTTCGGCGCCGAAGTGAGGTCTTCCGTCAGGAAGGTCTGGAAGGTCGAAAGATCGGGCGCCACGCATTTCAGGATGAAGTCGATCTCGCCGTTGAGCATGTGGCATTCGCGGACCAGCGGCCAGTTCCGGCAACGGGTCTCGAAGGCGGACAGGTCGGCCTCGGCCTGGCTGTGGAGACCGACCATTGCAAAGACCTGCACCTCGAACCCAAGCTCGCGCGGGTTGACGTCGGCGTGGTAGCCACGGATATAGCCGGCCTCCTCGAGGGTGCGGACGCGGCGCAGGCACGGCGGGGCCGAGATGCCGACCCGGCGGGCAAGCTCGACATTGGTCATGCGGCCGTCGTCCTGCAACTCGGCAAGGATCTTGCGGTCGATCTCGTCGAGTCTGTTGGCGGCCATCTTGCGTCTCCCGAATTTGCGCGGAACTTATCCGGCGGACCCGGCGCGCGCAATATTATTTCAGATTCACGCAAGATTTTGGCCCGAAGATTCCGCGAGCCCCCCCGCCTGCTGCCGGGTCGGCAGAGCCGCGCGCCCGGCGCCGGCGCCGCATCCCTCAGCCTCGCCCTTTCCTCGGCGTGGAAGCCCGACTATATCGCCCCTGTGACGGCAAGGGGGATCGGCCATGGGCGAGACGCGGCATACAAAGGTTCTGATCATCGGCTCCGGCCCGGCCGGCTATACCGCTGCGGTCTATTCGGCCCGTGCGATGCTGAACCCGGTCCTCGTCCAGGGCATCCAGCCCGGTGGCCAGCTCACCATCACCACCGAGGTCGAGAACTGGCCCGGCGACACCGAGGTGCAGGGGCCCGACCTGATGGTGCGGATGGAGGAACACGCCCGCGCCATGGGCGCCGAGGTGATCTCCGACCACATCTCCACGCTCGACCTCTCGAAGCGGCCCTTCACCGCAGAGAGCGACTCCGGCACGATCTATACGGCGGATGCGGTCATCCTCGCCACCGGCGCGCAGGCGAAGTGGCTGGGAATCCCGTCGGAGGAGAAATTCAAGGGCTTCGGTGTTTCGGCATGCGCCACCTGTGACGGGTTCTTCTATCGCGGCAAGGAAGTGGTGGTGATCGGCGGCGGCAACACGGCGGTCGAAGAGGCACTGTTCCTGACCAATTTCGCGTCGAAGGTGACCGTGGTCCACCGCCGCGACAGCTTCCGCGCCGAGAAGATCATGCAGGACCGGCTGTTCAGGAACCCGAAGATCGAGGTCCTCTGGAACCATACGGTCGAGGAAATCCTCGGCACCGAGGCGCCCCTGGGCGTCACCGGCGTGCGGGTGAGGAACGTGCAGAGCGGCGCAGAAAGCATCCTGCCCTGCGACGGCTTCTTCGTGGCGATCGGCCATGCGCCGGCCTCCGAACTCGTGAAGGACCAGGTGGAGCTTCACAACGGCGGCTACGTGAAGGTGCGGCCGGGAACGACCGAGACCTCGATCCCGGGCGTTTTCGCGGCGGGCGACCTGACAGACCATGTGTACCGCCAGGCCGTGACCTCTGCGGGAATGGGCTGCATGGCAGCACTCGACGCCGAACGCTGGCTGGCGGCGGCCGAGCAACCGGCGGCCGCGGCGGCGGAATAGCCCGAGGGCGCGGCGTCGCCTATGCGGCCCGCGCCGGTCGCACCCGGCTCAACGGGCCGAGGTTCAGCCAGGCCGGCAGGGCATCGCGCGCCGCGCGGCTGCCCAGCGCCTCGAGCCTGCCCTCGGCGAGTGCGCGGGCAAGGGGCAGGTCACCCCGGTAGACCCGGATGAAATCCTTAACCGTCGCGGACAGGTAAAGGTCGGTCTCGCCGCCCGGATCGTCGACGCAGAGCTGGCAACGGCCATCCTCGTTCAGGTACCACCAGACTGCCTTGTGCTGCGGCTGATCGGTGAATTCGATCCTGACGACGGCGCGACGGCCGAAGGCATCGGCGCGCGCGCTCCGTTCGATCCCCCAGAGAAGCAGGTCCACGTCGGCCTCGCCTGCGGCAAGCTCACGCCGTGCCCAGCGCTGTCCCCAGACACCCATCGCCTCGATGATCGGGGTGAATTCGGCACCCGCCTCGGTCAGGTGGTAACCCTGCGTGCGCCCCCGGCCGCGACGCTCCAGTATCCCCTCGCGCTGCAACTCTCGCAGCCGTTGCGACAGCAGCGTCGGCGACATCATCGGGACGCCACGCTGGATCTCCGAGAAGCGGTGTGCGCCCCAACTGATGTTCCGCAGGATAAGCGCATTCCACCGTGGACAGAAGATCTCGGCCGCCTTGGCGACGGGGCAGAATTGTCCGTAGCGACGCATGTTGCCTCCTGCTCCGGGGACGATAGGCGCGACCGACAAAGGCATTCTACTCCAGAATCCGGACTATCGGGTAGCGCAGCGCGAAGGGAGGATTTTGGGGGCAGGAGAGGAGGACCCCATGACAGACCTTGACAGAACCGGTGCCGGTCAGGTCACCCCGTCCGCCGCCGAGGTCTATGACCGCGCATTCGTCCCGGCCCTCTTCGGCCCCTTCGCGGCGATGCTCGTGGAGGCGATGGACCTGAAGCCGGGCGAGCGGATTCTGGACGTGGCCTGCGGAACCGGCGCCGTTGCCCTGGCGGCAGAGCGGCGCTGCGGCCCGGGCAGCCCCATCGCCGCAGTGGACATCAATCCCGGCATGCTCGCCGTGGCGCGCCGCAAGTCATCCGCGATCGCCTGGCGGGAAGCCGCAGCCGAGGCGCTTCCCTTCGGCGACCATGTGTTCGACGCGACCCTCTGCCAGTTCGCGCTGATGTTCCTTGCGGACCGGACCCGCGCCTTGCGCGAAATGGCCCGGGTGACGCGGCCCGGCGGGCGGATCGGCCTGACCGTGTTCGAAAGTGTCGGCGACTCGCCAGCCTATGATCGCCTCGTCCCGCTCGTCGGCGAGATCGTCGGCCCGGCAGCGGCGGAGGCGCTGGCCGCGCCCTTCTGCCTTGGCGGGCCGGCGGCCGTCACCCGGGAGCTCGCGGCCACCGGCCTTGCGGCGGATGAGGTTCGCCCCTTCATGGGAACGGTGCGCCACCCCTCTCTCGACGCCTGGCTCGATACCGAGATCGGCGGCTGGACCCTCGCCGAGATGGTCTCCAGGGACGCGCTCGCGCGGCTCAAGACGGCGGCGCGGACCGTGCTCCGGGACCACATCCGCCCCGATGGCCGGGTTGCCTTCCCCGCGGCGGCGCGCCTCGTGATCGTTCGCCGCTGAGCGCGCCCCGCGCTACGGCACGGCGTCGCCAGTTTCCGCCGGGCTGGCGACAATGCCTGCCCTGCCCCGGGATTTCCTGCGATGGCCCCGGGGTCGCGCCGCCTTTCGGCGGCCGCGACTTGAATTCTGCCGCATTTCGGGGCTATCCGCGCGCGGGACGGCGGCACGTCGACCGCCAAGCCAAGCCAGAGGTCAGATTGCCGATGTCGCTGCCGAATCTTGCTCCGATCCCGGAACTTTATGTCTCCTACGACTCCGCCCAGAAGCTGAAGCACGAGGCCGGGGATCTTCCGTCCTGGGACCTGAGCCCCCGCCAGATCTGCGATCTTGAGCTTCTGATGAACGGCGGGTTCCATCCGCTGAAGGGATTCCTGACCGAGGCGGACTATGACTGCGTCGTGGACACGATGCGCACGGCCTCGGGCGCGCTCTGGCCGATCCCGGTCACGCTCGACGTCAGCGCGAAGTTCGCCGAGGGGGTCGAGCCCGGCCAGGACATCGCGCTCCGCGATCAGGAAGGCGTGATCCTCGCCATCCTCTCGGTCACCGACAAATGGGTGCCGGAAAAGGTGCGCGAGGCGGAAAGGGTGTTCGGCGCCAACGATCTCGCCCATCCGGGGGTGAATTACCTGCACCATGTCGCGGGTCCGGTCTATCTCGGCGGGCCGGTGACGGGAATCCAGCCGCCCGTCCACTACGACTTCAGGGGCCGCCGCGACACGCCCAACGAACTGCGCGCCTACTTCCGCAAGCTCGGCTGGCGCAAAGTCGTGGCCTTCCAGACCCGCAATCCGCTGCACCGCGCGCATCAGGAGCTGACCTTCCGCGCCGCGCGCGAGGCGCAGGCGAACCTCCTGATCCATCCGGTCGTCGGCATGACGAAGCCCGGCGATGTCGATCACTTCACCCGCGTGCGTTGCTACGAGGCAGTCCTCGACAAGTATCCGTCGGCGACCACGACGATGAGCCTTCTCAACCTCGCCATGCGCATGGCCGGCCCGCGCGAGGCGGTGTGGCACGGGCTCATCCGCAGGAACCACGGCTGCACCCATTTCATCGTCGGCCGCGACCACGCCGGCCCCGGCAAGAACAGCCGAGGCAAGGACTTCTATGGCCACTACGAGGCGCAGGAGCTCTTCAAGAAGCACGAGGCGGAGATCGGGATCGAGATGGTCGACTTCAAGCACATGGTCTATGTGCAGGAAAAAGCGCAGTATTTCCCCGCAAACGAAGTGCCTGACGGTGGGACCGTACTGGATATCTCGGGCACCGAACTCCGCCGTCGCCTGCGCGAGGGGCTGGATATCCCCGACTGGTTCAGCTTCCCCGAGGTCGTGGCAGAGTTGCGCCGGACGTCGCCGCCCCGGTCGAAACAGGGCTTCACGGTGTTCTTCACCGGCCTTTCGGGCTCGGGCAAGTCCACCATCGCGAATGCGCTCATGGTCAAGCTGATGGAGATGGGCGGGCGCCCGGTGACGCTCCTGGACGGCGATGTGGTGCGCAAGCACCTCTCCTCGGAACTCGGCTTCTCGAAGGAGCACCGCGACATCAACATCCGCCGCATCGGCTACGTCGCGTCCGAAATCACCAAGAACGGCGGCATCGCAATCTGCGCGCCGATCGCGCCCTATACCGCGACGCGCCGGGCGGTGCGCGAAATGGTCGAGGCCTTCGGCGCCTTCATCGAGGTGCACGTCGCCACCAGCGTCGAGGAATGCGAACGGCGCGACCGCAAGGGGCTCTACAAGCTCGCGCGCGAGGGCAAGATCAAGGAATTCACCGGCATCTCCGACCCCTACGAGGTGCCCGAGAACCCGGAGCTTCGCGTCGAGACCGAGAATGCCGAGGTGGACAACTGCGCCCATCAGGTGATCCTCAAGCTGGAACAGATGGGCCTGATCCGCGCCTGACCGCCGGAATACCCCACGGCGCCCGACCCATCCCGGCCGGGCGTTTGGTCTTTACTTCGGACCCCAAGCGCGTATATGGGCCGGGCCTTTCGGAACGGAGCGGAACGGTGGCACACAAGGTCTTCATCGATGGGGATGTCGGCACGACGGGTCTGCAGATCCGCGAGCGACTGGAACGTCGCGAAGACGTCTCGCTCGTCCGCATCGACCCTGCGCTGAGGAAGGATATTCCCGCCCGCCTTGCCGCCTTTGCCGAGGCCGAGGTGGCGATCCTCTGCCTGCCCGATGCGGCGGCGAAGGAGATCGTCGCGGTCTCGGACGACGCCGGCCTCGCGACACGGATCATCGACGCCTCCACCGCCCACCGCACCCATCCCGACTGGTGCTTCGGCTTCGCCGAGATGGCGTCCGGCCAGCGCGACGCGATCCGCACCGCGGCGCGGCTGACGAATCCCGGCTGCTGGTCCACCTGTGCCATCGCGCTGATCCGCCCGCTGGTCGATGCCGGCTTGATCGACCCCGCGCATCCCCCGGCCATCTCTGGCGTCTCCGGCTATTCCGGGGGCGGCAACGCGATGATCGAGGAGTTCGAATCCGGCGCCGTGCAGGGTTCGTTCCTCTATGGCGCGGCGCAGGGTCACAAGCACCTGCCCGAGATCACCCGCTACGCCCGCCTCGCGCGTCCGCCAGTCTTCGTGCCCTCCGTCGGGCAATATGCGCAGGGCATGGCCGTCGCGGTGCACCTTGAACTCGGCACCGGGGGGATCGCCCGCGCCGAGGAGGCGCTGCGGGCGCATTATGCGGGCGAGTCCTTCGTGGCGGTGGTCCCCGCCGAAGCCCACGAACCGCGCGTCTGGCCGCAGGCGCTCAATGGTACCAACCGGATGGAACTTTCGGTCCACGGCAACCGCGACACCGGGTCGGCGGTCCTGATCGCAGTGCTCGACAACCTCGGCAAGGGCGCATCGGGTGCGGCGGTGCAGAACCTGAACCTGATGCTCGGCCTCAACGAGGGCGCAGCGCTCTGAGCGCGCGGCAAACGCGGGGACCCCGGCGTGCCGCCGGGATCCCCTTTCGGTCTCAGTGGGTGTTCTAACCCGTGCGCTTCATGCGGTCCATCAAGCCGTCCTTCAGAACGAACTGATGGTAGAGCGCCCCAACGACATGCAGGATCACCAGTGCGATGCCAAGGTTGAACGTCACTTCGTGGACCTCGCCCGCCGCATCGACGCCACCGAACCAGGCCATGAGGCCCGAGACGGGGATCAGCAGCAAGAGCGCGTAGAGCCCCAGATGGGTAAGTTTGGCGATCAGGTCCGTTACGGGATGTCCGCCGGCAGGCAGGTCGGGCGCGCCGCGGGTCAGCCGTATCGCCACCCTGACGAGCGCAAGGACGAGGATCGCCACCCCGATCCAGACGTGCGCGGCGGCCGTCGTGCCGAAGGCATCCCGACCCTCGTGAATCGCGTACCACGCGGCCTTCATCTTGTCGCTACTGACATAGCTCACCCCCAGCAGGAGGAGGATACCCCAGTGAAGCGCGATCTGCGTGCGGCTGTATCCGGTCACATTCGTCATCTTTCCCTCGTGTCTTGCCAGAACGGCGGCCCCTCTTGCCGCCGATGAATCACACGCAGTTGCAAGGGCTTTCCGTCGCCGGTCAATGCAACCGCAGTTGCGGACGGCGTGTCAGTGCACGCTCACCGGCGCCATGTCGTTCTGCCGCGCGAGGATGAAGGCCAGCCTGCGGTCCTTGACGAGCGCGAGGCGCTCGCCGCCGGCGTCGTGCAGGGCATAGAGGGTATCGAGCCCCATCGCCTGCGCCCGGATCTCCTCCGGCAGGTCGGCCACGGCGACCTCGCGCACATACACGATGCGCTCGCCGGTCTCCGGCCCGAAATCGTATCTCGTATCCATGCCCGTTTCTCCTTACCCCTTGGTGATGCGGATCGTCTGCACCACCTTCTCCGGCACCGCCCGGACGAGGTCGATGTGGAGAAGCCCGTTTTCCAGCCGGGCGCCATCGACCTCGACGCCCTCGGCAAGCACGAAGCTGCGCTGGAAGGCGCGGGCGGCGATGCCCCTGTGCAGGAAGATGCGGCCTTCGTCCGCGTCCTCCGCCTGGCGGCCGCGGATCATCAGCTGGCGGTCCTCCACCGTGATCGCGATGTCGCCGTCGCGGAATCCGGCCACCGCGAGCGTAATGCGGAAGCCGTGTTCGGACGACTGCTCGATGTTGAAGGGAGGATAGCCGTCGTTCCCGCTTTTCGCGGTGCGTTCGACGAGCCTTTCGAGCTGATCGAAGCCCAGCAGGAAGGGATGGGCGGCGAAGGTCAGTTTCGTCATCTCAGGCCATGTCCTCGGCATCAAGCGACATTGCGTCAAGGCCCCCGTCCGGGCGGCCCTTGCGGAGAATATGGAGCGTCGACTGCATCCCGACAAGACGGGGCACGTGAAAAGCTTCCCGCATTCACGGGGACTTGCTATCCTTCGCCACCACCGGAACATCCGACTCATGGCCAGCGACGAGATGAACGCCCATCTGGAAATGGACCCGACAGAAGTCCTGCGCGTCAAACTCGAAGTGTTGCGGCAGGAGCACCGCGACCTCGACGAGGCAATCCACCTCATGGAAGCCTCGGGGCGGTCCGACCAGCTCACGCTCCGGCGACTGAAGAAGCAGAAGCTGCGCCTCAAGGATCAGATCGCGCGGATCGAGGACATCCTCACACCCGACATCATCGCCTGACGCCGCCTTGCGCCGGGGGGCCTGCCGGCTATAGTGCGCGCGCATTTGCAGCGCGCGCGGAGGCGGCATGAGCGTGAAGGTCGGCATCATCATGGGGTCGCAGTCCGACTGGCCCACGATGCAGGAGGCGGCGGCGGTTCTCGACGAACTCGGCGTGGCCTACGAGGCGAAGATCGTCTCGGCCCACCGCACGCCGGACCGGCTCTGGGCCTACGGCCGCTCGGCGGTGGAGCGGGGTCTTCACGTCATCATCGCCGGCGCCGGCGGCGCCGCACATCTGCCCGGGATGATGGCCTCGAAGACCCGGGTGCCGGTGATCGGCGTGCCGGTTCAGACGAAGGCGCTTGCGGGCGTGGACAGCCTCTATTCCATCGTCCAGATGCCTAAGGGCTACCCCGTCGCGACCATGGCCATCGGCGCGGCCGGTGCGGCAAATGCGGGCCTGATGGCCGCGGGCATCCTCGCGCTGTCCGACCCCGCGCTCGCCACCAGGCTCGACGCCTGGCGAGGCGCCCTGTCCGCCTCGATCCCCGAAGAGCCGCAGGATGACTGAGCCGCTGCCCCCCGGCTCCACCATCGGCATCCTCGGCGGCGGCCAGCTTGGCCGGATGCTGTCGGTCGCCGCGGCCCGGCTCGGCTACCGGACGCACATCTTCGAACCGGCGGCAAATCCGCCCGCGGGCGACGTCGCCCACGCGGTCGCGACTGCACCCTACGAGGACCACGAGGCGCTCGCCAGCTTCGCCCGTGCAGTCGATGTCGTCACCTACGAATTCGAGAACGTCCCCACCTCGGCGCTCGACGCCCTGGAGGCGCTGCGCCCGATCCACCCGAACCGCCGCGCGCTGGCGGTAAGCCAGGACCGGCTCACCGAAAAGACCTTCCTGAGCGGCATCGGGCTTCTGACCGCGCCGTTCGCGGCGGTGGGGGGGGCCGCCGACCTCGACCGCGCCATCGCGGCCATCGGCTGCCCGGCGATCCTGAAGACCCGCCGGCTCGGCTACGACGGCAAGGGCCAGGTGCGGCTCGCGTCCGCCTCCGATGCCGCGGCGGCGCTCGCGGCGATGGCGGGCGCGCCGGCAATCCTCGAAGGCTTCGTGGCCTTCAGCCACGAGGTCTCCGTCATCGCCGCGCGGGGCCGCGACGGCGCGGTGGCCGCCTATGATCCCGGGGAGAACGTCCACCGCGAGGGCATCCTGCGCACCACGACTGTGCCCGCCCGGCTGACCGAGGCGCAGCGGACCGACGCGGTGCTTCTGGCCGCGCGCATCCTCACCGCGCTCGACTACGTCGGCGTCATGGGGGTGGAGCTTTTCGTGACCCCGGCGGGCCTCGTCGTGAACGAGATCGCGCCCCGCGTCCACAACTCCGGCCACTGGACGCAGAACGGTTGTGCGGTGGACCAGTTCGAGCAGCACATCCGCGCGGTCGCCGGCTGGCCGCTGGGCGACGGCAGCCGCTTCGCCGACGTGGTGATGGAGAACCTGATCGGCGACGACATCCGGGACGTGCCGGCCATCGCCCGCGAGAAGGATGCAGCACTCCACCTCTACGGCAAGGCCGAGGCGCGCGAAGGCCGCAAGATGGGCCATGTGAACCGGATCGTCCGGCGGACCTAGACCGCGGCCGCCTACGGCAACACCCGCCGCACGGCCTCCAGATAGGTCAGGCCGTGGTCGAACCGGCCATGGGCGAGGAATTCCAGCACCTCGGCCACGACGAGCGGGTTGTTCATAAGGAAGGTATGCGTCACCGGCAGCACGATATGGTCGCGCATCCCGCCGATGCGCGTGCTCGCGACGCTGACCTTGCCATCGTCGGCGCCCTCGATCACAGCCGAGTAGATCGGGTTGAGCGAGCGGTCGCCCGCGATCACGCCGAGGTCGAACTGGACCGCCGGCAGCGTGTTGGGCGTGGCATCGGGCCCGGTGCCAAGCTCAAGCCCCGCCGGGCCGTTCAGCCAGCGGAAGGGGCCGAGGTCGCCGAAGGCGTCCACCAGTTCGGACCCGTGGTTGGGCGGCGCCAGCATCACCACGCGCCCCATGGCCTCGGGCCGGTTTTCGGCGAGCCACGCGCGGGCGAGGATGCCGCCCATCGAATGGGTGACGAAATGCAGGGTCTCCCCCGCCCCACAGCGGGCGACCTGGGGCCCGACGTGGTCGCGCACGAGTGCCTCGATCCCCGCCGCGGTCGAGGGATAGCCGTCGTTGACGACCGTGTATCCGGCGCGGAGGAGCGCGGACTCCATCAGGAAGAACGAGGCCTCGCTGCGCGCGAGCCCATGGAGGAGGACGACGCAGTCGGCGCGCGCCGCAGGCGCGGCGGCGAAGAGGCAAAGCACAAGGAGCGTTCTCAACATGGCCAAGACATAGGCAGGCCGCGCGCCGCAGGCGAGTCCCTTGTCCTTCGTCCGCCGCTTCGTCACTCTGGCCGCATGAAACCCCGTTCGCCCCGCCTGGCCACCCGCGCGATCATCGTCGAGGATGGCCGCCTTCTCCTGGTCAACGCCTATCCGGGCAACCGCTCGGACCTCTGGGGCGCGCCGGGCGGCGGAGCCGAGCCGGGCTACTCGCTGCCCGACAACCTCCGCCGCGAGGTGCACGAGGAATGCGGCCTCGAGGTGGAGGTCGGGCCGCTCGCGCTCGTCAACGAGTTCCACGACCCGAAATCCGGCTACCATCAGGTCGACCTTTTCTTCCGCTGCCGGGTCATGCGCGGCGCGCTCGACCCCGCCTGGCGCGATCCCGCCGGCATCGTCCATACCTGCCGGTTCTTCGCCCCGGCGGAACTGTCGGCGATCCGGCTGAAGCCGGACAGCCTGCCCCGGATCGCCTTCGCGCCCGGCGCGCCGGTATTCTACGACCCCTTGGAGGAGATCGTGCCATGAGCCGCGCCTTCGTGAAGGAGGACGGGCCGGATACCGAACCCCTGCCCGACCTGCCGCTGTCGCCGCATCCGAATTACGTGACGCCGCGCGGCCTGCAGGCGCTGCGCGAGCGGCTGGCTGCGACCCAGGCCGAGCTTCTGCGGCTGAAGGCGCGGGCAGACCGGCTGGACCGGCTGCCGGAAAAGGCCGCCGAACGCGACATCCGCTATGTCGAGGCTCGGCTCGCCTCGGCGATCCCCGTGGATCCGGCCACCCAGCCGCAGGGCGAGGTCGCCTTCGCCACCTGCGTCACGGTCGCCGACGAGGAGGGCCGCGAGACCGCCTACGAGATCGTCGGCGAGGACGAGGCGGACGCGACCCGGAACCGGATCGCGCCGCAGTCGCCGCTCGCCCGCGCGTTGCTCGGCGCGCGCGTGGGCGATTGGGTGGAGTGGCGCCGGCCGGCCGGAACGGTGGCGCTGGAGGTGATCGCCATCGCGCCCCTGCCATGCTGATCCGCGCGCTCGATCCCGGAACCGACGTTCCGCTTGTCGAGGCACTCTATGCCGAGGCGGCGGACTACTGGCTGCTGGCCGACCGGGCGCCCGCCGACGTGCAGGCCGAGTGGCTGCCCCGCATCGCGTCGGGCGACGCGGTGGTGGCGATGGGTGCCATCGGGACGCCGTTCGTGCTCGATGCGGCCGCCGCCGACCTGCTCGTGCTCGAGCGGGGCGACCGGCTCTTCGCCCTTCCCACCGGCGCGGCGACGCTCACCCCGCAGCCGTCGGTCGACGGCAGCCGGCGGCTGTGCTCGGTGGACTGGAGCCGGTCCGACGAGATCGTCCTGGCCGAGGGTGCCGACGGCTGGCACGCGATCAACGCCGCCTTCGACCGCGGGGCGCTCGGCACCGCCGCCCAGCTCGTCGGCCTGGCCGACCGCATGCTCGAGCTGACCGTCGACTACGTGAAGCAGCGCCAGCAGTTCGGCGTGCCGATCGGGTCGCAGCAGGCGGTGAAGCACCACCTGGCCGACGCGGCCATGAAGCTGCGGTTCGCGGCCCCGGCCGTCTACGCGGCGTCGGGGCAGTTTGCTGATCAAAATCACCGCCCGCAGGAGCATACCCGCGCCTGGCTCGAAGCGCGCAATGCCGAGCTGGCCCCCGAGGAGCGCTTGACGCCTGAGGAGATCGACGAGCGAGCCCGCTTTTCGATGATATTTGGTGACGGTCGGACGGCGGTGCAAGGTTCGGGCAAGAAGTACGACCTGATCATTTCCGAGCCCTCGAACCCCTGGCTGGCAGGCGTTTCGAATTTGTTCACCAAGGAGTTCTTTCGCACGGCGCGTGAGCACCTGACCGAAGATGGGGTGCTGGCGCAATGGATTCAGACCTACAGCTTCACGCTGGCCGATTACTTGATGATCGTGCGGACGATGCATTCCGAGTTTCCGCATTTCGGCGTCCTGCTGCTGGCCAACGGGTTGGACACCGTGCTGTTGGCGTCGAACCGTCCGCTGCTGCCGACTGCGGAGAACCTGGACGACGTGCAAAAGATGGTCGACGACAATCCCGAGATTGCCACAGACTTGCAGCGCTACCTGGGTGGCAAGGACGTGCGCGCCTTGTTGGCGCGGTACTATCAATTGGGCGAGGAGCAGATCAAGCCGCTGCTGAAGGCCGATCCATCGCAGTTGTTGAACACCGACTTGCATTTGCGCTTGGAGTTCGACGCCCCACTGCACCTGTTTCGCGATCTGAAGCCCAACGAGAGCGCAACGGCTGCGCTGCTCAACGCGGTTGACCCCGAGTGGATCGAACGGTTGGCCGTGGCGGCGGGGGTAAAGCGCGACTCACCCGAGTTTCGGGCAATGGTGGCCGAGTACTACCGCAGCATCGCTGCGCTACGCACCACGCAAAAGCGCGAGAACGAGGCGCTGGCGGCGCTGCTCGAGCTGGTGCGCCTGTCGCCCAATGACGCTGCGGCTCATGCCGAGCTTGGGCAGCGTTACTTGCGCGACCAGCGATTCGCCGAGGCTGTCAAGCATTTTCGCGAAGCGCTGCGCGCGCGTCCCGACTGGCCTCTCGCGCAGATCGACCTGGCCTGGCTGCTCGCCACCGCGCGCGAGGAGCGCACGCGCGACGCGGACGAAGCGGTGGTGCTCGCGAGTCAGGCCGTGAACGCGGGCAACCAGGAGCGCGCGGTCTTCCTCGACGTGCTGGCCGCCGCCTACGCTGCGCAGGGGCGGTTCGAGGCCGCGGTGAAGACGGCCGAGATCGCGCTGCAGCGGGCCGAGGCGCGGGGTGAAAACACGCTCTCCAAGAAGATCGGTGCTCGACTCGCGGCCTATCGCGCGGGGAAGATGGACCTGGAGACGCCTCGCTAGCGTCCTGACATGTCGCGCCGCAGGAAGCTCCTCAC